>Ga0209541_10001109_pt1 | contig 53914 bp, 58 predicted proteins | sample RifCSPlowO2_01_FD_184027 | JGI IMG/M metagenome (GOLD analysis project Ga0209541, IMG submission 184027) | Groundwater microbial communities from Rifle, Colorado - Rifle CSP2_plank lowO2_0.1 (SPAdes) (version 2) | ecosystem: Environmental > Aquatic > Deep subsurface > Groundwater | place... | reverse complement strand
CTAGAAAGCCATTCGCACAGAGAAGAAACTACTTCTCGGGCGTCCCAGCAAAGTCGTTGCTTTGCTCAGGACATCCTCATCTTAAAAGACGAGGCTTTCTGTCTATTTAATGTAAACAATCTCTTAGAATTTCGACGAGAATTCTAACCAAAAATATTTTTTCACTTTTTCCGACGATAAAATATACCTCCCCATAAAAATAACTCATTTAAATGCTTTTCCAAAATGAGCAGGACTATTTTCTAGTAACAGTATGACCAAAAATAGAAAGCTATTTAAATTTGAAGAATTATATTTTCCGTGGGGTTGGTAGAGGAAATTTGCAACGTGTAAAGTTTTGCTTTTCCATTTCATTCAAGGGAGTAAGAGCAGTAATGCTCGTGGTGTAAAATAATGAACAAAGAATTTGGTGATATTCGCAAAATGCTGGAAGAACATCTCGCAGCTATTAATGATAATACTGGTGAGATTCAAGCCCTCTTTGACTTTCTGCAAGAATTAGAAACCAAAGTTGATAAGCTCTCACAACGGCTGGATCAAACCCAACTTGATTTTGGCCTGCCCAGAATGAAACCGGTGGTTGCACCTTTAAATCAAACTGAGCGCAAAGTTTTTCTGGTTTTATATACCGAAGAATCCTTAGTTACCTATCACGAGCTGGCTCAAAAAGCAAATCTTTCTGTTTCTATTGTTCCAGAATGCATCTCTTCCTTAATCCAAAAAGGCATTCCTTTCCGAAGATCATTCTTTGAAAATCAATTATTTGTTGGCTTAGAACCTAGCTTTAAAGAGCTGCAGGCGAAAGAAAACATTGTCAATTTAAGTTTACAGAGTTTTATGGAGTAGGTAAGTCCTGAAGGTCTTGCGAAGAGAGCTGCTTTAAATAAGTATTAATTTCTCTTCGCGCCCGGCAAAGCCTCTGCCTTGCTGCTTCTTCAGAAATTCCTAACCTGGTACTTACTTCTCTAGGAGAGTATCCTTGTGCAGAGAGTTCCAGTGCTTCCCGATCTGCTTTTCGCAAACTTCCCCTAATATATTCCCGTAACAAAGGCACGACTTCATTACTACTCACTTCCTGTTCAGGCGTGGATACTTGGGATGAACCTTCCTCATCAATGCGTATTAATTTATCTGCTAAGCTCTGGCTACTTTGTCTCCGAAAATAGTCAAACATTTTGTATTTTGCAATAGTATAAATCCATCCCCCTATACTACTTTTTTCTGGTCATATCGCTCAATCGATTCAAGAACCTGCATAAATGTCTCCTGGGCTAAGTCCTCTGCGATATCGGGCTTTCTGATACGGCAGTTGATAAAATTTCTAACTCCCTTGGAATGCGCTGTGTATAGTTGATCAAAACTAGCAAAACCGGCTTTTTGGTAAGGATTATTGTAGTCCATATTTTAAAAATAAGCTACAGTCTTTAAAAAATATTCTCCACTGTTGTACTGTCAAAGTTTTATGGAATAATTTTTAAAGTTCATTCTTCTGAATAAAACTATGGATCTAAAAAAGACCGGGCTAGCATTACTTCTAGCTAACTGTGCTGAACCATCATTACACTTAGATTCAATTTCAGAAACTGTTGGTCAACTGCATCTTCAAAGCGAAGAAAAAGTCAAGAAATTAGAAGAGCATCTTGAAAGAGTTTCTCTTTTAACTCAAGAAATTCAAGAAAAAGGTCGTCAGTCAATCCGTACTACTGGTTCAAAGAGTCCTAGTGGACCTTATGAAAAACGAACTGTTGTGGTTTATTCTGCTTTATTTGAAGATAGAACCCATTATCAATGGGATGTAAGCTATAGTGATGGAGGCCTCTTTTTTGATTTCAGTCATAGAATTGAGCATGATTTTTTTAAACCACCGCGTTATGGGGTTGATACTACATACGAAATTGTTGACACCGACAGTAACGGCCAGGAAGATTCAGCAAGGATGGTTATCTGGAAGGGAGAGTTTGCAATGTCTTGTGATAATATTAATAATGGATACCCATTATGCGGTGATGAGCTTTTAGAAGACCTTGATCTCAACCATCTTCCTCCCGGATGTAGAATTACAGATGTGCCAACTTGCTCAGCTCAGGGAACAGTTTATCATTTGGCTAAAAACCATTACACTGCTGCCATGTATCGTAGCCTAGTTAAAACAACACTTGAACGACTAGCCGGGAAAAATACTGATCTAGATCTTGAATTTATTGATGCTTGGGAACAGATAAAAATTAATGAAAAACGATTATTGAAAGATTGCCGATAACATGAAATTAGAACAAAAGATCTGTAAACCCTGTGAAGGCGGGATAAAACCCTTGTGGGGGAAAATCTTACAGCAATATTCAAAAGAAGTTAAAGATTGGAAAATTATCAACAATCATCAAATAGAAAAAGAATTCAAGTTCAAAGATTTCAAAACTGCCCTCCATTTTGTTAATGAGATCGGAAGATTGGCAGAAAGAGAAGGACACCATCCCGATATTTACTTATCTTGGGGAAAGGTGAAAGTAACTTTATGGACCCATGCTGTTGATGGCTTATCAGAGAATGATTTCATTCTCGCAAAGAAAATCGACTTGATTAAGTGTTAATATTCAGAAGACATACTTGCCTTCTTTTATAATCTGCGTGTCGCCGATAAACACATTCTTAACTTTACAGAAAATATCGATATGGTATTTTTGATAGATCTTACGTCCTAATTTCTTGGCGTACATGGCATGTTTTAACCCTAAAGAAAAATGCATTCCGGCAAAACGCTCAAAGGCAGTAGGCTCATGCAAGGTTTTATTAAAACCGATACCTCGGTTCAAGCCAAATCCTATTTCTCTCACTTGTACCGCACCATTAACTTCTTCAGAAGCGATGCGTTGTAAGATGTCTTCAAACAATCTCGGACCATTATGGCTTACTAGAGAGCCATCTTTGATCTGTACTTCAAAGGGAGTGCAAAAGTGTACTTTGTGTTCCAGAGTAGGAAAACCAAATACTAATACCGAGCCATTCATTTTATCCAGCTCTTTCGCTTCCGTAAAAATCTCGCCAATAGGAAAACCGGCTGCGACAATAGGATTATCAGAAAAGTCACCAGTATTTTTGAGTGATTTTTCTAAAGGAGAATTAATCTCCAGCACCAGATCATTACCTGATTCAATTCGCAATTGAGTATTCTCTTGTAATAGCTTTTCCATGGCGGTAGTGGCTTTTACATAATAAGGGGTATCGTACCGTAAGGAATCAATGTAATTCTGAATCTCCTCATCAGTGTTTAATGATAATCTTGCATGTTCAATGACCATGTGCCCAGCTCGGAATAAATCTGCTCGTAAACGATGCTTAGTCATACGAAACGAAAGGCTTTGCACCAGGATGACTAACGAATGTTCAGGCAGCTGAGATATGGTTTCTTCAACAAACGCTTCACTAACCGCAGGAAAATCGATAATTTTATGATTGTAGCTTTTGATCTCTTGCTGATAGGCCTCACTTAACAGCTTGGCTAAAGAACTTTCAGTATCATAAATTAAGAGAATGAAACAATCTTTACTGATGCGATAATTTTTGTGCAGGATATTGTGAAGATGTTCTTGTAATTGAGACATATAGTAACATTTGATGAGTGAATTAAAAATGTTCTTGCGAAAAAATAGAACTAGCTATAATCCTTATTGTGGAATAAAGCTCTAGTATGGCTATGGCCATCGCGGTACGTATAAATCAGATGATTCAGCTTTTCTACATTCCCATGCTTTTCCCACTTTTGGCTCACAAGAAAGTTCTTGTAAAATCTTATTCCTTACATTAGTAATACTTTCTAAGGACGTAGCACTCTCTTCCACATTTTTAGTATTCCTGCAAGTATCAACGTAATTTTGCCATAATGGTTTTTGCGCTTCAAGGCAAGAAGTAAACTTTTGATACTGGACATCATATTGGGCATCTTTTTCAGCGTACTCAGCTGCGCGTTGAGCAATTCGATTTTCACTCCCACCATCAACATACTTGGAAGCAGCTGCATGAATCTTAGGTAGAAACATAGCATATACACCTGCACCAACCAGGCACATCACCCCTAACATTTTTCGCTGATCCATTATTTTATAAAATTCAAGAACAATTTATAATTCTTGTGAAAGAAAGGCACAATCCGTTTTGTGAGTGATAAATATATTCTTCTCGAACAAATTTTGACAAAAATAGCAAAATTACTCACTTTTCGAACTGTGCCGAAAGAAAGACCAATTTATGATAGCTTATTCAGGTAGTATATCCAAATCCCACAGAATAGCGCAAATACTATTACTATCAGCCATAACAAGACTGGCGCGCCCTGCCACAATGATACCAACAGCCCAGCAATTGCGCTGACAGACCAGATTATTTTCAGTTTTAGCAATGTCTTGTATGTGTTTGCTGATTCATTGCTGCTTAGCAAAGAAATGCTGCCAATAGCAAATAATGCAGCTGCAACCAAACGCGCGGTAACTGGTTCGACAACTGTAAATCCGAATAACGATAAGAACCATGCTGGTGCAACAAACAACGGAATGGCAAACAGGTAGTCAACCACAAAATGGATGACGAACCAAGTACGCAATGAAGATGTGACTTGTTTCATGGATAAAGGAAAGTTAGAAATATTTTTAAACTTACGGAAATTGAGAATTTCAATTATAAAACATTATCCCTAATCATCTATTTTGAAGAACAACAAAGGTTAAATATTAACCTCTTTGAATAAAAATCGTGGATTTTGAAAACTCTTCCGAACCTGACCTTGAAGCCGCATTAAAAGATATAAGAAAAGTATTAAAGGAAGCAAGGCTGGAATCAAATTTTCTTATAAACTACAGTTCAGAATTGTTAGATGCGCTCCACATTAGAGATAAAAAAAATCAAGATTTTGTCTACGCTATGTTCGGGCTTAAAAAACAACCAGAAGTAAACCTAGTAGACTTCACGGTGTATTTTGAAAGAACAAGAAATGTATGGAAACCCCTGCATATAACCGTGGGTTTACACGATTTTGATGATAAGTTTAGGCACCCTCGTGATGTGCAGCGTTATCTTGCTAAGCAAAATATAACCTTAAAGGTAGAAGGACAAGTTCGTTATCGTACTATCAGCGGATATAATGCAAACTATAACCTTGTCGGTGAAAGTAGATCAGGAATAATAAGTGTTCAATTCGGAAATTTCTAACAACAACTTTTTATACTTTACATTATTTTACAATAACTAATGAAAAGAGCAATTCTCGGTTTAGCAGCATTGGTAGCTTCAAGTTGTTCAGAACCTATTGATGAAAGGGCTATTAAGAAAGCGGTAAGGGAATGTAATATAATACCTTCTTCTCATAGGGTTGCCGTAGTAAATTTAGATAATCCTGAAGAGTATGGATACTTAACTCCAGAGCAAATAGCGCGCGTTGGTAAAGTTCTTGAAGATAAAACTGACTGCCATCTTTCTGTTTATGAAGATACCTTTAATAAAAGTATTTGGTCTAGAGAGTTTGTAGTACAAAAAAATGATTCTACATATGATATGGGTTCTTTTCAACCACCAAGATACAAAAAATTGTATCCATCACATAAATAACTAGTTTGTGTTTTGATTAGATATTTCAGTTTCTTAAGTTTTAGTTTAATCTTAAAAGAAAAGCAAGGCGATAACTTTATCTCCAATTTAATCTAACATCTTTAATCTTGAAAATATTTAAGCAACATGATTAAGATTTAGAATAGAGGAAGTGTTAGTAAATCCTTCTTGTAACGGAATTATCCTTTCAGTTATACGTGGGTCTTTTAGTTCCCAAAAATTTTTTGCGCGCAGAAGCCCAGCCAATTTTATCAAAACAAGCCTTCCGACATATTACGTCACACTTTTCGTATAATGTGACAAAAAATGTGACAAAAATAGCTAAAAAAGTAACATTTAAATATTCTGTTACATTTCTACCTCAAAGATGGTGGATGTAAAAGAGGAGAAAGTAGTAAAGATAAAAAAAGCGCATTCTCGTAGCCAGTTTCATCTAACTGAAGAGCAAATCAAACTGTTAGTTCGGCATGCCGACAAATTGCGTGACAAAGTTATCATCAAAATGCTGGCATACTGCGGCCTGCGGCGCTTTGAGCTGGCTAAAATCAAGATTGAAGACATCAATTTTGAAACGCGCAAGATCCAAATCAGGGGAAAGAAAGATATTGATCGCTTGGCAACAATTTTTTCCGATCAATTGTTGGATGATTTGAAGATATATATTCAATATGTGTTGGATAATGCTAAAAAAGGGCATCTTTTTCCTGCTGTTTCCAGCCTAAACACTCAAGAACACATAACTCCGACGCAAATCAATAGGATTGTTGCGCAAGCCGGCCATAAAGCTCATGTAAACAACCCAATTCCGGAATTAAAGAATATCAACCCCCACATCTTCAGGCACAGCTGCGCGCGAATTTTGAAGGATAAAGGCCTTAGTTTAGAGGTAATCCAGAAGGTTTTAGGGCATTTGTCGTATAAAACAACCATGGATTTGTATGGGACTAAGAGTATTTCTGACATGGATAAGGAATTGAAAGAGAAAGTTGGTGATATTTTTGGATAAATGTTGTAAGCAGAACTTGAAAACAATTAAGATATAACTTGCTCATTAAAATAGATTGTTTAATTTGCAGTTTCTGAAAACTATTAAAATCTATCGTATCATTAAGGAATAAAAGATTTAGTTTTTGATAAGTTGTTTTGTTGTAAAAATTATTTAATTTATTCAAGAATAAATTCGGTCAAACTCGCTCATCCTATACTCCAATAATTTTTGGAGAAAAGCTTCAGTGGCTTTTGAAGTAGGTATTTCTACTCTCTTTGTTTTATTTTGTGCGTTTTTTTGCGCGAGAAGTATCATCTTTTTAGTTATGATGAAACCTTCTCTTTCAAAACAGAAATGCAAGTCATAGAAATGTTCTGCATCTGATCTCGTGGGCATTACTATCTTAATAATTTGATCAATATATGCATGATCGTGTACTAACTCTCCAGCACTCATTTCTTCTTCATCAGAAAATTCTTGAATGGCGTTAGCTAAACCAAGATAAAATTCTTCCCTCCGTGGCGCAAAGTCTTCATATAGTTTTACAAATCTATCCATCGGATTAACAATTTTTTCTCTGTCATTTTGATAGGATGCAAGTTGAATATTAATCTGATCCTTTATTCTACTTATCCATTGTACAACTTTTTCATCTGCTTCCATTTGCGCAACAGGATCAGATTCTTCTGCCAATTTTTCAAGATCGCTTCTAATAGAAGGATATTTTCTTTTAATAGGGGAATATACTGCTACAGTTAAGCGTCCTCGTTCAGCATTACCATAAGCCTGAAGAACGGTTCTAGTTGTTGGTTGTTTCAATTCTTCTAACTTCTGAAGCATTTTAACTTGTTAAAGATGTAAAGTTATCTTAACCTCTATCCAAAATAATTCTCTCGCTTCTCTTCCTGCAACTCTTCTGCTTTGCCACTCTTCTGCAGTATTCCTTTTAACTTCTGTTCAAATTCTTTAGCCTGATTAAGTAATGGCTTTGGATCAACGTCTAACCCAGTATAAGAATCTAAAGCTTTAATGATCTCTGCAGCTGCTCTACTATCCGGTAAGCCGCTCTGCGCTTCAGCAAAGAAAGCAACGATTGGAACTTTGTTGGAACGAGCTAATAATGCACCTGTAACACCGACGATGATACCTTCGCTTAACGGGCTAGCTGCAGCAGATAATTTCTTTGAGGCAGCATTAGGAGAGGTAGAATAATAAAAGACTCTGCTTCCAGGATTGGGGCTACCAACTCCTTCTAAAGAAATAACTTCTTTTGCACTTAACTCTCTTGCTAATTCTTCTATTACTTCTGCAAGCTTCCAACCTAGATTCTTACCGATGTTAATAGCATGTACTAAAACCAGATTATATTTCTTATTATAATGCAGTGAAACCGGTTCAATGACCTTATTCTGATGAATAGCAATCATAGCTGGAATTTCGTCCATTTCAATGATACCTATTTTTTCTGTGTCTAAATGATCCATTAAAAATTCAATAGCAATGGTGCCAATCAATCCGAATCCTGGAAATCCTTCAACAATAGTAACATTCTTTGGTTTTTTGCTAAGAACTAATTTCATCAACATCACCTTTTTTTGTAATATAGCATAGATTCCGGTGTTGTTTTTAAGTTTTTCTAAACTCAAACTTAATTACTGCCAGAATTCATTACTTCAAACATATCCTTGCATTTAGCGCGTTCAATTATTCTTCGTTCCCGTTCATTAACTTTTGTTTTTTCAAACTCTGCTGATCCCAAACCAATCGTTGTTTCCAACCCTAGCACATTACAAAAATCTGCTCCACTAAAATTGGCCTGTGTTAGTTGAGCATAGTTGAACCTTGCATTTTGAAAACTTGCTCCATGGAACTGTCCTTTCTGTAGATATGCTCTGCGGAAACTAGCGGAATTAAAATCACAGCTGGCAAAGCTTACCAGATAATTTGTTGCCTTTCTTACGATAATCTGAACATCATCAAAAATAGTGTTTCCAAATTGAGAATATGTTATAGTGCAACCACTGAAAGTAGAACCATAAAAATCAGCATTATCTGCCCGCACATGATTTAGAATTGCTCCGCCCAAATCAAAATTAGCATGATGAAACTCTGAGTTTCTTAGATCAAGAGGATCATGATAAAACCAATTATGTCTTCTTAGATAAGCCTTCAGCGTTCTTAAGATTTCTTTATCTTTAGAAAAATCAAAGCCTTCCTCAAGTTTTATGTGCGAAAAATCGCGCTCATTCTGAATAACTATTTTTGCTACAAGTTCCAGCCCGGATAATAGTACCTTCTGTTCAGCCATATCTATCTTTTATCTCCCCTCTTTATAAAAACTATGACTAATATTTTTATAGTCCAGAAGCTCCCGATAAATAATATGGAACCTACAAAAACCCAGCGCCTGATTCTCTTTGCCTTAGGACAATTTTATACTGCTCTTAATCAACCTTTAGTGCAAAAACTGGTGCAGGTAAGAACTTCAAAAATTGCCTTCATAGAACACTTGCTGCGAGCTAAGCTTATATCCAAACAAGAGCGAGCATTATACAAAAATCTAGAAACTTTAGAAAATAAAAAATTGATTTTATATGAGAACAGGATGATCATGTTTACCGAGTTTGGATTGAAAGAATTAGAGAAGATCAACAAAGAAATTCAACAGTTCGTTGATTTAGAAAAATATTTTCAAGATGAAAAACCAAAAGGAAAATTGCAGACCATGATTAGGAGTTAACTCTGGGAGAAAGTTTTTATATTGTAGCAGTTTATATTTGTTCAATGAGCACAAATTTAAAAAAAGTGTTTGATCTACCTTTGCCTTCTAACTTGTATGATAGAATCAGCGAAGTAGAAATTCTCCTAGAAACACTGAATTGGATAAACAGGGAAAAGCAAAGACGTCTGGTCTTAGCACAAGTTAATCTTATCTCATTAGAATTAAAACGTCATGAAAGTGCGGGAAGCGTCTCACCTCGCCTTAAAAGGCGAGGCTTACAAAGAGATGCTTTCTGATCCCAGCACTTTGTGACATAAAAGGGCTGATACTCCGCACTAAAGTGCGGAGCTATCGTCCTTTTAATGTATCATCGGCGGGCTAGAAGCGAGAGGATCAGCATCAGCAAGTGATATCGCTAAAATCCAAGTTTTAAACAATAACCTTACTATTTTCAAGAATAATGTCATGAATAGGCGGGAAATCGTCTCACCATGGACTAAAGTCCGTGGCTTGAAAAAGAGACGATTTCTTAACCCCGCCTATTGTGACATAAATAGGCTAGAAAGCCATTCATCCCCATCTTAAAAGACGAGGCTTTCTGGCCTATTTAATGTAATTAATGCTTTCTCTACTTTCACGAGAAGTGAAGTAACGGAGGTATTGCGGGAAAGATTGGAAAAAGAATTTAGCCAGTGGAGCACAGAACTTACTGCAGTTCTTTCCAAATTAAGCCAAAAAATAAAAAAGGTGCAATTGAGTTATAATTAAATAATTAGAATTTGATTTAAGTTAATTGATCAGCAAACTTCTACCAGTCATCTCTCTCGGTTTCTGTATTCCCATCACTTTCAATACCGTAGGCGCAAGATCTGCTAAACCACCATTTCGCAATTTTCCTTTCCCACGAACAACAATCAATGGGACCTTATTAGTAGTATGCGAGGTGATATATTTTCCTTCCATCTCTTCGCAGTTGCCATGATCAGCAGTGATAAAGACTATACCTGGAAATTCTTTGACAATTCTTCCTATTTCTCGGTCGATGGCTTCCACTGCCTTTACCGTTGCTTTGATGTTTCCGGTATGGCCGACCATGTCGGCATTGGCAAAATTAACCACGAAGAAATCATGTTCTGGTGTATTTTCAAATAATACGCCAGTAATTTCCTTTATCTTCATCTCAGGAGCTTCATCATAAGTTTTTATGTTTTTCAGGCTCTGAATATGAATCCTTTTCTCGTGTGGGAAAACACATTCGCATAAGCCGTTGAAGAAATAAGTAACATGCGCCCATTTTTCTGTTTCCGCAATGCGCAGCTGTGAAATTCCTTTCTTAGATATAACTTCGCCCAGCGTCTTCTTTGGAATAACAGGTAGAAAGGCAACCGGAATTTTTACTAGAGAATCATATTGCGTGAGAGAAACAAACTTTAAATCGATGATTTTTTTGCGTTGAAATTCCTTGAATTTTCCCCAGACAAAAGCGCGAGTTAATTCTCGCGCGCGGTCAGACCTAAAATTGAAAAAGATAACCGAATCATGTTCTTCAACAACACATTTGTTAGTTAATATTGTAGGTTTGACAAATTCGTCTGTTTCTCCTAGCGCATAAGCATGTTTCAATGCTTTTATCGGATCAGTTATACCTTTTCTTCCAACACAGTCAACCATGCACTCATACGCCTTATGCTCTCGGCCCCAGCGGTTGTCCCGGTCCATGGCGTAGAATCTGCCCATCATGGTGGCAATTGTTCCTAGACCAGTTACTTTTATTTTCCGCTGCAGTCGCCGAAGATACTTTTCTGCAGATTTTGGCGCAGTATCGCGGCCATCGAGAAAGAGGTGAAGATAAACTTCTTTCAAATCATATTTTTTTGCCATTTCTAACAAGGCAAATAGATGAGCAATATGAGAATGTACTCCTGCATCACTTAGCAGCCCCATTAAGTGCAATTTTGTTTTATTTTTCTTTGAATGATGGATCGCTTCCAGCAAAGCTTTATTTTTGAAATAGGACTTATTTTTTATTGCCTTATCTACACGCATCAGATCTGTATCAAGAACTCTTCCTGCACCCAGAGTAAGATGCCCAACTTCAGAATTCCCGATAAAACCTTTTGGTAAGCCCACTGCTTTTCCCGAAGCCTGAAGAAGAGTATGGGGATGTTTTTTTATTAAGCTATTAAGGGCAGGTGTTTTTGCTTGTCCGACGGCATTTCCTTTTTTTTCTTTTCTATGTCCCCAGCCGTCTAAAATCAGGAGCATCACTTTTTGCATAGATAAGGGATTCTTTTAAAATAGATAAAGGTTACGAACTCAATCCAGCCAAAATCCTTATAAATAACCCTCATTTCAAGCTTAAAGTTACGCACTTAATCAAAATAATATTCAATATGGTGATCTAAATTATGGCAAAACAAGTTGTTGAAACAATGGTTGAAGGCGGTAAAGCTACTGCTGCGCCCCCCCTTGGACCAGCTTTAGGACCTACCGGGCTCAATATTGGCCAGGTAGTGATGGAAATTAACAAGAAAACTGCTGACCTTAGAGGGATGCAGGTGCCAGTTAAGGTTATTGTTGATACTGAAACCAAGACCTTTACAATTGAAATTGGAACTCCTCCGGCTTCAGCTCTTATCAAAAAAGAAGCAGGCATCGAAAAAGGAGCAGGAAATCCCCTTACCGATAAAGTTGCTGACCTTAAGATCGAGCAGATCATCAAGATCGCTAAAACTAAGCAAGATTCTCTTTTAGGAGCTACCATGAAGGCCAAAGTGCGAGAAATCGTTGGTACTTGCCAATCAATGGGTATCCTAGTCGAAGGAATGACTATCCCAGAGGTTCTTGAAGCTATTGCAAACGGTCAATTTGACAAGGAAATCGCTTCCGGGAAGACTGAACTTACCGAAGAAGAAAAGCAGGAACAGGAAGCAGAAAAGAAACGCTTGCAAGAGGAAATCGAGAAGCGACGTGCAGAGTTTGAAGCAAAAGCAAAGGAAATCCTCAAGCTCTTTGAAGCTGATCCTAAGAAAGCTAAGAAAGCCATGGTCGATGCTGGTATTCCACAGCAGATCATCAAAGAGTTTGCTCCGGTAGAAGAGAAGAAGGAAGCAGCTCCTGGCGCTAAGAAGTAGAATTTTTAGCTTTTTGTTTTTTTCTTTTAATTATAGAGAACTTTGAAAAAAGGAATTTTCGCAAAATTTATTTACATTCAATGTGAAAATTACGCCTATTTCAAAGTCTCTTAGAGAACTTTGCCAAGAAAAAGTGAATTATGCAAAGTTCTCTATATTTTACTTTTCATTTTGTAAAAAAGTAGTCTTTACCACTTATTCTTCAGAAAGTTATATCAATCAAATTCAAAAATAAACTAGATATGGAAAAAGAAATCTCGTGCGGATTTGTATTATACACAAAATCACCCGAAATATTGTTTTTATTACTAAAGCATCCCAACCAAGGAGAATGGGAATTTCCAAAAGGACACCAAGAAAACTCAGAAACTTATTATGAAACTGCAAAACGGGAACTGATTGAAGAAGTAAACCTCGATGCAGATAAAGACATTACTCTCGCAAAGAAAAATGAGCAGTTAAAGAGTTTTACTTACGAGTATAGATCCCCTTCTGGCTCTTTACGTAAAATGGTGTTGTTTGTTGGTCTGTGCAACAAAAACCCTATTATTTCTTCTGAACATAGAGGATTTGCTTGGTTTACATTTGAAGAAGCGAAGAAATTGTTAAAATATCCTGAAGTTCGTGGTTGTTTAGAGGAAATCTACCATTTTGTGAGAATAGATTCACTGTAAATATAGCTAATGTGTTAAATAATCGACTATTTCTACACACATTTGCTATTAGTAATTGTGAACAATATTCGAAAATAATTCACAATTACTATAACTACCTTCTTAACTTATCCAATTCATCTATCTCTGCCTTCTTTATTTCCAGCAAAGTCTGAGATAACTTCTCTAGCAATACACCAACATTCTTGGTTTTCTGTAACTGCTTCACTAAGAGCGCAATAATGATCACAGATTCAATCAAAAGAATAAAGATAACCACGCCAAAAAGTAGGATTATTTCCACTAACGGGATATCTACGCCAAAGACTAACATTCTTTCACCTTGTGTGATACAAAACTCGCGACTTAAAAAAGCTTTCTGAAATCTTTTCTATTCTTGTTCTATTTCAAAAATATTTTCAGCAACAAGTTCGTTATTTTTATCATACACCTTACCAACAACTTCATAATCTCCTTTTATTTTTGAAGCATCATACTGCACCGCCAACAATGCTCCTCGCTGCAAATCTACATCATAGGGCCCATATAATTCACTGAAGATGCTTCTTGAATTTTGTGCGAAAAAGAAAGGTAATTTGACTTTCAAGGGCAGGGCTTGATTAAGCTGGCTTGCTTTTTTTATATTGATATTCATCTCAACAGTAAATCTCTTGGTTCCAGCACCTAACTGGGGGGCAACGATGACATAAAAATCCAATTTTTTCGTAACAGGATCTACATCAACTGCTGTTCCGGTAACGATCTCCTGTTGGCTAAGCAAATCCTTAACTAAAACTTCTTGCCCTCCTGCAGAGAAAACAATTCTCGGCGGATTTTTTCGATCTAGTCTGAGTCCCTGCCGAATTTTTATAACCCTATTGACGGTCTGACCAGGGCCTACTTCAATGACCTCCAGTTCGGGAGCATTGATAATTGCATCTTTAAGCAAGGTGCCAGAGATGTGTTTACCGGTGATCTGCAAGGGTGAAGCTATGGCCGCTCCCGTCAGCGAAGTTGGAAAAAGATAGGAAACTTTTGTTTTATAGACTTGTAACACTTCTACATTTTCCAACAATTTCTGAATTTCCAATTCTTCCTGTGCTGCTACTTCGTCAGTAATTCCCTGTTGTGAGAGCAGCGTTTTAATTTTTGTAAGAACTTGCTCTTCATTTTCCATGGTAAGATCTGGCTCCTCAAGAAGACCAGATAGAACCAATTTTTGATCTACTAAAGTATTTTTTATTGTTAACAAATACTCTTTCTGCAGCGTCAAAGGAAGTCCGGCAACTTGTTCTTCACTAATGGAAGTGATACTCGTTGTAACTAAGCCTTCCATTATAGCTGCAGCAACTTCTTCTGCAGAAGCAGTTTCTCCAACAGAAACATCTTGAGGTGGTGACGGAGCAGGTGCTGCTTCTGGTTCGGACTCCGGAGCCGGAGAAGGTGTTGATTCTGGCGAAGAATCTGCTGGTCCTGCTCCCCCAGGAATAGGTACGGGGATATTATCGATAGTAACGGTTATACTCTTTGTATTATTAAGATTGCCAAGAGTATCATTAGCAAAGACAGTTATTATTGTTTGAGAATCCTCAGTTAAGGTTGTTGTATCAACGCTAACATTCCAAAAACCGCTGGTATTGCTTGCGGTCAGATTAAATATAGTTACGCCATCGTTAAATTGAAAAATTACCGTATTTACAACGGTCGTGGCATCACGCACCGTAGCATTAAACACCTGGATGCCATCAAGTATTGCGTTATTTTCTGGTTCGGTGATGCTTACGGTCGGCGGAGTAGTATCGACGGTAAAACTGAGATTGGTAACGCTGTTGTTCATATTTCCAAGCGTATCATTTCCATAGACGCGGATGAAATATACTGCATCAGTTAAGGTAGCAAGGCTTAGATTCTGAGTCCAGAAACTGCCCAGCTTTATGGTGGTGAGATTGAACTCAGAATTATTGGCGGTATTAAATATTCCAAACTGAACATCAGTAACTGTAGTAAGAGTATCATTGAGAGTGACATTGATCTGGATTACTCCAGAGTTAGTGTGATTTGAATTATTGGTGGCAGAATCATTGGTGAAGAAGGTAGATACGTTTGGTGGAGTGGAATCGATGATAAAGCTTAGATTAGCCACACTATTGTTTACATTACCGACCGTATCATTGGCATAAACCTGAATTCTGTATACACCATCACTTAAAGTTGACATACTTAAGTTTACAGTCCACCAGTAATCTACCTGATTGAGAGTGACGTTGAAACCGGTCGAGTTTTTGGAATTAGTAAGGCCGAGGATGACTGATTTCCCATAGGTAGTGGTGTCATTGATGCTTACGTTGATCTGCAATCCGCCGCGATTAGAGAAGTTAGCGGTAAAGTTGCTGGTACTGTTGTATCTAAAGATGGAGATGTTAGGTGGAACAGTATCAACGGTAAAACTGAGATTTTTTACGCTGTTGTTGATATTTCCTAAAGTGTCATTTCCATAAACACGAATAGTGTACACTGCATCGGTTAACGTCGCAAGACTTAAATTCTGAGTCCAGAAACTACCTAGCTTGATGGTGGTGAGGTTAAATTCTGAATTGTTTCGTGGATTGAAAATACCGAATCGCACATGGGTGACGGTAGTAAGAGTATCGTTGAGCGTAGCATTGATCTGGATGACTCCGGAATTAGTAAAGTTGCTGTTATTGATAGGAGTAGTATTGGTGATAAAAAGAGATACGTTTGGAGGAGTGGTATCCACTCTAAAACTCAGATTTCCAACCGTAAAATTTCTATTTCCAAGAGTATCATCAGCGTAGAACGTAATATTATATTCTCCATCAGATAAGGTTGCTAAACTCAAATTAACTATCCAGAAACTGCCCACCTTCACTGGTGTGGTATTAAACTGAGTGGCATTCTTACTGTTAGTCAAGCCGAAGGCGACCGTGGTAACAGTAGTCAACGTATCATTAAAGGTAGCATTAATCATGATCATGCCAGTTTTGGTAAAGTTGCTAGCGTACGAACTGTTTTGGTTAAGGAAGACGACAGAAACATTAGGAGGAGTCGTATCAACGATAAAGCTTAGATTAGCGACGCTATTGTTTACGTTGTCAACGGTATCATTGGCATAAACCTGAATTCTATATAACCCATCACTTAAAGTTGACATACTAAGGTTTACTGTCCACCAATAATCAACTTGGTTGAGAGTAACGTTAAATCCGGTGGTGTTTCTGGAATGAGTCAGCCCGAGGATAACTGATTTTCCATAGGTGGTGCTATCATTGATACTTACATTAATCTGCAATCCGCCACGGTTGGAGAAGTTAGCAGTAAAGTTGCTGGTACTGTTATACCTGAAGATGGAAATGTTGGGCGGAGTGCGGTCGATGGTGAAATTGATAAATTCACTGTTATTGACATTATTCAAAGAATCGTTTGCAAACACTCTCACACCATGAGTTCCATCATCTAAGAGGGCAAGATCAATAGTTACATAATAAACATCACCGACCAATTGCTGCGCGGTAAGGTTAAAAGGATTGGTTTTATTAGTGAATTGGAAAAAAATACTGCTTAAAGAAGAATGATCGTCTGTAATTGTAGCGTTAAACATTTTAGTAGTACTAAACTTTGTACTGAGATTGATATTGTTAGCAGGATTAAGATTGGTAACGTTTGGGGGATCATTTTCTTCAGTAGTATAATTACTGAAAGAAGTAACGTTGGCAAATAAGGTGCTTGATGAGGCATAATATGAAATATTACATTTAAATGCAAGATCGCCGGTTTGATTATCGCAGCGCACTCCATTTTTTAACAAATCCGGCTGGACGCGGTAGTTTAACTGTCTTAATTCGATACGCGCTGAGCCATTCAATTTGTTATAGATATTGTTGGTCTGATCAGTCAATCCCACCGTATTTTGTGTGATAAAGACAGTCGGAGAAGTAGCATTGATAGAAATATTGATACCGTGGGTAAGATTAGTATTAGTCCAATTAATATAGCCGAAAGAGGTATTGAAAATAATAGTATTTACAGCGCCGCCTTTGTGTAAAAAAGTAACTCGGTTGTCTTCGGCTACCCTCCATCGCGTTTGGATATTGTAAAAGACATTATTCACCGCGTTTGGATTTGTTCCATTCATAAGAAAAGCAGAGACACCAACCTGAGCACTTCCGGTCCCGGTGGTAATATTGACCCAGGAAATGTTATTGTTGCCGGATTTCTCCAAAATAATACCCCAGCCGCCAGCTGCAGAGATATTCGCTCCCTCAATAGAACTATTGCTGACGTTCTTAAAATAAATTGCATACGCGTCGTCTTGAGCCCCTTTGACGAATCTAAAACCGCAGTTTCTGATATGAATTCCATTCCGGTTAGTGGCATTAATACCTGCGCACCCGCCATCAGTGCTACCACAGGTACTACCATAGTTTATTGTAAATCCCTGACAATCAAGGGTAATATCATTAGCTTTGATAGTAAAACACGTATTAGTAGCCGAAACGCTTTCTGTAAGCCTATACTCCCCATTAGTTAATTCCTGACAGCTAGAAATGTCGCCTTGAGGCTTTAATACAGCCGTAGTAAGCCCTTCCTCATCTGTTGATGGAGCCAATAGATCTACGCTAATTTCAGTGTCATTCGTTGAAGAATTAGTCTGAAGCTGATCATCTACGTCCAAACTGCTTTCTGAAACGACTGCTCCAGTAATTCCTACGCTATCAGTTGCCGTAAAAAATAAAGCTGCGCCTGCTGCAAGAACCAAGCCGATGGCTAGTAAAACACCTACTTCACCCTTTTTTCCAAAGTACATCTCTAGACTTGAAGAAAGCCTTATGATTTATTAATATTTGGTCGAGAAGATTTATAAATAAACAGAGTTGTTACTAGTTGATGACGATAGAAAAACTGGTAAAAACGATCATACCTACCCTTGGAATAGTACTTACAACTAGTCTAACCGCTAACGCTCAATCCCATAACGATGATGTCGATGAAGACACCCTTATTGTCGCTCCTGATCCAGCTGGTAGAGCAGCTGTTCTGGGAATCAATATGGGGATAAATGGCTTAGTTTGTGGTATTACAGCTGCTGTTGAAGAACGAAATATCCTCCACGATGCTGGAAAATGCATGGCTGGCGGAGCAATTCAATATGCTGGCATGGAAATGGCTATGCACGATGCTCCAGTCTTACCGGGGATAGGTCTTCGTGTAGTTGAGACAGGCACTTCGATCGTTGAAAATACTCTGGCTGGAAGGGAGCCATTTGAATATCTTCATTATAGCTTAGCGCCAGTTTTTCCCGGCTTATTGCAGATTGATACTAAGAATCAAGAATTAGATTTCTATTGGAATATCATGCCCTGGGTTGGACTTACCTACAATGCGGCTGAAGGAAATGATTTCGACATTCTTCAGTCTTTATCATACCAAATTTACGTATTTGATGCTAAAAAGGATGACTTTGGCCGTGTTGGCGCAACTTTTGGAAATATTATGAATTATAATCACGACAAACCCAATAATGTAGCTGCTCATGAATTTGCTCATGTGCTTCAATACACGCGGATGCGGCCAGCGCAACAATTAATACCTCAACAAGTGGATTTTGTGGAAAAAATACTTCACCTGCGCTTAGGAGAGGATATTGCTGCTTACTCTTTTTGGGCTGCTAAAGACATCGGCTGTATTGCACGTGATTGGGAACCACTCTGTGAAAGGCGTTGGTGGAATCTCTTAGAGGCAGAAGCCTACACTATGGAAACTGCCAATGAGCAATACAAACCAGAGACTCTTAGAAGAAAAAAATAATAATTTAAAAACTTCTCTTTTAATTATTCTCACTCAACTGCCACCTTTCTGACTTTTCTCACATTAAATAACCAGAAAGCCATTGGCTTCAGCCAATGGATGAATGGCTCTGGTTATTTATGTCACAAAGTGCGGGGATTAGAAAGCGCTTTTTTACAAGCCTCGTGCTTTAGCACGAGGTGAAGCACTTTCCCGCACTTTCATGACAACTATATTTACAACCATCATAAATCCAGCTGCTGCCATTATCCACAACCAATCCAGCGCTTCTAGGGGAACAACATTAAATTTGTCAGCAAGATATGGAACATAGAGGATAGCAACTTGAAGTAAGAGAGATACTCCTACCGCGCTTACTAAAAATAAATTTGAAAATAGCTTTACCCGATATTGTGAACGGATCATATGCAGCCTTGCCAACTCAAAAACAACCAAGGCGGTAAAGACCATAGTCTGCGCTTTCAATGAATCTTTATACAGCCAAAACAAAAGTAAAACCACCAAGGCCATTATGAATCCTAGGACTACAATAGTAAATATCATTTCCTTGGTAATGATATGCTCCTTGGCTGGCCGCGGCTTTCGCTTCATTATTCCTTCTGCAAAAGGATCAACACCCAACGCAATTGCCGGAAGCCCGTCTGTAACCAAATTAATCCATAGAATATGAATAGGTGTAAGCGGCAAGCCTAAACCAAAAAACGGCGCTAAGATGAGCATCGCTAAAAAAATGACCAGCACTTCCGCAAAATTACTAGACAACAAATAGTTGACAAATTTTCTGATATTGTCATAAATACCTCTTCCTTCTTCGATGGCATTCACAATTGACGTAAAATTATCGTCAGTAAGAATCATATCAGAGGCTTCTTTTGCTACATCTGTTCCTGTAACCCCCATGGCCACGCCGATATCTGCTTTTTTCAAAGCTGGCGCATCATTGATACCATCACCAGTAACTGCAACAACATAGCCTTTTCTTTTTAATGCCGAGACAATTTTTAATTTATGCTCAGGATTAACTCTGGCAAAGACGTTTATTTTTCCGATATCTTTATCCAAATCTCCAAGTTCATCTAAATCTTCCCCGGTAACTACTCCTCCGCCAATGCCAAGCTGTTCGGCAATCGCTTTGGCAGTGCTACTGTGGTCACCAGTTATCATGATCACTCTGATTCCTGCTTCCTTACATTTTTTTATTGCTTCCTTAACCTCTGCTCGAGGAGGATCAATCATAGCCTGCAAACCGACAAAAATCAGATCTTTTTCTGCATCATCTTTTTTACTCACCTCTGATTTGTATGCAAACCCCAACACTCGTAATGCTTTACTGGCAAAATGTTCATTATATTCAAGAATTTCTTTTTTCTTATGCCGATCTAGACGATATACTTTTCCGTTAACCAGAATTTTATTGCAAAGTTCTAAAACAACATCAGGAGCTCCTTTTGTATACGAAACCAGGCCATTTTTACTCTTATGAATAGTAGTCATCATTTTTCGTTCAGAAGTAAAAGGAATTTCATCTACTCGAGGTTCTGAACGTTCTAAATCCTTACGCTTTAAAGCAGCTTTTTCTGCTGAAACCAGCAATGCTGCTTCGGTTGGATCACCGATAACATTATTTTTTGTAACTGCATCAAATTCTGCATCATTACACAATGCTCCAACCCTGAGTAACATGGCAACATCGTCTGATTCAATCTCCTCTTTTTCTAGAAGAAAAGTTCCTTTTGATTCATACCCAGAACCAGTCAGGTCATATATTTTATCATTAGCCCAGATTTTTGTAACCGTCATCTCATTATGAGTCAAAGTTCCAGTTTTATCGGTGCAGATGACATTCACACTTCCTAACGTTTCCACGGAAGGCAATTTTCTGATTAGTGCCTGCCGCTTGGCCATTCGCTGCACACCATGAGCTAGGGAAATAGTAATAATGGCTGGCAGTCCTTCTGGAATAGCAGCAACTGCTAAAGCCAAAGCAGTAAGAAACATCACTGAAACCTCCACACCAGAAATAATGCCAGTAACAAAAATTATGGCTGCAACCAAGACCACGGCAATACTAAGATATTTGCCTAAATCCTGCAGCTTCTTTTGTAAAGGAGTCATTTTTTCATGCGCTTCTTTGATAAGGTGAGCTATTTTTCCGACTTCTGTCCTCATACCGGTTGCGATAACTACTGCCTTCCCTCTCCCATCAGTCACAATTGTTGAAGCATAGATCATATTTTTTCTGTCAGCCAGAGCAGTGTGTTCCGCCACTACAGCAGCTGTTTTCCGTTCTGCTTGTGATTCACCAGTAAGTGAAGCTTCTGCAACTGCAAGATCATGAACTTCAAGCAATCGCGCATCTGCAGGAGTCTTATCGCCGCTTTTGAGCAGGATTATATCGCCCGGAACCAGATACTTACTATCAATTATTGTTTCCTTACCATCACGTAAGACTGTTGCTTTTGGCGCTGTCATTTTTTGCAATGCCTGCAATGCTTTCTCTGCACGCTCCTCTTGAAAAAACCCCAGCAAGGCATTGATAACAATTATTATTCCTATGACTATCGCATCAGCACTTTCACCAAGAAAAAGAGAAATTGCTAATGCAGCAATAAGAATAAGCACTAAAGGACTAGAGAACTGCCGCAGCATAATCTTAAGATAATGTACTTTTTCTTTGGTCTGAAGCTCATTAAATCCATAAGAATGCAATCTTCTTTCAGCTTCGCTGCTAGTAAGACCATTTTCAGAGGAGTTCAGATTCTTAAAAATGTTTTCTACCGACTGCGCATGCGCATTTACAATATTCTCAGAACCTTTCATCATATCCTCTTTTTATATCTAAGAGCAGAATTAATTTAAAAAGATTTAGCTTTTATTTTAGAGAACTTTGAAAAATAGGGATTTTGCTAATTGTGTACTTGTTTTGGGGCAAAATCCCGGCCATTTCAAAGGTTGCCCAAAGCAACCTCGGAACAACAGTGACAGAGTCTCTTAGAGAAGTTTTATGGATTATTCAAACTTCTCTTTAAAAGGCGACAAGCAGATCGTTCATATTTCAGGACATCAAGGGCTTGATATTCATGTAGGAACTGCTTCTCCCAGCCACTGGTGAGTACAGTAGCAAGTTCCGGATCAGGAATTGGCAAACTACAAATAATCTTTCCTTCAACTTTTGCTGCAAAAAAAGTGTTAGCAGTTCCCGTAGTTTTATTGATTCCTATTGTAGTATCTCTTATCCGATCATGAAATATTTTAGTATAATCAACCGCGTTATCCACAGTCCAAGTCTTAGTCTCTCTTCCAATTTCATTATCATCATCGTCATAATGAATTATATCCATGCCGGTTTCAAATGGTTCTATAGCAACAGAAACTGTTAAAGAAGGAAGATACAATTCGGGTGTTGGGGTATTCCTCCCATAAAAATACTCCTGCAACATTCTAAGAACTAACCCACCTTCTATCGCTACTTGCTCATTGCTTCTGTAGATTACTGTTTTATTATCTTTCTCTGCACGCAGTTCAAAGGCGCCATCTTCAAGAAGCGTATAGTCTACGCTTTGATATTGTGGAGTTCCCCTCCTGAAGCACGAAAGTATTGTTTCTAATAATCCCATATTTGTCCAAACATCATCCAAAATACGCTGCTTTTTCTTGAATTTCCTTAGCCCTGGCCGTACTGAAATACTCTTCCAGATGCTTGTAGACTTCTTCAATTTCTTTATCTACCGAAGGTTTAACTACTTCCAACGCAGCAAGAAAATGTTCCATCTTCACCGTCTTGGAATTAATATCTTCACGGAGAGCAATCATGGCTGCTTCACGACACACACCTTCTATATCTGCTCCCACATATCCTTCTGTTTTTTCTGCTAGCTCATTAACATCAACATCTTTTGCCTTAGGCATCGGTTCGGTGTAGATTTCAAAAATCTTCTTTCTTCCTTTAGCATCAGGAATAGGTGTCAAAATGATACGATCAAATCTTCCCTGCCTCAATAAAGCAGGATCCAGCATGTCTGGCCGATTCGTTGCTGCAACAATGACCACATCATTCAAACTCTCTAAACCGTCCATTTCGGTGAGCATCTGATTTACCACTCTTTCCGCACTATGATTGTCCCCCCCACCAGAACTGCGTCGAGGCACAAGAGCATCAATCTCGTCAAAAAATAAAATAGTTGGAGCGGTCTGCCGTGCTTTCCTAAATATTTCTCTGACTGCTTTTTCAGATTCCCCGACCCATTTGCTTAACAAACTTGGACCATTGACTAAGATGAAATTAGCTTCGCTTTCTTTAGCAATCGCTTTTGCCAGTAATGTTTTTCCTGTTCCTGGAGGGCCATACAATAAAATTCCTCGCGGCGGCCTGATGCCCAGACGTTTAAACACTTCCGGTTTCTTCAAAGGCCATTCTACTGCTTCCTGTAATTTCCCTTTAACCTCTTCTAAGCCACCGACATCTTCCCAGCTTACATCAGGAGTTTCCACCAATACTTCCCTCATCGCGCTCGGACGGACAACTTTCAGTGCCTCCAAGAAATCTTCTTGAGTGACCATTAATTTTTCCAAAATCTCTTTAGGGATGGGCTGTCCTTCTTCAATACCTTCCACTTTTAAGTCGGGAAGAATTCTACGTAAGACAATCATGGCTGCTTCCTTTGCTAATGAATTTAAGTCTGCGCCAACAAAACCATGAGTTACTCGCGCTAATTCTTCCAGAGTAACATTTTTTGCTAACGGCATATTTCTAGTATGAATTTTCAGGATATCTAATCTTCCCCGCCGATCAGGTACGCGAATCTCAATTTCCCGATCAAATCTTCCCGGTCTTCGCAACGCTGCATCAAGCATGTTTGGCATATTAGTAGCCGCAATGACAATGACCTTGCCGCGACTCTTCAGACCGTCCATTAATCCCAACAATTGTGCTACGACTCTCTTTTCTACATCGCCTCTTGTTTCTTCTCTTTTTGTCGCGATAGCATCAATCTCATCGAAGAAAATGATCGAAGGAGCGTTCTGTTCTGCTTCTTCAAATTTCTTCCGTAAGTTTGCTTCTGATTCTCCGTAAAATTTAGAAATAACTTCTGGACCATTAATCAAGATAAAATGCGAATTGGTTTCCGAAGCGACTGCTTTGGCCATCAACGTTTTTCCCGTTCCCGGAGGACCATGCAGCAACACCCCTTTAGGCGGCTCAATTCCCAACTTTTGAAAAATCTCTGGATGTTTTAGAGGAAGCTCAATCATCTCCCGCACTTTCTTAATTTCATCACCTAAACCGCCAATATCTTCATAGTTCACTTCTAAGCTAATTGCTTCCTCTTCCAGATTTTCTACTGCTTTCGGGGTGAATTCGACTTCAGTCTCTGCAGTAACAACGACTGTTTCTTTTCTCGGCTGGACGTCCGTGACAATAAACTTTAAGGCACCAAAACCGTAACCGGCAAAATGTGATTCCATCATGCTAAAGATATCATTCACATCCTGCTCTTGGAAAGGATACGCTCTCCGACGTGATCTTCCTAAAGAAACAATGTCTCCTTTCACTAAGGCCTTTCCCAGCAATCCTTGCTTAAATAATTCAGGAGAAGCTTTGATCATAACTCCTTTATTGACTGGAGCAATAGAAACTTTTTGCGCAGGTTTGACTTCTGCCTTTTTTACGGTAACTAATTCTCCAATAGAAGTTCTGGCATTTTTCCTGATATTTCCATCCATGCGGATAATGTTTAATCCGATATCTCCAGGATAAGCGCGATCAACAATAGCTGCAGTTTTGCGTTCCCCGCCAATCTCTACTATATCACCAGGATTGACCTCTATCTGCTTCATGAAAGTAGAATCTATCTTGACGATGCCTTTATTGACATCATCCTGTACTGCTTCCATCACTTTCAGTCTAATTTCTGCAGCCATAGTTTCAAATAAGTACAGTCACCCTTTATACCATCCCTCAAATAGGCTTAGTAGGGTATCTTTTTAAATATTTTATGGTTTATTTTGGGAGAATAAGTGTTTGTTAAAGATACCTTAAAACTGTACAGTTACTTCATTGCTTCTTCGAACCATTTTACTAAGGTAGACTTTCTCAAATCATGACCGACTTCTGATTTTACCAGATTGATTCCATGTGAAGAACAATAAGCAGAAACTCCATTGTAAAAATCTTCTTCGCATTGAATAAGACCGGCATTTTGTAAAGCCCCTTCAAAACCCTGTAACCATTTTTCAACAGGAGCCTCTATAATCTTTCTTCCTCGTTGATATTGTTCAGCTTCCGGTAAACCTTCGACTTCGGCATCTAAAGAACCAGACATCATAGTCTGCATTAGTTTAGAAAATTCACGATTCAACTTATCTCCAAGCCGTGGTAAATCCCTTGCCAATACTCTCATTTGTTGTTCATCCAGCCTAGAGTAAAGATCAACCGCAGTTTTAGTCGCATATTCCGTTACTTCTTCTACTTTTTTTCTTGCGCTTGTAAAATCTTCTTCAACTACTGCAACTTGAGATGAACCATCAGCCATCAACGAAACAATATAGCCGTGCCAGGTTTTGCAGCCCGCTTTTTGTACAGACTCTAACATTGATTTAATCAGCAAAGCGGTATCTTGTCCAGCTTCTTCTTTTTCAATGATCTCATACAAAGGAGTACATCTTACCGCATTCCGGTCTTCGAAAGAGCCGCCATATACCGTATTTCCAAAATGTAATGGGGTCTTGCTGTGTTCATAAAAAATAACTCTTTCAGAAATTATAACCGGAGCTAAAGGAAGAAAAAATGATTCTGTATTGTCAAAAGTTCCTTCTAAATTTATTGCTGATTTTTTAAGATGAGAATCTCTTATTTCGCAAAGACCGAATAAGCCCTCGCTCTTAAATCCCTGATCCTTGAAAAATCCATTATAAGGTTCATCATAAACTGGACTACTTCTACTATACTGTTCTTTATGATTTACATTTACTCTCACAACCTAAACTGAAAGCCATTTGATTTAAAAATTTTGTGCATGAATTGGACATAAAGAACTACTTCAACCCTACAACCTTCCCATCCAACCCCCACTCAGGCATAATAGGAACTCCTAAATGAGTCAAGATAGTTGGCACAACATCAACCTGTAAAGGAGGAACAACAATTCTTCCTGGTTCAACTGTCAATCCTTCTACAATATATGGTATGGTCTTCTCTTCCGGCGAAGTTCCTCCATGCCCTTTTCCTATCCCACCATGATCACTTACCAACATAACTAGCCATTCTTCTTCTAGATAAGTCTGCCTATTTCTGATCGCATCAACAAGCTTTCCAACATAACCATCTATCTCTTCGATAGCGGCAGCGTATTCTAGAACAGCATCACTAAATCCGTGAAGATGTCCTGCATTGTCGACAGAAATAAAATGAGTAAAAATAAAATCAAAGATACCAGAATAAAGAAAAGCTTCCGTCCTTCGCACTACTTTTTTATCATTATAAGAATAATAATTATGATTTTCCTCCTTGCCTATCAATTCTTCTAATGGATTCCATGCCACTGCCGAGCCAGTTTTTCCTTGGGCCAATCGAGAAAAAATGGTCGGATATTGTTCATTATTTTTACCGCTAAAAGAATTATCTTTTACACCATGTTTTTTTGGAAATACGCCCGTAAGGATAGTATTCCATCCAGGTGCGCTCCAAGTTTCATCGATCGCCTGTGCCTCAAAACTATATGCTCCGCCCTGAATTAATGAGTCAATATTGGGTGTAGGGACAATAGCTAATGAATCTGCGCGAAGCCCATCAACCCCAATCAAAAGTGCTTTTCGAGTAGGATATCGTTTGCAAGAATGATAAGCATAGGTATAGCCAGCAAGAACAGCTCCCACTCCTGCTGCTTTAAGGAAATCCCTTCGCGTAAAAAGCATTATACCTTAAGAAAACTTTAGGATATAAAAAAGTTTAGATAATTGATACTGTAAAGTTTACAGTGTTAGATAATTACAGAGAACTTTGCAAAATTCATATTTATATGGCAAAGTTCTCTACAGAAAATAGAAAAAATTACTTCTTCTCTGTCACTGAGCCAGGCTTCACTTTTGGTAAAGGCAGAGGACTCGGCAAGTTTATATCTTCGCTTACCTTAATAGCTTGGATATTTCCCTTATGAAGCGCAGCATTCACTATTTGCTCCATCACACCCATAGGTATTTTTTTACTCTTCTTCCATAATTCTTGCACTTCATCTACTTTAGAAGCTTCATCAACAAACAAAACTTGCCCTTCTACATCAATTTTTCCTAGATCGGGCTCGTAGTTGCAGCTAAAATCAAAGGTAAACTTCAATCCTTTTTTGCCATCAACGGAAAAATCCAAATCCTCTACATTCTTTATAGAAACATTGTTATTAATTTTTACTTGGCCGCCTTTCGCTTTTAAGCTACGTTCGGCATTTACTTTATGTACATTTATCTTCACAATTGGCATAATGAACCACCTTTCTTAGTTTATGAGCTATTGAGCAGTAAATTCTTTATAAATTTTCCGAGTTTTAAGCACTTGTTTCACTAGTTTTTGGCATATTTAAGAGTTTGTGCACTAAGTTTGCTGAGACCGTAATTTTCTTTTTAGAAGCATTTTTAGGAGCAAACTCTTTTGGATCACAATTTATTTCTAAAAACACGGCATCACAGGTTTCAGACAATGCTCTTGCACCACTATTCTTAGGACATGCTTCCACAATAGCATCTAAAGCTTCACTTTCTACTTCGAATAAAAATCCTTTTTCTTCAAATAGCGCTTGATATCCAAGTAAAGGGGAACTCTTCGACTCCTTTAGAATTCTTCTAAGATCATCCTTGGTTAATTTTTCTAATACCGGACGACGAGAGAATCTTGCTACTAATTCTGGTTTTAAACCATATTTAACCAAATCCTCATAAGTAACTTGTTGAAGGAGAGCAATATCATCATCCTTGATTTCATGACTAACTCCAAAACCAATTTTCTTTTCACCTTTAAGACGTCCGGCTACAATTGAGGATAAGGAGAGCATGCTCTGATTCTCATGAAAAGCTCCCGCGAAGAAGTACAACAAGTTTCGGGTGTCAAAACTCGCTTTGTTATTATTACCGTAATCTAATTCTACTACCTCTCCTTCTATTTGGCTCACCAATTCATCCATCAGGGTTGTTCCCCAAGTACCTGTTCCACGTCGCGCCAACTTATCTAACTCATCACCAAAAAATATTCCATAAGGAGCTGCTTCTTTGGTCTTAGCTCGTATCTGTTTGTAAGCATCACTTATACTACTGCCCACAAAACCAGTTCCAGAATTAAGAGGTAAACTGGTTCTTGCCAGTGGTAGTCCAGCCTTGCGTGCGATAAGAGAAAGCATCAAAGTCTTACCAGAACCAGTCGGTCCTATCAACAGAAGCGGATTCCGAGGAAATTTCTTTTTTGTTTTTCGTTCTAGATAATAATTTGAAGAAGCTACAGCGATAACTTTTTTTGCATAATCCTGTTTTATCACATGCTGGTCAAGATAGGTTTTAATTGAGAGAGGATTTTCCCATTTGATCGGCCAGTCATCAGTATCTTCTTCCTTAGGGGCTGCTTTAACCATGCTTTTTCGAGAGGTTTCCGAGCCAGTTACTTTGTCGGCATCTTTTTTGAATCCAGAAAATGTATAAGCGCTCCTCTCCAGTTCAACCAAGTAATCCTCCCATTGCTCTCGCATGTAATTCATGGGGTAGGTGAATCTTTTTACCATATTTTTTTCACTCTCATAAAAACCATGTCCTACCATTCCCTCCTCACTTTCTTCTTCCACAAAAATGAGAGGAAAAGCATATTCAAGACCTTGAATAGTATATAATCTGTAAAAATGGTCTTCTTCCAGATTTAAGTTAACTTCAGATAGTCTCAAAGGCAAATAATGAATCCCATCGCGTTGCTGATCCGATGCCTCCCATTTTCTATTCTTATTTAAATGATAATATTTAATTACAAAATCACTTTGCTGAGCTAGACCAACAGAAAGAAATTCCAAACCTCCTTCTAGATAAAATCCAGCTTCAAATTCACCGTCTTCCATTCTGCCTGGGAGCGCGTATACGGGAGTAGTTGTTTTTTGTACTGCGCTATCTAAAGTAGCAGTAAAGTCCACTTTAAACTCTTGAGTCCAGGGAACGCCAGAAAGCAGTCTTTTCAGGTCCACTATTGTGGTGTAGAGAAAGAAATATAAAAATACTATGTACTAGCCGTATATATTTTGAACAAAAGGTTTCTATTCAATCTCCATGAAACTTCCCGCAACTAGCAATGGAAACACAATAGTTGCATCAGCATGAATCTTCACGCTGGGCGCATTGACTTTGACCTTGCCCCAGCTGATCGCTTCCTCAACCCTAGCTCCGGAATCTGAACCGTCATATTCCTGCGCGGTGTTGACGTACACGGCAAAGTCCAACCCTTCTTTAAAAATATTAGCGTTGAGTGTGAAATGCTTGCTAATTCCCCCACCAAGCACAATTGCACCGGTCTTTTCTGAATCCAAGACAATATCGACAATGTCCTTCATTTCCTTGCTGACATCAATCAGGAAATCAGGATGACTCTGCTTGAAGAAGTAAATCAAGTCTCCCAGTGAGCCATCAATCAATCCCGGACAGAAGACAGGAATATTATTTTTAGCTGCCCAGTATAAAATGGAGTCTTCATTATTGATTTCCAGACCTAACTCCCGAATCAGATCCTTTGGACAGAATACTTTTCCAGTTTCTTTTTGAATTTTGTAAATTCGTTCAAAGAATTGCTGCATAAAATCATCAAATAAAGCAAATCGATCGTTAGGAACAAAAATATTTCCAGTTCTATTCACTCCGTTCTCAAACATCATTCTTCCGGAAACGTCAAAATTACCTAATACAAACGGTTTCAAGCACTTGATTATATCCTCCTCCGCCCCGCCGGCAGAAGTCACTAAGACATTTACTTTTTTATGCTTGACTAGATACTTGATGATCTCCCGGTTTCCGGAACTAACCTGGTTGGAAGTAAAGCTCAGGAAGATTTTGGCTTTTTCCCGGCGCATGGCTTTGACAATTTCTATACCTTGCGCCAGATGAGTTGCTTGAAAACCCATCAATGAATATGATTTCATAAACTCTTGAAAGTCAAATGGCTGTTCAAAGTCATAGCCCTTGATTTCCGGATGTCCTTCTAGGGTAACGCATTCCTTGACTGCATATTGTACATGTTTATCTTTTGGATTTTGATTAAGTTTCATTTTTTGACCTCTTTAAATCAATCTTTTATATTTTTGTGGGGGAACAATTCTCAAGACGCTATTATCTAAAAAACCAAAACCTGCCAACAATATCTCAATATCCTTAATTGAACCAGAGGGATAGATAAGAAAAGAAGATCGTCTCGGTTTTAATCTGATTCTATATTCATTACAGACTAACAAGACTAGCGCATCGTGATTACCATCATATTCCGTTAACCAGTCTTCCACCGATTCTATTTTCCTCATCTCATTTTGAGTTTCAGCGTACATCCAGCTCCCATCTGATGAACTCTCACCATGCGCAGTCAGCATTCTAGTGTTCCTTGGTTTGGGATAACCTTCTTTTTTCATATATTTTACAATAGAGCCAAATAAACATTTTTCAAAATAGTCTGCAATCTTTCCATCAACAGAAGACCTCAAGTCTTCGGGTAAATGTCTCCCTAATCCGTTCCTATACCTTTCCAGACCATCCATTGACAGATCTACGATTCCATATTTGGTTTTTATTGTGATCATATTTTATTCATAATTTTTAACTGATTAACAGACTAACAATTACTAAAAGAATAAGAATTTCTAACTTCCAGATTTACGTACTGAATCCATGTTTCTTCTAATCCCAAGAGCTATTTAAATAACTTTCGTCACAATTTGAGGGTAGCATTTATAATATAATGGGGAGGAGCCCATTATATGAGATACGAAGTTAAAAAGGAAGAATGTGATATTACCGTGCAGGCAAGATCCCGGGAGTACTCATTAGATATTTTAGATAGAGCTGATGCAAACATTTCCTTTCTAACCAGAAATCCTTACTACAACAGATGGGTGGCTATAACTGGACGCGATCTTACTGAATATAGAACGTTTAGAAAGTTAACAATAGATCCTTCGCTAGTATATGTAGAAGTTGGGGCAGGGTTAGGTGAATTTATTCCTGCTGTTGTTCAAAAAAATCCAAAAGAAAAACCGATAGTTATAGATCCTGCAGATTATAGATTAATGTTAGATATGTTGCAATTTGCTGAATTACTTCCTCTCGCAGAGCAAACCAAACAAAAATTAAGAATCTATCAGGAAAGATGTAAAACAATATTAAACCCCCATAAAGTCCGGTTAGTTAGTTCTCAATTAGAAAATGTGTTTGATCTGAACCCAGAACTTGAAGGAGTAGCTGATGTAGTCGTAGATCATTTTGGAGCATTATTTTACAATTACCGCCAAAGGCCTGGCCTAGAAGATTTAGAACGCAGATTGTTAAAAGCAAATGGAACCGCTTATAATAGGCCTTTAGTCCGTTCAAGATAAGAAACATTTATATCGCCCCCATTTCTACTTCTAGTGTGAACCTCATCGACGTACATTGCCATCTTACTCACGACTATTTCAAAGACAAATTAGATGCAGTGCTGAAACGGGCAGAAAAGGCTGGTTTGAAAGCGATTATTGTCTCTGGGGTCAATCCCGAAGCAAATCTAGAAGTTCTTGCTTTAGCAAAGAAACATCCAAAATTAATCAAAGCCAGTTTAGGTATATATCCTATTGACGCTTTAGGCATTCAACCAGATGGAGCAGGCATGACTCGCCATAAAGGGCCTATTGACCTGGAGAAAGAGTTTAAATTTATCGAACAGAATCAAGATGCAGTACATTGCATCGGCGAAGTAGGTATGGATTTCCATTGGGCTGACAAAGAAAAAACCTACCAGCAGCAGGCAGAGAACTTCAGAAAAATTATCTGCTTCGCCATCAGGATCAAGAAACCATTAGTCATCCACAGTAGAAAAGCAGAAGAAGAATGCCTGCAGATCTTGGAAGAAGAGATCAAGAACAAAGAAATTCCCGTCATCCAACACTGCTTCTCAGGAAGAAAATCTCTGATGAGCAAAGGGGTTGAATTAGGACATTACTTTTCCATTCCTCCTTGTATTGTAAAATCATCTAACTTTCAGACTCTGGTGAAGAAAGTGCCATTAACTCAGTTATTGACGGAAACAGATTCGCCCTGGCTAAGTCCATATAAAGAAGGAATGAACGAACCTGCTTTCGTGGTCGAAAGCATTAAGCAGATTGCCTTAGTGAAAGAACTTTCTGAAGAAGAAGTTGCTGATCAGATCTGGAAGAATTATCAGAAGACTTTTGGGAAATAAATTAGTGATCTTTTATAAAAAAATAAGAATTTCTGATGAGAATGCGCTACGGAGAAACTAATTATCACGGAGTAATAACCATTAATGGAGAGTATTCGCATGTTTGGAATCCACAGATTAGTTCAGCCGTTGTATCAGTCGCAGAAGCAGCTCTGAGAAATGTGCAAAAAAGGATTGGTGGACAACTTCCGACTGATCTCCAAGGTTTGCTCGGATGTTGGTCATGGGTTTCTCCTGGAGCATCTCAACTATGTCTGCTTCTGCAGCATGCTCGCGATCCAGAAGGATATTATATCGCTCATGAAGTAGCTCATTTATTACATCATTCTCAAAGATCAGATCTTTTTATTAGTGATGATGACGATATCCGTAAAACTAACCTAGCCGAAATGATTGCTCATGCCGGCGGGTTATCATTTACTTCCTTTTCAGAACTTAGAATGGCCGTAAGAAGACTAGAGGCATTATATTCAGAAAAGAAATTAGAGAAAGAACCGCTTTTAAAACCACACCGGTTTACTCCTGAAGAACAATATAGGAGTGATAGGGCGCATCTTGGAGGTTACGCAGCAGCAGAATTTATTCTTTCCAAAAACATCAGCATTCGTACATTTGTAGAAATGGATGTCGCTCAAGCCGAGCAGGAATTAGCAAGATTAGGATATCAAGTAGGATTATATATTGAACCAAAAAGAAAGAAACAACAAGATGCAGTTGCCATCGATATTTATCCATAAATCCGTGCATCTTCCGTCAATTCTGAAAAGTTAGAAATTAGAGGATAGTTATATAAATTATCTCGGTTCCGCAATATTATCATGGCCTTAGAAAAATTAATAAAAAAAGTCAGTACGCAAATTAACCAGGTTTCTGCTGTTGTACTTGCTTTCCAGGCAACTACTAGTATAGCCTCACTTTCTATAAATGAATTCATGCCTAAAGATGGACAAACCATCGTATTTACAAGTGGAAATGATGATCTTATACCTCTGCCGTATACAGTTACAGCAAGGATTATTGATTTTTTTATGTATGCGCCGATTACTCTCAGACAAAATCTGCATGGTAATAAGGTAAAATGGGTTAGTAATGCTACAAAAAAAGAAGTATTAGAGGGTCTAAGTGATCCAAAATATCAGAATGTTGCTTTTATAGGGCATGGGACTAGCTTTAGTTTTTGGGCAGCTGACGGGCCAGTATATCCAGAAGATGTACTTGATTTACCTAAAAAGTCTGGAGAACTAATACAACATACCTGTGGATATGGATCTCCTGAACTGAGAAATGCTCTGCTCATTGATCCTCAAAAAGGATACTGGTTCGATGAACCCATATCAGCAGGAAAAAACTATTTAACGGCATGGAAACAAGTAATTGTTTCATTCTAATACATGTGCTCTTAATTACAAATCCGTGCATCGGCTGTCAATTCTGAACTAAGAAATCTATGCACCACATAATCAGGCAGGTACAACAGATACGAAACCACTTCCTTCAAGGAATATGAATCCTTGTAATCTACCAAAGCTTTGATCTGCTCTTCAGTAAAATTGAAATCAGCAAAGAACTTCCGGCAGTAATCGTATTCTGCTGCTTTCAGGGCTTCAAAGATCTCCCACTCATGATGCAGTCGGGCATCATATTTTCTGACCACGCCCTGAAAGAGACGCATCAGATGTGTTTCGTCGGGATCTACTTTGGTTACCGCCCACATACCTGATCTCTCCAAAGCAAACTTTTTGAATGCTAATTGCATCATTGACTTAGTATCGCCGATACCTTTCTTCATAGAAAGATAACACAATCTCTGATAGGCATCATAGGTTGCTTTTGCACAACGCTTGAACAATAATTGAGTGGGTGGAATATCCCGAGAAGTAGAGATTCTACTTGGATTCTCCAACAGATATTTTTTTGTATTATTTAAAATAAACAAATTCTTAAAACATTGGTAATTTCTTTTTTCCTCACTGAAACATTCGATGCTTAGAATGTTGTGGGTTCTATCGGCTAATTTTACCTGAATGGCGATTTCTTTTACTCTTTCATCAGCATACTGAAAAATATTGGATATAGAACGATAATAAAAATCCCGCTTGTGTCTGGTGAGCAATTTGAGAGCAGCAATAATAGTTCTAACCGCAGTAGCATCAGTATGCTCTAGAAGCTCTTTCTCAAAAGCAACAAAGACTTCACTCTCATATTTGTCCAACAATTCAATGTCATTGCCATCTTCATCGAGATGATGCTCATCACGATAGATATCGACGATCTCTTCTACATAATCATGAAGCAATCCTACAGAAAGAGTGATTTCATCATCAATTTTGGCATCTCGCAAAGCTAAAACCACGTTCAGGGGATGAAGAAAAGGGTGAGCGCCGTCTTTCCTGGCCGGCAGATGATTATACAGTAGTTCAGCTTTCTGAAAAAGATAAGTGAATAATGGTCCCCGACCAGACAATACTGCTTTCAGTTTATGTAAATCATCTTCCTTCTTCCAATGCTGAAGATATTTGAAAGCTCCGTATTCAGGAGTTTGAGTGACCATAATCTATTTATTACAAGATATATTTTAAGACTTTTGCTCAGAAATGAGTGTAGCAAGATTTTTCTCTACCTCATCTACCCCGTATCCAGAAAGAGTTATTGTCACATGCCATAGATCCAAATTGCGAGGAACCATCCGCTTTCTAGCCGTGTAAGTCAAGGTTGTTGCTGGTTCGACAATATACAGTTCTTTCCGATAAATGGGTTTATTCCGATACTGGATTCGTAAGGCTTTACCTTCCATAAACGATAAAAAGGCTTCATACCTAAATATTCCTGAAGCATTTCCCTGATAGATGATCTTTTGCTGCCACATATATGCTCATCTTACCTTCTTTCTTCCCATATTTTTTCTCTATGTAAAATATAGATATTGTGTATAGAGAACTTTACAAAATAGGGATTTTGGCAAATTAATTATCCGAAAATGCCAAAATCACGACTATTGCAAAGTCTCTTAGATAAGTTTGCCAAAAAAAGATGAATTATGCAAACTTCTCTATAAAAGATATATGTCCTAAATCAACAATGATCCATAATATTTAAATAACAAGATAAGAATTCATGAAAAATGGTGAATCAAAAATGGGGATTGTTTGGCTTAATGATGGCCGGGTATGCTACCATTAGTTGTAGTTCTACAGAACCAACAGAAATTCCAGTTGCTAGAACCTTTGGAGCACAATTACAATCAGAAATAACAAGTAATTATCGTTATCAGCCACAAATAAACCTTGGCAATCAAGTCATCACTATAGAACATTGCAAATTTCTGTTAGCTAATCCTGGGCCGTACGATGAACTAGATCCAAATTATAGGCTGGTCCAAGTTGGAGCTCATGATTATCTTGGTATTTCGGTTGATCAACTGACCAGATTCTGCGGCACTAATTCCCAACCGTAATCTTTATAAACAAACTTGCAAAATCTGATGTTACCATGGAATTCGCAGTCATCGAAGAATCTAAAACCAAGTTAGTATTTGATCTTAAAGGAGAATCCCACACTTTCTGTAATTTATTAAAAGAAGAATTGCTTACCACAAAAGGAGTAGTTACTGCTACTTACCGAATAGACCATCCTTTGATAGGTGTTCCTCATTTTATGCTGGAAACAAAAGGAACTGAACCTAGAAAAGCATTGAAAGAAGCTCTTGCCAGCATTAAGAAAAAAGCAGAAGCTTTTAGGAAAGAAGTCGCTGAATTCTAAGTTATCATGAGAAAATTCTTCCCTGTTGGAAGAAGGAAGATGATGAACAAAAAGCCAGAGCCTACATAGAAAAAAAATTATTTTCCATCAGCCGAATATTCTTTAGATACGTACTTGTTTCCTCAAAGAGTATTTTGTCAGGTAGAAGGGATCCACCAGAGATAATTCCTCAGAAAATCATTTAAACTTTTCTCTTAAATAGATAATTTATGAATAAAAAAAACGTTATTATTGCTCTCCTGGCCAGCATCGGCTTACATAGCGCTCCAGCATTCTTGGATAGACCTTCTATCCCTAAGGAATCTTGTACCAACCAAACTTTAGATTGTTTTCTGGAACAGCGAGAAGCGTTCAATAAAGAACTCTACGAAGATGTTGAGGACGGTTCTCTTGACGATATGAGCCTGTATGAAATGACCTTTAGGCGGGATGTGCTTGCTCATAATATTGACACGGCAAGAAATGGCTTTGATAATTTTCTAGACACTCAAGAGCAGACAAGAGAATTTGAAGATTTTGGAAACTCTATCCGTTATAAAGTAGTGTACAAGCCATCCTTGACCGAAAAACTGGATGAAATCCAGCGGGAGATGTTCAAGGGGCAATTCCGCGCCTATCTTGGCGAAGAGGCACGAGTTTCCACTATTTTGGAGAGAGGCTTATTCAACTGCGATTCCAGCACAGAATTCCATGTGATGCTTTCTCAATTCTTTGATATTAAGGAGCAGCAAGTACTTATCTATACTGACCATCTTGCTACTCATGTTAAGGATGAAGAAAGCAGGGAATGGAAATATGAACATACTAAGAGTAATGGCTTCCGTATAGATTATGCAAACTCAAAGAAAGGGCTTATTGCTCCAACTTCTATTTTTGCCATAGCTTATTTACTTGATCAAGGATATGTTCTAGATGATTTCCCTGATTGGGTGAAAGAAATTTATCAAACTAAATTAGGGAACGAATCTTCTCCAGACATTTCTACTAATACAACTACTAACACCACCAAGCGTTATCCAAACCCTGGCATTAACTCTGGATTGGAGATGCCCGATCCAAAAGAGATGAGGCCGGTGTTTTTTGAGGAAGGAGAAAATGCAACTTGTAAATATAATACGTCAATAACGGAAACAAAATATGATCGCACCAAGGATATTCTTGATGCCAGAATAAGCTTTTATCTAGGTGAAGCAAAAAAAGGATTACTCTATCCAGAAGCTGCAAATATAGATTGGTTGAAAGCTGCGGAGGAGATCATAACGCCAGAGTATGGTTATCAACTCCACTTATGGCCAGAAGCACTAGATGAAAAAAATGAACCAGATAACTTTTGTTACGCACTAATTCTCGATAGTCATTTTCAAAAACTATCTCCCGGACGATTAAATGAACGTCAAAAAGAAGTAAGACAGTTATATCAACAAAAAATAGAGGACAATCTTAAGATTTACCATACCTCTACTGATGCCGAATTACGTTATCTAGCAAGAAAGGATCTTGTTGCTCTTGGGCTTTTATGTATGCCCAAAAAAGAAGAACAGAAAGAAGAAAAAGGACATAACAAAATTCACGAATGTCTAGACTGTATAAACATCACTGTTGAACAAAAGGAACCCCCTCCCCTAGCTAAAACCTCAGCAAAGTATGTTGGAAATGCCTTAGAAAAAGAGAAAGAAGGAGTAGTTGATAGGCAGCTTTTTTTGAAAATATTTCAAGCGTTAGAAGAAGAAAGTAAAACAGAGGCCCAAGTTGATACCATCAATTTTTTCGGGATGTATGCTGATGCCAGATCAATTGAAATTCTCAGACGACTTCATGACCAAGGATTTTCTCAAGCAACAACCCATTTAGCTTTACATGGATATATTGAAGTACTTCCAACGCTTATCGGAAAAATTGAAAAAGATATAGAAGATAGTGAACAAATTGAAAAACGAAGAGAAGGATGCTTTGGAAGATTGCGGCCCTCTTCTTTATATCCTTTGGAAAAACTCGCAGACCAACGTTCGTATCCTGTTCTTAAAAAAATTATTGAGAATCCTTATTTTCAAAAGAATGATTGTTATTCCAGGTATGTTTTGAAGGCAGCAGTATCCCTAGCAAAAATGGGGCACCCCGAAGGGACAGAGTTGATCTATAAATATGCTTCCAGAGATACGTTCACCGACGATTTCACGAATTATGAACAGCTTCAGGCTGCCAAATTTCTTGCAGATGTAGGAGACAAGCGAGGATATCAAATTCTCCGAAAGGCAGTTAAAAATGGGGAGTCTGGTGCAGCAGGTTATCTTGCTGACTTGAACGATGATACAGGCAAAGACCATCTTCTATATTTACTAAAAATGGATCGCATGAGCAACATCCCTGCTCTGGTAAAACTCGGCTATTACCGATAAACTCAGAAAATCATTTAAACCCTTGCTCTTCTGAACTTCCATGCTTGACAAAGGGGTTTGTTTACGATTCTATAAACGAAAAGATATTCAAGATGCAATCATAGCTCATGCTAAAAACAAAGAGATAGGCATGCGTTACAACGAATCGTTCGGCAAAAGGCCAGACATCCTTGCCTACCCTAAAGAGATTCTTGAACTTTCTCTCAGAGGAGTAACATCTTTCCACGCCAGCGAAGAGTTGTGGGAAAATCCTTTAGAATTAGAAACTAACAAATCCAAAAAAGAACTGGATCAATTACGCTGCGGTTGGGATTTAGTGTTGGACATCGACTGTAAATTTGTGGATTACAGCAGGATTGCTGCTAACTTGATCATCCAATTTCTCAAGTACTGTGGGGTGAAGGATATTTCGTGTAAGTTTAGTGTTACTGGAGATACCCCTATATTGATTAAGATAGATAAGAAAATAGAACTTCTTACTATCAAAAGAACAATTGAATTCATTAAAGCAGGAAAAGAAGCAGAGGTTTTGTCCCTCGATAATCAGGGATATGTATGTTTCTCAAAAATAACAGGTTACCTTGAACATAAAGAAAGAATTTATGAGATATGGCATGACAACTCTAAGCTTCCTATTAGAGCAACAAAATATCATTCTGTTTTTGTTTGGAACAATGGAGACCTCATTCCAAAGGATGTTGAAAGCCTAAAAGAAGGGGATAATTTAATTACATTCCGTAAGGGTGACAACATTTCTAGGACGGGAGCAAATTATTTTGAATGGGAGTTTGAGTACCTGCATAAAAAGATAGGAAGAAGGATTAAAATAAACAAAAAGTTACTCCTTTTACTAGGCTATTATTTATCTGAAGGCCATATCACCAGAAGTATTCATCAGATTGGGTTTTCTTTTAATGTCAATGAAATTGATTATATAAATGAATGTATTGATTTATTAAAAGAACTTACGGGCAGGAAAATTTCAATAAGGCATCCAAATAAGAATTCGACACAGATCCTGACTCACTCTAAAGAGTGGTACGCTTTTTTTGAGAAAATCTGCGGAAAAGGAGCTAAGAATAAACATGTTCCCGATTTTTCCTGGAAGTTGCCCAAGGAAGATTTTGAAAAATTATTATTAGGATACATTAGAGGCGACGGGCATAAAACAGGCGAATACTCCATCACTATCAAGTCTGTGTCGCATCAGCTGATTATGGAATTGGTTTGGCTTTGTAATTTGAATGGCATCTCTTGTTCGATAAACCAAGAGCATAACAAAGAACATTTTTTACCGCAAGGAATACTTTTCAAAGGAAGCCATGTTTTTTCCATTAATATTCCTAAATCAGAACTAACAGATATGGAATTTTTCAGAGGAAAAAATAAGTATTCCCCTTCTCCGAATGGAAAAACATTTCCCATAGGCGATTTAAAGAAAGTATATCAGCAGGTAAAGCCAAAATTGTTCAACTATCATCGCGCTGAACAAATGACCCTCAGTAAAAAGTCAGCTAATTTGGAAAGAATTAAAAAAGTGTTGCTATGGTTCGATGAGTATAAATCCCTGGAATATAATTCTGAATCAAAAAGAATAGTCGATAATTATCGTAAGCTCTTCAAAAATGATGTCATGACTTTGGAGATTAAGAAAGTAATAGTAAAGAATGAAGAAGAAGTGTATGATATTTCCGTGGAAGAAACTGAAAGATTTTTTGGGGGCTGCTATCCCATTTTACTCCATAACTCTGGTAACAAAGGGTTCCATATAGGGGTGCCTTTTGAAGCCTTTCCCAAAAAAGTCGGAGAAGCAAATACTAAAGATCTGTTTCCAGATGCTGCAAAGAGGATTGCTTTCTATATCAAAGAAAATATCAAAGCTGAGTTGTCTAAAAGAATCCTTGAATTTGAAGAGAATAGTTTTGCGAAAGTAAAAGAAAAAGTGGGTTTAGATGAAGGAGATATTGTTCGCTATGAAAGTAATGAATTCGGAGATAAAATCGCCAAACTCGACGTCGATAAGTTCTTAGAGATCGATACTGTCCTTATTTCTTCACGCCATCTCTATCGCATGCCTTACAGCCTGCATGAGAAGTCCGGATTGGTAAGCCTGCCTATCGATCCGGAAAAAGTGATGGAGTTCCAGAAAGAGATGGCCAAGCCAGATTCCATCTTGGCGCCTATGTTCACTTTCTTAGATCGTAATGTCAGTGGGGAAAGCGCCCGGCAATTGTTAGTACAAGCTTTAGACTTCGATGTCAAGCTGGAAGAAGAGAAGGAACATACCAAAAAAGAATATGATGAACTGAAACTTACCAGCCCCATCAAAGAAGATTTCTTCCCACCCTGTATGAAATTATTGCTGCAAGGAATTGGCGACGGCAAGAAGCGCGGAGTCTTCATCCTCATGAATTACCTCGGAAAGATCGGCTGGAACAAGGAAGAGATTGAAGCCTATTTGAAAAAATGGAATGCTCAGAACCAAGAACCATTGCGCGAAGTCTACCTCAAAGGACAATTACATGGCTTCAAAGCTGGTGATAAATTACCGCCTAACTGCAACAATGAAGCATATTACCGTGGAATCGGTATCTGCAAGCCAGATAGTTTTTGTCCCAGAATCAAGAATCCAGTTAACTATACTATTCTAAAATGGAAGCGACACTTACAAGATAAAGAAGAACAGGAAGAATAAGATTTAAAAGCATAAAAAAATATTAGAGCATTATGCCAAAAAAGAGGAGGGTAAGCACAGTTGAGCGAGAACTTCGCGCAATGGTGATTGGTTCTTATGCAGCTATGGCAGGAGCGGTCAGCTTTTCGTTGATTTAGTCAGAGATACTTTTATATTCTTTTTTAACTTACTTCTTATTATGCATACAAGACTACCAAAACCTTTCAAAGAGGCGTTAATCTACCAAGACGACAAATTATATGTATGTCTGGCCAATTATCCCATTGTTAAAGGACATACAGTCATAGTTTGGAAAAAACCAGTCAAAGATCTTCATTTGCTTTCTAAAAGCGATTATGAATATCTGATGGATAAAGTAGATGAAATAAGAACTGCCCTCCTCAAAACCTTAAAGATTGAGAAAGTGTACCTGACTTATTTAGATGAAGCAAAACAAGTTCATTGGCATCTTGTTCCTAGGTTTAACGAAAAAGGATACAATGTATTTTTGCATAAACCTAAGAAGATACAAGATTTTTCTTTGGCTAAGAAGATTCGAGAAAATATGATTCTAAAAATATAATACACACTCCCCCACATATATTCTTTAGTATATGGTTCCATAAGGCTTTTAAGCGAATGCTGAGAAATTATATCATAGATATGCTTATTTTACAGAGGAATCTACTATGAAAATCTTATTAACTGCAAAACAACGAGGATCAACTAATGTTCTCGCGCCCGTGGCGAGAGAATTACAAGCACGAGGACATGAACTAACTGTTTATGCAACCGGGAATGAAAATGAAGCAGCCGGATTTGACAAATTGACGTATGAACGGATAGCTCCTGCAGATGATCAATATCCACAATTAGTTTGTGGTTACGATACAGTTATTGTAGGCATGTCCGGATCACAAACTTCTGATGGATATTTCTTAAGAGCAGCTAATGCGTCAGGTATTCCTACTGTAGCGGTGCAAGACCAGAACAGTTTATATCAAGAAAGACTGGGAATAAATCCTGCTGATTTACCAACCATATTAGCAGTCATGGATAATGATTGCGTAGAAAAAGTTAGAACAGAATTAAGCGGAGAGATGGGTACGGAAGCAGCAAAACGATGCCGGATCGTCGGCTGGGCTGCATTTGATCACTACGCAGCATTACGAGAAAATTTTAGTGAGCAACAACGAGAAGATCTTTTGCATAGATTAGGATTAAATTCTGCTCAACCGCTTTGTTTTTATCCTACCCAAAACATTCATCCGGAATCTGCATATATGCAGCGCAGCAGCATGTCCGCTGAGGATAAAAAGAATTTTTTCAAGTATGAATCAACCGTAACGCAAGCGGTATTTGAAACTGCTTCAGCTTTAGGAGTGAAGTTAGTAATCAAACCACATCCCGGAGAAGAATATACTACCAATTTCACCAAAGAACTTGCGGATAGATACGATTTTGTGTACCTACCAGCGAAAGCATGCAGCACTCAAGAATTAATGCTTGCTTCCCGTTCTGTGACTGCAGGAAGAAGCACTTGTTTGACTGAAGCAACCTTGCTGGATAAAAACGTGGGAGCAATTCTTCCTGATGCTATGGGAAGAGAATGGAGTTCTGCTTCACCAGCAGTTACGCTTAACGCTATCCCGGTTACGTATGATTGGGATAGTACACAAGATGTTTTAGAACAAGTGACTTCTGTAGATGAAACCGTGGCTCGAAAACTTGCCGAGAATAGGAAGAGATTCTCTGTTGATGGAAAAGCAAGTAAACGATTGGCTGATTTGATTGAGGGATTGGGAGGACAATAAAATGGTAGACACATTTAGATATGAAGGACAAAGATTAGTCGCAGATGTTTCCCGAGATCTGCTCCCTAAAGCTGTTTCTTTGATTAAGGATTACTTGACTTCAAGACTTTATTCTAAAAAAGAAAAACAAGAAAACCCAATGGATTTTATGGACAGAACCTTGAAAAGTATGCCAAATGCAGTAGCATTCAAAGTAATTGAAAATCCTACGATGTTATTGATGAAACGAGAAAGAGCCTTGCAAGTGCATGAACAAGCTGCTGGTGAGATAGCTGCCATTCCAGATGATTCCGTATATCCCCCGTATCAAGGCGAGATTAATATTACTAGAGGATACAGACCCGCTAATGTAGCTCAATTAAAAATTGAGGCCAATGGAGCATGGAGGGCCTTGGTTGAATTACATTTTACTAGTTCATGCGGTGATGAAACGAGACCACTTTGGTTGATGCAATATAGCGCATTACTAACGAAAGCACAAGAAGCTGGTTTTGGTTCAGATAAGGGCTCAATGGATGCAGAAGTTTCTGAATTTGCAAACAAGCCCGATTCTTATTTCAGAACTGGTCCAATTAATGAAGTGATGTCTGCATTTGATTGGTCCGAATTAGAAGCTGCTGTAAACTTTTTGTGGCCTAATCAACTACCTGAAGATATTAGAGCTAAATTAGGCAAATAATCTCTTTTTTATTTTTTCTCCTATAATTTTATAAAAAATCCTCCTCTAGAAACAAAATGTTCAGATTTAATGCCAGAAAAATAGCACGAAAAGATGCTCCGCAACCACCTGCTGAGTTAGTTGAGTTAGTCCAACAAGCAGAAGATTTGCTAGAAACTGATCTAGAACGAGGACATGATCGTTTCCTTCGAGCAGACGAAATGTATGGAACTCTTCGTAATAACGGAATATTATTTCCACAAATAGAATCAAAATTAGATCAACTGTATGTAGATTACCAAATGAGAATCGATAGACTCAATCTAAATTCAACCCCATGAAAACACCCCTACAGAAACAAATAGAACTGTTAGTTACTAATGGTCCAGGATATATGCCTGAACCAGCAGAAGATCAAGAAAAAAAAGATTCTTATTTAGATTTACAGATAAAGCTAGGACAGATGGAGTTGCGGGATCCTGATCAAACTCCTCAAAAAACCATCAAATGGTACGAACTAAGAAGTCTTATCGAGATAAAAACCCACCTGCAGAGATGTAACTTACATTACACCTTGCATACTATGGAGGCAATCATGTTCTTCCAAGCTCGAAATTATCATGATAAAGTAAAGGATGCTGAAGAAAGACGGTGGAGACATGTATTCCAACATTTAGATCGGATCGTGGAAGAATAATACCAAAGTAGAAACCTTTATAAATAACCACCTTTACCAGTCATAAATCAATCAGTCCGAGTTAACGCGCAGGAAATGAAGCAACGGCTTCATTCACGCACCGAAAACCAAAGTTTTCAAGTGCATAGGGCTCATAAGCAATAAGCGTAATTCTGGCTGTTATCTTAAAATGAGTGAACAAAAACCCAATTTCAAGCACATCGTACGTGTCGCTAATGTAGACATTCCAGGTGACCGGCCTACTCGTGTTGCTCTTACTAAAATTAAAGGTATAGGAATGAATTTTGCCAATGTCCTGTGCACTATCACTGGCGTAGACAAAGAGGAAAAAGCTGGAAATTTAACTGAGGATGAAGTCAAAAAGCTTAACACCGTGGTCGAAAATCCAGCTGCTCACGGAATTCCTTCTTGGTTTTTCAATCGCCGAAAAGACTATGACACTGGCGAGGATATGCACCTTATAACCGGAACAATTACTTTCGTCAAAGATAATGACCTCAAGCGCCTTAAGAAAATTAAAACTCTACGCGGTATGAGACACCAGAAAGGCTTGCCGGTAAGAGGTCAAAGAACAAAATCGCACTTCAGAAAAAACAAAGGTAAGGTAGTTGGAGTAGCGAAAAAGAAAGCAGCTCCAGCCACTGAAGGAAAGAAAGACGATAAGGGGAAGAAATAAACTAAACCATGGGAGATCCTAAAAAACTTCGTAAAAAGTATACAACACCAAGACATCCTTGGATGAAAGCAAACATCGAAGCAGAGAAAAAAGTAACCCGTGAATTTGGTTTAGTAAAAAAGAAAGAAATTCACATCGCTAGTTCCTTCTTAACGAAGTATAAAGATATTGCTAAGAAACTGATTGCTACCAGAGTCAAACCGCAATCACAAAAAGAGAAAGCTCAAGTCCTGACCAAGTTACAACGTTTAGGCTTACTTCCTGCTGGAGCAGATCTAGATCAAATTTTAGGTGTAGAACTGAAAGATGTCCTGGAAAGACGTTTGCAGAGTATTGTCTTCCGAAAAGGAATGGCCAGATCCATAAAACAAGCTCGACAACATATTGTTCACCGTCACATTCAAGTACTGGGACAAGAAATTTCTTCTCCATCCTATTTAGTCTCTTTAGAAGAAGAAAGCACCGTGGTTTTCAAAGAAAATTCCACTTTAGCTGATCTTGAGCATCCAGAACGGGTACCATTACAGAAAGTAAAAGAAACCAAAGAAGCTACTGAAAAAAGAAAAGAAAGCGCTGAAGCTCCTGCAGAGGTAAAAGCATGAGAAAAGAAATGAAAGTGACCAATCAAGAAGAAAGGATGCCTCGACCAGAGCCGCAAAAACTTCGCTGGGGAGTAGCACATATTTATTCTTCATATAACAATACTATTATCACTGTCACCGATATTACTTGCACCGAAACCATCGCTCGCGCTAGTGGTGGACAAATGGTTAAGTCTGATCGCTTGGAAAGCTCTCCGACTGCCGCCATGGGATGCGCTAAAAAAGTAGCAGAAATCTGCCGAGAGAAAGGCATTAACGGATTACTGATAAAAGTTCGAGCAAAAGGCGGCCATAATGGCCCTATGAATCCTGGTCCAGGAGCCCAGCCAGCAATTCGAGCTTTATCCAGAACCGGATTACGTATCGGAAAAATCGAAGAAGTCACTCCTGAACCGCACAATGGATGTAGAATGAAAGGCGGAAGACGAGGAAGACGAGTATAAACATGAAATGCGAAAAACTCAAAGACGATAAGAAGAACAAGAAGCTCTCTTTCCTACTTAGTGGAAGCAATGAAGTATTTGCCAATGCTATCCGAAGATTGATCATTGAAGAAGTTCCTACTCTTGCCGTTGAAGAAGTTGAAATCAAAGACAATAATTCTGCCTTACACGATGAAATGCTCGCTCTACGGTTAGGACTTATTCCTATCAAAACTGATCTTAAAAGCTATAGATTACCAAAAAATCAGGATGAAGTTACAGAAAAAAGTGCTTCCTGCACTCTCCAATTAAAATTGAAAGCAAACAAGAAAGGATATGTCTATGCTGAAGAAGCAGAAAGCGCTGATCCTAAATGTACTTTTGTCTATGAAAAGATGCCAGTAGTAAAATTATTGTCAAAACAGAAAGTTGATGTTACCATGACTGCGGTTATGGGCCAGGGTAAGGAACATACCAAATGGACTCCTGGATTGGCGCATTATAAACGGGAACCTGTTCTTAAAGTAAGCAAAATTCAAAATCCAGAAAGACTAGCCAGTGTTTGCAGTGACGGAGTCTTCAAGATCAAGGGAAACAATGTAGAAGTCGTAGCCGAGAAAGTAAACGAAAGCAAACTTCTAGACACCTATGCAGAGATGGACAAAGGAATTTCTGTAACTTATTCCGATAATCTTATTTTCAACGTCGAAAGCTGGGGTCAATTAAGCTGTAAAGAAATGCTTACCAAGAGTGCGGACATCTTACTTGAAAAAGCGGAGGAGATGGAAAAACAACTATAACATGGTTAAACGCACCGGTCCTACTAATTACCAATTGAAAGAATTGCTGGTTCAGCTAGAAAGTAAAGCTTTACAAAGTAAATTTTGGAACAGAGTCAAGGAAGACTTAGAAAAACCAACTCGACAGCGCAGAATTGTTAATGTCTATAAAATTGATAAGTACGCCCAGGACGGGGAAACGATTGTAGTGCCTGGAAAAGTATTAAGCGTCGGCGAACTAACCAAAAAAGTTGATGTTGCTGCACTCACGTTTTCAGAAGAAGCAAAAAGAAAAATTGAAGGAGCAAAAGGAAAAACCCTTTCATTACAAGAATTATTACATAAGAATCCGGAAGGAAAAGGCGTACGGATTTTAGGATGAGACTATGAAAATCTACAACGGCGAAGGCATGATCCTAGGACGCTTGGCAGCTCGAGTAGCAAAAGATGCCTTAATGGGCGAAGAAGTAAAAGTTGTCAATTGCGAAAAAGTAGTAGTCAGCGGCGCTAAAACCGGTACTTTTGCCAAAGCTAAACAAAAACGTGGCTGGGGTGGTCATCCTATGCGAAGACAAGTTCACAGCCGACTTCCTGATCGTTGGGTGAGAAGAAGCATTCGCGGCATGTTGCCTTGGAAGCAAGCTCGTGGAAAAGAAGCATTTAAACGCATCATGTGTTATAAAGGCCTGCCTGCAGAATTTTCCAGCCAAGAAATAATCACTCTTCAAGACTCTTCAGTATCGAAACTTCCTAATCTAAAATATACTACCATTGAAGAGGTCTGCAAACACCTCAATGGGAAAGCATAGAGGATTTATATCATGGCTAAAAAAGATATTATACATACACAAGGAAAGCGAAAACAAGCTATTGCCAGAGCAACCCTTAAGCCCGGAAATGGAAAAGTAACCGTGAATGGTTTATACTTGCATAACTATGGCACTGAATTACTGAGAATGAGAATAGCTGAACCATTAATGCTTGCTGGTGAAGATGCACAGAAAGTTAACTTTGAAGTACACGTTGCCGGCGGCGGTGTGAATGGACAAGCTGATGCTATCCGCTTAGCTATGGCCAGAGCCTTAGTACAATACGATTCAAAATTAAAGAAAACTTTTGACGAATATGACCGATTACTCTTAGTTGCTGACGTACGACGAAAAGAGACTCGTAAACCAAACGACTCAAAAGCTCGTGCAGCCAGACAGAAATCATACAGATGAGGATACCAACAAAATGATAACAAGGAAAATTCAAGAATTTTCAAGCAACCATCGTTTCACTGAGGTGGAACAATGATAATTCCAATTCGATGTTTTTCCTGTGGGAAGCCAGTAGGTCACCTCTGGGAAGAGTACAAGGAAAAGATAGAGAAAGGCGATGCCCCAGCCAAGATCATGGATGCTCTTGGTTTAGAACGATACTGCTGCCGAGGACTATTCATGGGACATGTTGAATTGATCGATATTGCCGGTGAATTCAAACGCGGGTAAATATTTTTTTAATTATTTTTAATCATATTTAGTTATATAATTTATTTAATATTTTTCCAATTAGGATTTACTTCTATTCTTTCTTAATCTTCTTAGTTTCAATCAATCCAGCCATATACTTCACCGCGCCTTCTTCAGTCTTTGGACACATTTCCATTAACTTCATGGTTGTGGCAACATCACCATAACTTCTGTAGAATTCTATCATGAAAGGATAATGCTTGGTGTAGGTATACCAATCCCAGATGTCTGCATTGTCAGCTTCTGGACGCTGAAGCAATTCTCTGGCTTCAACTAAGAGTTTCTCACGCTGCTGCAATTTCTCATCTTCTGTTAATTTAGGATTAACGTACAAAGTATCTAAGCGTTTCCAGAGCGAATTAACTTGTGCAGAAAATTGCAGATGATTCTCTAAATCAACTACTGCCGCAAGATATGATGGAGATTGTTCTCCCTGCCGTTCTTTAAAATACAACATCGCGCCAGCTCGTTCTACCATACTGCAATAGGCTTCATCAATAGAAGCCGGAAAATTAGTTCCATGCTGTTTCTTAATCGTATCATGACATATTTCATGTTCAATAGTATGAGCCTGGGATAACTTTTCCTTGCTCAGAAATTCAGGCGTGATAGGCGAACCTTTATGATCTATTGTAGAATTATAACTGGTCTCTGTACGCCAGAAGACATCATAACCTTCTTTTTGATAATAATCACGTTCATCTTCGAGCGTATCACTATGTGACCAGAAATAGGCATAATCAGCGATATCCATCCGATATGCTTGAAGTGAGGTTATAGGAATATTATGGCTTCTTCCATCCGGAATGATTGTTGTTTTGGTTACTAGTAAATTGTACAATGATCGCGGTGGTGTTTTACTTCCATCATTGTAGTGTTTAAAGTGATTGCTTCCCGAATATAAACCTAGTTTTTCAAAACCAAATTCTCGGACATCATGAATAAAAGCAACATCTTCTTTATACTCTTCAGGTACTGGTTCTTCAGGAGGACGAGTAGAAACCGTTATAGGCGTAAGGCTCTTGATGGGGGTTACTGAAGTGCAACCAACAAGATAGGGGATAAGAGCAGATAAAAACGCTGCCTTGGAGAGTTGATGCATACCAAGATTATAAAATACTCAGTTTAAGAACTTTATCTAATAAAAGCATTACATTTATATTCCCCTGCTTAAAAATAAATATAATGCTGATCAATATTATCCATCCTTATACCTATAAGCTGGTAGGCGATACGCTCAATATGGGTCCAGTCCCAGAATATACAGAAAGAGATGTAGGAATAGCTGCGGTAGTAAATGCAGCCTTAGATAAGGGTGCAAAAGTTCTCTTACATCGGTATCATGATGGGGATCAATTTAAAGCCATGCTTGAACAGGCGGCCTTGGCTTTAGATCCATTATACGGCTTCATTTTCGACCCTAGAATCACCTCAGTAGTCACCACCCCTTTTGGTACTCCTCGCCCGAACGCAAAGCCTGAACCAATTTCAGCAGAGACCTGGAGGGCAGTAGAAAAAATGTATACTTCAGATAGCGAATTAGAACAACATTTTATTGATGTAAATCCCATCATTTTCATCGGTGGTGTCCTAGAACGCTGTGTTACAAATATAGCCTGTTATGCTCATCAAAAATATAAAAAGCCAGGACAGGAATTATTTTATATCCCCGAACTTTGTGTTTCTCTTGATCGGGAACTACTCCAAAAGACAACCCTTCCCGAGTTTGCAAAAAGAGATATCAAGCCTTTAACCGTAGAGCAGTTCAGAAGAAGGTTATTGTAAATACGCTTTTACCACAACAATCCTTAAAAAATCCCCATTCTCTCTCAGATTGTGGTAGAAACAAAGAGTATTCTCAATGTTCCCGTAGAACATCTTACTCCCGGCATGAAGCAGTATTTAGAAGCCAAGAAAGCGCACACAGACTGCCTGATCATGCTGAGAATGGGCGATTTTTATGAGATGTTCTATGAGGATGCTATTACCGCTTCCCGAGAATTAGAAATTACCCTTACTTCCCGCGGGAAGGATGAAAAGAAAGCGCCATTAGCGGGAGTTCCCTACCATGCACTAGAAACATATCTGGGCCGGCTGATCAAGAAAGGATATAAAGTTGCAATTATCGAACAATTAGAAGATCCGAAACAAGCCAAGGGATTAGTCAAGCGAGGATTAGTAAGGATTGTAACTCCCGGAACAGTGATCGAATCTTCTCTGCTTAATGAAAAGGAAAATAATTACATCATGTCTGTGACTGCAGATGCTGATCAGTATGCTGCTGCTTTCTGCGACCTTTCTACCGGAGAATTTTTTACTATGCAGGTGCATTCATTATCTCACTTGCTCAGTTTAATGGTTCGCTTCAATCCCAGTGAAGGATTGATTCCAGAAAGCCTCAAAGTAAACACTGAGTTAATAGAAAAAATAAAATCGTCTGGCTGCTTTTTGAATTCTGTAGATGATTATTTTTTCAAATACGAAAAGGCAAAAGAGACTATCTGCAGCCATTTCAGTACTACTTCCTTGCACCACTTCGGTTTAGAAGAAGAAAAACAGTTGGCAAGTGTATCCGGAGCTCTATTGAAATACTTACACGACACACAGAAGAATTCCTTATCCCATCTGAAAACAATTTCCATCCGCAGCAACGAAACTATCATGTTATTGGATTCAAGCACAATCCGTAATCTGGAACTGCTCAAGAACATCCGTGATAATTCTAGTCGAGGAACATTATTGTCGGTATTAGATAAAGCTGTTACTGCGCCCGGTGCACGATTACTTAAGAAATGGATCAAAGAACCCTTACTGGTGAGAGAGGCAATCGTACAAAGATTAGATGCTCTCCAAGCATTACACAAAAATATCATTGCTCGAGAGGAGATTATCTCCTTATTGCAGGAGACTTATGATCTGGAACGTTTAATCAGCCGGGTAAATTATGGGAACGCCAATCCGAGGGACTTACCAGCTTTGGCAAAATCACTGCAGCAGATTCCACCTCTTAAAAACAAAATCAAACCTCTTTCCGGAAACCTGCTCCAGCAAATAGCGGCCATGCCAGATTCACAAGAGGTTGTTACTCTTATCAACACCTCTATCAAGGAAGATGCGCCAATTACCATACGAGAAGGTGGTATCATCAAACCAGGTTTTAATACAGAATTAGATTCGCTACGAGACATCAAAAATAACAGTAAGAGATATTTACAACAATTAGAAGAACGAGAAAAAGCAAAGACCGGTATAACTACTCTCAAGATTGGCTACACCAATGTTTTTGGCTATTTTATTGAAGTGACTAAAAAGAATATTCATCTGGTACCTGAAAATTATATCCGAAAACAGACTACCGCTAATTCTGAACGTTATATCACTGAAGAATTGAAGATCGAAGAAGAGAAGATTCTGGGAGCGGAAGAGAAGATCAATGAGCTGGAATATAATCTCTTCCAGGAAATATTGAAGAAAATAGCAGAACAGACTACTCCTATTCAGGATGCGGCGCAGAAACTAGCGGTGCTGGATGTTATCTGCTCGTTAGCTAAAGTTGCCGCTGAAAATAATTATGTCCGTCCGACATTCGTAGAACAGAAAGTGCTCCAGATCAAAAACGGTCGGCATCCAGTGGTGGAACAATTAGAAAAATCATTTATCGCCAATGATATTATGCTTAATGATGGAGAGATGATGATTTTAACTGGCCCAAACATGGCCGGAAAAAGTACAGTCATGCGCCAGACCGCACTCATAGTATTAATGGCGCAAATGGGAAGCTTTGTCCCTGCAGAGGAAGCTGCTTTAGGAATCATGGACAGGATTTTCACTAGAGTAGGCGCATATGATGATCTCAGTTCCGGACAATCAACGTTCATGGTAGAGATGCATGAAACTGCTTCTATTTTACATAATGCTACTGAACATAGCTTAATTATCCTCGATGAAATCGGTCGAGGCACGAGCACTTTTGACGGAGTTTCTATCGCCTGGAGTGTAGCTGAATTTATTTACAATCACACCAAAGCTAAAACCTTGTTTGCTACACACTATCACGTCATGAACAAGTTAGCAGAAAAATTTTCTCGTATCAAAAATTATAATATTGCCGTTAAAGAAAAGAACGGTGAAGTCATATTCTTACATAAGCTGATTGAAGGAGGTACAGACCAGAGTTACGGGATTCACGTGGCTAAATTGGCCGGATTGCCAATACAAGTAGTAGAACGAGCCAAGGAAATCCAAGCCGTGTTAGAAAAAGATGATGAGATGATCCGCAGGATCAAAGCTAAAAAGCTGGAAGAACAGAAAAGCTTGGGATCATTCAATTAAGCACCACTTTTCTTCGCAGGAAAGTTGGAAAACCATTATTTTCGATCTTGACCGTTCCGAAATAGCAGGTAAATGCATCAAGTGTTCGCTCTCGAGGAAGATGAATAACTGAGGAATGAGGGGGGTAGAGTAAAGGGTCGCCGAAGGTGATAACTCTTTCTGGTTCAAATTGGACGTGGCTCAAAAAATAAAAATCATAACCGCCAAAAGAAAATTTTTCTGAAGCAGCAAAGTCAAATTCTTTTCCTACCTGAGGAACACGAAAAGCAGGAATAATGTAACTTCTTCTTGACTCTGCATACGCTTCAGATAGTGGTTTTTTCTTGTCAGGCTGAGGAAGAAGAATATACTTTTGGCCAATTTCGTACTCTTTGCGGGGAACAAGATCATTAATCTCTGTCCAAGTTAAAGGTTCAGCACCGATTTGAGGTACCGGCAAGGAGTATAAAGTCCAGTCATATGCTTCAAGTACCGCTTTAAGATTTCTGCTTTCTGGGAAGATTTCCGGCATATGATAGGAAGAAAGTTCTTTCTTATAAATCTATTATGGTATTTTATTATCCATAATCTTTTTAACTATTGACTTTAAAATAGATATTATGGTAGTAAAAGTTACCCATTTAGGCATTATTCTTGATGGCAATAGAAGATATGCTAAAAAACTGCTTCGAGAACCATGGAAAGGGCATGATTCCGGTGCAGAAAAGGTAGAAAGATTATTTGATTGGTGTAAAGAACTCGGCGTTACAGAATTAACCCTCTATGTTTTTTCTATGCAGAATTTTCAGCGTTCAGAAAAGGAAGTAAGCTATTTAATGGATTTATTTTGTAAATTCTTTACCAGTGAGAAAATTAAGAATAAGATCGAAAAAAATCAGATACGATTACACTTTATCGGCAGAATCCACCTTCTACCACAAAAAGTTCAGGATCTTATCTCTCGGTTGCAAGCAGAGACAGAAAAAAACATTGGTTTTATAGCTAATTTTGCTATGGCCTATGGCGGAAGAGAAGAGATAATCGATGGAGTCAATAAAATATTGAAAGAAGGAGTGAAAGAAGTCGATGAACAAACCTTTTCTAAATACTTACAATTACAAAGTCAGCCTGATCTGATCATCAGAACTGGTGGAGAAAAGCGAACTTCTAACTTTTTAGTATGGCAATCCTGGTACAGCGAATGGTTCTTTTTAGACAAATACTGGCCGGAATTTGAGAAAGAAGATTTAGCCAGAGTGTTG
>Ga0209541_10001107_pt1 | contig 53938 bp, 64 predicted proteins | sample RifCSPlowO2_01_FD_184027 | JGI IMG/M metagenome (GOLD analysis project Ga0209541, IMG submission 184027) | Groundwater microbial communities from Rifle, Colorado - Rifle CSP2_plank lowO2_0.1 (SPAdes) (version 2) | ecosystem: Environmental > Aquatic > Deep subsurface > Groundwater | place... | reverse complement strand
CCAATACAAAAAAACCATTTTCGAACAATTCTTCGGACTCAATTTTCCCAGTTGGGATCCGGCACGCCAACTGGTGGCCGCCACCCAAGCCCAGATTCCCGACCAAAACCAATTCAAAACCTGCATTGACTCGAACCAACACTTCGACAAAGTAAACCGCACCAACGGAACCGACATCACAATCGCGCGCCAATTCAAAGTCGCGATGGTTCCGGCGTTTTTGATCGACTGCCAATACCTCGTCTTGCGCCCCGCAAACATCGCGAACACGCTTTGCGGTTTGCACCCCGCGCTTGCCGCCTGTGACAACCAATGAAAACCAAAGACGCGATCCTGTTCCTCACTGGATTACTCATCGGCGCAACCCTCAGCGTTTTTTTCGCGCCCCAATTCACCGGTTTTACCACGGGCCCCGGAACAAACCCCGAAAACATATCGGTTTTTTTCTGTCCAACGGATCCTTGCGCCGAAGAACTCATTTTTCGCATCAATTCCGCGCAATCCTCGGTGGACATCGCGATTTATTCCTTCACCTTAGACGAAATCTCGGACGCGTTAATCGACGCCAAACAACGCGGCGTGAAAGTCCGCGTATTGTTTGACGAAGGCGAATCCAAAAGCCAGTATTCCGAAGACGAAAAACTCGCGGCCAACCAAATTTCCATCAAAAGATTCGAAAAAACCCGGGGCTTGATGCACAACAAATTCGCGATCATCGACCAACACACCGTGATCACGGGATCCTACAATTACAGCCAAAACGCGACCCAATACAACAACGAAAACCTCATCGCGATCAAAAACACCCGAATTGCCAGCCAATACCAAACGGCTTTCGAATTCCTCTGGAATCAGAGCTGAAAAAATGAACAACAAAATTTTTGAACAACTCAAAATCACTTCTTTGGAAGGAATTTATCCGATCGGCGAAGACTCGGAACTGCTTTCAAGCGCACTATTCATCCCCAAAAACGCGTCGTGCCTGGATCTTGGCTGTGGCACCGGCATCCAAGGAATCACCATGGCAAAGCAAGGCGCAAAAAAAATCACGTTCGGTGACATCAATCCAAACGCCCTAGAAAACGCCCGCATCAACGTTTTGCAAAACCACGTCAAAACCCGGGTTTCGTTCGTGCAAACCGACGTGTTCTCGAATGTATCCGAATCCTTTGACGTCATCGCATTTAATCCGCCGTATGTTCCAAGCGACGACATCCAATGGATCGAAACCGACGGCGGAAAAAAAGGACGGAAAATCCTCGATCGGTTCCTTGAAACCGTTTCCGATCATCTTTCTCCCGCGGGAGAGGTATTTTTTTTGCAAACCAGTTTGAACGGAACAAAAAAAACCGAGGAAATCCTTCGAAAAAAAGGTTTTCGATTTGAAATCATCTGCCGACAAAAACTGTTCTTTGAAGAACTCCTGGTTTTTCACGCCCAAAAAAACCCAAAACCGGCTGATATTCGAAAACAAAAAAAATAAATAGTTCTTCTTCCTTTGGCCCCATAGGTGACCAAAACATGCAAAACCAAAAAATTTTCCTCGTCTTGATGGCGTTGTTCATCGGCTTGGCCGGATGCACCCAGCCTCCCGCCCCGATGGATGACACCAATTTCCAAAACGAACCCGATCAAAACCAGGCCATCGTTGGAAACGATCGGGATTCCCACGGCTGTATTCCATCCGCCGGATACAGTTGGTGCGAAGCCAAACAAAAATGCCTGCGTTCATGGGAAGAACCCTGCGAAGAAAACAACGCCATGACCGAACAAACCGCCCGCGAAATCGCCCAAAACAGTTCCGCGTGCCAACAATACTTGTCAGCGGATGCCAACGCGACCTATAACGAAACCACTGCCACCTGGTGGTTTGACCTTGACATTATCCAAAAAGGTTGTTCGCCCGCTTGCGTGGTATTCGAATCGGACGAAAACGCGGAAATCAACTGGCGCTGCACGGGACTCGTTTCCCCGTAAAAAAAAACCGGTTGATTTTCTTTTTTTTTAAAATCCCACCTTCGAAAACGAATCTGAGGTATTTTAATCGTTTTTGGGGCTAATCCCCATATGCCGATTAATGCCGGATACGAGTTTGAGAACGCCAAACGAAAATACGAAGAAGCCCAAACCCCCGAAGCCAAACTCGCGGCTTTGCAAGAAATGTACACCACGGTACCAAAACACAAAGGCACCGAAAACATCCGCGCGGAATTATCCAAAAAAATCGCGTTAATGAAACGCGAAATCGAAAAACAAGCCGAACAAAAATCAAAACGCGGCGGGGGAGAAAGTCTCGCCGTCAAAAAAGAAGGCTGTGCCCAAATCGTTCTCATCGGTTTTCCCAACAGCGGAAAAAGCACCTGCCTCAAAAACCTCACCAACGCCGACGTCGAAGTATCCGCGTTTCCTTTCACGACCGTCAAACCCCAAATCGGAATGATGATGATCGAAGGCGCCAAAGTCCAGCTCGTCGAAGTACCCGCGCTCATCGAAGGAAGCAGTCAAGGCAAAGCCAACGGACCCCAATTGCTCTCCGTGATCCGCACCGCGGACGCGGTCGTCCTGGTTCTAGACGCGGACAACGCAAAAAACGAATTCGAAATCCTTCTAAAAGAACTCGAACAAGCCGGCATTCACTTAAACCGCCATCGCCCCAAAATCATCATCAAAACCGGGGACACCAAAGGAATTTCCATCGGCGGAAAACAATTCTTAAAAATTCCCCAGGACGAACTCGTCGAATTTCTGAAAAACCACGGCATGCACAATGCTTCCGTGATCATCGAAGAAGAAATCAACAACTTGGCCCAAGTATTCGAAGCCCAAGACGAACGCCTCGTGTACCAGAAAGCCTTCGCGATCCTGAATTTCAAGGGAAACACCCCCCGGCCCATCGACGGAATCCGGTTTCCCACATTCCCGGTGTCAAACGAAAAAGAATTCGGACAATTAAAACCCGAATTTTTCGGTTTGCTTGAAATGGTGCGCGTGTACACCAAACGCCCCGGACAAAAACCCGACACCGATTCGCCGCTTGTGCTCAAAAAAGGAAGCACGATCATGGATCTCGCCGGACACCTGCACAAAGACTTCGCCAAATACCTCAAACACGCCAAATTATTCGGAAAAAACGCCAAATTCGAAGGCCAACGCATCCAACAAGACTACGATTTGCACGACGGCGACATCGTCGAAATACAGTCGTAAAACGCGAATTCACAAGTTTTTTATAGCACTATTGTGATATACTAATGACATTAATGAAACAATATATTGGAATTCTGGCCATTTTGTTTTTTCTTTTGACAAGCATTGTTCCCGTGAGCGCCCAGGTTTCCTGCGGAAACCATTCCTGTGAACCCGGAGAAAACTCCTGCACCTGCACGCAAGACTGCGGAAGCTGCGAATCCTACTCCAACCAATTCTTTGACTACAAATGCGTCGAAACCATCTGTAAACAATTACCCAAAAGCGGCGTGTGTGGAAACAACGTGTGCGAAGAACAATTCAGCGAAGACTACGGAAACTGTCCCCAGGACTGCGAACCCAAAACACTCGAAATCGAAATCATTTCTCCCAAACCCAATGATTCTTTTGCCCGAAACGGAAAAGGAACCCTTGAAATCAAAATCACGGCCAACGGCCGCGACATTCCCGGTGCCCAAGTATCCGCCGTACAGCCTTTTCGCAACATTCAACTCGTCAACACCCTGTTCTCTAACGAATACAAAGGCGAATTTCAAATTCCAGCCGACATTGCCCCCAATTCCTACGACGTTGAAATATCCGCGTCGTTTCGAAAAGCCATCGGAAAAACCACGCTCCCGATTACCATTGAACCGCGTTTAAACACCACCTTTTCTGTGCAACCCAAAACCCTATTGGGCGACACGTTACTCATCAGCGGTACCATTCAAAACGGATCCGCTCCCGTATCCACCCCCATTACAATCAAAATCCTGGATACCGAACGAAAAAGCCTATTCAACCAAACCGTTTCATCGCAAGCGGATGGATCGTTTCAAATCCAATTCAAAACCAGTTTAAACGACCTCCCCGGCAACTGGCTGATCACGGGAAACGGAACCGACGATTACAACAACGCCATTTCAGTCGAAGGAACCACCACGATGGTCACCCCCCAATCCCAACGCCAACTCGCCATCACCACGTACCTGGACCAAAACGCGTCGGTTTCACGCGGAACCCAACTAACCATCATCGCGCAAGTCACGGACTCAAATATTCCGACCACCGACGCAAACCTCGTGCTCGTTTCCCCCAGCCAACAAACCATTCCATTCCAACTGGCTCCCGACGGGAACTACACCTTGTTCTACACGATTCCCAGCAACCTGCCGTTTGGAAAAAACACGTTTCACTTACAAGCCACAAAAATCGGAATCATTCCACTGGAAGGACAACTACCGCTTGAAATCACCATTATCCCCACCCTGTTTTCAATTCAACTCGTCAAACCCCAAACCACGTTTTTTTCGATCGGAGACAACGTCGAGTTCCGCGTATTCGCGCAATACGAATCCGGAGAACCGGTGCTTGATGCCAACACCTCGCTTTTGGTCAACCAACTTGAAATCCCCCTGCAAGCCCAAGGCGGCGGATACTACAGCGGAAACTATACCGCGCAAGAACAAGACGCCGGCGAACTACGCCTGAAAATCACGTCGACAGACGGATTCAACCAAACCGCAAGCGCGGACACCAAACTCAACATCTACGGATACGGAACCAATTACTATCTGACCCGCTACGGCGCCATTGGCCTTGGTGCCCTCGCCCTATTGATCGTGGGATACTTTGTCGCTGCCAGATTCGCAACCAAACGATTCGACCAAACCAAAGCCAAAAAACGCGCCGAACAAATCATCGAACTCGAAAAAGACCTGCAATCCAAATACTTTGAAAAAGGAAGCATCCAAAAATCAGATTACGAAAGCCAAATGCTTGATTACGAAGACGAATTGAAAAAAATAAAAGAACAACTTGGACGTGCACCCAAATGAAACAACCCCTCGTACTCGCTTTGTTCCTGCTGTTATTGATCGGAAGCGTTTTCGGAGCAACAATCCAGCTTGACAAAACCACCGTCCAAAAAGGCGAAACCGTTTTCATCAACGGAACCTGCGTAACCGCATTCGAACTCGAGATCCGACAAAACAACCGACACATTCAAACCGAACCCGTTCCGTGTTCGGCCGGTGGATTCCAAATCGAAAAAAAAATCCCGCTGTGGTTTCCAAGCGGAGAAACCCAAGTAGTGGCCCTTGAATCCGGAAGAGAAAACACGCAAACCATCCAAATCAACCCCAGCCGCGAAAGCGGATTCTTGTCTTTAACCACCCTAAGCCCCACAACGACCGCGATTGAACGCCAAAACACGATTTCCTTCAAAGTCCAAATCCAAGACGGAGTATCCCTGCTGACCAACGCTATGGTCCAAATCTGGGACCTAAACGGCAAGCAGGTGCCCCTCGTTCACACCCAAGAAGGAATCTACGAAGCCGCATTTGCGATTCCGTACAATGCCGCATTGGAAACCCATTCGTTTGTCATCACCGCGGTCACGGCGGATGAAAACGCCGGCGGCGAACGAACCCTTGTTATGGAAGTCACACCCGCCAACATCCAGATTCAGCTGACCCAACCCAACCTCAACAGCATTCCCTCCGCGACCGAAGTGGAATTCGTGGCCAATGCCACGTACGCGGACGGCTCAGCGCTCCACAACCCAAAACTCGAAGTGGTCCTTGCCGAAACACTTCCCATGGCCCAAACCAATCCCACGACGTTTTCAACGAAAACCGTTTTCACGTCGAACGCCGTTGGCAGCGGAACCTTTTTCATCTTCGCCCAAGACGACGCGAACAACACCAAAACCCAAACCTTCGAATACTCGGTGACCCCAACCTTGCAATTACAACTGATTCGCTACGCGCCCTACATTCTTGGCCTTGGCCTCTTTTTGGTCCTCGTATGGATCTTCATCATCCCCAAAATCCGCGGAAAAAAAAGTAAAGCGTCTTTAGAACAGCGAAAAAACCAAATCGAAAAAGAACTGACGGAACTGCAAACCCAATACTTCGAACAAAACGCGATTTCCAAAGAACAGTTCACCAAACGCTCCGCGGTACTCGAAAAAGAACTCGCAGAAACAGGCAAAAAATTAAAAACATAGAACCCCTAATTAAAGCGACCGGGGATGAAGACCATGGAAACGCAAAACAAGAAAAAAGCACTCGCCAAAACGCCCAACCAGCTGGACGCCGCCATCGAAATGCTTGAAAACATGAAGAAAAAAAGCGACACCAAAAACATCAACCCCGTTTCCCTGCCGCTACCCGGGACCAACCTTGAAACCACACCCGTAGGAATAGAAGGCGAAATCAAACCCGAAAAAACCAAAATCGAAAAAAAATTCGAAATTCTCCCCGTAAACGTTGACCGGTTCGACTTGCTGCTCCAAGACGGCGGAATCGAACGCGGACTCACCATTCTCATTTCCGGCGGTGCCGGAACAGGCAAAACCACGTTTTGCGTCCAATCCTTATACTACAACGCCTTGGCGGGACAACGCGGCGTATACATTTCTTTCGAAGAAGATCCCGAAAACATCAAACACCACATGAAAAAAAATTACGGATGGGACCTATATGAACTTGAAAAAAAAGGACTGCTTGCGTTCATCAAATTCGATCCCGTAAAAATCGCGCGACAAGTCGAAGAAGTCCTCGTTCAGGAATCCGGAATGCTGCGCATCAAAATTCAAAATCTCGTGCTCCCCATTCAACCCGACCGCATCGTCATCGACTCCATTTCCGCGCTCGCCATCGAATTCGAAAGCGACAAAAACTTCCGAAAATACCTCAAAGAACTCTTTCACATGCTCGAAAAATACAATTCCCTCAACTTCATCATCGGAGAAACCGAACAAAACCCGCAAACCTATTCGCGCAGCGGAGTCGAAGAATTCCTCGGCGACGGCGTCATCGTATTCTACAACCTCAAAATCGCGGGCGTTCGAAAAAACGCGCTTGAAATCCTCAAACTTCGAAGCGGAAAACACGTCAAAGAAATGATTCCATACGCGCTCGACGAAAAAGGAATCGAAATTTACTACAAACAAAAATACGACTAAACCCTTTGTCAGACCCTCTTAAACGCTTTTCTATAAACAAATACCATTGAGTCCCTTATGAGACCCCGCTCGATTTTCCAGCGCTTGACCGAAGGCGTCAAAATCGTTGCCGACACCATTATCCGGCTTTTTACGGACGCGGAACTCGCGACGGTAGCCGTCAAAAACCTTCGCAACCAAAAAATGCGCAGAAACCTCACATTACTCGGAATCGTCATCGGAATATCGTCGATCGTCGCGTTGCTCTTGCTTGGCACCGGACTTAACAACGCGATCACGAAACAATTCGAAAGCCTCGGACTCAACACGATTCAAATCCAAGCCGGCGAAGACTTTTCATCCGCCGTATTCTCCCGCATGCGCACCCATGACGCCGAACTCATCGAACGCATACCGCACGTGGAACACGTAATCGCGTTTTACGAAGGCTCCGGCGTCGCCAAAAACAAAAACAGCGAAGCCAGCGTATTCCTCATCGGCGTCGAACCCAAAGACTATCCCTACCTTGAAAAAATGGGGTACGTTTCGCTTGCCGAAGGACGCTACTTAAACGAAAACGACGCCACCGGACTCGTCGTATACCAGAATTTCGTAGACGACGCTTTTGACCAACCCATCGGATTACGACAAAACATCACGATCAACGGCAAAAAATTCAAAATCGTTGGAATATCCAAACCAACCGACGTCGCGTTTGGCGCAACCGGAATTACCAACATGGTGTACACAAGCGCCGAAGCCATGAAAACCCACTTCAACGAAAAAAATCCCACCGAACTCATAGTCAATGTTTCAAGCAAAGAAAAAGTACCCGAAACCGCGGCCAGAATCGAAAAAGAACTGGAACGCGACCACAAAGAAAAAGACTTTACGGTCAACACCATGGAAAATTTATTGGCGCAAGTGTTTTCCATCATCGGCGCGGTTCAATTCTTCGTGCTTGCGATCGCCGCGATATCGTTACTGGTTGGCGGCATCGGCATCATGAACACCATGTTCATGGCCGTCACCGAACGCACCAGCGAAATCGGAACCATGAAAGCCATGGGCGGAACCGACGCGCTTATCCGCAGCTTGTTTCTGGCCGAAGCCGGCATCATCGGATTCATCGGCGGCGTCCTGGGTATCCTCGTTGGATACCTGCTGGCAATGCTGGTCGGCGTCATCGCGGACCAATCCGGTTTTCCCCTGCCGATTTCATTCGAACCCGGCATCATCCTGTTCGCGTTGTTTTTCTCGTTGTTTGTCGGAATACTCTCAGGGCTTGCTCCCGCCGAAAAAGCCATTCGCTTGGACCCCGTTGAGGCGATTCGATATGAATAAAACCCACGGAGACGATGCGTTTCCATGATCGACCAAGAATCGATAAAAACCGCGGCCAAGACCCTGCAAAGCCAAGGATGGCGCACATCCCTCACGGTTCTTGCCATCGTGCTTGGCATCACCGCCATCATCACCCTGGTTTCGCTTGGAGAAGGACTCAACGCCAGCGTCACCAAACAATTCCAAAGCATGGGAACCGACACCCTGGTAGTGTTACCCGGCAAAGGATTCGTGGAAAGCGCGTTTGCCCAACTTCGCGACGACGACGATGAAACCATCGAAACCGTCCGCGGCGTCTCGTTTGCGGCCGAAATCTACATCGCCAGCCAGCAAATGGAATACAAAGGAGAACGCAAAACCCGCCTCGTGATCGGAATCGATCCCGCCCAAATGAGCCAAATGAACATCATCGGACTCGTAAGCCTCGAATCCGGACGCGTCTTATCCCCCCGCGACCAAACCGCTGTCATGGTCGGACCCCGCCTTGCCGAAAAAACATTCGAAAAAATCGTGTACGTCAACAACGAAATCAAAATGAACGACGCGCACTACCGGGTCGTCGCAAGACTCTCAAAAGCCACCAATTCTTTTTACGGAAACTTCATGGACAACGCCGTGATCCTCAATTCGGACCAACTCACCAAAATACAACCCGGCATCAAACCCAACCGCATATTCGTCAAACTCGATGAAGGCGTAAAACCCGACGACGTCAAAGAACGCATCGAAAACGAACTCGAACTACGCCACAACCAAACCGACTTTCAAGTCATGACCCCGTCGCAAGTCGGAGAAACCGCAGGCAGCGTCATCGGACTCATTCAAACCATTCTCGTTGGAATCGCCGCCATCTCGCTTGTAGTCGGAGGCGTCGGCGTCATGAACACGATGTACATGAGCGTCACCGAACGCACCAGCGAAGTCGGCGTCATGAAAGCCATCGGCGCCGGCAACGAACAAATCCGAGACATTTTTCTCACCGAAGCCGCGCTCATCGGAATCATCGGCGGCATCATCGGAACCATCCTCGGCGTCGGACTCGCGACCATCATCACGATTGCGGCCCAATACGGCGGATTCGATCTGGAAGCCGTCATCACCTGGCCAACCATTGCCGGCGCGGTGCTGTTTTCCATGGGACTATGTTTGGTATTCGGTTACCTACCCGCCAAACAAGCCGCGGACCTCGACCCGGTTGAAGCCATTCGAAGAAAAGGATGACACCGGAATCGGTGTCCCTGCAATAAAGTGAATAATCGTTCGAGCACTTTTTGTTCCATTAAACCTTTTCTGGTAATAATTTTCGGCTTCGGAATGTAAGTTGACTCCTTTGTCAGTCAAAGACACAGCATACCCCCCAGTTATTCATCCAAGATATCACGTGTCACAAAGGTACAATGCGGGAGGCAGGATTCGAACCTGCGAAGGCACTAAGCCAGCGGGTCGCTTCAAGACTAAAACATCCGCTTCAATCTTGCCTAAGCCCGCCCGAGTAGACCGCTATCGTACTCCCGCTTCGCTCAAAAAGTGCAGAAATTCGATCCGCCCTTTTGGGTAAATAAATAGCACACAGTAGGTCTTTAAATTTCTTCATTTCCGATTTTGGGGCTTGAGATTACGAAAAAAACTTAGTGCTTGAGGATCTCTAAAGTTTTAACATTTTTTTTCATGAGCTTTCGGACATTCGCCATGGCGCGACCCATATCCGAAAGAGGGACCGCTTTAAACTTGGATTGCACCAAGGCTATCTTTGGAATTTCAGATCCCGAAAAAAGGCGCGTTTCTTTTTTTGAACTCATCCTATAGTACTCTTCCCCGAACTATTTAAACATTTATTTATCGGATTCTGAATCCCCCTTGAGTTTTTTCAAAATAGTTTGAATAAATTCAAATAACCAAGGGTGGGCAAATTTCTCATCTTCCGCCCGGATAACAAGGAGCTTGATTTGAGGATAGATATCCACCGGACTTTCATAGTTGACGGCCGGATCGGCGCCGCTAAGCTCGAACAAAAGCCGGATCAACTTATACTCTCTGGAACCCTTGTTGTCTTTGAAGGTTTCCTCGATGGCGGCCAGCGGTCGCTCTCCATTCGAAATGAGTTGGGTTATTTTGTCCAAGGCTTCATTGGATTTTGCCTCGCTGTAAAACGGAGAAAAACCGTTGCCCATCAAAAAGATGCTAAAGGATAGAAAAGCGGTTCGTTTGTTTCCATCACTAAACGGATGCCGCTTGGTCAGATAAAAAATGAGATAGCAGGCCACATAAATAATCTTGGTTTGCACATCCGAAGGAATAATGCCTGCGCTTTCCGGAAATTCGTTAACGGTTTCAAACAAGAATTCAAAATTGCTCTTTAAAACAAAACCTTTGGCATCCAGCGGAAGCGACTCATGAATTTTCAAAGCCAGTTCCTTTTGAACAGACTTATATTCCAAAGGCATTCCAAGTGAATTAACCATTGTTCCTTTAAGACCATCGAAAAATCGCTTCCAAAAAAAATCGAGCCAAACCAAAGACAAACAGAAAATAGTTTTAAACTGGTTTTGGCGATAATACTTTTACAAACCGAAAACCGTTGGCATTCATGACCCAAGAATTCGTCGTCCACAAATCTGTCATTCACGGAAAAGGCGTGTTTGCTTTGCGCGATTTCAAACCCGGAGAAATCGTGATTCATTGGGACACCACGCGACAAATTTCCCGCGCTCAATTCGACCAGTTACCTGAAAACGAAAAAGCATTCATCGCAACATACAAGGGAAAACTCATTGTCCAGCAAGCCCCCGCAAAATTCGTGAACCACTCCTGTGACCCGAATACTCGCGTGAAAAACTTCTGCGACACCGCAATCAAGCCCATCAAAAAAGGAGACGAAATCACAACCGATTACCGCGACGACCCCGGATCCGAACTCGACATGTCCTGCAACTGTCAAACCCAAAATTGCACCGGGCGCATCAAAGGAAAAAAACAAACAGTCTAATTCATCAAGCCTTTTTTCTTGAGCAACAAATAGGGATACCCGCGCTTGTCGGCTTTTGACACATTCAACCCCAGCGACTCCGCGAACCGATGCACACGCAAACGAGTTTCGTCCACGCCTCCAAAATCCTTTAACGCTTCGATTTCAACGAAAAAACCCAAATCCTTGACGTCGTCAAGCGCGATTTCAAACTCGTGTTGAAAAACAAAAGCCTCGCGTTTTTTCTCGATCGAAACGATTTTTCGAAAACCCAAAGAAACAAACAAGCGCTCCAAACCATCGCGGTTGCCCACATCGGTTTCGAATTCTTCGCAATGCGAAAACACTTCCACATTCTCGGGAAAAAAATGCTTGTAATTCAAAATTACTTTGGGACCGCGTTTTCGAATGCTTAACCATTCGAACGGATAGGCAACCGCCAAAAAATCCCGATGCGGCGCATTGAAATAATCATCCAACTGGTTTGAAACATGACTGGCACCGCACGAACCCGATAAGCGTTCGGTTAACCGGTCAAACTCAGCTTTGTCCACCGGAATCTTGATTTCAACTTCCTGATTATGGGCCGCCATGCCGAAGTCAAGGAAAAAAACCGTTAAAAACGCCACGGGTGGCCAAAAAAATAAAAAATGAGAAAAAAATAGAAAAAAAACAGCGATTATTTATTCGTCAAATTCTTCTTCGCTGTCCGAATCGTCGTCATCGTCATCGTCCCAGTCGTCGTCACCGGAATCGCTGTCGTCACCCGAATCGTCGTCATCGTCGAACGCCATGAAATCTAAGGCTTTCATCGTTGTGCCCCTCCTTTAGAACTATAAAAAATTTTAACAACTATTTCTCCGTAGTATATATAAATCCGACGGCGGGAAGGGTTGTATAAGGGAAAAAACCGCCTTTAAAGCCGTTTTAAAGGTTTTTTGGCCTTCCATTACCTCGAAAAAGGGCCCATGGTCTAGCGGTTAGGACGCGACATTCACACTGTCGAGCTCGCCGGTTCGATCCCGGCTGGGCCCAATTTTTTTGGTCAAAAAAACCAACCACTATTTTTTTGATAGTATTCAATGTCCTTAAAAACAACTTTTCACGGAAAAACATATACCATGGCAGAACACGACCTCCTGCTGATTCGAAAAATCGAAAACCTGCAGCGCGAACTCATCAACACCAAACAAAAACTCGGAGAAGTCGAGCAACTCAAAAAACAATTCAGTCTCCTCCAAAACGCGTTTAAGGAAATCCAAGAAATGGCAGGACACAACCCCGAACTGGGACCCGTCATCCAGCGGCACCTTCAAGACAAACAAATCTACACCTGGTTTTACCACCTCAAAACCACGGCGCATCAAACCAACAACCTGTTAAACGACTTCAACCAAGACATGGTGGAAGCCACCGCGTTTTTGGAAACCCAACGCACCTGGCGCAATTATTCTTTTCCAAGCCACATCGACCTCATCACGTTTTTGGAAGAAACCGGATTCGTATTCGACATCAAAACCTTCAAGTTCCGCCCCAACTACATGGGCGTCATTGATTTTTCGCCGCTCGAAAAAGAAGAAATCATTCTCAAAGCAACCAACGATTCGTGGACCATCGAACCCTCGAACATCAAATACGTCATCAGCTACCTGATGGACAAACGCGCGCCCGTGAGCTTCAAACTTGAAAACGAATTCATGCGATTATTGGTGAAAAACAGCCAAACCGTCAAAATCGAAGGCCAAAACCTCATGATCCGCCGCCTGGATTTGATCGTCAAAACCAAAAACGGAACCGTCCAAAACGATTAAAAAAAACAAAAACACTCTTCTTTTCATGCCAAAACCCAAAGAAAACACCCGACGGTTGCGACCCATCGTCGTGCATCTGGGAAACATCGGCGAATACCGCAAAGGAGAACGACCCGCCGAAAAAACCCGTCGGTACGCGCGCAGGTTTCCCGGCATCCAATTCATCGGCATCGATTTGAATCGGTTCGAAGGACGCCAACGCCGAAACTGGCGCCAACTTCAGGACAACTACCGAAAACAACTCAAGCGATATTCCCCCGAAAGCATTTCCTTGATCAGTTCCGACATGAGTCTCGGCCACACCTTCGAATTCCTCCTCGGACCCAGGGCCACGCACCGCGAAATATTCCAAACGATCTACGAAAAACTAAAACCCGGCGGAAAATTCTTGATGACGGTCGGCGAAACCCAACTGGAAGGAAAACCCAATGTCGTCATGATGTACTTGCTTGCCTGCGAAATATTCGGGGAACGAAACGTCGAAATCAAAAAGGTTCCGCCCGGCAAAAGCTGGACGCACTGGATGAAAAGATGGGAAAAAGAAGACAAAACCCCGGTGTACGTGATCACGGCAATGAAAGAACGGAGGAAGAAAAAGTAGCCGCGGAAAAAAAGTTATGTAGATTTTAGCGACATAACAAATTCGTGTTTTTTTTAATCCGTAAACGCCGTCGCGGTCACGCCGCCATCCCAACTAAACCGCGGACGAATCTTAACCAACCACAACTTTTCCGTATTGTCATCCAAAATCAACGCATATCCTTTTCCGCGCGGCATTTCCTGGTACAACTTGTCAAAATCCGAATGCAAATACGTCGGACGAAGCTCCGACACCGCGGCAATATCCGATTGCGCCGTCATGCGATGACTGATAAACAAATCACACTGCGAAATCGCGTCCGGATGAATCTTGTTCGGCCGCTGGGTCGCAAGCAACAACGACAACCCCGGCTGTCTTCCGACACGCACCCATTCCAACAACACATCCAACGCGACATTTTGCTCGTCTTTGGGCATAAACATGTGGGCTTCGTCAATCAACATCCAAATCAACGGCATTTTCGATTCGCGACTGCCGCCTGCAATCAAATTCGCTTCTTCTTTTTTCCGATACAACATCCGTTCCTCGAACAGTTTTTTTCCGACCAACGCCACGATAATATCCCGCGGTCCTTCCATTCCAATCGCCTGGCGATACGCGGACACATCAATAATCGTCACGACCCCCGGCTTTGCCAATTCGCTTAATTTTGTTCCGTCTTTTTCGAGTAGTCCCCAGGTTTTTGCGGCTCCGAGCCTTCCGATCAACGCGGACTTTGTCAAGGCATCCGATTCCGGATCTTGTCGCACCATTTTAATCATGTCATCAATGCCGTAATAGGTTCCCAGTTTTTCCTTGATGTCTTCCACCAACCGCGTCAACAACACGCCTTCGGGATCCTTCCAGGTTAATTTGAACAACGCCAACCATTCTACGCCCTCCAATTCACTGACTTTTAACGTGAACGCGCCGTCCACCGGAATCCCGTTTTTCTGATAAAACTCGAGTTTTCCCGCGGGCACCATCACGCGCACCGGAGAAGAATCCGGTTCCAAATCCCACGATTTCAACTCCGCTTTTTCGCGCGAATTCGGAATCTTTAACGTCCAAAAAATCCCCACGGTATCGATCGTGATCACGGAGATGCGGCTTTTGATATCCGCCATTTGCCGCGCGAACTCTTCAATGATGACGGACATCGTGTAACTGTTATGAACAATAATGTCATTGGCCACGAAATTGTGGTGCTCCGGCACCGAAATATCGAATACTTCGCACGGACCCGATAATACCCGCACAGACTTTATTTCGTCCCAGAAAATATCCGAATCCGCTAACTTTTCGATGATTTTGTTATGGTCTAACCGCGCGATCTGCAATAGTTTTAGCCGGGTTGGAGCGTAATGAATCGATTCGCGCAAGCTCTTTGGGAACGTTAATCCCATTTCTCGTCCGATTTTTGCCCAGGATTCCGGGCGGTATTGGTTCCAGATTTCTTTTGGGATCGTATCCGTGTTCGCATTGCGCTTGATTGACTTTATCTGTTCCAACGCTTCTTTTTGGCGGGTTTCCTTCTGTCCGAAAAACCCGATTTTTTTCAGGAAAAATTCGACATTGTTTCCTCGCAATTCCAACTCAAAACTTGGAAAGACACGTCCTTCAAAAACAGTGTTCTTCTTTCGAAGCACTGAAAGGATCCCGAATCGATTCAACAGATGCTGAACCTGGCGGATTAATTGCTCCGAAACAGATGCGTACGCGATTCGCCAGGATTCGGTATTCGCATCGAAAAAGATTGTTCCGTCACAGCTGAACAGACGGTTTAGGAAAAGAGAAACTTTTTGTTCCGGCGACTTCAAGATCGAATCAGGAATAAATTTTGTATGCGAATTAACGTTGAATAGGCTCAATTCCTTCAGACGCTGTTTTAATCGATGCGGCTTTCGCGTCAGATCCATCTTGACAGGATAATCCCGGTTCTTTTTTGGTCTGAATCCCGCGACAACACGCAAACACGCGTTTGAAGCGACGGGTTCCACTCGAAGATTCGAGTCAAATTCCTTCAGAGCGTTTTCAAAATCACCCTGAATGGCTTCGTCGGTATTCGAAAACCACACGGCGTGCCGGGCCAAATGCCCTTCCGCGATCAAATACGCGAGGAGTTTCGTTTCCGCTTCAGAAACGAACTCGCTCCCAAAAAACGGCTGAATTCGCGGTGTTGCGATTCGAGAACCGATCGGAAGATCCTTGGCCGGAAACCAACCGCTAATCGTCAAAAGCGGATGCTCCGGAGTCAATTTGATCTTTTTTCCACTGTGCAATTCGATTTCAAGAAGTTCGTTAACAGTTCGGGAAAAAAATTCTGTTTTTTCCGATCCCACGATCTTGTAATCGGCATTCAATGAAGCCACTTTGTTTGATTCTTGTGCCAGTTCGCGGATCGGTTTTAGGGAACCGTCCGCCAATGGGATCAATGTATCTCCGTCCAGGCACTTTCCCCCACCGCGTTTTCCGCACACCAAAATCATATGCGGCTCGGCGATGTCAATCAAGACTTTTCGTCCCAGCACGGGTGTTTGTCCGCCGCTCATCACGACTTTTCCGATGTACGCGGTCGCGCGTTCCCCGTACTTGGCAATCTTGCTTTCGCTTCGACCCAGAATCTGTATGCCTTCGCCCAAATTCACGTTTTCCATTGCCATGGCATACTTTACACGAAGTCCGAATTTTTAAAACTGTCTCATTGCCAAAAGCAATGGAATAGGTTCAAACCATTCAATGAAAAACAGTCGTTCAAAAACGAAAAAAAAGTGTTATCGTTGACCAGGCAACGACGTGAGTCTTCGCCGCGAAACCGCGGTTGTTTTGGCGGGAACACTCGAAAAAGCGGTTCGTTCCTCCACGATTTTTTTCCGTGGCAACCGATTCGTTTCAAACGCTTCAATATGCTGGTCTTGTACGCGTCGACCCGTTACCGAGTTTCTTCGAAAACCCCTAAAATCCACAAATGTATCAGACAAACAAAACCACCTATACTATTTATGCGCCCATCTCATTTAATACCCGAGAAACCCGGTTTTTTTGAAAAAAAAGACTTTTTTACTGGAATCGATGGCGTTGGCTGGAAAGAATAGGGGAGGAGAGCCGCGGGGGAGCGGCCCTCCCAAAATCCTTTTGTTGGACAAAAGGAGGTGGGGTTAAGGGGGGTAATGAAATTAGCATCAATGGTTCGCGAGATACACGACCTTTTTTCCGGATTGGATTTTTTTCAGGTAACCTTCTTTGAACAACTTGTTCAAACGCTGACACGCCGCATTCAAGCCTTTGTATCCCAAAGACGCTTTGACGATTTCGGCGTCGACTTTGCCTTTTTGATCCACCAGGGTCAAAATCATTTGGTCTTGTTCGGGCAATACCTCAAACAAGTTTTTTTTGAGTTCCCTGGTTTCGGGAGAAGGGGCGGATGATTGCAGGAGGGGGTTAAGGGGGGAAAACCCTGCCTTTTGGGTTTTCCACTCAAACATCAACTGGTCATACTTTTCATTTAACTGCGAAAGCAATTTGTTCGTTTCTTGACGCTCTTGCACGAGTTTAAACAACAAGGCCGAAACAACCGCCGGATTGTTCGAAACCTTTAGAATCTGATTCAAATCCACGGATAAAGAGTGGAACTCCGGAGAAACACTTTTTAAAACCGTTTCTACATCCGTTCTAAGCGCATCTGCTGATTGTTTCGAATCATGATTTTTCATGCTGTATCATGATAGTATCATGATATTTATAAATGAATGTGTCCAAACGGGCCTAAAAATAAAAAGGAAAAACTATTTTTGAAAAGACTCTTTGAACCCAGTTGATCTGCCAAAAAAAGCTTATATGGTAGAAAGACGTTCTTTTGCCATGAAATTATCCGAGACCGATTTGGCATGGCTCGTCGGCTTTATTGAAGGAGAAGGAAGTTTCGGAGTTTCAATTTGCATTTCAAAAACCGACCAAGGCATAAAACCCACTCTTCTTTTCAAACTCGCTTTAGCAGAACGCGACAAAGAAGTCATCTACAAGCTGAGAGAAATGCTTGGCATCGGATGGATTACGTTCAAACGAAAAGAACTCTGGCAAAAACACGGCATAAAAAACGCCTCCAATCAATATTCTTTCTTGGTGACCAGCGTCGATGAATGCCAAACACTCTGTAACCTGCTTGATGAAAGCCTATTCAAAACCGCCAAGAAAAATGATTTCCTTTTATGGAAAGAAGCAGTAAAAAACATTGGCAATTTTGAACACCTTAAAAAAGATGGATTGCTACGACTCGCAGAAATCCGAGACATGATAAACGGACCTGAAAAAACAACAAACTACAAAGCCAAAGCATTTTTCATGAATGCCATTGAAAAAAGACCCCAATTATTCACCATACAAGCCATTGAAAAAAGAACAGCAAAAGCAATTATTGTTCGGGAATCTATCAAACAAAAGAAATCCAAAATTTCCCAATACAAACCCAAATTTGAGATAGCCCCCGAGGACCACGTGTGCATTGATTGTAGAAAAAGCCTCGCAGATCGAAACGTCCGAGCCGAGCGATGCGAGACCTGCAGAAGAAAACACCTTAACAAACTTGGATACCAATGGCTCAAAAAACACCGGGCAGCGGTTCGATACATGGCCCAAGACGTGTTGGCGGGAAAAAAAACCGATCGCTGGCAAAAACAATAATCCGTTCTGATTCAAAGCCTTTTTTTGATAAAGAACCATCAGCGTTTTACGCTTTCGAAAAAACTTTTGGCGGAATCCGCCACGATTTGGGTGTACGGGGTTTCTTTTTTGATGTCCAGCATTTGGCGATGCTCTTTGTCCAATGTTTTGTCAATAGCGCCATTCGATAACACCGCGAAAAAACCATAGTCTTCACGGGACCGGGTTAACCGTCCAATGGCTTGAATGAAATTTTTGCGGGTCGTCAACACGAAAAACCAGGTGTTGGCATCGATTTTCCACTTGTGTTTTTTGGCGAGTTCATCGAATTTTTTGATTTCAAAATCATACACTTGCGGATACGGAATCCCGATCAAAAGCAAGATGCGACACCCATTGTCTTTGAGCATATTGCTTCCGCGGGCATATTTGGTGTACATCGTTGAAAACATGACTTTTTTTCCGCTTGATTGCTTGAATTTTTCCCATTGTTCGTCGCGGCTATGCGACGCGTCCAGTTTTTTTTCTTCGTCCAAAAAAATCGTAACCCCGTTTTTTTCCAACAAGGAAAACAACGGGTCTTTTACGGGATTAAAGGCTCCGTACGCGTTAAAAAAAACCACGATTTCGCGTTTGACTTCGGATAATTCCAAAATCAGGTCGCCGATCATCTGGGCCTTAAGACCAATGTCGGCAAATCGTTTTCGCGACGAAAAATCCAGGGCCGGGTGCTTTAGAATAATGCCTTGTTTTTGTCCGGTTAACCCCGCGTTTTTTGGAACCGTAAACCAATCGACTTTTTCGCCGAACTGGATTTCAAGCATTTCCTGAAACGGTAACGTCGCGGACATCACCACGATTTTTTCGAATCGACGCGCTAACGATTGAAAAAACTCGGTGAACACCAAGGGCCGGCGCACGAAAAAAACGTCGGTTTGATCGCCGCGTTTTCGTTTGGACACCGAATCCACGAACGTAATCGCGTTTTTTTGATCCACCGAAAACGCCAACCGAAAATGAAACGCCAGCACGTGGCGATACGGATCGTGTTTTTTGGCGGAATCCGAAATCAATTTGAAAAAATCGCTTTCATTTGCCTTAAACACCTGGTTAAACCGTTCAAACGCCAGTCGATACAACGGAACCCCAAAAAACGCTTTTTCGACTTCGATTCCCTTGGGAACATCCATCGGAAGTCCTTTGGAGGCATGATCCAGAAACGTTTTCAGACTCTCGGCATACAATTCCAGTTCATACGCCAGTTCGCGACGCTTGTTGATCTCCATTTTTTCAAAATCCCGCAAAAACAAATCCCGATTCGTCGGCCGCAAATCCGACAACACGTGGGTCAACTGGCTTTGCGACAAACTGATCTTGAATTGTTCGCGCAAACGTTCTTCAAACTTGTCAAACTCGTCAATCACCAGCAAAAACTCCGACGTGTCTTCTTCCAGATACTTCGGATTGATCAAATACTGATAATCGCACACCTGGATTTTGGCCGAAGAAAAGTTTTTTTTGAACAAATAATACGGACACAATTGTTTTTCCTTTAAGTTACCGATGATTTGCACCAAATCGTTTTCCCCAAGATCCAAGTGTGGATCCGACAATTTGGAATGCAATTCTTTGACCGCGGCTTCGCCGGACGGCTTTAATGTTTTCTGACCCGCTTTTTGTTCTCCGAACACGTTTTCGTAATGAACACAATCCCCGGATTCTTTCGCCCGATCGCACAAGGAATAAATGCTTTCTTGTCCGTCAATTTCGGACCCGGGTTCGTCCGACAAAAACACGCAGGGTTTATACGTCGGGTTTCCTTTTCCGATCAAAAAACCCAAATCCACGTTCGACGGATTCAATCCTTCTTGCTTTAAATGATCCTTCCAAAAATTCACGGTGTGATTCGTGGCCGCGGTCGCGATCAACACCCGCTTTTTTTTCTCCAACACGAAATTCTTGGCCAACCCCAACGCCAAAAACGTTTTTCCAAACCCCGTTGGCGCTTCCAACGCCACGATATCGGATTCTTCCAACGCGTCAAACACGTTTTTAGCAATCGCGTTTTGAACCCTGGACCGGGTTTCTTTTGCCGCCGAAATCTCGTATAGCGCCATACTCAAAACACCATACGAAAAGGGTTTTAACCACCCGTCTTCATCGCAATCCTCGTTAAACCGCCGCAAATAAAAGCGATGGGCTCCAACCCAAAGAAAAAGAAGCGGCTTTCCAACGATGGCAAAACGATACCCGCCCGATCGCGTCCGCATCTGGCCAAAGACGGCACCAAAACCGATTTTGAAAAACCCACTCTAAAAGACATGGTAAAAGTCTATGACCAATGGGTCGAAGCACCCGGTGCCATCACGATTCGCTGGCGAAAAAACGTCCGATCCTATTTATAAAAAAAAAACATCAAAACCCTTTAATTCTACCGCTTCGAAATACTTGACATGCCGTCACGCCGAAAACCCGTTACGCGTCTCACCCGCCCCACAGCCGTTTTGCGCCGGCCCTTGCGACCGGCCCACCCACGACCCTATCGAATCATTGAAAAAACCCCTAACATTGCGCGCGCCGAAATGGCCTGGTTTCGATCCAAAGGAAAACCCGGTTACTTGCGCGAAAGTGCATCCGCGCGCCGACTGGACCATGTGTATCCCGGACCCCCAAAACCCGGCGAACACGCGTTTGTTCACACCCACCCCTTCACGCGCGTCATGGGAACCGTTTCGACTCCGTCATTATCCGATCTAGCGACTTTTTTTGCCGAACACGTCTTTGATTCCGACGTACGGGTATGGGAAATCGCAACTGTGGACAAAAAAGGAAAAGAAATCGGCGTATTCGCTTTTCGCGCCCAAAAAAAACTATTGGATTCACAAACAGAATCTGACCGAATCCGATTCCTGATCGAACGCGTTTTCATCAATAACCTAGACAAACCCACCGTGGAAAAATACCGTATCGCCGAACGACTGCGGCAATACCTCGTAAAAAACAAATTTTTCGTCGAACACGCCGTAAGCCGGCGCGGATACGAATTCGCATACGATTCCAGTCGACACGTCGGATTTTTCAGGAAAAAACGAAAAAAACCAGGCGAAGAAATCACGAAAACGTCAAGCCAACGCCGTTGATTTCAACGCGTTCCACGCCTTGAACCCAAAAAACGCTGAAACCGCGACAAAAACCATTAAAGCGCCGTATACTTCGAATAAACCCGCGGTTTGCGCCAAATACACGACGACCGCGTCCACCAACGAATGCAACACAATCGCGAGAATTAACCAAATTTTGTTCGACTCCACGATGCTTCGAAACACCAACAACGAAAACGACAAATGCAATCCCATCGCAAGCAATCGTTCCAACAAACCCGGCAACGCATCGACCGGAGTCAAGTTTTTCACGGTTTCTTGCTGTTGCTTGATTTGATCCACTTGTTCTTGGGTTAACGTTCCGCCGGATTGTTGATTCAAATCCGCAATTCCCGCGTCATCCAAGGATTCCAAGGTCGAAAACCCAACCGCGGTCACAATCAAGATAACGCCAATCAACATGCATTCGACGCCGCCCCACCCCACTCCAAACAACAAACCGTTTTCACGCGAAAGCGACACTTTTTGATTCTGAAAAACATATTTGAACACGAGCCAGCGTCCGATTTCCTCGAACAACCCCGCAAGCAAACCCAAATACAAGGCGGAAAGCACCAATGGAATCGGGGGTTCAAACCAACCCGAAAACAAACCCGACAACGGAGTTTGGGTCAAAAAAACGAACGGCACGTGTAGGACTTGCACCAAAATGAAAAAACCAAGTCCAAGACCAAACACTTTCCACGAAAGATGATACTTTTTAACAATCCAAAACCCCAATGCCAATGGAATCAAGATCTCAAGCAAGGCGACGATTCCAAACGTCAACAAAACAACGGGGTCCATGCAACACCACTTTACCGACAAGTTTTAACGGGTGTGCTAAAAAAACATGCTAAAAAAGAACAACCCTGTTACGAGAAAGTAGGTCAGGCTTGTTTAATTTTTTTTACTTTCTTAACCCTAAACACAGATAACATCAATTTTCTTGCAATTGGTTGATAGATAAGTAAGAACAATCCACTTCCAGCAAAAATTGGCATGCTATAGTCAATCATGGTTTTTTGGACTTCATTCAATGTATGACCTTGCAAGAGAACCCAATAGACAAGCAAAATTTCCACCCCGCTAATAATCAGCACTAGAACACTAAGCACACTAAGGAACCATATAAACAGAGAGCAAAACAAGTCTTTTAGGGCAAGCGGTTTTTGAATAGGCGTTTTTGGTTTTATCATTTTTTACGCCTCCAATCTAAAGGTTGCCAACAATTTGGACAAATTGGCGCATCTTTTGCCACAGGGTAGTTACATCGGGGACAACGATTTTGGTTAAGCGCATCAATAATTAGCTTCCCTAAAAGTATCATCCCTGCCGCGTCGACAATATCTTTTATCCAGTCATCTTTTGCCATAAACCAATTTGGACTAGCTACGAATTTTTGTATCTTACTATTTGTTCTATCTAGTGAAAAACGAGGATGCTTGCAGTTGAAATTCCCCCGCGATTGAAAAAGCTCATTCGCAAACCATAAAAACCCCAAATGCATTCTATTTGCATAAAAGAAGACCCCTCATGACAAAAATTACTAATGGAACCAAAGAAGGTTTCGAACAAAAAATGTGGACCGCCGCCGACAAAATGCGAAACAACATGGACGCTGCCGAATACAAACATGTCGTCTTGGGCCTTATTTTCTTAAAATATATTTCTGATCGGTTTGAAGTCATACATAAAGAATTGTCCAAAGATCCTGAAGGCTTAGGGCCCGAAGAACGAGACGAATACATTTCCCGCAACGTATTTTGGGTTCCAAAAAAAGCACGTTGGGGCTATTTACAAGACCGCGCCAAACAACCCGAAATCGGACAATTCCTCGACGATGCCATGGAACTTGTCGAAAAAGAAAACCCCACGCTAAAAGGCGTATTACCCAAAGATTACGCTCGCCCTACACTCAACAAACGAAGACTTGGGGAACTCATCGACCTAATCGGAACCATCACACTGGGAGACGAAGAAAGCAACAAGAAAGACGTTTTAGGACAAGTATATGAGTATTTCTTGGGCCAATTCGCAGATGCAGAAGGAAAAAAAGGCGGCCAATTCTATACCCCGGCTAGCATTGTAAAACTCCTCGTTGAAATGATCGAACCCTACAAAGGCCGTGTATTCGATCCGTGCTGTGGAAGCGGAGGAATGTTCGTTCAAAGCGAAAAATTCATTTCCGAGCACCAAGGAAAAATTGACGAAGTATCCATTTACGGCCAAGAAAGCAACCCGACCACCTGGAAACTCTGCAAAATGAACTTGGCGATACGCGGAATCGACGGAAACATTTCGCTTGGAGATTCTTTTCACCAAGACCAACACAAAGACCTCAAAGCAGACTTTATTTTAGCCAATCCACCCTTCAATGTCTCCGACTGGAGCGGAGAAAGCCTACGCGACGATTCCCGCTGGAAATACGGAGTTCCACCAACCGGAAACGCCAATTTTGCATGGGTCCAACACTTTATTTCCCATTTGAGTCCCACCGGAATCGCCGGATTCGTTCTCGCCAACGGTTCCATGTCATCTAACCAATCCGGCGAAGGCGAAATTCGAAAAAAAATCGTTCAAGAAGACCTAGTGGATTGCATGGTGGCACTTCCAAGCCAATTATTCTTCAACACCATGATCCCTGCCTGCTTATGGTTTGTGGCACGCGACAAAAAAAACAATAAACACCGCGACCGCCGCGGACAAGTACTATTCATTGACGCTCGCAAAATGGGGACCATGATTGATCGCCGCCACCGCGAACTCACCACTGAAGACATCCAAAAAATTGCTTCAACTTATCACGCGTGGCGAAACAAAGATGGGAAACACCAAGACATCAAAGGATTCTGCAAGTCCATATCACTCAAAGAAATCGAAAAGCAAGGATTCATCCTAACCCCCGGACGATACGTTGGAACCGAAGAAATAGAAGACGACTGTGAACCCTTCGAAGAAAAAATGAAACGTCTCACGAACGAATTAAAAATGCAATTTGAAGAATCGAAACGTCTAGAAAAAGAAATTGAAAAAAATCTGAAGGGGATCGGTTTTGACTTTTAACATTTTCATAAGTTACTCAACAAAGGATATCGAAACGGCTAAAAGACAGCAGAATTATTTTTCTCAAATTCAAGGAACGCGAGTTTTTCTATCTGAGTCAAGCCTGATTTTGGGTCAACTAAGTGATGTATTCATTAACGAAATCAAAAAGTGTGATTTATTCATAGTCCTTTACAGTAAGAATTCTCAAAATTCGACTTATGTTCAACAAGAAATTGGTGTTGCGAAAGGAAACGGAAAACTTGTTATCCCCGTTCTGCTTGATGCTGAAGCAAAACCGGATGCAATGCTTCAAGGTATTAGTTATCTTTCAATTTACGATGAAGAAAAGCGCAACACACAAATGCCTCGGTTATATCAGTACATCACACAAGAAACACAAAAGAAAGCAACTGGAGAAACACTTCTCTTTCTTGGAGCGCTTTATACACTATACTCTTTGTCGAGACACAGGTGACTATAGTGCCCAAGTTTAAAGAAACGGAAAACGGAAAAATTCCCCCTGGCTGGGAAGTTACTATAATTAGTAATGCAATCGAAGTTAATCCCGAGAGAGCGCTAAAAAAAGGATCAAATGCAAAGTCAGTTGCAATGCAAGACTTAAAAGAGTTTAATAAAAAAATACAAAATTTTACAATTAAATCCTTCAGAGGAGGTTCAAAATTCAAAAACGAGGACACTCTGATGGCTAGGATTACGCCTTGTTTAGAAAATGGTAAAACAGCATTCGTTGATATTCTTGAAAAAGAGGAAATCGGGTTTGGATCTACAGAATTTATAGTTCTATCCGGAAAACCAGAAAAAACAACAAATGAATTCGTCTTCTACTTATCTATTTCCCCAAAATTAAGAAGCGAAGCTATTCAATCAATGTCCGGTACATCCGGAAGACAAAGAATTCAAACCGATTTATTCAGGTCTAAGGAAATTGCGATACCAAAAATTTTCGAACAAAAGGCAGTCGTAAAAATTCTTTCAGATTTAGATTCTAAAATCGAATTGAACAATCAGACGAATCGTACGCTCGAACAAATTGCTCAAACTTTGTTCAAACATTGGTTTGTTGATTTTGAATTTCCAAACGTAGAAGGAAAACCATACAAATCCAGCGGCGGAAAAATGATTGAATCTGGGCTTGGATTGGTTCCCGAAGGGTGGAAAGTTCGATCATTGGATCAAATTGCTGATTTTCTCAATGGCCTTGCGTTACAAAAATATCCCCCTGCAGGAGAAGATTTTCTTCCAGTAATAAAAATTCGAGAATTGCGACAGGGAGTTACAGTGGATAGTGACAAAGCAGATATTTCCATTCCAGATGAATATATTGTTGAAGATGGAGATGTACTTTTTTCTTGGTCTGGCAGTTTAGAAGTGGTTATCTGGTGTGGCGGGCCTGGAGCATTAAATCAGCACTTATTTAAGATTACATCAAAAGAATACCCTAAATGGTTTTTTTATCAATGGACCAAATATCATTTAACCGAGTTTCAGCTTATCGCAGAGGGAAAAGCAACAACAATGGGGCACATACAACGCCACCATTTAACCGAAGCAAAAATTTTGGTTCCACAACGGGCAATCTTAGAAAAAATTAATAAAATTATGGCCCCAAAATTCGAATTGCTTGTTAATAACAAAATTGAAATTCGAAACTTGACACAGATTCGTGATTCTTTGCTTCCAAAACTAATGTCTGGAAAAATCCGAGTGAGTTGATGTAATGTCGTTTATTGTAGAACAGGATATCGAAGAAGCCGCCTTGGACATTTTGAAGGAATTAGGGTACACGATCTATTATGGGCCATCTATTGCGGTGGATGGTGAAAATCCAAAAAGAACGGCTCGAGACGACGTAGTGTTGAAAGAGCATTTAATCACCGCAGTCCGAAAGATAAACCCACCCTCAATTCCTACTGTGGCAATTGAAGAAGCTGTCAAAAAAGTAATGAGAACCACGAGTGCAAAAACAATTGTGGATAATGAACGATTCCACGAGTTTTTAGTAAATGGCGTTGAAGTCGAAATCCGAGTCAAAGACCGAATAAAAGGAATCAGTGTAAAACTATTTGATTTTGAAAAACCTGAAAACAACGATTTTGTTGCGATTAATCAAGTTACAATCGTAGAAAATGGAAATAACCGACGACCAGACATTCTCCTGTTTGTAAACGGTTTGCCCCTGGGTTTACTCGAGTTGAAAAATCCTGCTGCACCCAATGCAACCATTTATTCGGCTTTTGAACAAGTCCAAACGTATTTAGCCGAAATTCCAAGTGTCTTTACGTATAATGAATTTGTTATTTTGGCGGATGGAACCACCGCCAAAATCGGGTCAATCACTTCGCCTTGGGAATGGTTTTTGCCCTGGAGAACCATCGACGGAAAAAGCCGCGCCCCAAAAACAATCCCTCAATTAGAAGTTGTATTGAAAGGAATGTGCAATCAAAAAGTCGTTTTAGACTTGGTCAAAAACTTTGTCGGATACCAAAAAACAAAAAAAGAAACCATCAAAGTCATCGGCGGTTATCACCAATATCATGCCGCCAACAAAGCCGTGGAACGAACCGTCAAAGCGATTGGAGGATCAAAAAAAGCCGGTGTCGTTTGGCATACGCAAGGAACGGGAAAATCCCTGACCATGGCTTTTTTTGTCGGAAAAATAACTCGCGATCCTCGAATGAGAAATCCTTCCATTGTTTTACTCACAGACCGAAACGATTTGGATGACCAATTGTTTAATACTTTTTCAGATTATCGCCAGATATTTCGCGAAACCCCCAAAAAAATCAACAACCAGCCCGAACTAAAGGAAAGCTTGAAGATTTCATCGGGCGGAATCTTTTTTACTACAATCCAAAAATTCTTAGACAAAAAAGAATCTTCTTTCGAGCTACTTTCAAAAAGAGACAATATTGTCGTTGTGGCCGATGAAGCCCATCGAACGCAATATGGATTAAAAGGAAAAATCAGTAAAGATCAAAAATTACGATTTGGTTTTGCAAAATACTTAAGAGACGCGTTGCCGAATGCTTCTTTTCTTGGTTTTACTGGGACTCCGATTGATTTTGCCGATAAAAGTACTCGTGCGATTTTTGGGGATTACATTGACATTTATGACATGCATTCGGCAATTGAAGATTGCCGCGTTGTTCGGATTTTTCACGAACCCAAACTGATTAAACTGGGAAAAAACGAGGATATTTTCAAAGAACTGGATCAAGACCTTGCGGATGTGACGGAATTTGAAGAACAAAACAACCGAGAATATCTAAAATCCAAGTGGAGCAAAGTAGAAGCATTGGTTGGAACAAAAACCAGGATTGAAACCATTGCCAATACAATCGTAAAGCATTATGAATTACGCCAAGCCACGCAAAACGGAAAAGCATTGGTTGTTTGTATGAGCCGTCGAATTTGTGTGGACTTGCATGATCAAATTAAGCGAATTCGACCCGAATGGTATCACACGGAAGATACTAAGGGACGGATAAAAATCATTATGACGGGTTCAGCTTCCGATGGAAAAGCTTGGCAAGAGCATATTCGCACCAAACAAAAAAGAAGAGAAATGGCAGAACTGTTTAAAGATTCTGATTCAGACTTCAAAATCGCTATTGTCAGAGATATGTGGTTAACCGGATTCGATGTTCCGGCATTAAATACCATGTATTTGGATAAACCCATTCGCCACCATAACCTTATGCAAGCCATTGCTCGCGTAAACCGCGTATACAAGGACAAACAAGGCGGAATCGTGGTAGATTTTGTTGGGATTGCAGAAGAATTGAAGAAAGCCATTACTATTTACACACAAAGTGGCGGAAACGGAAGCCCCGCATATGAAATCGAAGATGCAATCAAAGTAATGATGGAACGATACGAAGTTGTCAAATCAATCGTTGGCAAATTCGAATACGCAAAATTTTTTACCGGAACGCATCAAGAAAAAATGCGCGTAATTCCGGGACTGATGGAACAGGTTCTTGGACAAGCAAAAGGAAAAGAACGTTTCATGAAAAACACCATTGCTCTGACGAGGGCATTTTCGTTGGCTTCCGCGACTCCGGAAGCCCAACAAATCCGAAACGATGTGGCGTTATTCCAAGCAATTACAAGTGCTTTTACAAAAACCGATACCACTCAAGGCACGAGGTCCGATTTGATGGATACGGCCATCAAGCAACTGGTTTCCAAAGCAATCGAAGCCTACGGCGTAATCGATATTTATCGAGAACTCGGCGTGGAAAAACCAGAAATTTCAATTTTATCCGATAAGTTTCTAGATGAATTTCAAAAAATGGAATACAAAAACCTCGCATATGAAGCTTTGAAAAAATTGTTATATGAAGAAATTATCCTGCGATTTAAAACGAATAAAATAAAATCAAGAAAATTTTCGGAAATGCTCGAAGAAGCGATTCGAAAGTATACCAATCGAAGCATCGATTCCGCCCAAGTCGTCAAAGAACTCATCGAAATTGCTAAAGAAGTTCGAGAAGCCCAAAAACAAGGTGAAGAATTAGGTCTTTCAGAAGAAGAAGTCGCTTTTTACGATGCCTTGGCCAATAACGAAAGTGCGGTCGATTCATTAGGCGAAGAAATTCTGAAAAAAATTGCACGAGAATTAACCGATATGATTAAGCAAAATACCTCTATTGATTGGAAATTCAGACAGAGTGTACGCGCCAAACTACGGCTCATGGTAAAAAAACTATTGAAAAAATATGGTTATCCTCCGGATAAAACTCAAATCGCAACAGATCTCGTGTTAGAACAAGCCGAAATTCTTTCCGATAAATGGGTAGATTTGCAGTACGCTACCGTGTGAGAACATGAAATACTGGCTGGTAAATCGCTCATGGGAATCGTTTAAACGAACCCAAGAGTTTTGCGGTTTTATTTCTGAGACAGAAAGAGATAAAATCATTGTTGGAGACAAAATAGTATACTTTGGAAACGGGATTGTTTTAGGGGTTTTCGAAGCAATCGCGTTACCCAACTTCGAGTTTAAGGGTTGGCAAAAGAACTATCCTTTTCAAGTTAAGTTAAAATTGCTCTCCATCTCAAAACGAGGATTGCTCGCCAAACCACTGGAAAGCAAGATTTTGATGCAAAAAAGCCAAGGCCAATCCCAAAACCTGGTTGAACTCACCGAAAAAGAATTCCATCAAATAAAAGACGTGATAGATGCCAATGAAAAGGAGTTGATATTTAAATGACTGGGAAAGCATGGGTTGCTGGAATTCAAGAACCTGAAAAAATGGATTTGAATTGTCCGAAATGCGGCGCATTAAACGAAGTATTGTATTTTCCGGGCTTTACACAATCATATGCCGTTACGGGTTCGACAGGTAAAGGAAGTCGAAGAATCGATCGCAAACCTGAAAAAGTTGACGGCGCGTGTAAGGATTGTGGGTACAAATTCAAGTCAAAGGATTTGGAGTAGCTTCACTAACTGAATAATAGGGTTCATGGTCGATAGGTTCTAATCGCATAAACTTAAATCGGTCCAAGTGATAGGCTACGATTGCTCGTTTGGCTTGCTTGCAAAACGTTTCGTCGTTGGTAACAAAGCGATTAAGATCCGTTTGAAGCATGGCGGCAATACATTCGATAAAAATTTCCCGGTCCTCAGAATCGGAAAAAACAGCCGTTTTGAGTTTTTCCCATAACTCAAGTTGCTCCACAGTTAAGTCTGATAGCGAAACCCAATTAATTTTTCCGATGATTTCCGATAGTTTGGTTTCAAGGCTTGCTTTCGCCATCGGAATGCTGGTTTCAAAGTCAATTACGCCGATTCCGGTTTCATTTTTTCCAATCTCGGATAATATTAGTCGATGAAAGTTTTCAAACTGAGGCGATAGTTTATTCAGTTCTTCAATTGTCGGCAAACAAAAATGGATATTTGTAAAAGCAATAATTTCAGAAAGCGAGTCCAAATAATGCTGTAGGAATTTAGTTCGGGTTTCAATGAGAACACTGTCCAAAAGGAATAATTCTTCTTTTTGGTCACGATAGTAACGGAAAGAAGCTTGATGCAAGCGATCTTTGGGATTAATCAAGCCAATAATCAAATTGGTATCATACGCGTACATTTTTTTACCTAAAAGTTAGTCAAGGCAGCCCAGTAATCTTTGAACCGTTTCTTTTCTTCGTTAGAAACTGGGATCGGATTCGCCGCAATTGTTTTTAGCAATTGCTCTTCCGAAACAGTTTTGTTCAAAAAAGCGAATGTTTTGAGTAAAAGAACAATAAAAGAAATTTGAAAGCGTTCAATACGATTAGGGTTTTTGTTTTTTAGTTCTTGGATAATTACCTTGGTGAGAATGCTCAACTCAAGAATCGCTTGGTCAAAAACCAGAATTTTTTTGATCTGGGTTTTATCGTTCGTTAGACCGAGCGCATTATGATTAAACGTTCTGATTTCGGCTAGTTTTCCTTCAATTCGAACATACAATTGAAGCGTAAATGAAAGCTGCTGATTTTCGGGAATTGCCTCAATGTGCTTTCGTAACGAAGAAAACTTTTTACTTTCAAACAAGTTTCGAAACGTATCCAGAACATTCTGTTGGTTCCTCGGGGATAATTCTGTTTTTCCCAGTTCTTCCATCGTTTTGAGTAACGAAGGATCAGGAGTGCTAGCAATTTTTTCGAGTTCTTGAAACGCTTTGACAAGCGCTTCACGCTTTGGTTGATGTAAGTCGACCTGTAATTGAGTGCTTGAAACCGATTGAATAACATAGGTTAAGGGAGATAAGGCTAACTCAAAAGGGTTTGGCGTTACAGCATCGCTTTTTGATGGGTACATAACAATCCATTCTTTTTTATTGTTAAAAACATATCGATTTTTCGTATTGTTGCGGATAAAGGAAGTTTAGGATGATTTTGGCGGTTTTTGAAATTGCTTCGAAAAAATAAGTTAAATCTTTGGAAGGAAACCCCAAAGGTGCCAGATATACCGAACTTTTAGAGTTTAAGCCAATGGCTCTGGTCACTACATAGCAAACGCTTTCCGCTTGAATTTCTTTTGCTCGCGTAGGCAAAGAAGAATACGGTAAGGAATAATGTAATAACTCATGGGCGATCTCATGAATAAGTGTACAGGTTTTCATATCGATGGATTGATCTTCTCCAATAATGATTTTTCCACCGGCACTATAACCGTAAGCATTGTGTAAGCCCAATTTTTCGAATGACACTTTTATTTTTTGAAGTTCACAAAATTCAATTAACCGAAGGAATGTTGATTCATGAAATGAACTATTAATCACTGGAGACGCATCTAGCAAAGGAGCTCCACTGGTTTGAGAAATATCAAACACGGATACGGAATGAAAATATACCCGTGTTTCTTCCTCTTCATTTCCAGTAGTTTCAGATGAGGTTAATTTTTTCTTAAACGGAGCGAGAATTTTAATAGCTTTTTCTCCTGCGTTTACCTGGCGACCCAATGCGCACCAGGCCCGATACCCTGCCACGCGCGTTGCGGTTTCTTTTTGCGCTAAGATAAGCAACTGGTTGCGATAAGAGTAATTCCAAAAACGAGTCAACAGGTCCAAGTAGTTCTTGAATTTCTCAGATTGACGAACTGAATTCGTTTCTTGGGCCAAATCCTCCAAATACTGTTTTATTTTTGTATCGAGGATAGAATTTTCATACTGTTGCATTCGAAGGAATATCTGCTGAGCTAAGAAGAATGTTTGTAGGCGCCGCATTGCCACTGATATTGTCGAAAAAACGATCGATTTAAATATCGCCAAACGTTTCACCGGCAATCCCCCTCGCCACGGTTTATTAATCGTTTTCTGCACGCAATCAAACAAACAACGGAGGAATGATAATGGCAGATACGTACATCGACAAGAAAGGATACCGGCGATTTTCAGATAGCAGTAACCTTGTACATCAATGGGTTGCAGAACAAAAAGTGGGTGGGCCACTTCGACCTGGAAGCGTTGTACACCACAAAGATCGAGACAAACTCAACAACGATCCAGATAACCTTTGGGTGTTCAAGAGCCAGAAAAAACACTGGAAAACACATCAGAAAGACGGGCATTAAACTGAGTGAAGATACACTTGCCAAGATTTATCAATAATAACCATGCACACATTTGAACGGGACCAGCGATGACTACTCACAATAAAAAAGAACCAGAATCCGACAAACCCTTAGAAGCACTCTCATTAAAGCAAGTGCATGAACTTGGAAAAGAATGGGAACTCGCAGCTATACAAGACAAAAAAAATGCAAGCAATTTGGTATATCTACTCATCGGAATACTTGTTGGACTATTGGCAAATATATGGACAAATTTGTTGTTTTTTTATATTGAAAAGCACGTCCAGTCTAAAGATATTCTTTTACAGAATTCTACGATTTTTACGCTTGTATTAACAGGCGTTATTTTCTTCATAGCTTGGAGAATCTCATCAATGGTCGATGAACTTCAAAATAAAGCACAATACAAACAGTTTTATTCAAAACTATTCAAAAATGCAAAAAAGTAATTAAAGAGCTATCCGCATCCCCGTCTTTTGCTTGCAGGGGCGAACCATAACAGAGCATTAAACGATCGAAGCGGTTTGGACGTCTCCGGCGCGTTCGTAGTTCGCGAATATCACGCCCAACGGGGAAATGTTGGATTTCTTTAATTTGAACGCCGCGGGAATCGCGCCGCCGTCAAACAAGCGTTTTCCTTTTCCAAGCGTGATCGGAAAAATTTTGAGCCACAATTCGTCCACCAAATCGTTTTTCAACAAGGTTTGAATGAAATTCGCGCTGCCATGTACTTGCAGATCCGGACCGTTCGAAGATTTTAGTTTTTTAAGTTCGTCCAATAGGTTGCCTTTCAAAAACACCGTGTTTTTCCACACGGATTTCGAAAGCGACTTCGAGGCCACGAATTTTGTTTTTTCATTGATGCCCGGCCATTGATCCGCGTGATCCGGCCAATACGCCGCAAAAATATCAAACGTTTTGCGACCCAACAGCAAGTCAGAGGGACCCATTTGTTTTTCCATTTCTTTTCCCGAAAAATCGTCAAAATACAGTGTCACCCATCCGCCGAATTTGAATCCGCCGGACGAATCCTCTGTCGGACCCCCGGGCGCTTGCACGACACCGTCAAGCGTGACGAACTGCAACACAATGATTTTTCGCATTCGAATCAACCCCTTTTTCCCTTGGCGGCTTTTTCCAAGTCCATTACATTAATCCGTTTCATGTCCAGCAATGCTTTCATGGCGTTTTTCTTTTTTTCGGAATCCGCGGTTTTCATCCAGGCGTCAAAGTCTTTTGGAATCAATTGCCACGAAATCCCGAATTTGTCTTTTAACCATCCGCACATTTCCGCGTTGGGGTCCGCGGATAGCTTGGCATAGTAGTAATCGATTTCTTTTTGGTCTTTGCACGGAATCATCAGCGAAATCGCTTCATTGAACTTGAAATAGGGTCCGCCGTTTAACGCCAAGAATTCGTTTCCGTCCAATTCGAACGAAACCGTCATGACGCTTCCAACGGGTTTGTTCGAAGGCGTTTCTGTGACATATTTTTCGATTTGCGTTATTTTTGAATTCGGAAACACCGAAACATAGAATCGGCTGGCTTCTTCGGCTTGGCCGTCAAACCACAAACAAGGCGAAATTTTTCGAGACATGCTTTTTCCTCCCTTTACATGGACTCCGGTTGCATCAAACCCGCGCGGTTTCCTTCGGAACGTTTTCGGTCTGTTGCCGGCATTTCGAAATGAATCACGGGATTCATTGTCATGTACCAATACTCCATTTTTTTCTTTTTTTTACATTTGATAGATTTGAATCAGGTTTCCGCAAGTATCATCAAACACCGCTTGAATGGTCGGGCCCTGATGCGCGGGTTTTTGGTGAAATTTGACTCCGAGTCGGGTTAAACGCTCGAATTCTTTCTGCACATCCGCCACCCAAAACGCCGTAAAAGGAATACCGTCGCGTTTAAGCGATTCTTTCAAGGCTTTCATCGCGGGATACCGGCCATTGGGTTCCAGCACGAGTTCCACGCCGTCGGGATCTTCCGGTGACACTACCGTGATCCACCGTTCTTGGGCGCCTAAAGGAATATCCCGTTTCTTGACAAACCCCAAGACCTCGGTGTAAAACAACAAGGCTTGATCATAGTCTTCGATTGGAATACTAGTGAGCTTGATCCGCATGACAAACCGCCTCTAAGCGAAATTTACCATTCCACCAAAGCCTTGAATCCGCCGTACGCCATGCGTTTGGGATCAAAGGGCATCACCATGTTTTTCATTTTGGGATCGTTCATCACTGGGTCCGACATGACTTTCTTGTTCACGCTATCGCGGTGCTTGCGGGATTTATACACGATAAACGAAAACACGACGGTTTCGCCGGATTTTGTTTTGGCAAGTTTTGGAAAACGCGTCACGGTTCCTTTCGGCGCCAAATCATCCCCGATGGCTTCCGTGTATTGCAATGCACCGTATTTTTTCCAAAGCTTGGCGCCTAATTGAGCCATTTTTTTATACGATTGAACATTTTTCTTTGAAATCGGGATTACAAATCCGTCCACATACGTCAAAACAAAAACCCCCTTGGTTTAGTTCAAACTCCGAAAAGTTTATAACTTAATTGAATTATAAAAATTTGCATGATCAAACAAATATTCGTGAATCTTCCCGTGGAAAACCTCGAGCGATCCATCGCTTTTTTTTCCAAAATGGGTTTTTCATTCAATCCCCAGTTTACCGATGAAAACGCGACGTGCATGATCATCGGCGAAAACATGTTCGCCATGCTCTTGGTCAAACCGTTTTTCAAATCGTTTATCCAAAAAGAAATTTCAAACGCCAAAAAAACCAGCGAAGTGATTCTTGCGATTTCCCTCGAAAACCGATTCGAAGTCGACGAACTCATGGTCAAAGCGATTTCCGCCGGCGCCAAAGAACCGCGAAAACCCCAGGACCTGGGCTGGATGTATCAACGCGGTTTTGAAGACCCGGACGGACACCTCTGGGAAGTATTCTTCATGGATCCCGCCAAAGCGGGTTCGAATCCCTAAAATCCAAACCGCTTTCGCTTTTTTCTTTTTTTGGGGGTTAATAAACACTACGCACTACTAGTATGTATGGACAACCGATTAGACAACCGAGTTTATTACACCCGACCCAATAAAGAAAAAGCGGCCACCGAAGACGAAATCATACGATTCGAAAAATTCGTTCTTGCGGATATTCACCGTGGAAAACAATTCTTCATCATCGAAGAATTTCCAATCAAATTTTTCGGTTACGCCACCAAAATCCGGCTTCAAAAAGTCATGGAACCCGTAGAAACCCTTTCCGAAGAATCCAACGGCCGCTTATACAAAGTCGTTTCCACCAGCAGCATTTACGAATAATTTATTCGGGCGGAAACTATTTTTTTCTTCTTGGACCAGCGCTACATACCATGACATGCTTTGGCCTCGGGATTTTTCTCGGTTAGGTTTCGCCGTCCGCTCTACAACTGTTTTCATTCATTGATGTTCGGCAAAAAAAATGCCGCCCACCCGTTCCAACAAGCCCGATTCGTTTTTCATCCAAAAACCCCTCTTAATCGCCGTTAACCCCCCCCCCAACATATAAGTCGGTTATAGTTTTATTATGAACGGTCGTCTTTACTATCCAGGAGGTGTTTTAATGAAACGGGAACCAATGGATTTCAGCCGGTTATCCGAAACCATTAAAGCAAAGGAACTGGTCGGTAAAAAAGTCATGTCGGACACCGGCAAAGAAATCGGAAAAGTCAACGCCGTTCACCTCGACAAAGAGTCCCTGGCCATGGCCGGCATCGAAGTCGACCGCGGACTCCTCGAAGTGGATTCCTTCATCGGAAAAGACTACATCTCTTCCATCGGAAACGAAGGAATCTTCCTTAACATCACGCCTGTCAGCGAATACAAAGGCGCCAAAGTCCTTGACGCCGACGGTCACAACGTCGGACACGTCAAAGAAGTGCAGCGGGTGGGCGCCACCAACCAGCTCGAATCCATCGTCATCGACCGCGGACTTGGAAAAGGCGACTTGGTCGTTGCCCGAAACGACATCCAGGTATTTGGCGACCGCATCATTTTAGGTCACCGCGTCAAATCCGTGGACTAAACGGAAAGGCCCCTCCTTTCCATTCTCTTTTTCCACGACCCAGTCAAACCAAACGAAAAACAGAGTTGGAAAAGAAAACGAAGAATCCCAAAAGATTAAAAAGAACAAAAAAGAACTCTCTTTTTGAAGAACATGAAATGGGATCGACTCTTCATTGCGATCGGACTATGCGAACTCGCCGGATTCATCGGCGCGATTTTCACGTTACCCGCCTTGATCGATTGGTACCCCCGCCTCCAAAAACCGTTTTTTAACCCGCCCAACTGGGTGTTCGCCCCCGTGTGGATTCTGTTGTACGCGTCCATGGGAATCGCGGTGTACTGGGCGTCCGAAAAAGGACTCACCCAAAAAGCCAAGGTCTTGTTTGGAATTCAATTGGGATTAAACGTTTTATGGACGATCTTGTTTTTCGGACTCAAAAACCCAGCCCTCGGATTTGTCGGAATCCTATTGCTTTGGATATCCATTATGGCCACCATGCTTGAATTTCGAAAAATCGAACCCAAAGCCGCCGCGATTCTGATACCCTATTTGTTGTGGACGACGTTTGCGGGAATCCTCAATTTTTACGTGATGATCCTAAATCCCTAAAAAAAACCTTTCTTTGGCCCCCGATTTTGTTTATAATGCTTTCGGGCTTAGCACATAGAAATGGAAACCCTCTTGGCCAACCCCGACTTGGTGCTTAAACTCGGTTTATCCGTCATCATCGGTGCCTTGATCGGACTTGAACGCGAACTCGACGCCATGCCCGCGGGGTTTCGAACCCACATGCTGGTGTGTCTTGGCGCCACGTTGTTTACGATTCTTTCGATTGCGTATCCCGGCGGAGACCCGACCCGCATCGCGTCCCAAATCGTCGTTGGAATCGGGTTTTTAGGTGCCGGCGCGATCTTTAAAGCCGAAGGATCCACGCGCGGACTCACCACCGCAGCGGACTTATGGGCGTTGGCGGCCATCGGAATGGCCATTGGATTCGGCGAATACGTTCTGGCCTTGGTGGCAACGATCGTGGTATTGCTCATGCTGATGCTCAAAAAAATGCCTTTTTTCAAGAATTTCGTGCAAAAACACCACTTGTTCCAAAAACGCATTGAAAAAGAAGCGCCACCCCAGTAAACGCATGTATCCAAAACCCCTAAAAGAACAATCCTCCTTTTTCTTACATGGCCAATTATTACCTGGACATCGAAACCACGGGACTGGATCCTCAAAAAGACAAAGTCATTACGATTCAATTCCAGGAACTCGACCGATCCAGCGGCGAACCCATCGGAAAACTCGTGATTCTAAAAGAATGGGAATCCAACGAAAAAAAAATCCTGGAACAATTCATCGACGAATGCCACCTCAAAGACCCGTACCCCTTCACGTTTGTTCCCATCGGAAACAATTTTAATTTCAAACACAATTTTTTGCTTGAAAAAACCAAACACTACGGCCTTCCCCCTATCGACATTTTGTCGCGTCCCTTCATTGACTTGCGCAGCTTTACCATTATCATGAACAAAGGCGAATTCAAAGGAAGCGGCCTTGACAAAATCACGGGAAAAAACCTGGACGGAAACAAAGTTCCGCACTGGTACTATCACCAGGAATTCGACACGATTGAAATATACATCAAAGACAAAACCCACGAATTCGTCAAACTCACCACCTGGTTGTACCGCGAAATGCCCAAGTTTTTGGAACGATTCCAAATCGAAAACCGGGTTCGCTAACCGGTTTATAATGCGTTTATCCCATTGAACGTATATGGCGCCAACCACAGAACATTTCTTAGCCGTATCCGACGGACACCAATTACACTTTCAAACCCGCGGAAAACCGAACGGAAAACCCGTGTTGTTTTTGCACGGCGGCCCCGGCGGCGGTTGCTCCAAAAAAGACCAGCGATTCTTCAATTACAAACACTTAAACGTCACGTTTTTGGATCAGCGCGGAAGCGGCAAAAGCACGCCGTACGCCAGCACCCACGCCAACACCACCCAGCATTTGGTCGAAGACATCGACGTGTTGCTTGACCACCAAGGCATTGACCAGGTTTTTTTGTTTGGCGGCAGCTGGGGAAGCACCCTGGCACTCTGTTACGCCATCGCGAATCCCGATCGCGTCGCCGGAATGCTCTTACGCGGAATATTCTTTGGCAACGCCCCCGAAATCAAATACATTTTTGACGGTCCCGCCAAACACTTGTTTCCCAACGCCCGCGCCCGATTGTATTCACTGGTGCCCAAAGACCAGCACCACCGGATCGCCGAATACTATTACGAACAAATCAATTCCCAAAACAAAGCCAAAGCCCTCGAATACGCGTTCGAATGGGAATTATACGAACAATCCTTGCTCAAACTCGAACCCAATGAAAAACACACGGAAAAAAAAATGAAAGTCTGGAATCCGCTGGCCATCGCACGCTTGGAAACCCATTACTTTGTCAACAATTGTTTTTTACCCAACAATTACATTCTCAACCACATTTTTTCCATCGAAGACATTCCGCTTTCCATCGTGCACGGCCGCTACGACATGATTTGTCCCCCCCAAAGCGCGGTGTCATTGCACGAAAAACACGGCAAAAGTAAACTGTTTTTGACCACCGCCGGCCACGCGAGTTCGGATCCGGCCACCGAAAAACGCCTCAAAGCCGAAATGGAATCCATGCGAAAAAAAATCAAATGGTAAACGAATTCATTCAAAAAAAAAGTTTTTAATTGTCTTCATGCCACAAGGGGCGTTGAAGAAAAGAAAAAAAATAGAAAAAGAAACCTGCGGGTTTTATCGCAGGTATTTGAGGGTGTTTTCAAACACGCCTTTGGTTGCGCCGGGATCGTAATTGAAATAAATTACTTTTCCGATGCCAAACCAGGTTTTTTCAACGACCGCGGGATACCAGGCCGGCGTCGTGACATTTTGAATGTACGCGACTTGGTTTCCGATCGGAGTCACATTGAAGGTTTCAAGGAACAACACCGCGTCCGGATCGGCGGGTGCGACTTCGATTCCTTCCATGATCTTGTGTTTGAAATCCTGTTGGAAAATCTTGGCGGTGACATGCACGGGTCGCGTACAGGTGGCCACGAAATCCTTTTCGTAATTGCATTCGACGGGCATGATGTCACCGAACGTGGCTTTCCAACCGATTACGTCGGACGCGCCATCGCGGTAAATACCCGAATCTTTGACGACGATCAGTTTTCCGCCGGTTTTGACCCAATCCTGAATCGCGTCACCTAAAACGCGCGGAACGGATTTATCGGCTTGTTTGGACTGGTCCAATAAAACGATTTTGTATTGCGCTAACTGGTCTTTGGGAGAAACCGATAACGAGCGCGCATCCCGAATCGTATAGCGCACCAAATCGCGGTCCTCGTCGAGAATCGCTTTCAATGTGGGCGAAGGCTCGCCGATGATCAACATGCGAACGGGTTCCGTTCCCAAACCGGGCAACGGCAAACTAAAAAAGCCAAATCGCGCTCCGGCATACACTGCGATAATGAGAATGATGATTAATGGAATCATGCTTTCGATATTGCTGGCCCGACTGCGAAAGCCCGTATCCGCGGGATAATCCTCGGCAGGTGCGGCACCGCCACCTTGTTCTGGATACATCTTTTATTCACCCACTCCAATTACTCTGTTAATATCGTGTGTTGTTTGGTTTAAATAATTTTGCTTTATTAAAGCACAGAATAAAGGTTTTCAGTATATATAAATGTTGCTTTCGCCGCTAAACGCCCTGGAAGCCGTTTATTTGATCATTCCAAAATACATCTGTTCGACAATCGTCCAGTATTTTTCAGGCAAATCCGGCGCCACGAACTGTTCCGGCGGCACCGCATAATAGACCACCCGGTCTCCCACGCCACCGGTTTGAATCATCGGAAACGAATTCCCCAAATTCCGGTTGTCTTGGGTAATCAAATTGCCTTCCCAATCAAGCGTTAACACCCGCGTCGACGGCACATCATCAATCGGGCGCACAATCGCATAATCCCCGCGCAACACCAATCCTTCGCGCAAACCATACACCAAGGGATGATCGCGCTCTTGATCCAACCGCAAAATTCCCTGCCAAGGCCGTGTCTGCGAACACGCTTTGACTTCACAAAACCGGGCCACGTATCCGACGGACAAAAACTGGTCAAACGCCACGATCCGATCATATTCTTTGCGACGCCACGGATTAATCGGAACCGGGTTCGTCGAATTCAAATCCGGATCCTCGCTTTCAAGCAACAACGCGTCTCCCGGCGCAATTTGGGTTCCTGCGTCGCCGGTCCACACCAATCGTCCGCCTGAATTCACGTACTCCATAAACATCTTGAGTTTGCCCGTACTCATGGTCCGCGACCGTTCCACAATCACCAAATCATACCGCTTGATATTCCCCAGATTCACCAAATCCAACCGCGACATCGCGGCTTGCACGCCGGCATGCTGCGGATCCCCCAAGGCTTGCCGCAACAAGTCCGGATCTCCCATGCCCTGGCCGCCGTCAATAATCAATACGCGCGGAGGCCCTCCGCGGGTAATCAACCAATACGCGTCACACCAACCCGGCACCGCGGCACAACGCAAAACCCCGGTCCACGTCAACAAATACAATAACCCCAACACCAAGCCCACGAGCACGACGAGATGAAAAAGATCCTTGGTTGTTTGGCGATAATCCATATTCAAAACACCGGGAAAAGCGTTCCAATACCTTTTTATGGTTTTCAATATAATAAACTTATTGGAAACAAAACCACTATTTGGAGAAAAAACATGGTTAAACTACAACAAAACCAAGGTGCCGGAGGACCCAGTTCCTCGCTTGGGATCATGCGATTTTTCGACGTGGAAACCGGCGGACCCAAATTGTCCCCGCAATTCGTCGTCGGACTCAGCGTCGCGTTCGTGATTCTCATTATGGTACTACGCATCACGATTTTTAAGAGTTGAATCCGTTTTTTGTTCCGCCGCCGCCCCGACGCTTAAATCGGCGGCCCATCGGTTCAAACGACGGATCAACATCCGCTTCTTCGATCGCCATTTTCGCGCGACTCGCTTCAAGAACCTTGCGAGAATACACCATCCGACTCGCGAACGGCTGAAGCAACACCGGTTTTTTCGGATCCATTTTTTTTCCGAGCGCGATGCGATCCATCTGTTCATGATTAATCACCCACGCCTGCAAATCCCCATGCCGGTTCACCATCAGTCCCGCCGCCACGAGATCCTTGATTGTCAAGGTCGCGCGCAAACGCGCGTCTCCGCGAACCTCTTTGGGAGAAAGTTTCGAATAATTCTTCTGAACGAATTCGCGAAGTTTGTCGGCAGGACACAAATACACGTGCGTAGGCGTGATGAACAAAAATTCCGTGGCGACATTGTTCATCAGCGCTCTGTTCAACACCTTGATATTCGAAAAAGTTCCCATGTTGGCGCCGTTAAGCGTTCCCTTGACTTCGACAAAATGCTGACCGTCACGGGAAACAAAATCGACCCCCATGTTGTTTTTGGGAGTTCGATGAAAATCCGCCAAAATCCGCGCGGCAAGTTCTTCATACTCCGCCCCATGCCGATGGGCCATCAACGCAAAAGACTCTTTTTTAAGCGACCGCTTTTTTCGCACGGGTTTTCCCTGATGCGCTTCATGCTGTTGTAGCGGCGGCTTTTGCTTTGAAAACGAAAGATTGTTCCGAATATCATGAGTCAGTTGTCTCATACCCGACGAAAACGGGACTTTTCCCTTGAACCTGCCTTTTTTTCGGGGACCAAACCCGCGTTCCGGCCCGCCGCCAGAAGAACTGCGTCCTTTGCCCATATAATGGTTATTTATCACTCAAGCGAATAAAAAAGCTTCGTTTGATCAGGAGTTTCAATTCGCCAGTACCAGGAACGATTTTGACGCGCGCGTCCGATTCCAATTGTTTTGAAAAACGCTTCACGAAACCCGCATCCGTGGAACCCAGTTCCAGAACCGCCAAGGCGTCTTGCTGGAGTTTGGCGGCTTTCCGGGCGTCCTGAACCAATCGACGCAATTCCATGTATTCCCATTCGTCTTCAAGGTTCGCGTCCGCGGACACGTCCAAAAACACGGTAAACCCGTCTCCTTGTTTTGAAGCAAAAATTCCTTTCGGAGGAAACTTTGATTCTGACGCTTTTTTCACGTTGGCCTGGCTTTCAAGCACCGGCAACACCCGACCAAACGTTTTTCCGGTTTTCGTCACGACCACGAGTTCACGCAATGGCCAGCGCAATTTTTTCTTTTGTTCTTCGCGCAAAGCAAGCGAAATCTGAACGACTTCCGACAATTTTCCAAACGCGGACTCAAGCTCCAAATCCTGATGCTTGGAGTCGAACACCGGAAGCAAATTCAAATGCACGCTTTTGAACATCTTTTCGCTTTTTCCGTGCAAATAAAAATGCTCGGACACATGCGGACACAACGGAGAAAGCAACCGGATCACGGAAAACAAAGCAAAACTCATGACCCGCGAAAGATCCGACGAATCGCCCACTTTTGCGCGATCGCGAATCAATTTGATGTAGGTACGCGACAAATCATTGATCACGAATGCTTCCAGCACATTGGCGACCCGGAAAAACTCGTACTTGTTATACGCCTCCGAACACGCTTTGATGACCGAATGCGTGCGGCTTAAAAGCCACCGGTCTTCCAGGCCAGACACTTTGGGCGCGGATTCATTGGACGCAAAATCCAAGTCCAAATACAACGCCGCGTAATTATAACTGTTCCAAAGAATCGAAAAAAACTTGTGAATCTCCGAAAACGCTTCCCAGTCAAACACGATGTCGTCTCCGCCGCTGACTTGCGACAAATAAAACCGCAAATAATCCCGCGAATATTTTTCAATGACTTCACCGGGAGACACGATGTTTCCCTGGGACTTGGACATTTTTTTCTTGGCCAAATCCAAGACCATGCCATGCACGGCCACGGCTTTGAAGGGTTTTTGGTCAAAACAAATCTGGGAACAAATCAATTCGCTGTTCCACCAGCCGCGAAACTGATCCGTGGCCTCGATATTCAAATCCGCCGGCCAGAACTTCTTGAACAAATCGGTTTTCGCCGGATACCCCAAGGCCGCCCAGCTTGAAACCCCCGAATCAAACCATACATCCAGCACATGGGAAACGCGTTTTTGGACACCACCGCATGTTTTGCATTTAATCGTAATCTGGTCGATCCACGGCTTGTGCAAATCCATGTCTTTGGGCAATTTCGTCAACGATTCCAATTCTTTTTTGCTTCCCACCACTGTTTTTTCATCGCATTTTTCACACACCCAAATCGGCAACGGCGTTCCCCAATACCGGCTGCGCGACACCGGCCAATCGCTTAATCCTTCCAACCACCCATTCATGCGCCCCTTCATTCTGGCCGGAACCCACTCCACGGACTGGTTTTCCTTAACCAAATCGCTTCGGAATTTTGAAATCCGAAAAAACCACTGGGGCACCGACATCTGCAACAACGGGGATTTATCGCGCCAGCACACGGGATAATCATGCGAATACGGATGCTCCAGCACCAACGCGTTCAAATCTTTCAAATCATCGATGATTTCGCGGTCCACCACCCGCGCTTTTTTTCCAGCGTATTTACCCGTTTCGGGTTTTAGATTCCCGTTTAATTCCACTGGCGAAATCGCGGGCAGACCCGCTTTGGTTCCCGCGTCAAAATCTTCTTTTCCGTGACCGGGCGCCGTATGCACCAAACCGGTTCCGTCTTCCACCGTCACATACCGATCCGATAAAATCACGCGATAAGCGTTCTCGAGTTTTCCCAGTTTCAGATGATTCGAAAGCGGGTTTTCGTACTTTGTTCCTTCCAGTTCTTTTCCCGGAAACGTTTTCAAAATCACATACCCCGCTTCCAAGGCGTCCATCAACGGCACTAACCGATCCTTGGCCACAATCCAAATCTCGGCGCCAACCTGGGCTTCAACGTATTCGTATTTCGGATGCACCATAACCCCTGTGTTTCCCGGCAATGTCCACGGTGTCGTGGTCCAAATCACCAAAAACCGATTGTCGCTTTCCTTGACCTTGAACTTGACATAAATCGACGAATCGGTTTGCTTAACGTATTCAATTTCATTGAACGCGACCGCGGTTTCACAATGCGGACACACGTGCACGGGATACAACCCCAAATACAACAAATTTTTTTCATGGGCTTTTTTGAAGGTCCACCACACGGCTTCAATATACTCGTTTTTGTACGTAATATACGGATTATCCCAATCCATCCACACGCCCAAGTCCTCAAACTGTTGGTTCATCACGGGAATAAACTGCGACGCGAAAAGACGGCATTCTTCAATGAATTTTTCAACCCCAAAAGACTCGATATCGGTTTTGGATTTGAACCCCAATTTTTGTTCCACTTTGAATTCAATCGGAACCCCATGGGTATCATACCCCGGGCGATCAAACACGTCAAACCCTTGCATGCGCTTGGACCGCATCGCGATGTCTTTCAGGGTTTTGTTTAACGCCGTGCCCATATGAATGTTTCCCGTTGCGTACGGAGGCCCATCCATGAAATAAAACTTTTTCTCGGATTTTTTGTACTGCGCCCGCGCTTCGGAGGACACGTTGTTTTTTTTCCAGTACGCCGCAACAGCTTCTTCGCTTTGATGCGAAAACGGTCCCAATTGTTTTTTTGGCATACTTATCAACACATAGAGTTGTTTTTTATTCAATTCTTGTACACATCATCGTGATGCCTGAAACGGTCAAAAAGAATATGCTGCTCTTTTTTGAATACTCTGAATATCAAAACGAAATTCCGGTTCACATGAACCCGCTTATAATCTGAGAAATCATACCGAAGGTTCTTATAATGCTCGATCGTGTGCAAATCACACGAAACAATTTGCTTTATTTTTTTCTGCAATGCTTCCGCTGTGACTTTGTCCTTCTTCGCCAGCACCCCGATGGTTGCTTTCAATTCATCGGACAAGTCGTAGGAAAACGTCATTTAGCGGCCTTCAAAAAGTGCATCAAGTTCTTTTTCGGACATTTTGCGTAAGCCGTATTTCTTAACGTGTTGCTCCGTGGAATTAATAACTTCTCGGATCACTTCATCACGTACCTCGCGGTCTATAAATTCAGACCCATACATTTCCGCGAATTTGTCCAAGGCTTCTCCTTTGTCGGTCAACCCGTATTTTTCCTTAACAACACCCAAGACCCGACTGGTATACTCCTTGACCTTTAGATTCATGGTCACTTCCTTCTTCAATAATACCACCTAACATAAAATAAGTTAAAATAATTTATAAACGCACACGTGAATTCATCCGAAATGGACGGGGCGGGATTCGGACCCGCGACCTTTGGCTTATAAGACCAATGCTCTAGCCAGGCTGAGCTACCTGTCCCACGGCTTTTTTTGAAAAGGCCGGCGAAAAACAACCGAAGAAAAAAACACGGTTGTTTCAAGTGAAAAAAAAGACGTTGTTTGGAAATTTAATAACGAGGGATCACTCAACGAATCAGCATTACAGGAAAATTTCTGAATCCCTTCTGCGTATTTCTAAATCCCTTCTCATACCCAAAACACGCAATAAACGCTTTTAAAAGGCATCGATTGGCATCGTGGCCCAACCAAGAAAACGAATTCGCAAGGAAAAAAGGTTTTCCACAGACTTTAAATACAAAAAAGCCCCCTAGTGTTTTTCATGAAAAACCAGTGGAAAAGCCTCGCCGAAATTCCGGCGTCGGAATGGATCCAATTACAACGCCGGGTGGAAAAAGCGAACGGCAGAGTGGTGGTGCTCGTGCACCCGTTTTTTGGCGACGTCAAAAATTTAACGGGACCGGAAAAATACGAACGATACCGGCAAGCGGTTTCGGCGCTTTTACATCAATCCAAAGTACCGGTAGTGATTCTGGAAGAATACAAAAAAACCGGCAGACTCGCGTCGGAACTGAAAGCGCGAAACGAACACGTGCTGATACTGCCAACCAACACCAATGAACCTCATTTGGTCCTCAGCTTTGACAAAGACCAAGAACCGCTTCCGGATGAAGCGTACAAGGAACTATCCAAACACCTGCGTTTTGCGGGCGCAAAATTCGTTTCCATCGGAGGATGTATACGGATAAATGGCTGTTTCGATCCGATGTGATCCGGTTCCACGAACAAAAATGGCTTCCGAAAAACCGGCGGCCAGAAGGCCGCTATTGGAGTTCATGTGCCGGCGATGTTTACATCGGGCTGATTCAATCGGGAAAAATCGAAAAAGTCCGCCTGATTCCCAAAGCCGTGTACCCGTACAAACCCAGGTATACGATTCGACCCAAACCCAAGCCGATCAAACGATTCATTCGAAAACAAACCCGACGCATCCGAAAATATTTTTGCGGATCGGAAAAAAATAGAAAAAAAAGAAGAGGATACCTAGTACCCTTCTTCATCTTCGCGATCATTGCGCGAACCGCGGTTTTGACCGCCGCGACCGCCCGGCATCGGGCGCTGTTTGAATTCTTTTTGGCTCATCGCGTTTTCTTCATTGACGTTATCGACTTCTTCGTCCGCCGGATCCAGGGTTCCGTTTCGGCCGAGATTCAACCGCAACGATTTTTGGAACAACGACGTGAACGCGTTTCCGATTTTATAGGATTTTCCGACTTCGACTTTTTCGATGCCCTCATCCCAGAGCGTCAAGAGAATCGTTCCCGAATCGTCTCCGATCAACGCTTCCGTGACGCGATGCGTGGAATTATCGTTTTTGCTCGATACTTCGCGCACCTCGTTTTTGGACAAGGCTTTCACGATCACATCGACTTTGCGCAAATACGGTTTCAAATCACCGATTTTTAGGAGCGGAACCTGCGCTTCGCTCACATTGGTTTCCTCGTTCACGACGACTTCTTCGTCGGTTTCCTCAATCGAACCGTTTCGACCCAGATTCAACCGAAGCGACTTTTGGAACAAGGACGTGAAGGCGTTTTGGATGCGATACGCTTTTCCCGAAGCAATCCGGTCAATGCCGTCGTCCCACAACGTGAGCAACACGGTTCCGGAATCGTCCCCAACCAGGGCCTCCGTCACGCGATGACGGGACCCGTCTTGCTTGGACGCGACTTCCCGCACTTCGTTTAACGAAAGCACCTTGACCAAAAGGTCGACGTTTTTTGCGAATGGACGCAGATCAGCTATTTTCATGTGAATTTCCTCCGAAGTGAATTGTTAATCATACTGGCTAACCGATCCATTTGAATCAATTAAGTCAGGAATATGTGCACAAAAGTTTATTTAAAAAGGATGTGAAAAAAACAAAAAAAGGAAAAAAAGTGTGGGAGAATTACTTTCCCACTTCTTTTCGAAGATCGTTAGCCAATTGAACAATGTCCTTGCGAAACGCAAGCACAAAGACCAAACCAGCCAAAATCGCCAAACCGAACACCATTGCCGAAAACCCGACAATGAACGCATCGGTCAAAATCTTGGTATTGATTCCCACGGTCTGCAGCGAAATAACCGCCGAGACGTAGATGATCATTACTTCGATTACCACTGCGATGGTCTTCTTGTACTGATATTCCGTTGATTCCACAACGTTTCGCACATAGCGCGCCAACAGCAATCCGCCGACCAGAATAATCATCGCCGCAATCAGCGAGTTGATGAAACTGATCAGGAATTCGGTGAAGCTACGCAATACGCGCATCTGGATCAAATCCAGCGACTGCGCCAAAAAGATCACGATCACATACCACTTGGCAAAGCTTCCGAAAATCGACGACAATTCGCGGTTGCCGAGCGCGTCATGCAATTTTTTTTCGCGCAACCAGTCATCGGCTTTCGTGCTCTGAATGACACCCGTAACGAATTTCTTGACGTATTTTCCGATGAACACACCGACCGTCAACAAAACCGCGGCACCAATCAGGCCCGGAATGACCCGGATCACATCGGAGACAATATTGGTTGTGGCTGAAACCAAATTCGCTCCCACCTGGCGCAAATACTCCTGTAAAAAGTCCACAGCCATGAATTAAATCACCTGTACACATAATTATTTCCCAGTTTATAAACGTTTATGTAGCCGCGACCCAAAACAGGTGAATCCGAAAAAGAGTGTTGGAAAAACAGCGATGATTTCCGATCGCCCAGTACAAATTAAAAAATTCATTGCTTCAGCACTTGAGGACTTGGATCTGATTGGGCGGAGGATTCCAACACCTCACCGAACAATTTAGAATATGTTTTTGGATACGCCAGCGCCATACTTGCGCAGATAAAATAAAAAACAGGAAAAAGAGTAAGAAAAAAACTAAGGATTGTTCCTGCAATTACATTAAACCACATCGCAACTGCGATGACCCAACCGAGCGCCGACGCGATCGGAATGATAAAAATTGAAAATAAAACGGCTTGCTGCAACGTCCAAAATGGAAAACGCCAAAACCGAATTTTAAATGAACCACCCGGATGCGATCGATCCAGCGCAAGCAAAGTAAAACAATAAAGGAATACACAACCAAGGCCGATGCCAACGATGGCCCCCCAAAAATACATGACGCCGATAATCCCAGAAATTTTTTCTGTTTGCGTTATCGCAAAAAAAAGTGCTCCGGCGATAACGGCTAAAAGTAGACCTAAAAGATGGATCCAAAAAACTCTTTCTTGTATATCCATGGTTTCGAAACCAAAATGGAGAGTTGTCCAATAGGCTTTTACGCCTACTGGACGGTTGGGTTCTCCTTACATGTCCATTCCATCCATTCCGCCCATTCCGCCGCCCATTCCACCGGGTGGCATTTTGGATTTGCTGGAACCGGCGATGATGTCGTCGATACGCAGAATCATTTCCGCGACTTCGGACGCACTCGTGATCGCTTGAATCTTGATGGCTAATGGTTCGAGCACTTTTTTGGCCGCCATGTCCGCGACTTTCGAATCGAACACGTCGACTCCGAACGCTTTTCCGTCTTTTGCCGCGTGCTTTGAACGCAACGCGACCAAGGTGTCGATCGGATCCATTCCCGCGGATTCGGCAAGGGTTCGCGGAATCACTTCGAGGGCTTCGGCAAAGGCTTCGATCGCGAGTTGTTCGCGTCCGCCAATGGTTTTTGCGAATTCGCGTAGTTTCATCGCGACTTCCATTTCCGCGGCGCCTCCGCCGACCACGACTTTTCCGACGCGAATCGAACTTGAGACGGCTCCGATCGCATCGTGCACCGCGCGTTCGGCTTCATCCACGACGTGTTCCGATCCGCCGCGCACCAACAACGAAACCGATTTCGGGTTCTTGCATTCGTATACGAAAACCATGTTGTCGCCCGCGATTTTGCGTTCTTCAACGATTCCCGCGTACCCCAAATCATTCGGCGTCAAATCCTTGATACGCGAAACGATTTTGGCGCCGGTGGCTTTAACCATGGCATCCATGTCGGATTTTTTCACGCGGCGAACCGCGGCGATTCCTTCTTTGGCTAAAAAATGCTGGGCCAAATCGTCGATTCCTTTCTGGCAAAACACGACGGTGGCACCGGATTTCTTGATTTGCTCCACCATGTTGCGCAGAAATCCTTCTTCCTGATCCAAAAACGCCTGTAATTGGTCCGGAGAATTGATTTCGATTTTGGCGTCGTTTTCAGGCTCCTTGATTTCCATGGCGGCGTCCACCAACGCGATTTTCGCTTTTTCAACGCGTTTTGGCATTCCCGAGTGAACGATTTCCTTGTCAACGACCACGCCTTTGACGAGTTCCGAATCCGTCAATGACGCACCGACTTTTTTTTCGACCTTGATCTGGTCCAAATCAATCACGGTTTTTCCGTCTTTTTCTTCCGCGACTTGCTTGACCGCGGTGACGACCAAATTCCCAAGTTCGCTGGCACCTTCCGCGCTTTTTCCAGTCATGGCCACCATCGCGATGTCTTTGAGCATGGCCGTGTCTTTGACCGAAATTTCGTTTCCGGTAATATCGTATTCTTCTTTGGCTTTCTTGGCCGCCATGCGATAACCCTTGATGATGACGGACGAATGAATCTCGTCATCCAATAATTTTTCGGCTTTTTCAAGCAATGTTCCGGCCAGAACGGTTGCGGTCGTGGTTCCGTCGCCGACTTCGTTGTCCTGGGTCTTTGCGACTTCCACCATCATTTTTCCCGCGGGATGTTCAATCGACATTTCCTGCAAAATCGTGGCGCCGTCGTTTGAAATCGTCACGTCGCCGAGTTCGTCGACAATCATTTTGTCCATTCCTTTCGGACCCAAGGTGGAGCGCACCGCGTTCGCGACGGCTTTGGCCACCAGAATGTTAATGCGCTGCGCATCCCGACCCCGGGTTCTTTTCGCGCCTTCGCCCAAAAAAATGACTTGTTGGTTGTTTGGATCGACTCCATTTGCCATAGATGAATTCCTCCTAAAGAAAACAAAACGCGTTCAAAACCGCCCAAAACAGACGGAAAACGCCCTATGCATTATTGATGGATATAAATGTTAAAAAACCTTGGTGTACGGCTTTTTCACGGAAAACAAAAATTCAATCGCTTGGGGCGGCAATCCGCAGGACAGGGCTAAAAAAAACGCCGGAATGACTTTAAACAGAATGGACGATAAACCCAGGAAGGCAACGAGATATGAGAGGATCAAAAGTTCCAACGCCCCGAGAAAGAAGAAAAAAATCAAAACCATCCGCGTTTTTCCGGGGACAACGCGTGAAGATCCCGCGAGAAAGCAAGACCATTCCCGCCACGGTATTGAGAACCAAACGACGCGGAAAAGTGGTCATCGTTGGCCGCAAAGAACGAATCGAACCCAAACGCGTCGTAAAAACCACATTGCTCGGACTTCAACGCAAAGCCGAAGCCCTGCAAGCCCGCAGTCGCAAAGGAACGCTCTCCATCGAAGAATGGAATGAACTCCACAGTTTGTGGCAGACGCTCGCGAACACGCAATACCGCCGCCTAAAACCAATCATCCACACCAAGATTGAACGCGTCAACGCAAAACAAGTCGTGATTCCGACTTCACAACAACCCGTTCGACAACACGTCTCCGACATTACGCGCCGACAAAACCGGGAAAAAGCACACATCACAAAAGCGGTGATCGAGCTAAAGCAAAGACGAAAATTCCGACGAAACAGCAAACGAATCCTTCGCGAGTTGGCACGAAAAGGAATCAACCCCGCCCGCCTAAAACAAAATTCAACACGAAAAAGGAAAAAAAAAGCCAAACAAAAAAAGAATGTCTCCGATTTCTTCTGATGCCAAACTCGTTTGCCAAGCGCACACCAGATATTTTTGAACTCGCAAAAAAAGGGTTTCCCGAAAGCCCGAAACAATAACAAAACTTCTACTTCGACCAGGTCATGGTCAACAGCATCTTGAACCGCGTTTTCGCATTCACGGCGTGCGGTTTTTTCGCGGGCAACAAAATCCATTCGCCCGCGTTCACCAAAAAAACTTCTTTTGCAATCGAAACTTTAGCGGTTCCATCCAGCACCCAAAGCAACGCGTCAAACGGTTCGGATAACCCTTGATTCTGATCAAACGCGGCATGATCCCCGATTAATCCGTTTTGCAAAAAAAATTGATTCGTGTCTTTTTCGCCAAAAAACGATTCCGGCATGCCTTGGGGGGAAAATGCGTTCCCAACACGTCTTTGGACAACCCATAACGACCATACTCCGGCACAGGACCCACATTTGGCTACGAGCACCCGGCTAAAAACACGGCACCGAGCAGCAAAACCGCGGCTAATGAACGATTCAGGCATATACAAACACAGGTTCAATTTTTATTCTGTTGGGCTTTTTCTCTTGTTGGTGAACCCCCATATGAGCAAATCCAAAAAAACTTCCTCTCCACAAAAACACGAACACGAATCGCAACACCCGGATTACAAGGAATGCCCTGATTGCGAAGACTGTCAAGGCTGCGACTGCGAATGCCACCAAGCCGAATCCGATGACTGCCAAGATGACTGCTGCTGCGACACAGGCCCCGGAAAACTCTCGCCAGAAATGACCAACGCCATGCTCGAAAACACGGCAAGCCAAGTCTGGATAAAACTGTTCATGGACGAATGCGAAAAAGAATGGAAACGCGTGTCCGGAAAACAAATCTCCAAAAAAGCAAAAGAAGCCGTTGCCAAAGCCAAAAAAGATTGGGACGAACGCCTCAAACCGTAATTCCAATCACGTAAAAGCGCCGAACGCTTTTACGAAAACTTCTTTTTTGACCAGAGCTTTTTCCCGAAACAAAAAAAACCTTTTAAAAGCCGATTCAACCTTCATTCTAGAAAAAACTACCAAGAGGGATTCAACCAATGGAAACAACCAGCAAAACCAACAATTCTTGGCTCGTTCCCCTGGGTGTCATCGCCATCGCATTCGTATTGGTCGCCGGCGTCACGATGTGGCTGCCCAAAACCAATGCACCAGACACAACAAACTTTAATGGTGCCGTGGCCGTGATTCCAGGCGCGTACGCCAAAGGCATCAACACGACTTCCACCGGAAACGCCGCAAACTTTCCAAGCGACGGCATCCGACTCGCCGCCGACGACGCGGAAAACTCCAAACGACTCATTTCCGTCACCGGAAAAGTCATCAAAAACGTTTCACCCGACCAAGCGATTCTCGTGCTGGCCGTCGAAACCACAAATAAAAGCGCAAGCCAAAGCCAATCCGAAAACGCGCAAAAAACAACCGATGTCATCAACGCGTTAAAAACCGCCGGAGTACCGGAAAAAGACATCAAAACCGTTGGATACACGCTCAACGAACAATGGGAATGGAATCGAACAACCGAAAAATCCGAATCCACGGGATACGTCACGACCAACCGCATTCAGATCACCTTGCACGACTTGACTACCACCGGAAAAGTCATTGACGCGGCCGCACAAGCCGGCGCCAACCGCATTGATTCGGTTTCGTTCTCGCTTTCGCAAGCCAAAGAAGACCAACTCCGCGTCGAAGCGCTTTTTGAAGCCGCGCAAAACGCAAAAACCCGCGCGCAAAGCATCGCGACCGGACTTGGAATAAACCTTGGAACCGTTCACTCGGCCAGCGAAAACGCGGATTACTCGATTCCGTACTACTACAAAAACGAA
>Ga0209541_10001105_pt1 | contig 53958 bp, 67 predicted proteins | sample RifCSPlowO2_01_FD_184027 | JGI IMG/M metagenome (GOLD analysis project Ga0209541, IMG submission 184027) | Groundwater microbial communities from Rifle, Colorado - Rifle CSP2_plank lowO2_0.1 (SPAdes) (version 2) | ecosystem: Environmental > Aquatic > Deep subsurface > Groundwater | place... | reverse complement strand
ACGGCTTCTGTTCAAAAATAAAAGAATTGTCTTTGAACAGAAGCCGTTGGGAACGGGGAAAGAAATGATCAAAATCAATGTTAAAGATGGGTTACAGGTGCACTAACGATGAGCTTTTCTGGAGAATTACGGGAGTCGTGGAAAAAACCGCCCAAGAGAGAAATATTTAAGCCGTTATCGCGTGAACAGCGCTCCCAATTCTTGGATGACTACTTGGAGCATCTGGGGCAGCGTGACGGCGTGATCGATCCGGTGCAGCGCCGTTTTTCTATTCGTGAACAATTTTTTCGTGATGTTGAGGAAAATCCCGTCCGCCGCACTGGCGCGCTGGTAGTTGATCCGCTCGTTTTTGCGCGAAATGAAGACAAAAGTTATCCCGAAACAGGTCTGGACGAAGCGACGCTCTGGGCGTTGGCCGTAGCTAAAACCAACCGCGCCGAACGAGACGGCGTAGAATATGCTCTCGCCCGGACGGACATCAAGACGCTGCCCCGGGACGATCCTTACAGTTACATTCTCATCGAAGAATTTTACCATACCCGTATCCTGAGCGATGCGCTTTCCGTGCTCGGCCTGGAGATGCGTGACCTGCCGCCGCCTAAAACGACTCAACTTTTAACTCATTCAATGTATCATCTTCCCAAGGCTTTTTCGCATATGACCATTCTCTGTTCGGAGATTGTTGGTGTGGCCGGATTTCGCCTGCTTGCTGACAAAGCACAGGAGTTATTCTCCGACCAGCCGCAGCCGCTGCAACGGATTACTGAATTATTCCAGCAGATCCTTGTTGATGAGGTTGGCCATGTTCATTACGCGCGCAGCCAGCTTGGACCGGTTCGCCTTGCTGTTGCTGAAAAGATGCTCTCCACAGTTACGCAGCGCTTCTTTGAAGACATTCCCGAATTTGAATTGCTGTTTGGGAGAGAAAAGCTCTTGAAAACAGTGAACACGGCTGATGTTGCCGGGGCTGTTGCTCAATATAATGATCGATTTGTGCCAAAGTACGAGTGAGATCTGCTATTTTCGTGGTCTGGTTCCCGATCTTCGCCTCCCGTTCTAGAGAAAAATTCCTCCTGGCCATTGACCGTGGCGAAAACCGGTTGCGTTTAAGGTTGCAGAACCAGCCATTTGATCTGATCGTTTTCGCACCTGTTCCCGGAGATCGCTTCCCCCGGTCAATCTTCAGGCCGGGCGGAGGACTTTTTCTACAAAGCCCCATTCGGCTCTGTCAAAAATCTCCAAAAAGTCAGCCTGGCCGTTGCCTTCGTGCTTCTCCAGTTGCTTGGGTTACAGATCAGAAGCACCAATAATAGGGGTATATCGCAGTTCTCAGGCAACCTCTTGGCCAGGCGGCTGACTTTTTTGACAGAGCTGCCCCATTCAAAACCTTTATATATCCTGATTCTTTCCTCTATTCCGATAGAATGGACGGTAAAAAGGGGCGTGGATTTAGTACTCTCTCTCGGTTTTCTGCTCCCTGCTCCAGAAAAGGCCAGGTCACTATTTTTATCATCATCGGAATTGCCATCCTCTTTATCTTTGCTGGCGTTCTCTACGTCATGAAGAGTACGGTTACAGAGCAGACTGATGCGGAAGGCGTGCCGATCATCACCTCGGTTCCGGCAGAATTTCAGCCGCTGCAGGTGTATACTGAAAATTGTCTGCGTGATACGGCCAAGCAAGGGCTGAAATTGCTCGGCCAGCAAGGCGGTTATATTTATCCGGAATTGGCGGGGAAGTTTACATTCACCCCAGCGGAGGCCGATGGTATCTTGCTTGGCTCGACATCAATCCCTTACTGGTATTATCGGGTAAATCCCAACCCGGAAGAAGCACATGTTTATTCCTCATTACAACCGAAAGTGAAGCAATCGGAAGATCCTTCCCTCAGCGTGGAAGCACAACTGAATCGTTTTATCCGCGAAAGAATTGGATCATGTCTCAATGAATATCACCCTTTTCTGGAACAAGGATATGATATCAAGAGCAGCCCAGATAAACAGAAAGTTTCCACAACCGTTGGAGAAACTTCCGTAAATGTCCTTCTGGAACTGCCTGTTCAAGCGCAAAAAGGCTCGGCCGAAAAAGAATTAACCAAATTCTATGTTCAGATCCCCCTGGCTTTAAGGCATTACTTTGATGTCGCTGCCCAGATCACGGAAACGGAGCAGGATGTCCGCTTCCTGGAACGGCAGGGGATGGAACTTGTTTCCATTTATTCCCGTAAAGATTCAAACTATCTCGCCCCCATCGCGTTGGACGGCTATGATCTTGCTTCCAACATCATCTGGAGCGAAGCGGACCTGAAACAGAAATATAATGAACTTTTATCATCATATGTTCCAATGCTCCAATTCCTTGGCAGCGCCAATTTCTTCTATGCGCCGATAAGCGGCATCCTGACCCAGAAAGCGACGGACAATGCCGTCCTCAGTTTAACTGGCGCAGAGGATGTTGATGTAACTTTTACCTATGTCCCTTCTGAGATCTATTTTAAGACAAACAGCAAAAATGGCGTGCTTGCTCCCAATAGCGCTCTTGTCCATGCTAATCTACTTACTTTTGGCTTCCAGGAATTCGATACCCATTATGATATCAGTTATCCCGTCCTTGTTACCTTGCGCGCTCCTGGCGCATTAGACGGCGAAGATTATCTTTTTAATTTTGCGTTAGAATCAAATATCCGTAATAACCGTCCTGCTCCTGCCGGCATCCTTCCCGTTAAGCGCGATCCTCTTCCTCTTTCACCGATCGTCTGCAATCCCGAACAACGGGATACCGGGCTTCTGCGGACGGTTGTCGTCGATAGCTACACCAAAGAACCGCTGGAAACTGTGCGCGTCGGCTTTACTATTCCCGAACAAGCAGAATGCGAGATGGGATTGACTGATGCGCAAGGTGTGGTAGAAGAAAAATATCCGGCAGTCTATGGCGGTGTCGTGACTTTTCTGAAACCAGAATATCTGACCAATTTCTATCCACTGGACACTTACAAGCTGAAAGATAAAACATCGATCCTCGGCTATGCTGTTGCTGATATCCCTGCCCCCAAAGTGATCGAACTGGATCGGATCAAGACGATCAATATCAACGTCCTCAAAAAGAATGTGGAAAAGTGTATGACGCCGCTTCTCTGTGAATATACTAAAGGAGTGCATGCCTTGCTTCTTCCGTACAAAGATATCTCTTGTTCTCTCGGCGCAAAACAATGCTTCTTTCCCGCGGGAGGAAGTGTCTTTGGCGCAGGAAAGCCTCTGCTGGAGTTGGAAGCTGAAGGAAGCCTCAGCGGCGTGAGCAGTTATCATCTGACGCAGACGGTGCTGCCTCTTGCCGCAGATGAAGAAGCGATGGTCACCCTGGAACGTGTGCGCGGCTTGCACCCTGAAGTAGTCGGTGATGCTTTTTCAGCGGTGGTGAGCGTGAAAGGATCTCAACCGGCGGGATCACCGCCCGCCAGCGTTAAACTTGTGCCGGGAATATATCAGGTTTCTATCCAAGCCATCAAGAAGAGTAAAGTTACGATTCCCGGTGACGAGCGTTGTTTTGCCTACGATCTCCTCACTGTTGCTCAACAAGAATGTTCCCAGCTTTCCCCTTCGGACTTGGACAGCTATATCCTCGGCGGATTGAATTGGAATAGTTCGGCAACATATCTGACGATCACTCCGGAGATGCTTTATCCGGCGCAGACGCTTACGTTTACTGTCCCGACTCAGAATATTCAGGCCATCCCGGTGAAAATCACTGCTCCGCAGAAAGAATGTGAAGGTTTCCTTTGCGCGGGAAGCGGCTGTTTGTTTGAGACCTGTAATGAGAAGAAGTTTTCCCTTTCCGGAAGGACGGTTGAGGACCTGCAGGTTCCCGCGCAGGTCATCGAGAAAACAAGTTTAGCGGAATATCGCTCGACATTTAAACCAGTATTTGGCTAAGGTTAATAATTAGCCAAAATAAATAATTAGCCTAAATGAATAATTAGCCAAAACAAAATCTACCAAAACCAAATTCACTATGATTAACATGAAATCAAAAATTCAACCATTACAGAAAATCACGGCGCTCTTCATGATCTATTTGATCTTGATTCTCCCGCTCTCCTCAGCCAGCGCCCTTGCTGGGACGGTCACGATTTCCAAAAATAGCGGGCAGAAAGGATTGGCAAACTTTCTTGATGCGCAGGACGATGTCTGGACAGTAGAAGCGACAATCTCCAATCTTCAAAACGACGAAACGGTTGCGCCGGAAAATGTTCAGATTAAAGTCGGCGCGATTCAAAAGAATTTTAATTCCTGCTCTGTTACTGATGCTGGTGCGGTCTGCCAATATCTTGAGCCGTTGACGGGCGGGATTTCTCCCGGTACACATACATTTAACATTCTGTACACGCCGACGGTTGGCGTAGCAGGAGCGGCTGGAACAGCGGATAGCAAAGCCGGCATCATCAATGCCGATGGCGCTGCTCCGGAAATCACCTTCACCCAAGGAAATGCAAAGCAGGAAGGGGATAAGGTCAAACTCTCGTTCACGATCAATGACAATGCCCATCCCCCGTGTATCGGGCTTGCTAAATATACTATTCTTGACGCGGATAGCGGAGCTGTCCTGCTGACCAAAGAGGATTTTTCCGAAAAATCATGCATTCCCTATGTCTTTGCTGAGGATGCCGCTCATAATAGCTACCTTCCCCTTGCTTCTCTGGATGGAGAGGGCGTCCGCCGCCTGAAAATCATCGCGGAAGACCGTCTTGGACACAGTACCGCGAGCAGTGTGGTTTCCCTCTTGACTGATTTTGTCAAGCCGGAACCCATGGAAATGAATTTTACCGCTTTTGGCAAATTTCTTGGCGTGAATGAGCAGGCTTCACCGCTCGTCGTCAAAATCCGTGAGAAAAGCAATCTTGTTCCGACGAAGGTTCTGGCCACGGCAGTTCAGACAACGCTGGATAAAACGCCGGCAAACAGCTGTACCCGCACAAAAGCCGATCCAAATATGTGGGAATGCGTCTGGAGTGCTGTGCGCGTTGATCCTGCTTCAAGCATTTCTGTCTTGATCAGTGCGACTGATGTCATCGGCAACACGGCAGAAACAACACTTGCCCAGAATTTTGTGACTGATACGGATGTTCCGGTCGTGGAATACTTTGGTCCGTTGTTAGAATCAAATAATGTGGGGTTTGTCCAGAGCGGACAAAACACGATCGTCGCTAAAATCCGTGAGCAAGGTTCGGGTATGGCTTCGCAGAATATCCTGGCCCAATTTGGTTCACTCGGCGCGATCCAAGGGCCGAGTGAATGCGCTCAGGAAGGCGATCTTTTCGTCTGTTATTGGTTTCTTTCCGCTTCTTTCACTTCCACATCGGAAGATGTGCGTATCTCTCTGGTGAAAGTCGTGGACAATGTTGGCAATCAGGCTTCCCTCCCTCAGCGCGACCTGATTGTGGATATCACTCCTCCGTCTTTGGAAAAGATTGAGCTGTTCGGCGTGAGTAGCGGCGCCGCCAAGAGTTATTTCCAGAGCGGAGATATCCTGCGGATCAGCGCTGCGGTCAGCGAAGCAAATGGCATGTTCTGGCTGATTGACCTGCGCAATGTTGTCAATGATGCGGAAACGCTGTTCCCGGCAAGCAAACTCAATGCTGCCGGCTGGCAGACATTTAAAGGAGAGGATGTCTGTACGCAGAATGAAGAGAAAAGCTGGAATTGTAATTTTGAAACGGCGGCGATGAAGAGCGGCTTGGTCAAGAATGCATTAGTTACGCTGCAGCTTCGTGATGCGGCAGGAAATCTTGCCGTGAATTGGCTGGAAACTGTCAATGTAGAAAAACGCAGCAGCAAGAACGATGAGGGAAAATATGCATTTGATATCCTCGCCGTCAAAGATGAAGAAAATCCCGATTATTGGAGCGCCGGCACGGCTAAGCCGCTGCTTGCTTTTGTTGATCTTGATGCGATGGTCATGCCGCTACGCATCCCGATCCAGATTTCGTTGAAAACAGATAATCTCAACGCGCGTGCCTTGGCTGTCGAGTTAGTCAGTTGTAATCCCAAGCAGGAAGGAGAGGTAGGTGAAGAGACAGCAGGTACAACTGCTTCTGCTTCGCCGGAGATCGGCCGGAAATTGATTTACGGTAATATTTTCCCCGATGGCAGCGCTGAACCGAAGCCGATCGTGATGCTGGAATTCTCGCCGATCGCCGATGTCCGTTCCTTTCTCGGAATTCCTAATGACGGCAGTTTCAGCGGCGTTAATATCCCCTATACCTGCCAGCTGAAAATCTACTCCCGCCTGGGCAACACGGCGTTGGGCAATGCCGAAACACAGGATGTAGATCTTCTTGTTCCGTTTGCGTTCAGCGCGCTGGGCGGTATTGATGAAAATCTGGCGCAGAAGATCAAAGAGATGACCGAATCTGATTTCATGAAGTTTGCCGATGTGCTTGAATATGTCAATGATGCCATCCAATGGATCAATTATATCCTCGGTTTCATGCAGATCATTAATGATGTTCTTGCGATTTATAGTTTGTTTAATACGGGATTACAGGCCTCAGCGCAAGCATTAGAAAATACCGGATTCCTTACTACTGTGGGAGCTGCTTTGCGTGGGCAGTGTGTTGTGGCTGAGGTTTCGCAGGAGGGCCTGTGGAGTGTCTTAGAATACATTCAGGTTATCGCCCAGGTTTTCAGCTGCAGTTCTGACCCGGAAAAGAATGCTTTAAGCTGGTATGGCAAATGGCAGAACACCGTTTTGAAAGCGTACAATGAACTTTCTGGCCGTGCTCTTCTCGGTGTTCCCGCCCAAACGCCGCTCGAGAACATCTATATTTCCATGGCGGCAGTCTGTGTGCCCGGCTTAGTCTATAATGTGCACAAAGCGCGGGAGATCAATTGCCGCAAAATATTCTGTTACGCCAAGGAGATTCCTGCCGGTTTGGCGACGTATGATTCTTGCGACAAACTCTATGATCTGCAGATGTGCGAGTTCTGGACTGGTCCTGGGGTGGATCTCATCCCCCTGCTTGGTGGCTTTGCTGATCTGGGCAAGATCCTGAAGAATGCCGGAACAAATCCTCTCGGCCTCATCAAGATTGCCGAAATCGTCGCCTGCGCCGCTGTCTGTTTTACGGACACGACGCGGGGAGCCGGTTATTTTGCCTGTAAAGCAACCTACGGCCTCAATAAGCTCCTTAATATTATCAATACGATCGCCAATGCCGTTGAGCAGACTCCTGGTTCGACCGGCACGGCATATTGCGATGCTATCGAAGACATTGACTTTGATGCCTTGACCGGGCAGACACAGCTGGCGGTAAAATGAAACGGTTACTATTAGATACAAATATTTACGGAGAGATGATTTTCGACGCAGAGTATAACTTACTTAAAGAAAATATTGCCAAAAAAGTTGTTGTTCATGGTTTCAAAGTAGTTCGCGAGGAATTGCGTGATGTTCCTCGGAGTAGTAGGATTAGTGGACGCAATTTACGAGTAGCTCTATTACATATCTATGATGAAATGGTTAAAAAGAGTTATGTGGATGATTCTACTATAAAAGATCTTGCAGAGAAGTATTATATTCAATATAAAAAAAATGGGGGAAACCATAGTCGTGATAAGATGACTGCTGATTTCTCAGTTGTTGCTTGTGCTACCATACATCAAATTGATATCGTCGTATCGGAAGATAACAAGACCATGCTCATAGAAACAGCCATCAAAGCGTACAATCTAATCAATAAATCATTACAAAAGAGAACACCTAATTTTATTGGTTACTTAGAATTTAAGAGGTTGTTGCTCGAATGAACTCTCTCGTTTCCCTCAAGAAATCGGGATCATTTCTCCATTCTTCAATCTTCTTACAGATATCATCTTTCTTTTTAGTCGTTTGTTTTCGTATCATCATAACTTTCAAAGAAAGCCTTATATATAAAAGTTACGTTCGTATTTGTTGAAGATGAAAAAACAGGTGTTGATGTCGGTGATGCTGATTCTGCTATTTAACACCATCTTTGCTACTGCTCAGGAAGAACCAACAGCATCATCAGTTGCCTCTTCTGATTGTATTGTGAAATATTGTTCACGGTCCATTCAAAAAGAACAAATGTTTACTAAACAGGAACAGGGAGGATCTAATGGGTGGTGGTCTTAAAATGGGACAACCACCCCAAAAATGGGACAAGATCATTGACTTATTCTTTCAGCACCCTTCTAAGTCTTTTCAACTTCGGGAGATTGCTCGTTTAAGCAGTATTCCTAAAACAACTGTCCAACGGGCAGTTCGTGAGTTATTGAAAACAAAAATTATTGTAATAAAAAAGAATACCACTTTTCCCGCTTATATTGCTAATGAGAGTAACTTTTGGTATAAGTTTTACAAGAAATATTCCATTTTAGAAAAAATCTACGCTAGTGGTCTTGTAGCTTTTCTAGAAGAGTCTTTCCACCCCCGTTGTATGATCCTTTTTGGAAGTAGTGCTAAAGGAGAATATCTCAGAGAAAGTGATTTAGACATTTTCCTCTTAGCGATTGAGAACAAAATTAATCTAGTAAAGTATGAAAAGAAGCTGAAACATAAAATTAATTTACTTTTTAAAGAGGATTTTAATATGTTAAATTCGGAATTATTCAATAATATCATCAATGGTGTTAAATTAAGTGGGTTTATTAAATTAAAATGAAACCAGAATTAATGTCTTGGGAAAAATGTAAGGCGGAGCACATTCGTAAAGTTGAAGTAGATACCGAACGAATAAATTCTATACTTAAAATGTGTTCCGTTCGTCTTCGTGTAGTTGTCGAAATTAAGTTAGATCACGAAACAGCATCAATTATTGCTGAAGATTTTTATGAAATCATAAAAGAACTATTAACTGCCACTCTTCTCTTTGCCGGCTTTAAATCGGATAATCATGAATGCCTAATTGCTTTCTTTAAGAAAATATATCCTGAAAAAGAGTATGAAACTGAGATAATGTATGAATTAAAGAGGATCAGAAATAAGATTAATTATGAGGGCTTTTTTATTGATAAAAGCTACATTGAAAGAAATAAGCTGGAGTTCTCACATATCATTCATTTTTTAGAAGACGTAATTAAAGAAAAGCTTAAGAATAACAAAAAGTAATTATTAATAACCATGAAAAAACAGGTGCTGATGTGGTAACGAAGAAATAATGGTAACAATTAACTGGTGTTTAACGCAAAAAAATGGAATAGAGTTAATTGAACCTAATGATAATCTGTCTCAGTCTTATTTTAAAGAAGCAAAAGAAACTCTTCTCCAAATTCGGGGTACCGGCTCTAAATGGGAAGTGATTATGGCGTACTACGCTTGTTATCATGCTCTTTATGCTCTACTACAAAAAGCGGGAATAAAATGTGAAATTCATGATTGTACAATAGAAATGCTACCCCTCATCAAAGCGTTCACCAACCAAGACTATCTTTTTCTTCAGAACTTAAAGCGCAGGCGGATCGATGCGCAATATTATCTTAAACCGGAAAGATTAGAAAGTCCTCACCCTGTTAAACAGTTTGTACTTAGATGTGAAGAAATTGCACAGAATCTTGATGTCGCCGCAATCAGGGGTAAAATTCATGTTTGGTGAAAATAGACATATGTCTGAAAAAATAGACATTGCCACCTTATATCTCTCGGACTACCCTCTTGGTTTTTCCGGAAGAGAAATCGCCCGACGTCTCAAAATTAACCACCAAACCGCTTCTCTCGCTTTGAAGAGAATGGTTAAAGAATCTTTTCTCAAAAGTCACGTCGAAGGAAGAAATATAAAATATCATCTTAATTTTGATGATTTTAAAACAAAACATCTCCTTTCTCTGGCAGAAGATCATAGAGCACAGCATTTTCTGCAGACCTTTGAATTAAAATCCGTTGTTTCACGTATTCTGCCTTATGTTGATACGATCATTATTTTTGGAAGCTTTGCAAAAGGATTACAGAAAGACGGGTCTGATTTAGATTTGGTACTTATCCAAAGTTCATCCCGTTCAAAAATAGAAGAGGTATTTCATTTATTTCCGCGAGAGATTAATGCCCATTATGCGACCTGGAAAGAATTTACCAGTTCCTTTCGTCAGGGGAACCATCTTGCATTCGAAATAAGGAAAGATCATATTATCTATGGAAATATCCTCAAACTGATTGGTGTCTATTCGGGGGGGGGAAGTTAAGAATAAATAGATAAATATAAGACTTTATCTTAACTACTATTAATAACCATGAAAAAACAGGTGTTGATGTGGATGATGCTGATTCTGCTATTTAACACCATCTTTGCTACTGCTCAGGAAGAGCCAACAGCATCATCAGTTGCCTCTTCTGATTGTATTGTGAGCATAGCCCATAATCTGCCGGCAAAAGAAAATGTTCGACTGTTTAAAATATCGTTCACTCAATATAATTGGGGGTGCGGGGTTAAGAGTGTGTTTAACGGAAATGTGGTTGGGAAAAAATGAAACGATTATTATTAGATACTAATATTTATGGAGAAATTATTATTGATCGGGAGTTGGATTTATTAATCTCATCTTATCGAAAAAATCATCATAACTTAATTTATGGTTTTTCTTTCATTCGAAAAGAGTTGCGAGCAACACCTAAAACCAAAAAGTATGGACCACGAAATCTGCGGGTAGCTCTCCTTAGTTTGTATGATCTGATCGTTGGCAAGCATTCGTTGGTTGTTGATGAAACTAAACTTAAATCTATTGCTGAAAAATATTATGGAATGTATCGAGAATTAGGTGGTTCTTTCGGGAAAGAAGAATTAATGTCTGATTTTATAATCGTTGCCTGTGCTTCATTGAAAAAAATGGACATTGTAGTCAGTGAAGATGATTCTACAATGCTTTCAGAGTTGTCATTGAAAGCTTATTCACTGGTAAATAAAGTATTAACCCTAGAGAATCCGGAGTTCTACGGATATGTAAAGCTAAAAGAACTACTATTGCGAGCGTGATTTCCCAGTATGATGACGAATAAACTCATAAGCAGCTCGAATAAATTCAGGATCTTTTTGAGCTTGCAGTATCTCGTTGATAAGATCGTTATCTTTTTGCTGATTTCCCATTTTAAGACAGAAGAAAGCCTTATATATAAAAGTTACGTTCGTATTTATTGAAGATGAAAAAACAGGTCTTGATGTGGGTGATGCTGATTCTGCTAGTTGGTGGTCTCTTTGTTACTGTGTGGGGAGAGACCAAGGCAGCATCCATTGCTTCTTCCGATTGTAATTTGTGCTGTAAAAAGATGTCAATTTTTAACGGGAATGTGGTTGGGAACAGAGAATGACAACTAAAATAATTAAAGAGAAAAAAGACTATCATCATTTAATTAAAGTTGTTGGTCAGCTCCTCGAAGAGGCTCGAAAAAAGGTATACTCCACAGTTAATTCTATTCTGGTAGATACTTATTGGGAAATTGGACAAAGAATTGTTGAATTTGAGCAGCAAGGTAAAGAAAAAGCAGAATATGGGAGTAGATTACTAGAAAAATTATCGAGTGACTTGAAGCTTGAATATGGGAAAGGTTTTAGTAAGAGTAATTTAATCTATATGAGGCTTTTTTATCTCCACTATCCAAAAAGTGAGATGCTGTCTCACCAATTGAGTTGGTCCCATTATTTCGAACTTTTAAAAATTGATGATAATTTAGCCCGTTCTTTTTACGAACATCAATGTCTAAATGAGCGATGGTCTGTTAGCGAGTTAAAACGACAGAAAAACTCGGCTTTGTTTGAACGGATAGCTTTTAGTAGGGATAAAAAAGGGATCTTAAAGTTAGCAAAAGAAGGGTGTATCATCGAGCGAGCAGATGATCTTATTCGTGATCCATACGTCCTTGAATTCCTTGGGCTTCCTGAAAAGAAGAAGTATTCTGAAAAAGAACTGGAGCAGAGGATCATAGATAATTTACAGCATTTTTTGCTGGAATTAGGAAAAGGCTTCACTTTTGTTGCCAGACAATTTAGAATGAGCTTGGCAAATCGACACTATTATATCGACTTGGTTTTTTATCATCGTATCCTTAAGTGCTTCGTTCTCATTGATTTAAAGATTGGTGAAGTTACGCACGCTGATATTGGACAGATGAATCTATATCTCAATTATTTTAAATCCGAAGAAATGACGGAAGGAGACAATGAACCTATCGGTATAATTCTCACCACCGAGAAAGAGAAAGTGATGGTACAGTACGCGTTAGGCAGTCTCTCAAACAAGTTATTTGTTTCAAAATATCAATTATATCTTCCTCATAAGAAAGAATTAGAAGCCGAAATAAGAAAACTCTTAAATAAAGAGAAAAAAATAAGGTAGTAAGATGAAAAAACAGGTGTTGATGTGGGTGATGCTGATTCTGCTAGTTGGAGGTATGGTGGAAGCGGCGAAAAAGGGGGAAATAATATTCGATAATGGGGTAATGGTGGGAGTTTATATCGATACTAGTCAGGCAGTTAGGATTGGAGATACTATCTCGTTCGCTAAACAGGCAAACTCAGTTGTAGTAGGCATTTCAAATTCTGGTCAAATATTCACGATGGAGGAAGCTAATTACAAGCAGAATTACAACCCCAAGAAAGATTATACAATTGATGAGTCAATTTTATGGATCGGTTCACCCGGTTATGATAAAATAGTTATAAAAAAAGCTCCTGAATCAGAATCTGAACCGGAAAAAACTATTCCTCCAACGGAACCTGAACCGGAAGACACCACTCCAACTCCATCATCCCCCGTCTATAATTCCCTCGCCGACATCCAACTCGCCCTTAAAGATAAAAAAATCACTCATGGACAAGCGTATGAAGAGGCGGCGAAAATAGCTAAACAAGAAGCGGACAAGTTCAAAAAAACAAAAGAAGTGTATGATCAAAAATTGCAGAATCTTGGGACCGGAAAAATCGATAAAGAAGGGAAGATACCCCCTACTGTGGCCGGAAATGATTTAGATGTAACTGGCAAAGTATTGGGATTTCCCCAACGGCCACCAGAAGGGCGGGCCGTTCAGAATTTCAAAGAGTTAAAGGTCGGGGATAGACTCTATTTAAATGATGATGATCAAAATCCCGAATATGGCAATATTAAATCTATCGATAAAGAAACCGGAGAAATTGAGTGGGTAGCTGAATCTAATCAGAACATAAATGTAATATTTACCCCAGAGAGCCACCCAGACATTGCTTCAAAAATGTTTAAACCGATTTCAGATGATGAATTCAGAAAACAGCAACAAACTTTGTTAGACTCCCAAAAACCAAATGAAAATAACGCCAAAGCAGCTCAAACCTTCGCCGAATCCATCCAATGGCAAGGCACCTGGCTGGATGCTATGGATCTGTCGAACTGGTATTCCAAGGGGGAGTATTCCGCTAAAAAATGGGGCGCATTCATCAGCGGCGGATTCCAAGCCGTTGCCTCATTAGGTGAATATCGCGCTCTTTCTAATCTGCTCTTCCCGGAAACGACAGAAGCCTGGTCGGAATGGGCAAACAGTGAAACACTCAACAGGTGGGCAAGCCTGCCCAGTACAATCACCGCTGATCTTTGTGTCGATGATGATACCAAGCGGGCAAACCGGCCAGGGCAAACAGCAGTCTTTATCACGACCTCGGCAGGAACACATCAATCTGTCGGCGCAGCCTCCGCCGAACGTTCGCCGGCAAAATTCCCGATCATTTGCACGAAAGATAAGGACGACGAATGGACCTGTCCGAAAAACTTAGTCTGCAATGATAACACTTTCTGTTTTAAAGACAAGAGTGCAACAAAACCGGAAGAAGGTTATTTCTACAAGATCACCTGGGCGGTCAAGGCTCCGGCCGATGAAAAATTTACCCGTTTTGTTGATGAAGCCGGCAATGCCGCCAAATTTAATGTCTATCTTGTCGGACCAGTTGGTGATCTTCCCCTGTACACGCGCAAGGGCATTACTGATCCCAAGAAAGTCATCCAATTAGTAAAAGGAGATTCAGATGGCGGTATGATCATCCGCTATCTGCCGGGTGAATACAGCCAAGTCTGCGTCCGCTTTGCCGATGACGGTTACATCAAAGATCGTGATGGTGATGACATCCATGAGTTTTGCAATTCTGTTACCCTTTCGGAAGGAGGCGTGACCGAATATGCGCAATCTGCGCGGTTTGAAACCATTGCCTCCACTTCTGCGGAAGTGGAACTGAATATTTGATCGTTCCGGTGATCATCGTTTCTCTTTGACTCTCAATTTGTGAAGAAAAATATATAAACCAGGTCATCTAAAGAATGTAGAATATGACTACAGACATAAAAGTAATTGAAGAATTAAAAGCAATCCGTGCTGATCTTGGTTATATTAAAGAACATATGGTTGATGTAGATGCTACCCTCACCGAAGAGGATTATATAGATTTACAAAAGTATCGCGGTGAAAAGAAAAACAAGAGACTCGCATCTCACGCTTCGGTAAAAAGAGAATTAGGTCTTTGAGATGTATTCCGTGGAGTATTCCCAACAAGCACGAAAATTTCTAAAAAGCTGTAATCGTATTCTTATTCAAAGAATATTTCAGAAAATAGACCGGATACAGAACGAGCCAGTTATCCCGGATACAAAAGTGATTCAAGGCTTTAGCGAGAGATTATACCGAGTACGGGTTGGTGAATATCGCATTCTCTATGAAGTTGATTACTCTTTAAAAATGATTGGAATTGTCAAGATCGATAAGCGCTCTCGTGTATATGATTAAGCTCGAAAGGATTATTTACTCCATTCGGGGCTTCCATTACCTTTTTATACTTTAGCCTGTTCAATACTCCTATGAACAAAGCTGTCATCCGCTATCTCCACTCATTCTATCTGAATGGCACGGTCATCAAGATGTTTGGTATTGACATCATCGCTGGTGCTTTTATTGTCCTTTGCGCTTTTCTGCTCAACAAGATCCTGGAATGGCGGCTGTATCTGATTACGGGCGGGATGGACGTGGAAGCATTCAAAACTGCTTTACTTAGCGCTTCTGCTGAAACAGCCAAGCAGTTCCTCTTCGACACCAAAGTCTTTGTTGTCCTCTTTTTTTTAGTACTGCTCATCTTTCTCTTCTCCGCCCTCTGTTTTAGCGCCGTCTCCCAATATGCCGTTTGGTCGCTGCTTTTTAAAAAGAAAACGGCCTACACACACAAAAAAATCTTATCTTGGCTGGGGCTTTTTGCTGCATTCCTTCTGCTCGGTTCTGCTGTCCTGCTTGCCTACTTCCCATTGAACGTGTTCATCCATTTTCTCCTCCCGGAAGGGGTCGGCTCCGCCGCGCTCATCGTCGGCCTGTTCAATACTCTTTGCCTGCTTCTCTTCCTCGTCGGGACGCTTGTTATTGAGTATCATTTCATCGAGAAAGAAAAAGTCTGGGAAAGTATCGGGGCATCTTTCCGTTGGATAAAGCAGCATTATCAGAAATTCTCGCTGATTGTCTTCTTTGGCCTGTTGACCTTTGTGATCATCAATCTGCTTTATGGAAAACTGCTGCCCGTCCGTTTTACGCTGGCCGCAGCCCCGACAACCATTTTCTTTCTCAAGCTATTCATCTTTCTCGGCTTCTATAATTGGTTAAGAGAGTATGTTGTGAGGGAAATGAAAGAATGATGATTTAATCATAATCCTCCTGCTGTTCATAACTCCCGATACCAATTCCGATCTTTCCGCTGCTCATACCCTAAACGTTCAGCTGTGTGATCATAGATCTGTCTCCCTCTCTCCAGAGGCAGTTTTTGGTATTCATAAAACCAGCGATTATTCTCTGCACTTTGGACGGAAACGACTTTAAACTCAGTCTCTTGCGCCAGCTGTTCCACGCAGGAGACCAGAAATCTCTTCCAATCCAATGTTCCCAAACAGCCGCCGCCTTTATTTCCCTGGTGATCATTGTATTTCACGGCAATTCCCTGAAGCTGGTGGATCCGCAGTTCATCTTTTTTTGAGGGGAGGACGCTAATCAGGCAGCGCGGGACTTCTTGGTGGCACAGGCAAAAACTGATTGGTGTATCGAGATAAAGATCAAAAGTCTTTCGGTATTCTTTTCTATCAGCCCAGAATCGGGCATAATTTTTTTCGAAGCCGACCACTCTTGCTTCGTACGTCTCCAGCGGCTTTATAGTGAATCCAGCTGTATGTTGAGCGGTCATCTCAAAAGGGGGAATAACGCAGTCTCTTAATATTGGAGAAAGATCACATTCTTTCACAAAACGGGATTTCAGATGATGCAGGAGAAAAGCGGAAGGCAGGACTAAATCGCTTGAAAACGAGAAATATTTCCAATCGAGGCAATTTGCCGTGTTCTCTAACTCCTCTGGTTCTAATGCGGTCGCTTCGAGAATTTCTGAAAGCAGAATTTTTTCGGCTGCCGACGCTTTCGGTTTTTGTCTTTCTGCAAGCCAGCTTTCAACGAGGATAGAAAGTTCTGCTTCGATCATTGCTCTGTAATCAGCCCTTCCTAAATTCACCAGCCGTGTCGATCAGATCGACGTGTCCAAGAAACAATCCTCGGCAGCAATAGCGTTCCAAACCGAGAGCATCAAGTGCTTTTTTCATCTCTTCTCCCCGTTCTACCCTTTGGTCAAATTCTTCTTTGAGATGGCCGACTGGTTTGCCGCAACTAAAGCAGCGGATTGGTATAATCATTTTTGTGTAACCTCATTTGTGCAATTTTTGGTTTCTTCGTCTATTTTTTGTTTCCTCATCTATATGATTTCTGCCGCTTGGCGCGTGGCTTGGAGTCGTTAGGTTTGCACGATTCATTCTGGCGGACATCAGCAACAAGCAGAAAGCGATCATATTCATCAAAGACGCCTTCTAACTTTTTGTCATGCACTACCAAAGCGCGGGCGACGGCAAGACGCGCCGCATCAGCCTGGCCGCTCACTCCGCCGCCAAACAAAGAGATATCGATATTGACATTTTTAACGGCATCTCCCGCGAGGGTCAGCGGTTCGGCGATGCGTAATTGCAGGAGGGGATCACCATAATACTGAAGAGCCCGGCCGTTGATCGTGACAAAACCTTTTCCGGGGGAGAGCACTGCCCGGGCAATAGCTTTTTTCCGTTTTCCTTCCGTGATGATGTTGTTTACTTTCATGATATTTCCTGTTTTTTCCCTTTTGATCCTTTCTTTTTCATTTGATTCTTTTCTGTTCCTGGATAACCCTGTTTTTCCCGGAATCTATCTCCGGTTCTCCACTTATCTCTTTCCACCCAGGCCTTTACAGATATCCTGAACAGTTACATAATGAAGAGTGGGGAATTTTTTGACGGAGGCAGATTGCACTTCCACTACCGTTTTCCCGGTAAATTCGGGAGGAACGCCGATATAACACAGCACTCGCTTGTAGGCATCCCGTCCGCGGGTTATTCTCCAGGGGAGCATTCCACGAATCGCCCGGCGGACAAACCGATCAGACAGGCGCGGCCGTTTTTGACTTTTGAGCGGATACCCTCGGCGGTCCCAGCGCTGTTTCATTTCTGCCATGACGACAATCTTTTTTCCACTGACGACGACTTTTTCACAGTTGACGACAGCGACTTCTTCTCCCAAGAGAGCATCTTTAGCGACATATCCGGCTAATCGACCGAGTACCATTCCCTCGCCATTGTAGATTTTCATGGTATTATTCTTATTTTTAGGGTATTATCCTAATATCCTCACTTTTTTCCCATCGGGATTTTTTTGGAGTAATTCCTGGATGGAAAGGACGGTCCCTTTTGCCGCTTTGATCTTTTGTTCTGCTTCTTTGGAAAAAGTGAAGGCGGCAACGGCAACTTTCTTGCTGAGATGGCCAACACTTAACACTTTTCCGGGAACGACGATAGTTTCCCCGTCTCGGGCGAATTGTTCGATCTTATAGACATTGACGGTGCGCCGTTGGCGGGTTGGCTTCTGCAGATCGGCTGCAATCCTTCTCCAGAACAGACTGGTACGTGCTTTCATCTCCAACTCCATCAGCAGGAGCTGCAATTGATAGTTCATCGGGCCTGTGCGTAGGGTCATTGTTGTTCTAGAGCGCTTTCTCCAAAGCCTCCGTTTTTTCGATCAGGATCTGGGCAGCGGTGTCCAGCATTTCTTTACAAGAAAGCTGCCCCCAACTTTCAACGGTGAAGATGATGTTGTTGGTATATTCCAGGGTAATACCATTGTCAAGATCAGCGTAATATTCCAATAAGAGAGAATCGCCCATCGCTTCTTTGTTCAATTCCAGCTTTCCATTCTTAAATGTAAAGACGCCGTCTGTCGATTGGCGGGCAACGAGTTCCGGGTTTTTGACTTTTCCCACATTCACTAACCCTTCTTTGCGGTAAAACGCCCACCCCGGACTCCATTTTGTATGGTTCTTTCCCTGGCCCATGGCTGCGGTCATGGTCACATCGACTTTCTGTTTGGCAAGAAGCTTGACGACCGGCATATTAGCGTAGACAAATGTGCATTTTGGATCGGCACTTTCTGCTTCACCGGCATAGACATACCCTTTCTTGCCTGCTTTGAGTTTCAACTGTAATGTACAGCGGGCGCTTTTCTCGGTTATTTCTGCTTCATTTTCCGGCAGACGGTAACTCTTTAAGTCGGTCTTGATCGGGATCAGACCCAGACGTAGGGCAAGCATCTCATCATAAAGTGCAGAATTATTTTCTTTGATTTCAACATCTTCAACAGCCAGGGTCGGAACTTCTTCGATAATCAGGCGGCGGATGGTATTGACAAATGGCTCAGAACTGCCTTTGACGAGAAACTGTAATTTGTTCTTCTTTCGTTCTTCCTTTATCTTTTCGAGTGAAAGCGCCATGATCATTCTTAGACGCGTCGTCCGCGTCGTCCTCCTTTCATCCGACAGCCGTTATGCGGCTCCGGTGTCACTTCTTCGATCTTCCCGATCCGAATCCCTACCCGGGAAAGAGTCCTGATCACCGCCTGCGCACCGGGACCGGGACTACGCGGCCCATTGTGTCCGCCGCGCGCTCGTACTCGGATGTACAGACCATTAATCCCTTTCTCCCGGCAGATTTCAGCGACTTTCTTAGCGATGCCCATGGCCGCCGTCGGTGAACTCTCCAGGCGATCTGATTTTACCATCTGTCCGCCGCTGGAACGGGCGATCGTTTCGCTGCCCGTGACATCGGTGACGGTAACGATAGTATTATTATAGGTGGAAAGGATGTGGGCGATTCCCCAGCGCATTCTCTGATCAGAGCGTGGACCGGATTCACGTTGGACTTGTTCAACGATTTGTTTTTTCATGTTTTTATTCCTCTACTGCAACCACTGGGATTTCGGTGGCAGGCACACTGCTCTCTGATTTCTGGCCTGCTGCTGCAGCCATCTTTTTTGCTGGAGTTTTCTTCAATGGTTTCTCTTCTACAGCGGGAGCCTCAGCAGTTTCTCGCGTGCGCTCGGGATGATCTTCTGTCGCTAATGGTGATACCGTTTTAAATGTAAGTATGCTTTCCTCATCTCGTGATACAAGGAAAGATGGTGATGTTATCTCTTTGCCATCGACAAGGATATGTCGATGGGTGATAAATTGCCGCGCCTGCTTCATCGTTCTGGCAAGGCCTTTCCGACAGATCTGGCTTTGCAGGCGCCGTTCCAAGATGTCTTTTAATTCCAACCCCAGGATCTGATCAAGCCCCGCTCCCTGAGCGATGATCCCGGTTCGAAATAATTTATCGAGAATCTGTGATTTTTCTTTTTCTGCTTGGGCGGTTGTTAAAGCAGTGAATTTCTTTGCCAAAATTTTGTAGCGCCGAAGAAATGAACTGGCAATGTAGATCTCATGTTTATTCTTTAACCCATATTCCCGGACAAGGACTTTTTCTGTTTCGATAGCTGTCTTATTCCAAGGATGCAGTGGTGTCTCGTACTTCCTTCGATATTGTTTTGGGTCTCCCATGTTTTTTGGTTAGGCTGTTTATTTTGAGATTATGTTTTTTATTTTCTGATTTTGCTCTTTACTTTATCTTAAAGATACTATTTCTTCGCTGCCGGTGCTGCTTTCTTCTTGGATACTCCGACAACTTTACCTTTATTTCGGCGGAAATTAGACCGCGTGCGCTGTCCGCGCGTTGGCTGGCCATGGATGTGCCTCCAGCCACGGTAGGCTTTGATCTTCTTCAATCGTTTAACATCATTTTCCTGAACAAAATGAAGCGTGCCGGTCAGGAGATGCTTATCTTCCCCATTCTCATAATCTTTTCTGCGGTTAAGCATCCAATCAGGGAAACCATAGGCTGTCGGGCTGGTCACGATTTTGTCGAGCATGCTGATCTGTTCAGGAGAGAGGGTACCTGTCTTGGTCGATTTGCGCACTTTTGCCGACGTACAGACTGCGTCAGCAAAGCGCAGACCGACACCTTTGATATTAGTCAAAGCAAAACGGACTGCTTTTTCCCCAGGAAGGTCGACATTGGCAATACGGACAATGTGCTTGAAATTTGCGGGTAATGCTTTCTCTTGAACTTTTTCTGCCATTTTTGTTATAATTTTAGGTAATCAGCGAGAGAACGATTTAAAACTTACACATGGTAAGTCCTTTGCGCGTTAACTCGGACTTGGTGGAGAGTGGAAAAGGGGGTGATTTATAAAGGTTTCGGCGGAAGTGATTTAAAGCAGTTTGCTACTACTTACTATGATGAATTTAGATCGGAATGTGGATCGGTTGGTTAATCAGCTGAAGCGTGATAAAAGCGTGCTTGCGGTGTATCTGTTCGGTTCTCACGGCACCCGCCGGGAAACCCCGCTTTCTGATGTCGACATTTGTGTTTTTACTAAAACGACAACTAAAAGCGATATTTTAAACATCAAGTCATTTGGTTCGGATAAATTTGATATCTCTCTTTTTGATACGCTTCCTATTTATCTCAAGTCGGAAGTGTTTAAAGGAAAACCATTGTTTGTCCGGGATCGTTATTTTATCGCAGAAAAATTCGCCCAATCTTTTCGTCAATATCAAGATTTTAAAAAATATGAACGGGGCTTCTGGGATGCAGCGCGAAAAAAAGCTTTAGCATGAAAAAAACAAAACTGTTCACGGATATACAGAAATATCTCGACGATCTCGAAGAGCTTCTTCCTGCGACTGAGGATGATTTTCTCAATGACAAAAAAGCGCAGTACGGTATCCCCATGCTCCTGCTAAACATCATCAATGCTTGTATTGACCTCGCCAATGAAGTGATCACTATCCAGCAACTGGGTTATCCAACCAGTTATCGTGAATCTTTTCAGCTATTGGAGAGAAGAAAGATTATTTCCAAAGAATTGTCTCAAAAGATGCAGAGTTTTGTTGGCTTGCGCAATCTCCTGGCTCATGAATATGGAGACATTAATTTTGAGATCCTTTACGAACAAGCGCAAGACCTTCAGGTGATCGAGCAATTCAAAAAAAAGATGGTTGTTCATTTCTAGTTCTTGCTGACTGCGTCCTGGCTTGCCGGATTACCTTTTGAGAAGTTCGGATAATTCAATTATTGATCTACAAACCTTTCTTTCATATCTTCTTTCATCTCTTCTCTTTTCACTTTGTTCATCATCTCTTCTCCTTTTTTGTCTCCTTCTCTTTTCACTTCAACTTCTTTCTTCTTCCTTCCCCGCTTTCCTTTCTGTTCTTCCTCTTCCCGATCCTGCAGGTAGCGTTTCCAGCGGATGAGCGTATAATTTACCGGATTCCTGATCTTCTTGCAGAGGCTATCCGGCCGGCATACACCCAATCCCAAATAATACGCTTCGTTATCGCAATTAGGCGGCAATCTCTCCCCCGGCTTGAGATGCTGTAATTGTCCTTTGAGGTACACTTCCCGCAGCGGCGGCTGGTTTTTCTCCGTATTCCAGGCGTGCAGAAATTCTTCGATCTGTTCTTTATTCCAGCCCAGTTTTCCCAGAAAACCACTCATGCAGAAGATTGCCCGCTTTTTTCCATCGGCCAGCCCTTGCAGGATCAATTTCATGCAGGGAGGAAAAAAATCTTCTTTGATCGGGCTCTGGATCACTAATTCATCATACTCTCTTTCTTTCTTCTTCTCTCTGGGCTCTTCAAATTTAACCTGATAATCTAGGGCTTGGACCAGCAGGCGTCTTCCACTTTCTCCTTGTACGTTTTGTTCCAGGAAGCGATAGTGTGGAACGACTAATTCGGGCTTGGCCATTTCTTTTTCAAATTGCATGACCTGATCTGGGGCGATGGGCAGCGAAACCAAACCTGATTTTTCATGCAAACTATAGGGCATCCGATAGAGATGGCGGGACGAAATTAGGATAGTATCGATCTCGAGGAATTTATCAACCTGCAGTTTGCCGACCTTGCTTCCATCTTTCTTCTGAGTATAACGGATGATCTCTTCTGCGGGGAGATGTACTTTTTCTTTCACGGCACTAAAATCATTATCTTCCATAATCATGATGCGCCGTCCCAATTCATCCGCAATATGCTCTTTAACATAATAGGCGATCTTTTTTGCTGCTTCGGGAAACAGCATCTTTGTTGCTATTCCTCCGACTTCTTGTGGAAATGCCTCAAAAGGCACGCCGATATGGAAACCTTTGTTGCCGCTAAATTTCACCGAAAGATCTTTCACTTCACAATAACGCAGAAACTTCACGATTAAATCAGCGCAGATCCGGCTGTATTCAAAAATCTTGCAGTCAATATCGAGAACTAAATCCCAGCCGATGCGCAAATGGTCTAACTCTTTCTTGGGCAGAGTACTGTCTAACGCTAAAGGGTTTGCCCAGCGTTCCTCACTGGCATGAAACGAAGTGGCATTCTTCAACGCCAGTTCCAAGATTTCCCGGGGATAGGTCAGCGTGTCCGGCCGTTTGCCGAAACTATCACCGAAGCGCACGCCGATTTCTTTATCCCGGGCATGATCAACAAGCGCATCCTCGATCTCTTTCCGTTTGTAATATTTAAGCAGGATGCTTTTGGTCAGAAGAGCCATGATTTGTCAGTGGAAGCGATGTTTAAAATAGTTTTCCATTCATTTTATATAGGAGTGCTTTCCTCAGCCCAAATGATGAAATCGTATCCCCTACCTTCCGACAGCCTGATCAAGTGGGAAGTTGCTCCGCGAGACATATCCGATTTTACGTTTCAGCATCCTCTGCGCCAGACGCGCTGGGATGATCTGGAAATACATTATCGGTCTAAGCGGGAATCCAAGGTGCATGATCCGTTGTTTAATCTCCAGTATGTCCGAGATATAGAGGCGCGTTACTTCGCTCATCTGTTTAGTTTTTCAGAAGCGTCCCTCCCCGGAGGATCGCGGTTAGACCCTCAGTTTGCACACATGCTTACAAAATCTGCTCAGGGAGGGGTTATCGAACTCCTCGACTTTCCGTTCAAAGATGTTAATACAATACATCAGTTTCAGGACGGCGTGGAAGAAGTACGCGCCAATGCCACGCTGAATAACCTCACATTTTTAACGAATCTCGGTCGTGTCATGGGGGCCCTACAAGTGGCCGAAGGCGCGAAGTATGATCAGATAATCCAAGCTGAACGAGAAGTTTATCGGGTGGTTGATGCCGTTGTTGAACAATTTCCGGATGTTTCTTCAAAACTGTGGACAGACCTCCGCCTCTTTCTCCTCTCTTCACAGATGAGGGACAGTCCTTTAGATGATTATCGCCAACTGCTTCATGCCGAGAAGATCACGATGACTGCTTCTTTGAAAGGAGTGCCTGTTTTTGACATTGCGGTCGGCGGTAGAGAACATCAATGGGAGCAGCTTGACTCGTATTGGCCGTCTCGGGTTCTTCAGGGAAGTTATCAGCGCTGGAAAGCGTTTAGCCTGATCAAAGATGTTGTAGCTCTGGCGATTACGACCATCGGCGTTGCTCACACCGTTGACGCATACGGGCTGGCGCGCGCTGAATTTGGCAACCCTCTTTCACTTACCGGACTAGGACATCCCTTGCTATACTATCAGGCAAAATATGGTCGAATATCCGGTTTTCAACCGAATGATGTGCGCTTCTCTCCTCAGGAACAATTACTGTTTGTTACCGGTCCGACGGAAGGGGGAAAGACAACCGTCGCAAGGAGTGTCGGCACAGCCGTGCTTATGGCGCATGCCATTGGCTATGTTTGTGCTGAATCTGCCCGTGTTCCCTTGTTCACAAATATGCTGAGTTCGTTTGTCCACACTGATGATTTTGCTTCGGGTATCTCAACTTTTCGGGCTGAAGCAGAAAGCCTTAATGCACAATATGCGGTCATGGATGACCAGACTTTTTTTGTTGGCGATGAGACTTTGCGCACTAGTGAACCCTCCGTCGGTCCCGAACTGCTTCCACCAATCACCCGGGCGCTCTTGGCAAAAGGGATTACCGGCGTTATCGCCACGCATTATCACGATGCCATCAGGCAATTCGAGGGCCATCCCCAGATAAAATGCCAGCAGATCAAGCCGGAGCGCTTCTTTGCGCTAGAAGATGGTGTTTCTCCGGGCGGATATGCGTTTGAATCGGCGCAGCGGGCAGGCCTTCATCCGGAATTACTCGGCGAACGGGCGCGGGATGAATATGTTTCTCCAGAAAAACCATCTCAGTCTTTTACTGTCCGCCCCACTGTGCTTCATGACAAGAAATTGCCTCCGCATTCGTTGGAGGAACTAATGCAAGCCACAGAAATTCCCCACACAAAGGTTCTCATCAAAACACGATTGACCCCTTTGCCGAAAGAAAATTGATCTTCTGAAGAAGATTTCGCTAGTGAAGATGATTAGATCTCAAAAGTGATGATTTTCTGCAAATCTCTTAATGATTCACTGCTCTTGATCAAGAATGTCTTAAAGCCAAGACTCCTCGGAATTTCTCCATCTTCAATCGGATCATCTCCCACAACTAGGCTTTCTTCTGGGTTCAGCTTTTCTTTCTGGATCAATTTCTTCCAGAAAACAGGATCGTTCTTTCTGCATCCTGCGTCATTTTGAGAAAAGATAAAATCGACGAAAGGAAGCAGATTGTACTTCTGGAGATAAAGCTCAATAGTCCTACGCATGGAATTGGAGACAACACCAATCTTTTTCTTCTTCTCCCGTAATTTGCTAAAAACGTCTAAGACGGAATCGCGAAGAACGGGGACCATCTCAATCATTTTTTCCAATTCTTCATAATATTCAGCTAACAGGCCGAGTTCCCGGCAGAGATCTCCTGTATCCCATCTTCCATACTTGTTTTTGGTCAAGCCAAACTCAGCTGCTTTTTTATCCAAACTCTTTCCGGTCAATTCTCTCTTTTCGACAATGAGGCGGAGAATTGGTTCGTATAACTGAGCATAGATTTTTGTATCAATTAACGTGTCATCCAGATCGAAGAGAAAGACATCCATCTGTCTAAAAGAATGCCTAAACTATAAAAATCTTTGCTGTTCCTTAACTTCTAAAATCTTCACAATCCTTTAACTTCTTTCTTAAATTCTTCCGCTTTCTTGCGCAGGCTTTTCAGCGCCTCTTTCAATGCTTTGCGCGGCTCGACACCACTTGTCTCCAGCATGAACGTCGGAATACCAATCAGCGGGTGATCGATTCGGTAGGTGGCTACTTTTACACCTTTGACGGTATATAATTCTTCTTTCAGAACATTACAAAAGGTGTGCGTTTCCCCTTTCAGCTGGAAAACCAGCTTGTTTTTACTTTCCTCAAGGACAGTGAATTCCATAAGTCCAGAGTTCAGGCTCTTTATTTATAAATGTTTCTCTGTGTTCGGCTCTGGAGAAAAAGTCAGCTGCCTGGCCTGAAGTTTGACCGTGGGGAGCGATTTCCAGGAACAGGTGCGAAAACAATCAGCTTAAATGGCTGGTTCTGCTGTCATGAACACGGCCGGTTTTCGCCACGGTCAATGGCCAGGCTGACTTTTTCGAGATTTTCCACAGAGCCCTGCGTGGTTCCTATTTCAGCAAATCCAGATCTGAACAGAAGAGCGCATCCAATTCGTACAGCTTCTGAATTCGCAGCGAGGCATTGACCTTCGGTGGTTCGTGCTCGCCACGCAGGATGAGCACGTCCAGCACGCCGGCGTTCTGTGCTGCTAAGACATCTTCATCACCATTCCCCACATACAGCGCTTCTGCGGGCGAGACACCCAATTGTTGCAAACAGTACAATAGTCCAGCGGGATCCGGTTTTGATCGGAAGAGGGGAAGAGCAAACGGATTGGCGCAGACAACGGCATCAAACAGCTGACTCCCCAGAAGATTAACATTAACATCTTTCACGTGAGGCGAGCCGCCCGTTACGACACCCAGGCGATAGCCTCTTTCTTTTAACTTATGGAGATAATCAACATCATCAAACATTCGGGTATGTGTTTCACGTCTTTCTTTGGTGTCATGGCTCTCCCATAATTGAAAAAATGATTCTGGTTCGATTCCCAACTCTTCTCTTATTCTCTGCGAACGATTGCCATAAAACCAGAATTGATCGATAAACCCCAGCGGATATTCTGTAATCCCTAACTCAGCCAGAACACCAGTAACAACCATCTGACGGTATTTCGGAAGAGTGTACACTAATGTTCCGTCAAGGTCGAAGATTGCTGCTTTGAGGTCCATAGTATTTCGGGGAGCAAATTTATTATAAATCTTGCGGACATTTAACATAATCTGAAATCTGTCTCAGTTCAGAGGATATGCCACCTCACAATTTATTAATACTAAGCTTTTCTCCATAGGCAGGAGGTCATCTTCATAATGTCTTCAGGTATCAAAGAACTAGTGCTTCGGGACTGCGCTTCAAGACCGTTGTGCTATCAGGTAAGATATTTTGCAGGAGAACCAGAAGGGGGGTTCGCGCGGGAAGTGGGAGAAGTCTTTGCTAATAAAACCGATGAACATTATGTCCTCATTGAGAAAAGATCATCTAGCGCGACGGGGCCGCCTGATGAACTTGATATTTTTGCGGTGGTCCATACCTTAGAAGAAGCAGATGGAAAATTATATGCCAAAGCGAAGGGACTTGCCGAAGAACTGAGAAAAAAATATCAATTGGCCATATTTGAAGATAGGACAAGGCATTATCAAAATGGGCCTGACGAAGGTATGTAGTTTCTTTTAATCTTCCTCTTACTCACGGCCAGCCAGAAGAGCTAAACAAATACGATTCCTGGGCACAATTCGAAAAGTGAGTGATATATAAATAAGTAGAACAACCCTCTTAATGTGTTTCCACTAATTTTAGCTGTAATTTTATGGCTGTTTATTGGCTAAAATTTATTTCAAATATACTTCCATCCGCGCTACTAATTTCAAAAAAGCAGCTTCGTCGGTAACCGGGTCTTCTGCGCTTTGAAAAAAATGGTCGTCTAAGTGAAATAGCTGCCTATTTTTCCGAAGAAATGGCAGCGACTTATGAAATACACGCTGAACACCGGCATGGGAAAGAGTGCGTACCGTGTCGTAAGTATTTTCTTTTGTGAATTGCTCCTTTTCAGCAAAATAATCTGCTGGAAGGAATCCGGCATATTTTTTTTGGACTGTCCGCAACTTTCCCCCCCATTGTATACTTTCACGGCAGGTAACAGTACAAGGAAAATGTGGTGCTGTAGTTCTCATCATTAAGAATTGAATAAAAAGGTCTCTGCTTTTTCTGTCTTTCTCCACCAGAAATCTTTTTAATATATTATAAATTGAAAATGATAATAAATTAGGGCTATTATTCCAGGCAGTTTCACAGCATATCGGGTATCCTAAAAAATAGCTGCCTTTCTGGTTTCTCTTAAAATAAAACGTAATGGTGCTGTTCCAATTTTGATATAATTTTCTATCGTACGTAATATAGCCACCATGTTTATAGCTAATAAATAATCCTAACCCTTCCAAGAGGGGAGCTATTTCTTTCTTGAAAGTATAGATTATTTCCCGCTTATGTTCCTGGTTATCGAAACCAATTAAATAGCCCAGTTTGACTCTCTCATATACATACATAATATCCATAAAATTGTCAGGCTTATCATATTGAACCAGAATTGTTGCTAACTGCTGAATTAAGTTTTGCTTTGTAAACACCATAAAATTCACTTTTCACTTATCTTTGACTTTTTAGTTATTATTGTATTCGATACTTCTATATATTCTTTTTGTTTTCATTTATAAAGAGAGATGAGATTTTAGGCATGTTTGTTCAGCAAGGATGGGAAGTCATCCCCCAATAATCCTCTATCCTCTTCGATAAACCAGCTTCACGTTTCTACTTACTTCATACGCTAGGACGGCCTCTTGTTGATAATGGTCTAAAGTTAATTGAACTATTCGATCAATACTCTCTTCATCACAATAGACACGTACCGGAATCATCTCTTCGCTAAATAGTATAGCATCTGAGTTTAGCCATTGGCCTTTTGCCGGCTTTAAGATTGTCAATCCAGCACCGATCTCACGAATTTTCGCATCCCATCCATGATGATGATCCAAAGAGTATTTCGTTCCGTCATTAGAATAGTTGGGGACGAGGATTTCCCAAAGTGATTTGGCCATCAGCGGAATGAATGAACTATTTTTATAAACATTTCCCCGGCTCTGTAAAAAATCTCAAAAAAGTCAGCCTGGCCGTTGCCTTCGTGCTTCTCCAGCTACGAGGAGGATAGTTAAGAAGCACCAATAACTTTGGGAGATTACAGTTCTCAGGCAACTTCTTGGCCAGGCGGCTGACTTTTTTGACAGAACCCATTTCCCAAAACATTTAACTACTCAAAACTCTTTATCCGAAACGATGGATCGTTTAGTGCTGCTCATCCTCGACGGCTGGGGCATCAGCCGAAAAAAAGAGGGAAATGCAATCGCTTTAGCCAAAACACCAGTTCTCGATTCCCTTTATCGACAATATCCCCATTCTGTCCTCAAAGCATCCGGTGAAGCGGTCGGTCTTCCCAGAGGGATCATGGGCAATTCTGAAGTTGGACATCTCACTCTCGGCACCGGCCGGATCAACGCTACGGATCTAGTGAGGATTAACAAAGCCATCCAAAACAGATCTTTTTTCAGAAATAAAGTTCTTCTTGCTACAGTCCGCCGCGCCAAACGACAACGGCAAAAATTACATCTCATGGGCTTATTAAGCGATGCCGGCGTTCATTCAAACCTCAATCATTTGTTTGCTTTATTGGAATTAGCAAAGAAAGAAAACGTCAAAGAAGTATATGTTCACGCTTTTCTCGACGGAAGGGATACGCCGCCGCAATCCGCTGAAAAATATCTCAGCCAATTACAGCAGAAAATGAAGCAGCTTGGCATAGGCCAATTGGCGACGATGATGGGTCGTTTTTATGCCCTTGACCGTGATAATCGCTGGGGCCGTGAACATAAGGCATACAACTGCATGGTCAACTGCAAAGGGAGAAAAGAATCAGACCCCATCACCGCTTTGCACAAAGCTTATGCCCGCGGCGAAACTGATGAGTTTATCAAGCCGACGATCTTCACCAACAAGTGTGTCGTTGACGAAAACGATTCCATCATCTTTTTTAATTTCCGTTCCGATCGCGCCAGGGAATTGACCCGGGCATTTGTCTGGGGAAAATTCAAAGGGTTTCAGAGGGAAAAAATCATCGGCCTACATTTTGTTTCACTGACTCAATATGATTCACTGGTCAAAGTTCCTGTCGCGTTCCCCCCAATTGCATTGAAACAAACTCTTGGCGAAGTGATCTCCCAAGCAGGAATCTCCCAGCTTCGTCTTGCCGAAACAGAAAAATGGGCGCATGTTACCTACTTCTTTAATGGCTTATGCGAATGTATTTTTCCCCATGAAAAAAGAATTCATGTTCCCAGCCGAAAAGTGACGACCTACGACAAGACTCCGGAAATGAAAGTCAAAGAAATAACAGCAGAACTTTTAAGAAATAGCGGCAATCACCAATTCTTCGTCGTGAACTTCGCCAATGCCGACATGGTCGGCCACAGCGGGAATCTACAGAAAACGATCAAAGCAGTGGAGGCAGTAGACAGAGCAGTCGGCATCCTCGTCACAAAATTTCCCGGAAAGATACTGATCACCGCGGATCATGGAAATTGCGAAAACATGACCAGTGAAATGATCACCAGCCATACCTGCAATCCCGTTCCACTCCTCGGCGTGCGTGTCAACAGGGCGTTAAAAGATGGAGGATTGGCAGATGTTGCACCAACAATCTTAGACATCTTGAAATTAAAAAAGCCGAGAGAGATGACCGGAAAAAGCTTGCTGTGTAAATCTTGGCAGTAATATTTTTAAAGAAAGTACCTATTTTTAATGTTATGATTTACGCTTCACGTGAAGAAGTATCGGAAAGCATGGCTTCCTTAGCACTAGCTTTACAGGGCGGCTCTGGTGCTCGGCTCTCCCCCGAGGAATCTGCAAACAATATCGGAAGAAATGTTGTCATGCTCGTTCGCGCAAATACTCTGGAATCCGTTATTGATTCACCGCGTCCAGGATGTGCGGATTTTTTTATTGATTCAGTCGGCTGCGGATTACAGATTACTGCTGATGGATTTATTCTCACTGCAGCCCATATCATTGAAGACTGGATTGAGGATTGGAGAAACTGGTGGAGTGAGCGGTCGCCATCGCCTTCCGAATTTGCGGGTATTGCCCTCAAATCTGGTTACCTCTACTGGGTCATCCGGCAAGATGATGCTGGATATATCAAAGCAAGCCCAATCGACGGCACAACCATTTGTTATGATCTAAAATACGATGTCGCCTTGATCAAAGCAGTGAACGGTCTGAAACCATCACCTCTTGATTTCAAAATTGCGGAGGGGCTGGAATCCTCAGATGATCTTCGCCTGCTGACCCGCAATAAAATGGATGTTTCTCTTTATGCTACAGAGGGCGGCATTCTTCGTCTTTCACAATCTCTCCCGATGCTCATCGAGGGTCATGAAACCAGAAAAATAAGATTGGTCTATGATTTCTTCCAAACAGACATTCCTGCAAGGAGTGGTAATAGCGGCAGCCCCATAATTAATCAGGATGGCGCCCTCGTCGGTCTCGTTTCCGCTGTATCAGTCCCAAAGCTCTCCGACCAGGAGAATCCTGAGAGAGAAGGATATGCTACCTGTTCAAGAATAACCTATGCCCTTTCGCTCGCTTACAAACTGAGGCGGCAGGTCGGGCAGTTCTTGACAGGATAATATCTTTAGAGTAGATTATTTCATCTCAGAGGAGATTATTTATCTTTTCCTCAATTCCATCACCGTCTGAAATTCTTTCTTCAACGAGAGTTTTTCGCTGAAGAACTGTTTGATCTTGAGGAATTCTTCAATCTCTTTGTCAATCTTTTTCAAGATAAAAATCCCCGCATTGGTGAATCGGATCATCCTGTTTTCATAGGTGATCAATCTTTTCTGCTCTAACATCTCCAGATTCTTGTACAAAGCCCGTTCTTGCTTCGCCACAATTCCCGAATGCAGTAAAAAAGTGATAAACACCACTTTTGATGTCCGTAATTGCACTGGTTTTGCTTCCAACGGCTGGTTTAGTTGTTTATAGAATTCTCCTAACGCAAATAATATCTGCCGTTGAGCTTTTGTGACGATCATTTTCAACTCATATTTCTTCAACTATAAAAAGATTCAGGATCAGACATCGCACTGCGGATAGGTACGTATTAAGTCTGTGCTTGGGCAGGTCGGCCTGCCTCGTCTCGCTTTGCTTGTTTTCTTGCTTCTTTTGAGAACTGTATGAAGAAATGCGCGAGAATCTAACTTTTAGTCCAATAGCAACGCTCGGCAGGCCATCTTGACCCTGCCCGCACAGACTTAACTTAATACGTACGCGGATAGCAAACCTTTAAGAACTTCAAATATTTCTCCTATCATTGAAAAAAAGGTGATCACATGAAATTAATTCTGACCAAAAAACCAAAGAACGTTACCATCATTGAAGGTTTCCCCGGCTTCGGCTTGATCGGCACGATCGCTACTGAATTTCTCTTAGAACACCTCGATACGGAGAAAATCGGTCTGGTGGAGATGGAAGAGATTCCTGCAATGATCGCCATCCATCAAAATAAAGTTATTGAACCGATTTCTTTGCATTACAGCAAGAAATATAATCTTGTCCTCGTACATGCGATTAACGTCGGGAAAGATATGGCTTGGAAATTAGCCGATGTTGTTCGTGAACTCGCCGAGACCTTAAGTGCTAAAGAAATTCTCTCTTTAGAAGGCGTTGGTTCCCCGAATCCAGAAGAAGGCGGACGAATCTTTTATTACTCGACCGCAAATGGTGAAGTCAAGAAAAAACTATCTAATATCGCCGCACCACTACAAGAGGGGATCATCGTCGGTGTGACGGGCGCATTACTCGCCAGGCATGTGAAGACCCCAATCGTTGCCCTTTTTGCCGAAGCGCGCAGCGGCTTGCCGGACAGCAAAGCGGCAGCCCATATCATCGAAGCGTTGGATGCCTATGCTGGTTTGGATGTTGATATCAAACCATTGCTCAAACAAGCAGAGGTATTTGAGAAGAAGCTGCGTGGTTTGATTGACAAAGGGAAGAAAGCAGAGCAAGTAGAAGATGAGAAGCATTTGAGTTATGTGGGATAGGCTTCTCTTTTATTTGTTTGATACCCCACCGCTTGTGGTGGTTGGGATTTTTATTTCTTTCTCGTTTGACTTTTTCTGAATCTAATTGAAAAATATCCCAATTAAAACATTCAAACAATAATCAAAAAAGAAATAAGTAATGGTTAAACAGTTTAATAATAACTAAGTTCAACTAATCTTAAAAGTTGATAGTTAAAACTAAATATTTTATTTCTTAACCCGCTCCTGCACCGCATCAAATAGTCCTTTCTCCACAATTGGTTGATGCACACCTTTACTACTTTCTCTCGCAAAAGTAACTTCTCCTAAATATGTTCTGTTTTGCAGTATCTTCTTGATTCCGTTGACCGAAAACCCCCCCTCTTTGGCAAGCTTATTTAGGCTCATCCCCTGCAGGAATAGGGCATACATTTCTCGTACCTGCTCTGCATCTTCTTCTACGACAACTAACTTTTTATCAATCATCTGATACCCAAAAGGTGGCTTTGTCACCGCACCCCCTTCCTTATTCTTTCTAGCCATGCCAAATGTTGTCCTTTCGCCGATAATGTTTCTTTCAAACTCGGCAAACGCTGAAATAATGTGGAACATCAACTTTCCTGACGCGGAAGCGGTTTCAATCTTATCCTGTAAAGAGATAAAATCAATATTCCACTCTTTCAGTTTGTCGATAGTAAGAATCAAATCTTTTAAGCTTCTACTAAATCTATCTAACTTATAGGTGAATATAGCGGAAAACATTTTCTTTTCAGCATCGCTTAAAAGTTCCTGCAGCGCTGGACGATGCTTCATGTCTTTTGCGGACTTGCCTTCGTCTTTATACACCCGATGGATAGTATATCCCATCACTCGCGCATAGTTCTTTAATGATTCTTCCTGCGCCGCTAAAGAGAAACCGTGCTGGACTTGATCTTCGGTAGAAACACGCACATACACTGCTGCTTTGGGTATATCTGCTTCATTATTTTGTGCACTTAGGGTCATCGCTTTCACCTCTCTGTGAACTTAGGGCTCCCTAAGTATATAAAATTTGTGTTTTCGTGGGCGTTTTTGGACGAGAACCTCCCGGAGAGACACTCGCACTTTAATTTTCCATAGTTTCCCGTTTCGTTTGTTCCATAACATATTATCTCTGATTGAATATTTTTGTTTCGAAATATTTAATTTTAAATTGAACAATTAAACAATTAAAGTAAATTAGTAATGCTTGTTAACAAAAACATTTAGGATAGAATAATTCAATCAAAGTTTAAAAATTATCTTTTAAAAAATTCTGCTACCTTTGCCTCGATGTGTTCTCGGGGAATCAGAAAACAATTACTAATCGAACGTGGATATTGTTCACGCTGATGTAAATGTCTGCTAAACTTGGTCAGGAAGAGCGGCCATTCGGTCTGTTCATCGTTGATCTTGCTTTGTGTTCGCCATGCTTTTCGTACTCTTTCATGGACATCATCGTCATGGACAGTGCGCCAGAGTGGTCGTTGTTCTATCTGACGGACAGATTCCAGAAAATCTTGTACTGCTGGAAAACGCTGAGAACTCTTGTTCAACGCACGTTTTACAGAGTGAAACATACCATAACATTCCCGCAGGACAAGCTGACTTCCATAGCGCTGGTGAATGTTTTCCAAATGACGCACATCTACCCCGGCTAGAACCCGTAATTCCCCGCGCGCGTCAGCACACTTTATGCTCTCCATTTCCTGCCGCACTCTGCCCCCTGCATGGAGAGCGAGATGAATGTCAATTAAAAGTCTCTCATCATATGCCGGCATCAACTGTCTGGAAAGGATTGTATCTTTATAAATTTTTGTTTTCTAGGTACGTATTTAGTTTGCCGCTCGCTCGGCGTTCTTCAGCGATTTCTTTGGAAGTGAAAAAGCTATTTTTCTGAATAAAAACGCACCAATCTCGTCTGACGAGAAGATTCCCTCGCTCGCTTCTTGGCGAAACTAAATACGTACTTTTCTAGTGATAGTATTATTTTTCATTCTTATCGTCTTATCTTTTTCACTTCAACAAATTATTTAAACCACACTGTTCTTCAATCTAAAATGGTTAAGCAAAAAAAACAGGAGATGACAGAAATTACTGATTTTGTCTGTGCTTATCGACAGAAATATGATGTTACACCTACAACGCAGCCAAGATCTTCTTTATCTGGTGAGGGGTTTGGTGAAGCCTACGTTACTTTATATCAGGAATTGATCCCTACGCGGGAAGGTTATGGTGTCTGGAATGCTCTTGAAGACGAAGCCGTACGTAAGATGGTTCTTGGACAAGTGAGAAAAGACCAAAATGTACTTCGGAGATAACATGATCATTGGCGAAGCCGTCTATCGATGCAGTACTTCGGGAACAGAAACATATATTCTCCGGTTACGCCAAGCGCATCAACAGCAATTTGAAGGAGCAACCATGGCTGCTCTCGCACTACTCATTGCTGAACATGAAAAGGAATCTGGCCTCATCAGTATTGAAACTGAGGGATCATACGTTCAGACAATTCAAGGCGTGCAAAGATCTTTGTTAGGATACGAATGTGATCTTCTAGAAGCGCATGTGCAGGCGCAGAGGGAGGGAAGAGAATTTTATCGGCATTGAATGGACGATAATTCACTCTTTTGGAACCAATTCTCTTGCCACCGTAATTCTTTCTATCTTTAGAATGTCATCTAGTGCCTGAAGATTCTCTCTTTGATTATCTGGAATAGAAATAGAACAGATAACTTTATTTCCTGCTCGTTGATAAAAAGCACGGATTAAAGGTTCATTATCATCGAATACTCCCGTTTTGGGATCTATCTGTCCAAGATACATGACGCCGTGCTGTGGGAAAAAGGCAAGTAGAGCGTACTGGGTTTCTCCGCCGTCAGGCGTTGCCATTGAAGAAACATGTGCGTAGACTACAGGCGCACGATGCTCAAATATCGGATCACGGGCTCCTCTCAATTCCAGAACCTTTTCTATCTTCAGTAGTTTGTATGTTTCTGGCATTATTCTTTACTTGGGAACTTGTTTTATAAAACTTTTGATAAAATTACTCAAAATGAACCGATACATTAAATCTATTTATTCACTCAAAAAGATAATCGCTAAATCACTCGACGATCACTTTTCCCTTTGCTTTCAATGCTTTGGTTTTCGGCCAATAGGAAGTTATCTCAAATGATTTTTCTGCCGTAAACGTGACCGTAGTACTCTGGCCTGGTTTTACCGTTCCCGTGTTTCCCCACGGTTCACCCCAGAAATCCAATCCTCCATAATAAACCCCTTTGCTTCTGGCAGCAAATGTTATCTTAATCAAATCACCAAGTTTGACGGTAATCTCTTTTGGATAAAGCCCGGCATCATCTCCTTCGATGGTAAATTCTGTCACGGGAGGAAACTGTGGATCCTGTACTTTCGGGACTACTTTGACTTCTTCTGTTTTCATTACTTCTTTTATTTCTTCAACTTCAGCTGTCGGCATTTCCACCGCTACTGGTTGTGCTGTGCTTTCTTCCGTAGTTTTTGGAGTTGGCTGACAGGCGGTAATCAAGAGCAGCAGCAGAGAGAAGAAGAGTATGCTTATTTTTATCTTTACCATTTGTAAAATGAAAATAATGAAATTAATAAATGTATCTTTTCTGGGTACGTATTAAGTTTCGCCAAGATGCGAGTGAGTGGCAAACTTAATACATACTTTTCTGATTTATTTCTTAATCAAAGAATACCGCAAAGCGACATCTTTCCAATTGATCAGCTTCACAAAATTATCTACCCACTCTGCCCGCCGGTTTTGATATTTCAGGTAGTATGCGTGTTCCCAGACGTCACAGACCAACAGCGGCGTCAGGCCAGGCACAAAACAATCCTGATGTTTCTCAACCTGAAAGATATGCAGATGGCCATGCCCGTCTGCTGCCAATACACCCCAACCGGAACCTTCTACGGCAACAGTCGCAGCTTTGAATTGAACTATGAATTTTTCCCAGCTGCCAAAAGATTTTTCTAAAGCAGCTAACAATTCACTTTCCGCTTTGTTATCTTCTTTCCCCGGGCACATATTCTCCCAGAACAGACAGTGCAAGGCGTGTCCCGCGCCGTGGAAGGCCAATTCTCGTTCCCAATGCTTAATCAAAGCAAAATTACCACTTTCCCGTGCTTCTCTCAATTTCGCCACGGCGTTATTCAGGCCAGTTACATATCCAGCGTGGTGTTTTGTGTGATGTATTTCTAGCGTTTGTTGATCATAATACGGCTCCAAAGCGTCGTAGGTGTAGGGCAGTTTTGGTAATAAAAATTCTTCAGTCATGGTAGATCATCCTCCTATTTTGGGATATATGGAAAAAGAATAGTTTAAATATGTTATGATTTTAATGTCAATATGATTAAGCTGGTCGGTTTTTTTATCTTATGCTTGATCGCTGTGTCCGGCTGCTTACCAATGACAACAACAAAAACAATTGACAAGACAGCAGTAGCTGAAAAGACAGAGATAGCTACCTTTGCCGGCGGCTGTTTCTGGTGCATGGAAGCAGCTTTTCAGGAAGTGCCCGGCGTTCTTACAGCTATTTCTGGATATACTGGCGGGAAAATAGATAATCCAACGTACAACGATGTACTTTCCGGTAAGACCGGCCATCAGGAAGCTGTGCAGCTGACCTACGACCCGCAGAAAATTTCTTACGGGGAGCTTCTGGACATCTTTTGGCAGCAGATCGATCCGACTGATGCTGGCGGCCAATTTGCCGATCGCGGTTCAGAATATCAGACAGCGATCTTTTATCATAGCGAAGAGCAGCGGAAATTGGCAGAACGATCAAAAAAAGATTTGGCCGAGTCTGGAAAATTCGAGAAACCGATTGTCACGGAAATCCTTCCAGCTGCAACATTTTATCCCGCCGAAGAATATCATCAGGATTATTATCTGAAAAGAACAGCTCAATATCAAGCCTATGCCGAAGGTTCGGGAAGGAAAAGCTTTATTCGGAAGATGCGGGAGAAAGAATGAAAGAGCTTGTTGCATTTTTCATCGAATCCTGTTATGCTCTTTAACCATACGAAGTGTGGTCAAACTTCGTCCAAATATTTTTTTTGGGAAAAATTATTTCAAGAACGAATTTCTATCAAGTTATAAGAATCGAGGGCAAGAAGTATTGTGTATTATTATTTAGTGGGTCTTTGATATCTTTCTCGGGCATATTCTAATGCATCAACAATTCCCGTGAAATTGTGTGCATCAGCTAAAGACCTGGCCCTAAATTGAATTTTCGTGTATGGAACATTACTGTCATCAATCGTTTGTTTTAATGCTTCGGGTGTAACATCTGTTTTTTTAGCTTCAGATTCATGACCAAACTGTCTAGCTTGAATTTGTTGCTCTAAAGTAAGAGAAGGAGTACTTCCTAAAGCATAAAACAGTAAATATTTATCAAAGACCGGTGTTCGAGCAGTATTTCGACTCCAATCCATAAAAGCAGAATAATTTGTAACAACACTCAGTGATTTCCCAAAAGCAGCAAATAATTCTTGACCCCAAACTGCATCTTGAGGAGATTGAGTTTCGACTGTTCTCCTAAATGATTCATACAATTGATCGGTTTGGAAATCAAGTGCTTCTATTTGTTCATTTGATAATGTTCTGCTTGTCATTTTAATCTGAATAATAGGGGGTAGTATTTAAATCTTTGGTTTCTTAGTCTTTTATGAGTAGTAAAATTTCTTCTTGCCACTTCCGCCATTTTGCTCCAAAAAAATTGGGACCATCATTTCTTTTCAAACCGTTCTTTATCCCTACCGTAACATTTTTCCATCACTCGGTCAAAAGATTCATCAAGATTTATCCCCTGAGAATTAGCAAGACAGCAGAGAGAAAATATAACGTCGGCCATTTCTACGCCAAGATGATGTTCCCCTTCTCCTACTTTCTTCTTTTTCGGACCAAATTGGTGGTTTAATTCTCTTCCTATAACGAAGGAACAAAATAATTAATAAAATTTGTTTGTTCCTTCGAATATAATAGCGGAACTGATATTAATCACTTACTACCGCTATTATACTTCCCCAGCTTCCTCCGCTAGACGAGCAAAGATTTCGTGTGGTTTCCAGTATCCAATTTTATACTGCTGTACCCATTCATCAACTTGGTCTTGTAATTCTTTCAAAGACATCAGATCTTTCCGACCAAGTCTAATCCTGGCTTCAATGTTTTCTTGCCTGGCTGCCAGCTTGCGGGGCAGACTTCGTCGCCATGCTCACGGACAAATTGTGCCGCTTTAATCTTTCTCAGCAGTTCTGCAGTACTTCTTCCAATACTATTATCATGTATCTCCAATGCTTTCAGTACGCCATCGGGATCGATGATAAACGTGCCTCGTAAACTAATCCCTTCCATGGGGATGATCGTTCCATAGGCCGTACAAAGCTGAGCAGCCGGATCAGCGACCATCGGGAAAGTGATTTTCTGGATTGTTGCCGAGGTATCAGCCCAAGCTTTATGGACAAAAGCGGTGTCTGTACTGACACTGAACACTTCCACATTCAATTTTTTTAACTCTTCATATTGATCTGCTAATTCACCCAGTTCTGTCGGGCAGATGAATGTAAAATCTGCAGGATAGAAAAAGAGGACAACCCATTTTCCTTTGTAATCTTTTAGTTTGACATCGACTATTTTCCCCTGGTGATATGCCTTTGCTTCAAATAGTGGTGCCGGTGAACCGATTGCTAGTTTATTTTCGTCCATTGTAACTACCTCCTTTACGTCGTTGATGACGATCAGAAATGATTGGTATTTTAAAGAATGACATTCATATATAAACATTTTGGAATAAGAAACTAGTGTTTGTTTAGAGAGGTTTGAATAATTCAATTATTGATTTACAAACTTCTCTTTAGCTGGCGGTGCGGCTGACTTTTTCTCCAGAGTCCATAATCCCAGAACATTTATATAGGTGTTTTGGTTTGCAAAGAGCATGGGCTGGTTATCAAATACGACAAGTTGGGTTAAAAAAAATGTTCTGCGGATAGAACCGCCGCCAAAAGGACTTACTGTCTATCAGCGAGATCGTGATCGGCGCGAAGCTCAGCGCAAAGCACAGGTCGATTTGTCTACCCGAAACAAAAGTAGGGAGTTAGGTGTACTTCTCAAAGAAGCATATGATAATGGTAACCATATCTTGGTTAATACACAGGCATTCCAACGTCTCTGTAACCGACAGCTGACGCCTTACAATACTCCTGCCTGGAAAGAGAAGATTGGGACAGAAATTATCGTCCCGGCGGTCAAGTATTGGGAAAAGATCGAGCGCATCCAAGTTCTTGCACCAGAACGGATACCCGGAAAACCAAAAAAGGATGTTGTGAAGATGCAGCTCTATCGCCGCACGCTTTCTGCCGTTGCTGACAAAGATTTTAAAGAATCCGCAAATAAGTTCCTGAATATGCTGCAAAGTGCAATCAAAGCCAGGCAGGAACAGCTAATTAAGCTGGGCTACGAAATTGAAAGAAGAGCGAGGATAGAAAAGCAGGGGATAATATCGAAGCTATAATCATTCTCACGTCCAAAATGTCGATTTAAATGGATAAAACCATATAACCGCCACTTCTCAAATAAGTAAAGTACTATTTTGAGCAATTTCTACCTTAACTTCAATAGCTTCGCGTTAATCGCTACAATAACCGTACTTAAAGACATAAATACCGCCCCGACAGCGGGACTTAATAACAGATCGTATTTATACAAGACTCCGGCAGCAAGAGGAATAGCCACAAGATTATAGCCTGTCGCCCAGAGGAGATTTTGTTTCATCTTAGAGTATGTCGTTTTAGCCAAACCAATAATCGAAGCAACATCCCGCGGATCATTTCTCACCAGAATAATATCAGCAGATTCTATCGCCACATCTGTTCCAGCACCGATCGCAATACCCGCATCTGCCTGCACTAACGCCGGCGCATCATTGACACCATCGCCGACCATCACTACTTTCATCCCTTTTGCTTGCAGTTTTTTGATAGCATCCGCTTTTTGATCCGGCAAGACTTCGGCAAAGAAATCATCTAGCCCGAGTTCTTGGGAAACCCACTCCGCTACTTTTTGATTATCTCCGGTGAGCATCATGCACTTGATATTCATCGCTTTTAACTTTTGTATTGCTTCTTTTGATTCTTCCCTAATGATATCAGCAAGAGCGATGAACCCAAGCACTTTATTCTTCTCCAGAACAAAAATAACTGTCTTTCCTTGCTTTTCTAACCTGGCACTCTTCTCATTTGGTTTGATCTGATGCTCTTTAAGATACGACGGCCCAACAACGGTGATTACTTTTTTTCCGATATTTCCTTGTATTCCCTTGCCAGGCAGAGCACGAAATTTCTGGACTACCGTCAGCTTGATTTTTTCCTCAGCTGCTTTTCGAGTTATTCCTTTGGCAATCGGATGTTCCGAATTTCTTTCAAGGGAAGCAGCATACGACAGAATTTGTTGAGAGGTAAATCCTTTTTCAGTGATAATATCAGTCACACCAAACTCGCCTTTCGTCAGCGTTCCCGTCTTATCAAAGACGATCGTATCGATATTCCTGATACTTTCAAACGCAATCCGATTTCGAATCAAAAAACCATTTCTGGCAGCAATCGAAGTTGAGACGGCAACGACAAGTGGCACCGCCAAGCCTAAAGCATGCGGACAGGTAATAATCATAACCGTGACCATTCTTTCCAACGCAAAAGTAAACTTTAAACCGATAGCAAGCCATAACGCTAAGGTTAATGTTCCTACAGAAACGGAAATGATCGTCAGCCACGTTGCCGCCCGATTTGCCAAGTCTTGTGTCTTTGACTTTGATTCCTGCGCTTGTTTGACGAGATTGATAACTTTTGCCAAATAGGTGTCTTCACCAGTATGGGTTATTTTGACTTCTAATGCGCCTTCGCTGTTAATCGAACCGCCGATAACTTTATCTCCTTTTTTCCGGCTGACTGGTTTCGATTCACCAGTGAGCATGGACTCGTTTAGACTGCTTTCGCCTTTGATGACGATGCCATCAGCAGGAATTTTTTCTCCGGGGCGGACGAGGACAATATCCCCCATTTTTAATTGAGATAATGGAACGTCTTTAATTTTATTCTGATTAGTGATCAAATGCGCCTCAGCAGGCATTAATTTTACTAGTGCTTCTAATGCACGAGAAGCACCAAGAATAGATCGCATTTCGATCCAATGGCCGAGAAGCATAATATCGATCAATGTTGCTAGTTCCCAGAAAAAGATCTCTCCTTGCAAGCCAAAGACAACTACGGAGCTGTAGATAAAAGCTACGCTAATCGCCAAAGCAATAAGCGTCATCATCCCCGGTAATTTATTTTTTATTTCTTCAACAATACCTTTGAGAAATGGCCAGCCCCCATAAAAAAAGACGATTACCGAGAACGCAAATAAAAGATAGGTATCGCCATTAAATTGAATGTTAAATCCAAATAGATCATGGATAAATGGGGAGAGAAAGAGGATGGGGATAGTAAGAATGATTGAGACCAAAAATCGTTTCTTGAAATCACGAATCATCATTTCGTGATGCTGGCTGTGATCGTGATTTACCGGTTTGTGTTCACCATCTTGAGATGAATGAGGAGAAGAAACGGGAGGGGATCTTCCCCCCTCGGCAACAAGCACTGCACCATCCATCGTGCATCTTCCCGGCTTGCTAAACGTCATCCCGCATTTTGGACATTGGTATTTTGCCATGTTTATTCACCCGGTTTTTTCCTTTTTGACGGCATGTTGAGTGATCTCAAGATTGCAATTATTATACTTTCTACACCACGCTTCACACTTTTCTGCCCACTTTTTCTGGCTATAATAAAAGCCGCATTGGTTGCAAAAGTATTTCTTCGGTTTTATGCTTCCCGTTTTATCACTCACTACAACACGATTAGCTTTTATTATTGATGTTCAGCAAGCTATGCAGCCAGCACCATCCCACAAAGCTTTCGATTAAAGCAATCCAGCCAAGAATAGCGATCAGCCAACTCGCCCAAACTGCATTGTACTGCGGCATCCACGGGCCAAGCCACCAGAAAGCTAAGCCAAACCGCAGGATACGGTCTAATTTACCTAAATTTTGTTTCATCTTTTCACCTCTTTGATAATATTGGTAGAATAATTTTATTGGTTATAAATGTTTAGGGATGCTGGCACAATCCCTCACAAACATTTAAATATATGAAACTTATTTCATATGAAAATGGACTCACCTAAACCCAAAATGGGAAAAAGAGCGTATCAGCTCTTCTTCAGCACACTGGCTAATGAAACGAGATTAACGCTGATCAACATTCTCCGCCAAAAGCCATTAAATGTTACGCAGATCTGTGAGGTCGCAAATCTTGAACAAAGTCTGGTTTCGCATCATCTCAAAATGCTCGAGCACCACGGGATGGTGTTCAAGAAAAAAGAAGGAAAGTTTCGTTATTATACCGTAAACGAGAAAACGATTAAGCCGCTGCTGGAATCCATCGATGCGCATATGAAAGAATACTGCTGCAAGATACTCGCAGGGAAAAGGTAGGAGAAGAAAAATGGCGGCCCAAACAAGAGTTAAACCCACAACTAAACCAACAACAGAACAGAAAAACATCCAGGCAAACAAAACTTTTTTCGGCCGCTGGTCAAAGACTTACGATTCATTAGGAATACGCTTCTGGATGCGGCGATTTCAAATTCCGGCATTGCGCGAGATTAAATTTCAACCAGGAATAAAGATTTTAGATTTAAGCTGCGGAACGGGAGAACTATTGCAGGATCTATACCGCAGAGGCAAAGGAAAGATAAAATTATTTGGACTAGATATTTCCGAGGAAATGCTGGAGATGGCGAGGAAGAAACTGCCCTTGGAAGTAACTTTAGTCCGGGGGGATGTGCACCGCCTTCCCTTCGACAGCGGAGAATTTGATTATGTTCTCTGCACCGAGGCGTTTCATCATTATCATTCCCAATATCAGGCTGTCACAGAGATGAAACGAGTTTTGAAGAACGACGGTAAAATAATCATTGTCGATATTAACTTCTTCTTACCCTCGATCCATTGGCTTTTCCAGAAACTGGAGCCAGGATGTGTTAAGATCAACAATCAGGGGGAGATGGGCTTGTTGTTCAAAAAGAACGGCCTAAAGATAGCTAGACAACAGCGAAATTTTCTGTTTGCGATCATGACGATTGGACAAAAAGAGGAAAGAGGAAAAAAAGATAAAAATATGGAAAAAGAGGAAATCAGAAAATGACAATCACACCTAAAAAATGGGGAATGATCCTATTGGTCGTAGGAATTATGCTCTTGGGAATCCTCGCGCAGGTCAAAATCAATATCGATGAACGAAGCACCTTTCTCTGTACGATCGTCGCGGCCGATCCTGCCTTGACGATGGACGAATGTCCCGCTCATAAAGATAGCACATCGTGGCTGTTGGTTGCCGCTTTTGGGATCGTCTTTCTTCTCTTAGGCAGTGGATTTTATCTCATCTTTACACCTGCAGAAAAAACAGAAAAAAAAGCCTCATCTTCCGTATCTTCTACGCTGTCTGAACGGGAGATTTATCATAAGCCAAAAAAAGAGGTGGACATAAAACAACTCAGTTCAGAAGAACAACGGTTGTATACTCTCCTCGTCGAGAATAACGGTTCTCTCTATCAAAGCGATCTAGTCAATAAAACTGGCTTTTCCAAAGTTCAGATTACGCGTATTCTTGACCGCATGGAAGGGGCGGGAATTATTGAACGCAAACGACGGGGAATGACCAATGTGGTTATTCTGCAATAATTGTATGGGGTTTCCGGAGGTGGGGGTTGAAAAAAGAAGGGGCTCACAGACTATCTATTAATTTAAGAATTTCAACGGCTTTTTTAGGGTCTCCTCTTCCTACCGGAAAATAGCAAGGAATTATCTTTGTCTTGAAACCATTATATTCCATACCAAAAACCCTCAGTTTTTGGCTTTTGATAATCTCTGAATAATAATCTATCAATTTTATTTTTTGATGGGTCATATTTTCAAATGGAATGAGCCCAAAAGTGACTATATATTGGGGTTGAACAATCTCAATTTCTCTTTCCAAAATTGGCAAAAATATCTTAATTTTCTCTGAATTTGGCAGAGTTGCATCAGGACCGGTCCATTTTACAATATTAGTAAAGTAAAATGATTTTAACTTGAGAAAATTAAGCACTTTATCTGTAAATTCTAAAGACCAAGATTTTGAATTATTTATTTTTTCAATAAGCTCATCGTCAAACATTCCAGCATGATGGAAAATTCTCCAAATTGGTTTTGTTCCAATAACAGGAAATCTTGGTCCTTGCCAATTTTGGTCTGAACTAATGTTTACGTGGGTTGGATTTATGAATACAAACATCACTTTTGGACGAAATGTTTTACCATTGCCTAGAATTGGTTTCAAGCTATTTTCCGGGAAAAGTTCTTGATTCAATTCATTAACAACATTCCATAATTCTTCTAATGTCTGATACTGTTGATACATATATCATTAAGGGGAGTAGGCCATTTTAAATACATTTCTGTGAGCCCCGAGCAATATTGCACATAACTACTCTCAAACCACCCTAAACATTCCCGGTCCAGCCATGCCCATTGAACAGCTGAATTTTATCTGACCAGTTTTCGCTGGCGTAAACGTAATCACTGTCGGGTTTCCTTTCGTCAACCGCTCCGTGATACCGAGTGATGGTACGCTGATGATTTGAGCACAGCCTTGCGCCCCATCTCCATTTATCCGCCATTCCACAGGCACTCCTTGCTTCAACGTAAATGTATCTGGAGAATAATCGAGGCCGATCACTTTCATTTCCACGATTTGTTTTCCATCGACTAATTTTACGTTGGAATCGGCCTGTTGCGCTGGAAGATTTTGAGAGGGGGCGTTTTGATCATTCAATTCGGGGATATTATAGGAATCGAGATTAAAGCCAATGGTGGCTCCAGTTAGAGTCCAACCGCTGGGCAAGTTCATGATGCCGAGAATGATAATTAATACCGCCGAGAATGTCTTAAAGTAGCGCTGAAATGACCCTTTGCTCAGGCTGGAAAGCGCCCCCACAGAAAGAAGGCCGGGGAGTGTGCCCAGAGCGAAGAACAACATGGTTAAACCACCAGAGAACCAATCTCCTTTTCCCAAGACATAGAGTTGTAATGCTTGGGTAAAACCACAGGGTAAAAAGAAAGTTCCGGCACCAAATAAAAACGATTTTAACTTTAGCTTGCTTTTTGATTGCGAACCCTGCTCTCGGCTACTCGCATCATAGAATTTATGGGCAATACTCTTGGGCATTTTTATTTGAATACGATCCAAGAGCGGGAAAATGTGGAGGAGCTGCAACCCAACGATGATCATCAAGGCGCTGGCAACGATCGTAATGACTCCCGTAATGACCGGCGAGAGCGCCAATGTTGAGCCGAGAAGCCCGATTGCTGCTCCGAGAACGGCATAAGAGATAATCCGGCCGATGTTAAAGTAAAGATGCGACTGAAATTTTTCTGCTTTCGTAGCATGGGGATATTTTTCGTTATATTTCCCCGCCAGCGCCAGTAAAAGACCGCCAGATACGGCTAAGCAGGTTGAAGTTGCAGCGATTAAGCCCAGAACAAAGACAAAGCCATAACTCATGTTATCGCTAACGCCGAAGTTTTCTGGAAAAATGTTAAATTGTTGCAAGAGCAGATAGACTGCAAAAATAAAGACGAGGACAGCGCCGATCTCTTGATAGTGCTTTTTCTTTGTTTCTTGCTTTCTCTTAGTTTCTTCTGATAAAGTGAAGCTTGTTTGTGATGAATAGGGAGAATTCTTTTCTGTCAGAATGTAGCCTTTCTCTTTCACTGCCTGCTGCAGTTGTTCGAGTGTAACGCCCTCGGAACATTCAACTACGGCTTTTTCTGCAGCTCGCGAAACGTGAACATTCTTCACGCCAGGGACTTGTTTGAGAGAACGTTCAATTAACACTTCACAACTAGAGCAGGTCATCCCTTGTACCTGCAGTTCAAGTTTTACCATATTTCATAACCTCTTTCTTTTTAATAATAACGAATTCACAACGACACTGACGGAACTAAACGCCATCGCCGCGCCGGCAATGACAGGATTCAACAACCAGCCCGTAAAAGGATAAAGTACGCCTGCGGCAATGGGAATGCCCAAGACATTATAAAATAATGCCCAGAACATATTTTGTTTAATCTTTGACATGGTAAAGCGGCTGAGTTTTATTGCGCGTGGCACATCCATCAAATTATTTTTCATCAAAACGATGTTTCCTGTTTCCATGGCTACATCTGTGCCGGAGCCCATGGCAATACCAATATCTGCTCTCGCCAGAGCGGGGGCATCGTTAATGCCATCGCCAACCATCGCTACTTTTCCTGCTTGCTGCAGCTTCTGGACGTATTTTGCTTTGTCTTCGGGCAGAACTTCAGCAAAGAATTTCTCGATGCCAACTTTTTGAGCGATGGCCTTTGCTGTCCGTACATTATCTCCAGTAATCATGTAAGGGATTATTCCCATCTTCTTTAACTCACGGATCGCTCGGGGAGAATCTTCTTTGATTTCGTCAGCAACGGCAATAACGCCAAGAATTTTTTTCCCGTCAGCGACAACCATCACGGTCTTTCCCCCCTCTTCCAAACGGGAAAGAGTATCTTTCCATTTATTGAGAGAGATTTTGAGTTCTTCGATCAGCCGGGGATTGCCGATATAATAGCGTCTTGAACCAAGGGAGGCTACGACTCCTCTTCCTGTTAATGCTTTAAACGATGTTACTGTACGCGGAGTATAGTTCGACGCTTCTGCTTTTCGCACGATTGCTTCCGCAAGGGGATGTTCGGATTTTTTCTCAATGCTTCCGGCGATGGCAAGAAGCTCTTTCTCATTGATTCCATCTTCTAGGAGGATATCGGTAACAGTGGGCTGGCCTTTGGTAATCGTTCCCGTTTTGTCAAAGATAACATATTTCACTTTGTGGGCGGTTTCCAATGCCTGCCCGCCTTTGATGAGGATGCCATGCTTAGCGCCTTTTCCCGTGCCAACCATAACAGAGGTTGGCGTTGCTAATCCTAGAGCGCAAGGACAGGCAATAACAAGGACGGCGATAGTCGTGATGAGAGCGAATGAAACGGTGGTGTGAGCAAAGGAGAACCAAATCGTAAAGGTAATCAACGCAAGATAAAGAACAAGAGGCACAAAAAAAGCGGAAATTCGGTCGGCAAAACGCTGGATCGGCGCTTTTTGCGTCTGGGCATCTTCAATTAATTTGATAATCTTGGCGAGCGTCGTTTCTGCGCCAACTTTGGTTGCTTTAAACATGAAATTGCCCTGTTTGTTTATCGTTGAACCGATGACTAAATCACCTTTTTTCTTCTCGACAGGGATACTTTCACCGGTGATCATACTTTCATCAATGGATGAATGGCCATCGACGATGATGCCATCGACAGGAACTTTCTGGCCGGGCTTAACGATAATCACATCATTCACTTTCACATCATCGATGGGGATCTGAATTTCGTTTCCATCTTTGAGAATAGTCGCTGTTTTCGCGCCGGTTTTCATCAATGTGCTAATTGCTTCACTGGTCTTGCCTTTGGCCACTGCCTCGAGATATTTACCTAGAATGACCAGCGTGATAATCACCGCAGATGCTTCGAAATATTGATATCCTCCTGTCGAAAAAAGAACGACGTACATTGAATAAAAATAGGCCGCGCTCGTGCCGATGGCAATCAGCAGGTCCATGTTTGCAGACTTGTTTTTGAGCGCCGCCCACGCTCCTTTGTAGAACGGCAGACCGATATAAAATTGAATCGGTGTTGCCAGAAGCCAGAGTAAATAGTCTTTTCCAGGGATCATCAGATCCATCAAGAACATGGCAATGATCACAATCGGAGAGGCAAGAATGATACTGATGATCGCTTGTCTTTTTAATCGGCTGATCTCTTTCTTGCGGGAGATTTCCGCAAGTTTTGTCTGATCTTTGCCATCAGCGATCATCGCGGCGTAGCCTTTACTTTTAATTGCGGCAATCAATGCTTGTTCATTTGCGGTGGTAGGATCAAATTCCACGGTTGCTTTTTCCGTGGAATAATTGACAATCACCGTTTTCACACCATCAACTTTCTGCAGTGCTCTCGTTAAGACGGTGACACAACTGGCGCAATGCATGCCGCTGACTTGAAGAGTTGTTTTTTTCATGATAGAATCACTTTGTATTCACCTAATGATTCGATTTCTTGGCTGAGTTTTTTGATATTGATTGGTTGATCATGCTCGACCGTTGTTTTACCTGTCTTGAAATCAACAAGGCAGGATTTGATGCCTGTAAATTCAGTACAGACCTCTTCGATCAAGAGTTTGCAGGCGTTGCAGTGTGTTCCTTTGACCGTAAATGTTGTTTTCATAAGTGATCATCTCCGGTGTTTTGTGGGTATTTGGACTGCAACATCTTAAATAGATTACGTGAAACTAGTTTCTGGGAGATGGAATATGTGAAGATCGAAGAACGAGAGATTCCCAAATTGAATGAAAAGTATTTGTTTAGCTGACGGCAAGGCCAAGCGGTGTATCCGCAGAGACTTTGTTCCTAGCTAGGTGCGGAAATCTTCTGGTTCACCGCGAGAGGCAGAAAATATCTTTGCCGATTTCCGCGCGGATACACGGCCTGTCGGAAAAGCTAAACAAATACTCTTTTTTTAGATCATTTAAACGAAACATTTAAATGGAACCCATTATTTTTACATTAATTGTATAAGGTGAAAAAAATGCAACTTGAAATCGATTTTAATAACCCCCGCATATTAAAAGGATATTTAGAACAGGCTCTTCCTCAATACGGATTAGAGGAGGTAGGAGTTACTGTTGGAAGAAATGGTGGGTTAGCCTATCTCTTGTTCAAGAATGATGATTGGCAAAGACTTCCCAGAGAACTAAAAGTGAATACAATGAATCAGATAGATGCTTTTAGAGGATATTTTGATGCAGTTCAATCTTACGTTACTGCCGCAAGTGTACACGCTGAAAGATTTGGTTTCGCGTTAGTAACAGTCGATGGATTCCAAGTATTAAGTCCGGGTCTGGGACGGGATTCATCTGTTTATCAATCAGGAATCGGAACTGTTTCGATTGGATCTGTCGATAGATTTGAGGATTTTTTGCGGATGGTGGTGGCCGCCCGGAAAGAAAATGGAATCTTAAACGAAAGATATGTTGAATTAGGAAAATCTGCTGGTGCTTTACAAGATTCACGACGTTAATTATTTTTCTTTGAATATATCTTCTTTCTGTTTAGGTACATATTAAATGAGCAGAAATCAATACCGATCTAGAAAAGTTAATAAAGAGATTTACTGCTGTTCTCCTGATGGAATCAGACAGCCTGGAAATAGAACTCTTCCTCAAAGCAATTGAAGAAAGCTTCACCGGCATCAACCCTAAGACTTTCTGGCCTTTAAATGGCGGGCAGATCGATGCGTACTTTGATCTAGATGAATCTTTAGATATGTATCATCGGCTAAATAAACTAAGAGAGAAGCTCAGTGTGGCAGAAATCGCTCAGATGATGCCCTCGGCAGATATCATGCGGATCTTTTTAGAGCATAATGCCATCATCGGATTGAAAGTTGCAGATAAAGTCGGGGTTGCTAAAATCAGTGCTGAAGAAAGGGTGAAATATACTTTATTCTTATTTGAAATTCTCAAACAGAAAGTTAAAAATGACATCTTTTGCTTAGACGGGAAGAATCTGTTGTTAAGTGAACCTGAAGTAAGCAGGATTTTATCCCAAAGCGCATGGAATCAGCCCCATAACGAAGACGAAAAGAGAAAAATTGCATCTCTGGTCGTTACAGCTAATAATCTATGCTATACTTTATTTTATGATATTTTTGTCGCGGGGGGATTCCATCTCCATGGACCTTATGATGCCAGTCGGAAATTTGGAACGGATACAATCCTCTTGGTCAGAGAGTATCATCATCTCAATCCCCGAGAGATTTGGCCTCATTTGGAGATGCCCTATCGGCAGCTCCGAATGTACTTAGTGTATAAAAATCTTGATTTGAAGATCAATTTTGCCAATCATCCCACATCGACTACTTCGGTAGGAGACAAGTTGATTGCCTATCGGATTTATTTAGATGATCGAGAGATTAGGTTAGAGGACATAGATGGATACAACATTGAGGCATTAATCAGACTTTTTGAGAAAATATCATCACTACAAATAAAAAAAATTAATGGGTTGTCGGATTTAGATAAAGTCAGAAAAGGTGCTGAGATTGCTTATTTCCTCTTTAAAGATTTAAGAGAAGAGATGGGTGATCAATGGAAGCCGCCGCCGGAAATTGAACGAACAATTCAGAAACAGGGAGAGAAATATATTCAGCAATTCAAATACAAAGAAAAACCCTCTTTGGAATTTTGGAAAAAGATATTTGATCCGCGTAATGATTATTATTGAAAAGCAAGAATTGAGTATATTCTTCTTCGATCAAGATTTTGCAGGTGTTACAGTGTGTTCTTTGGATAGTAAACATTGTGTTCATGGTGGTTCATCACCAGTGTTTTGTGAATATTTGGACTGCAACATGTCAAAATAGGCAGGGGAGCAATCTCAGTACTTAAATCGTTTTTCATACTCTTTATGGTCAAACCATTCTAAGATAATATTGGCTATCCTCACCTCATCAGTTTCAATAGTGTAAATTAATCTCCACGCATCAGGAAGATTATACTTCCAGAGGTTTGTTATGCCGTATTTGTGGACGTATTCTTTTGGCCAAAGATTTTTTGGAATTTTTATCCCACAGGTTGGATTTGCTTTGAGATCATCAATTGCTCTGTCAATAAATTTGTAGAGTTGTTTATCTTCAAATTTGCCCTCTTTAAGGGCTTCCCATTCCTGCTTCACTTTTGGATTAATGAAAGCTACAGATATTTCTTTGTTCATCGTACAATTAAATCCTCTTTGATGAGTCTTTTTATTCTTGCAGGATTAAAAGTCCAAATAACACATCCCTCTTGATCTATAATTATTTTTCCTGATTGCTCGAGATAGTCTAAAATTACTTGGAAGGTTTGATACATCATTTTTTTAGGAAGTTTTTTCCAGAGTTGATATTTGCCACATTCTTGGCTGTGTTTTTGGATAGTTTCTTCTACCATAAAGACTGATTCCAGTGTTGGACTATGTAAAATTGTTGCTTCTTGCATATTATATAAGTGTATATAAGATTTCTATTTAAAGCTTTCGGCAGTTTTGAAGAAATTTTGTTAGACATAACGGTGTTAAGTCTGGGGAACTTTAGCGACCGAAAGTAAATCTCGTATTTTCGCCGTAAGGCGAAACAATATCAAATAGTGAGAGAGCGTAGTTCCCCCGAGTAGCGCAGACCGCAGTCGAGCAACGCAGAGTTGAATTTGAGTTTTTGTTAACAATCCTGCTTCAGCAGACATACTTTAGGGGCTTTCCGGACACGTCCATTTAGGGGGCTTTGGCGTCCTCAAACAAAAGTTTTAAATAGTAATGTACGTTATTCGTACTAATATGTACGTTAACCATACTATGTTAAGTTTGCCGGAAGCGAAGATACTAGACGTATTTCTTGATCTTAAGAGGCATTATTTTGCTGAATTGTTAAAAGTAGCTAAATTGACTCGTCCAAGAACATTAAGAGTCTTGAGGAAGTTGGTTAAACAGGGGATTTTGGAGGTAAGAACGGAGGCTAACGTTAAGTATTATTCGCTAAAAAGAACTTCTTTAGTTTATGCTACGCTGGGAGTGGTAGAATATGGCCGTACAGTGCTTTTTTTTGTCAAAAACAAGACACTTTCAATGGCTTTAGAGATGTTTAAAGTGAAATATGCTGATTATTCGGTTATGCTTGTTTTTGGTTCGATTGTAAAAGGGTACGCAACAAAAGCATCCGATATTGATATGCTTCTACTAAAAGAAAATGTTTCTCAGGGAGATATAAAGAAAGTAGAAGATGTTATCGATTTAATAAACGGACGGACAGGCTTAAAAATAAGTCCCTATTTTATGACTATGGATGAGTTTAAGAAAAAAAATGAGTTAGCTAAACAAGCAATAGAACATCATATCTTAATTGAAGGGGCAGAATCATTTTTTAAGATGGTGCTAACATGAACGAAGAAAAACCAAAAAAGTGGCAAGTATGGTTAGAGAACACAAAAACTCTCAACAGGGATTTCAAGAAGTACGTCAGACAACATATTGTTCGTAAAATTGAATCTTCTCCATCTCTTTCAAAAATTCATTTTGATAAATCATATCATAATCTCGACTTCGCTAATTTTACTGTTCAAAATCAAGAAAACATAAACAAAAGAGTAGGAGATGAAACGTATTATGATTGGGTAATTGTCATCGCTTACTATGCAATGTATCACGCTGCCATGGCATTGCTCTATAAAATGGGCTACAAGGCAGGTACTCATCTGGCTACGATTTGTGTTCTCTGTAAAGAATGTCTAGGAAAAACATTAGAGAGGAAAGACATTGAAAATATTTCTGCAATTCTGGAATTAAGCGAAGAGGAAATCAAAGAAATGGGTAGAGCAAAGGAACGTCGAGAAAAAGCAAGTTATTCGGGAAGTGTCTCATTTGAGAAGCATTTGGCAGAAATGACGCTGGATGATGCAAGGAAATTTATTAACAAAGTGGCGGACATTCTAAATAATAAGTAACTTGCATGGAGTAGTAACAATAGAAAGGTTTATAAATAACGATGCCTAAAATAACCCATGGTAAAAGTGTTGATATACGAAGATGGAGAAGATGATTTAGTTGCAAGATATGCTAGCTTGACTTCTCAACATGATGTCCACGTTAGACATAATAGAGCTGGTCCTATGTTTTGGGTTCATGAGCGATTTCAGGAATTCGGTTTTAAGCCAGAAAACTTTCAAAATGGATATGGAAACCCAAAAGAAGAATCTGCGGATGTGTATTTTGTAGATGGATTAAATGGTCATTGTTTTTATCTACTATCCGATCTTCCAAAAGAGAGAACATTCGTAAACAGCGATTCTCAAACCGTTAATCAAGAAGCAAAGAAGCGAGGCTTTAATGTTGTTGGTAATGAATCAGTTGATGCTATAGTTGAACGGATTATAGGAAGAAATTAGATAAATCGTCAAAGCCCCCCCTCGTCTTGTTTTTACTTTTCATAGTTTTTATCATCAAGGAAAGCCCCGTTAGTTTAAAACTCAAATTCAATTAGACTTAATGATGTTAGGCTTGTTTTTGCGGAAATTATGTCGAAGACAATAAAAGGAGCGAAAACCAAAAGGATTATGTTGAGTAGCTGGGAACGAAGTGGAAGCGCCACGAA
>Ga0209541_10001104_pt1 | contig 53969 bp, 63 predicted proteins | sample RifCSPlowO2_01_FD_184027 | JGI IMG/M metagenome (GOLD analysis project Ga0209541, IMG submission 184027) | Groundwater microbial communities from Rifle, Colorado - Rifle CSP2_plank lowO2_0.1 (SPAdes) (version 2) | ecosystem: Environmental > Aquatic > Deep subsurface > Groundwater | place... | reverse complement strand
CTATTTTAACACAAATAATTTCATTTTCGTTCATAATCATTTGTGTTAAAATAGAACCTAAGAATATCCCTGCACAACTATAAAAAGGATTCTTCAAAACAAAATTTTTAACATTACCACCAAATTTACTTAAAAATCCAAACTTCATTCTTTTTAACATTCTTTGAATATCTTCTTCTACATCTCCATCAGGATTTAACAACAAAACCTCCTCTAAATTTTTCTTAGCTTCTTTATAATAACCTAATTCATATTCTGTTTTACCCAATGCATAAATTGCTTTTAAAAAATTATATTCTAAATTTTTTTCAGCAGCACCTTTTGCAACTAAAAAATCTCCCTTAGCTAAATGATCCTCTCCTAAAGAAAATTGCATTAATCCTAAACTAAAATGCCTTAAAAATTCTTCATTAATCTTATAATAACTCTGTTCAGCATCAAAAAATTTTCCTTCCCTAAATAATTTATCTCCTTCTTCTTGGAATTTTAAATCAAGACTCATTTAATTTCCCCTATCACACTCCTTCTTTTCTTTCCGAAGTTTCTTTTTTTAAAAGAAAGCTACCATTCAACATCAATCTGATCTAATCTCTCATAAGGATAAATATCAATATGTTTTCTTACTTTATTATATTCCAATAACCCCTGCCAAGCAATCATAACTGCCTGATCTCCTGCATATTGTAAAGGAACTGAAAAAAATCTAGCATTTCTTTCCTTACACATAATACTTAACATCTCCACTAATCTTTTATTTGCAGCCACCCCCCCAATTAACAATAATTCATTTTTCTTTGTATGAGCCAAAGCCCTTTCAGAAACTTCAGTTAACATAGAAAACAAAGTTTCTTGCATTGAAAAACACAAATCTTCTTTTGAAACTTTTTTATTCTTAAAATCATTTACAGCCTTGGTAACAATCCCAGAAAAAACCAAATCCATTCCTTTCACAGTATAAGGTAATTTATAATATTTTCCTAATTTAGATAACTCCTCAATCTTTGGACCTGCAGGAAATCCTACACCCATCCCCCTTCCAAATTTATCCAAAGCATTTCCTAAACCAGTATCCAATGTCTCCCCTAAAATCCTATATCTTTTATTCTCTAAAACAATTATCTGAGTATTTGCACCAGAAACATAAATGTAAACAGGATCTTTTGCATCTGTAAATAATAAACCAGAAGTTAAATGTGCTACAGCATGATTTACTCCAATTAAAGGAACCTTCAAATGTTCAGCAATTTCTTTAGCAGCATCTAAAGCAACATGCAAGCATGGAGATAAACCAGGCCCTCTAGAATAAGCAACTAAATCTATTTTTTTCTCTTTTGACTCTTCTAAAGCCTTTTTTATTACATCCTCTTTAACATTTCTATGATGCTTAGCCGCTTCAATAGGTATTATTCCCCCTTCAACAGTTTTATACATCTCTCTAACATCACTTAATACCGTTCCTTTTGAAGAAACTATTGCAACTGCTATTGTATGTGCCGAACCCTCAATCCCTAAACATATCATAAAACTCAGCTGTTAAACAAGTTTTAAAAGGTTTATTACAACATAAAAAAATCAAAAATAGGACCCCATAGAATTGATATTAACCAAAAAGCTTAAATATAGCTTCTTAGTTAATAGTATTAAATGAAAGAATCAGATATAATCAAAAAAAATTTCAATGAATATTTGGGCATTGCAGACTATTCTTTTAAAAATAGAAAGTTCAATGCTGCCGTAACACTTTACTATAAAGCCTTGGTTGAACTTTGTGATCTAGTGCTATTTGAAAAAACAGATAAGATTGGTGCAAATCACGCAGAAAGATTTAAACTTCTTGAACAATTCGAACCAATACTTTACAACATAGCTTCAAAGCTTTTTAAATTTTACAGAGATTCTTATAATAAAGAAATATCAGAGACAATTGCAAAAATAATAAAGGAAAATGTAGAAAATGCTAAAGAAAAATATTTCAAAAATAAAGATATGGATAAAAAAGAATAAAGTTATAGATATAATATTGTTTGGTTCATCAGTTAGAGGTAATCTCGAACCTAAAGACATTGATATTTGTATTCTTATCCAGGATTTTGAAGAAAAAAATAGCTTAGAGCTAATAAACAGTTTGAGTTTAGTAACAGATAATTTAACCACAAAATATCATTTTACAATATTAAAAGTAAGTTCATTTTTATCAGGCAATACTCTTACAAAGACTTTGCTTAGTGAGGGTTATAGCTTAAGGCATAATAAACCGCTCTCTGAAGTATTTGGATTTCAAAGTAAAAGTATGTTTGTATATAGTCTAAAACATTATACTCCTTCAAAAAGAGTCCAATTCCATTATCTGCTTAATGGTAGATATGGATCTGTTGGCATCTTAAAAGAGGTTAAGGGGTATATAGTAAGCAATGGAACAATAATAGTTCCAACAACTAAAGAGGATTTATTAAAGAAAATTCTTAACCAGTGGAATGTCAGCTACAAAATTACGAGAATTCTATCTGGTTAACGATATTAACCACAAATAATGAATATAACCTTTTAGTTAATAGTGTTAAAGAGGGCTAAATTAGAGTTTTATCTTAAAATTAGGAAAACCTTTAGTTAGTAGACTAGCAGGGTTATGGAGTCTAAGGATTGGAGATTATAGGACTATTTACCAAATAAAAAACTCAGAATTATTAATCTTAGTTTTAAATCTTGGCCATAGAAAAAATATTTACTCTTAATAGTTGCAATTTTAGAACTTAACAAAGTTAAGAACGAATAATTTAAATATCCCCTAATTTACAGATTAAAATATGAATCCAAATATTAATAACATATTAGAATCTAACGAAAAAGTTGTTTGGCAAGGAATAATAAACAGAAAAGTTCTCATTACAACTTTGATAATATTTTTGGCTGTAACATTCATAATTGGTGGCATAGTAGCTGCACAACAAACAATCAACTATACCTTCAATGAACAACCAAAACAGATTAGTGGTTCAATTGCCGGTATCGCTATAATTTTGATTGGATTGTTAATATCTTTATTCTCATTTTTTTCCGATATCGTAAAAAATTATGCAGTAACTCAAAAAAGAATTATAATTAAATCAGGATTAATTGGTACTGATTTCAAATCAATTTATTTTGATCAAATTAAAAATATCATAGTCGATGTTGGTCTAATCGGTAAAATTTTTAGTGTAGGTTCTATAAAAATTGATATTGGAAAAACAGAAACATACTCAACTGGTGGAAATCATAACGCCCCAAGCCAAGTAAGAACAAGAACAATGTATGATGTTTTGAAATATATAGACAATCCTTATGAAGTATATAAATATCTTCAGAAAACACTTGAAGGCAGGAAAGAAAGTTTATATTCTGGAAGAGCAGATATAGAATCAAATCCCAGCGCTTATAAATAATTTGTAATAAATTCATAAACCGAGTTCTAAAACTCTTCGGGATTTTTCACTTCATGAAAACCGTTGCGCTATCCCTCGGTCTGCTTCGTAGCAACCAACAGTGATAACTTCCTCGACTACAGCCGGCGGTTATTCGAGATTGTGGTCTCTTTAGGTCACTTAAGTTAACCAAAATCATATCCAAATAAATTTAGTTTGAACCGAAAAAATATAAAAAATATCAGGATTTTATTAAAGATTTAAATTAATTCTAAATTTTACTCAAAAATCTTTCCAAAAAATCCTTTCCCTTCTAATTTTAATAATTCCTGATACAATTTTTTTTGTTTATTACTTAATTTCTTAGGACTTTCTACATCAACAACAACATATAAATCACCGTTTTCACTTCCATTAAATCCAGGCTCTCCTTCACTTTTTACTCTTAACATTGCACCAGATTCAATTCCTTGTGGTATTTTAACCTTAATCTTTTTCTCAACCTCTACCTGCGCACCTCCATTACATTTTTCACAAGCTTTTTCAATCATTAAACCTTCACCACCACAAGATCTACAAGTTGTTATAGAAGTAAAATATCCAAAAGGGGTTCTTCTTTGTATTCTTTTCTGCCCAGTTCCTTGACAATCCTTACAACTAATTAACTCCTTACTCTCCGAACCTGTTCCATTACAATACTTGCAAGATTCAAATTTATTAACCTCAATGATTTTTTCAACACCTAAAGCAGCCTCTGGAAATGAAATTGTTAAATCATACCTCAAATCATTACCTCTAGATCTTCTCCTTTTCCTTCCACCATGACCACCAAAGAAAATATCAAAAATATTTGTAAAATCTGAAAAACCAGCGCTTCTAAATACTGATTCAAAATCCGCACCTCTAAAAATATCCTCTTGAGAATATCTTTGATCAAAACCAGAATGCCCAAATTGATCATAAGTAGTTCTTTTCTGATCATCACTTAAAACAGCATACGCCTCAGAAATTTCTTTAAATTTTTCTTCAGCATCTTTAGTCTTATTTAAATCAGGATGAAATTTCTTAGCTAACTTTTTATAAGCACTTTTAATATCGTCTTTAGAACAGCTTTTACTTACCCCTAAAATCTCATAATAATCTTTTTTAGTCATATTCTTTATTTATTAAATGAATTTTTAAAACTAACTAAAAATAATAAAAGAAGTTTATTTTACCTCCTCTGCATCTGCATCATAAACCTTTTTATCCTTTTCATTTTTATCTTGAGCTTTTGCTTGTTGAGATTTAGCAGCCTCTTGATACATCTTAGTTCCAATTTCCTGCGCAACTTTCTCTAATTCCTGCAATTTATTTTTAATCTCCTCTACATTATCAGATTTAACAGCTTCTTTCAACTCTTTAATCTTAGGCTCAATCTTATCCCTAGTTGATTGATCAATCTTATCCTTATGCTCTTCTAATAATTTCTCAGTAGAGTAGATTAAAGTTTCTGCATTGTTCTTTACTTCAATAGCTTCTTTTCTTTTCTTATCTTCTTCAGCAAACTTCTCAGCTTCTTGTCTCATTTTTTCAACTTCTTCTTTATTTAATTTTTGAGTTGAACTTATTACAATAGACTGAGCCTTTCCAGTTCCTAAATCTTTTGCACTTACATTAATAATTCCATTCGCATCTATATCAAATGTAACTTCAATCTGTGGTATCCCTCTAGGAGCAGGAGGAATTCCAGTCAATTCAAATCTTCCAATTGATTTATTGTCAGCAGCCATCTCCCTCTCACCTTGTAAAACATTTATAGTTACAGCAGGTTGATTATCAGCTGCAGTTGAAAATATCTGAGACTTCTTAGTTGGAATTGTAGTATTTCTTTGGATTAAAGGAGTTCTTATTCCACCTAAAGTCTCAATACCTAAAGTTAAAGGAGTTACATCCAATAGTAAAATATCCTTAACATCTCCAGCTAAAACCCCAGCCTGAATTGCTGCACCCATTGCAACACATTCCATTGGATCAACACCACCTTCGGGCTTCTTATTTGTAATTTTCTCAACAAAATTCCTTACAATTGGCATTCTTGTAGGTCCGCCAACTAAAACTATTTTATTAATATCCTTTGGAGTTAACTTAGAATCCTTCAAAGCCTGCTCAACAGGTTTTCTGCATCTTTCAATAATAGGATTTACTAATTTTTCCAATTGAGCTCTAGTTAATTTCATCTGTAAATTCTTTTGCCCTGAAATAAAAGGTAAATTAATCTCAGTTTCTAAAACAGTTGATAATTCTATTTTAGCCTTTTCAGCAGCCTCTCTAACCCTTTGAACAGCAGTTGCATCCTCATTTAGATCAATTCCATTTTGTTTCTTAAATTCTTCAAAAATAAATTTCATTACAATAGCATCCATATCAGTCCCGCCTAATTGAGTATCTCCAGAAGTAGATTTAACTTCAAATACACCATCACCAAATTCCATAATAGTTACATCTAAAGTTCCACCACCTAAATCAAAAACTAAAATCTTGAATTCCTTATCTTGTTTGTCCAAGCCAAAAGCCAAAGAAGCAGCAGTTGGTTCATTTACAATTCTTACAACTTCTAAACCTGCAATAGTACCGGCATCTTTTGTAGCTTGTCTCTGATCATCATCAAAATAAGCAGGTACTGTAATTACAACTTTATCAATCTTCTCACCTAAAAATTGTTCTGCATCCTTCTTAATCTTTTGTAATATAAAAGCAGAAATTTGTTGAGGAGTATATTCCTTACCAAAAATTTTATACTTAAATTTACTACCCATCTTTCTTTTTGCAGCTGTTACAGTTCCTTCAGGATTACTTATAGCCATCCTTCTAGCAGGTTCTCCAACTAACATTTGACCATCCTTAGTAATTGAAACAACAGAAGGAAATGCCTTACCGTATAATGAAGCGCCTTCAGCACTTGGGACTATAATTGGTCTTCCAGCTTGCATAACCGCAGCTGCAGAATTTGATGTGCCTAAATCTATGCCTAAAATCTTACTCATTTTATTTTCCCCCTGAAGCCACTATAACTCTAGATGGCCTCAAAACCTTTTCTTTAAAAAAATATCCTTTTTGAATTTCTTCTATAATCTCACCATCTTTTTTTCCATCAACATTTATCTTCTGGATTGGTTCATGGTTAAAAGGATCAAATTTTTCACCAATAGAGTTAATTTCTTTTAACCCTTCCTTCTCCAAAACACCTCTAAAATTATTGAAAATCATTTTTATTCCCTCTAAAACCTCTTTATTTCCAGTTTTCAAATTCTTAATAGCAGCATCAAACTCATCCAGAACATTAACTAATTTTGAAATTAACTCAAAAGATGCATATTCCTTAAACATTTGGGTCCTTAATTCAATGTTTTTCTGATAATTTTGAAATTCAGCCTGTAATCTTTGTAAATGGTTTATAGTATCTGTTAATTCTTTATTTTTATTACTTAAGTCTTGCATTAGTTCTTTATTAAACTTTTCTAAGTCATTAGACCCTACTTTTACAGATTCCCCTTTTAAAGCCTTTTTTTGAGGTTCTTTAGCCATTTTAAAGCAATCTCCTTGAATAATCATGTTGACTTTAAATCAACCAAGTTTAGAATACATCAACTTATATTTAAAGCTTTTGTTTTTAGGGCTTTGACCATTAACTAGCCATAAACTTAACGTCTAAATCAAATTCTAAAATCGCCTCTGCTAAAACACAAGAATTATGGCAGACAATCTTAGTTAGAATCTCATTTTCCTGCCCCTTTTCTTTTTTCGCCCTTACAAAGAAACCAAATTTTCTCTTTATCATTGCAAAAGTGCTTTCAACATTAGATCTTTTGTGATAATGATCCGCAAACTGCATTCTGCTGTTTTTCCAAAGATTCAGCATAGAATTCCAAGGGCTTGATGTTCTTCTTTTAGGAATCCTTACATTTTTTCTAATCATTATATAAGGTTCAATTCCTTTCTTTCCAATGTATTTTACAAGTTTTTTACTCAAGTAACCAGCATCAGCAGAAATCTCCTTTGGCATAAATATTTTACAAGTATCATCCAATAATGGTTTAAACATCTTTGAATCGTGAACATTGCCCTTGGTAATTTCAGCAGAAGTAATTACATTTGTTTTAACACCAGTAGCAATATGTAATTTTGTCCAGTTTCTATGCTGCTTATATTCTTCTCTCGATTTTATCCATCTTCCAAGATTAAAAGTTGAAATTCCAGATGTATCAACAGCAAAATATACTTCAACCATTGACAAAGGTTCTGCAATTAATTTGTAGAGTAAATGTAAATGATTGGTAATCTCAGAATTGTTCATATATTTATTTAATGCACTTCTCTTGTAAACATAATCTAAAATACCCATTGCTTTCGCAAGCTTTAATTCGCTTTCAAGCCTCCACGAAGATAATTGTGTATACGTCTTAATACACAATGCCTTAATAATATCTGGATAATTAACTCTCGGCCTGCCATCCCCTTTGTAAGGTGTTTTAATGTTTAAATAATCAACAGCCATATTGATTAATTTGTAAACAACTAATTTTTCTGACCTTGAACTTTGATAATATATCGGCCAATTTTGTTTGTAAGTCTGTCTCTTTTCAAATAACTTTAAACTAGTCTGCTTTGTTGGGTTTTTCTCTACTCTGGCATTTTTCCAGTATTTCTTTATAGCTTTTTCCCCGTCCCAACCAAGGTTTATTATTTCTGGCATTTTTTGTTTATCCCCCCGTTTTAGTCATATGTAATTTTAGTCTAAAAAGTCATAATTCATTTATAAGACTTATGTATTATTAGTCTAATATGTCATAGACTATACAAATCTTTAAATATAATAAATTAGACTAATATCTAATGGCAAAAAAACATGGGATACCAAAAGAGATTATTGAACAATTGGACATAAAAAAACAAGAACCCTATAAAGTTAGTATCATCATCGAACACCACCAAGCAAGAATTCCGATACCCAGAGCAATAAGGGAAGACTTAAACCTCAAAAAAGGTCAAAAAGCAATAATATTTTATGACGAGGAAAACAAAAAAATAATTTGCGAGATTCAGAATGTACATTAAATCTATTACAAGAGGAATTTTAAGTGTAATGTTAAAATATCGAGGATATCACACAACTGGAAGAATAGCAAGATTAGCTGGAATATCATGGAATACAGCCGAGAAATACTTATATAGGCTTGAAAGAAAAGGTTGGATTGTAAGAAAACAAAGAAGAGGAGATAGGATTTATTGGAAGGCTGTGAGATAAAATGTATAATGAACCTGAAATAAAGAAAAAATTAAAATTATTAATAGATGATTTTAGATTAAACTATCAACAATATAAAGAGCAATTAGAGGCTAATACAGAAACTAAATTAGCAGAACCTTTGTTTGAAATTCTCGGTTGGGAAAAAAGCGATTTTGTTAAACAAGCAAGAGCCTCACGTGGAGGGAAAAAAGGACATGCAGATTATGCTTTTAAAATTGGAGATAAAACAGTTTTTTTCTTAGAAGTTAAACAAGTTGGTGTTTCTCTTGAAAAAGAAGCAGATAAGCAAGTTATTTCTTATGCGCTATCAAGAAGAGTGCCTTTTGCAGTTTCTACAAATTTTGAACAAATGAAAGTATTTTGTGTAGAAGAAAGTGAAGAGAGAAAAGTTATTTTTAGAACCTTTTCCACGCCAGAAGATTATTTAAATAAATTTAATGATTTACTTCTTTTATCCAAAGAAAGCTTTGAGCAGGGATTATTATTAAAAAAGGCGGTTGAAGAGGAAAGGCTGAAAAAAAGAATTTCCATTGACAAAGTTTTATTAGAAGACTTCTGGCGGGTTCGCACTTTAATTGCTAGTGATATTGAAAAAAGATATTCAGGAAAATATAGTATCAATGAAAAAGATGAAATCGTTCAAAGGATTATAGATCGATTGATTTTTATCAGAAGATGTGAGGATATAGGTATTAACCCTAAAGACATTAGATTAGAAGAATTAAGACATCTTTCACAGAATAAAACGTATCCAAGATTGAAAGAAATTTTTAAAGAATATAATACTGTTTATAATAGTGGGTTGTTTGCTATTGCTAAAGACAACGATTGTGATTTTATAGAGATTGATGGTAAGATAATACAAGATCTAACCTATTTGCTTTATGAATCTAAGGATAAAAAATATATTTATAACTTTGATTGGATTGATGCCGATGTTTTAGGTCAAGTTTATGAACAATATCTGGGTAAAATTTTAGCTCAAACTAAATCAGGAAAAGCTAAATTAAAAGAAGGTCAAGCACATAGGAAAGAGCAGGGAATTTATTACACTCCTACTTATATAGTTGATTATATTGTGAAAAATACTTTAGGGGAATTGTTGGAAGATAAGAAAGTTAATGCTCAAAAAATTAAGATTTTAGATCCTGCCTGTGGGAGTGGTAGTTTCTTGATCAAGGCATTTGATTATTTAAACAAAAATTTATCTAAAACAGATGAAGCTAAACAGCATAAGATTGACAGTCAAGGCTCTTATTCAATAAAAACTGAAATATTAAAAAATAATATCTTTGGGGTAGATTTAGATAATAAAGCAGTAGAGATTACGAAATTAAATTTGTTATTGAAAGCTGCTGAGAAGGATAGGAAATTACCTGAAGAAATAGATATGCATATTAAACATGGAAATTCTTTAATTGATGACGAAAGCATCGCTGGATTAGATGCTTTCAAATGGGAAGATGAATTTAAAGATGTCATGAAGAATGGCGGTTTTGATGTTGTTATAGGGAATCCGCCTTATATTAATGCGATTCAACTTACGAAATCAGTAGGCGAATCTACAAAACTCTACTGGAAAAGTAAATATCAATCTGCAAAAGGTACTTATGATATTTATATCCTATTTTTTGAACAAGCCTTAAGGGTTTGTAAAGAAGGAGGATTTGTTTCATTTATTACACCGAACAAATATTTATCTTCTCCATATGGAATAGCACTTAGAGAGTTCATATCAAAAAATTACAAGTTGGTAAAAGCTATTGATTTGTCAAAAGTAAAAGTTTTTGATGACCCATCAGTATACCCTATAATAACAGTAATCCAAAAAGTGAAGCCAAAAAAGGAATATGTCATCACTACAGAAAAAGTATTATCAGATAACATAGAAGAAAAGAAAACCTATAGCATTTCATCAAGGACACTTACAACATTACCTGATTGTTTATGGGGAATAATATTATCAAATAATGTATCTATAATAGAAAAAGTATTTTCCAAGTCTAAACCTCTTGAAGAAGTTGCGATAGTACAGGCAACAAGTACCGCTTCAGAAGCTGATGAATATTCAAAATATATTAGTGAAAATATTAAAGGTTTAGCAATTATCAACACGGGAACTATTGACAGGTATTCTACTACTTATGGTTTTAATAAATTCATGAATAAAGGTAAGAAATTAGAAAAGCCTATTATGGATATAACTAAAGTGAGTGAAAATAGAAGAAATTTATACAAATCCCCTAAGATTATATTAGCAAAATTAGCCCTCCGTGTTGAAGGATTTTTAGATGAAAAAGGGATTTATGCTTCAATAAATACAAACTGCATACACACTCCAAATAAAGACTACTCTCTAGAGTGCATAGTGGGTTTAGTAAACTCTAAGTTAATAAGTTTTGTTTATTCAGAATTATTTTCTGGATTAAAGATGAGTGGTGGATATTTTCAATTCCAAGCCCCACAAATTAGAATTTTACCCATAGCTACTGCATCAAAAGAAAAACAAGACCAAATAGGAATTCTAGTAAGGAAAATGAGTTTACTATCTGAAAAATTAAATCAAATTAAAAATAAAATAACTGATGAGAAAGCAAGACTAGAAAAAGAAATCAAAAAAACAGATGCTGAAATTGATGAGCTTGTTTACAAGATTTATGGCATAACCGCCAAAGAAAAGAAAATTATTGAGGAGAGTTTAAAATGACAACAACATTCAAACTCTCTCCCTCATCAATTAACTTAATGCTAGAATGCAAACGTTGTTTTTACTTAGACAAGCATAAAGTCTGGAAAAGGCCTTCAGGAGCATTCCCATCACTGCCTTCTGGAATGGACAGGATATTAAAAACACACTTTGACAAGTTCAGTGAAAAAGGAAAACTACCGCCAGAATTATGCAAAAATAATTATTGCGAAGGTCTTAAATTATTCAATAACAAAGAATTATTAAAAATATGGAGAAACAATCTTAAGGGAGTAAGGTGGACTGATGAAGAGGGAAACATATTATTTGGGGCTGTTGATAATATTCTATTAAGGGGAAAGAAATTAGTTGTATTGGATTATAAGACAAGAGGATATGCACTAAAGGAGGATACAGCAGAGCATTACCAAAATCAATTAGATATTTACAATCTTTTATTGAGAAAAAATGGTTATGAAACAGAGGATTTTGCTCTCCTGTTGTTTTACGTTCCAAGAGAAGTAACAGAAACCGGAGAGGTAATTTTTGATACAGAATTAGTGAAGAGAAAGATAGACATTAAAAACGCTGAGAAATTATTTAATGAGGCTATTAAACTGTTGAATGGGGATTGCCCTAAAGAATGTTGCGAGTGGTGTGAGAAAGTTTAATTTTTTTTCATTTGAACATCATCCCGATTAAACCTTAATTTAATTTTCTTTTTTTTCTTTCAGATTTATATATCTTAAATTAAGCAAAAATTAATGCATAAGTTTTTTAAAGATGCTTTTATTGATATTTGAAACTAAAAAAGGGGTTAGAAATAATTAGAGGTGATGTTTGACCCCTTTTATTTCTAACTTATTTTTTAGCGAATAAAATCTAATCAGGAGGATAAAAAAAGCATAGAGAAAGGACATTAAGGAATAGTAATAGTTTATGTGTTTAAACAGATACTACTATCCCCTAAGTTAGTAGTATTATAATATCTATTTAAACATTTATATTCTTTAGTGGATAGTTTTATGCTTCTGAAAAAGCAAAATGGCAAGAAGAAAGAATAAATTTTTATTAATAAGCCATATAGGTTTTATGGGGTTGTTATTAATTGCTGTGATTATTTTTTTAGGCATTTACATAGCACAACCAGTATTGGCTCATAAAATTCTTGATGGGTTAACTGCTTTAGTTACTGCAGTTAAAGGTTAGTTTTGTTTTGAGGGATTTTTATCCCTCTCTTTGATTTTAGGTTTTAGCACCCGTTAATGCACCAATACATGAAACTATAGAAAGCCACTAATAGTTAACACACTCATTAAACCTCTTTTTATACAATTTACTAGTAAAAAGGCTTTAAATTGATTTTTAATCCAAAAAGAACATTCCGGTAGTTTATGGTCAAATTAGGCTTTACGGTCAAAGCCTGTTTTTAGGGCTTTAACCATTAACTAGCCATAAACTTAACGTCTAAATCAAATTCCAAAAGTAAGCGCCATAATACAATTGAATCCTAAAGGTATAAAACTAGTGCGAAATAATTTCCGGACACTACATCTGTCCCACACAGCAGAAAACTTTATAAAAACAAATTCTAATAAAAATAAATGGTTAAAGCACAAAATATCTTCTATTTAATAGGGATAATCTTTGCTTTTGCAACAATAGCATATTTTTCATACGAATACTTATTTAATTTATCAAATATAGCAAAAACAATAATCTTTATTTGTTTATCAATAATATTCTTTTCACTAGCAGATTATTTGGCAGAGAGGAGCATCTAAAATGGCATGGTATCCAATATTAGGTTGGGGAGTATTTTGGATTGCATTAATTGTGTCTATAATACTTTACGCTACAAAAAGAAAATGGTATCCAATATTATATATAATTTCAGTATCAATCTATGTATATACAGTAAGTTTTGTTATAGACGCTTTTGATCTTTCAAAGAATTGGATTCTATTAATACTAGCATTTTCAGCAATTCTAATGATACTTTTAGGGTTATACCTATCTAAGAAATTTAAATCAACAAAAAGAAAATGAAGGCTAAATTAATTTTAGGAATTCTAATACCTCTAATTATAGTATTAGTTCTATCTATATTAAGTACCACAAATAAAGGTTTCTCAATATCGAGCGAAACTAAACCCGAAGTTATGTTCAATTCACTTTTTTTAAACCAAACATACACATACTCAGAAAAAGATAATATTCAAATTCAAACATTAACTTTGAACAATAATTTTTTTATGCCAAGAAGATTTGAGCTTCCAAGAATGCTAGCCTGTTTAAATGACAATGAAAATGTAAAAGAAAAAAAAAGTCTTCAATTAAGAAATAGTGAGGGTTCATATCCAAAGGATCCTATAACTGACGAAATACTATTCTCTTACTCAGATTCTAGGGAAAGCGTTGAAGTGGCTGCTAATTCACAAAAAAGAGTTAAAGTACTTGTTGAACCATTATATATAGAGAATTTTGATAAAAATATAGCCTCCTACAAAGATTACGATGAATTATTACTAGTTGAATCAAAAGAAAAAAGAAGAGACTATTATACCCCCTGTTTAAGCCTTACAGATGAAGAGTTAATAAATGCAATTCACATAAATATTCTCAAATAATTTTTACATAACTAAAATAAAGAAGTAAAATATTCACAACATAAATTCCAGTGCAAACCAAACAAAAATTCTTTAATTTAATATAAGATACATAAGCTAAATATATAGAACCCAAAACAGAAAGTATGGATAAATAAAACACATATTTCAAATTATATAACACTAAAAAAAATATTACAATATAAAAAAATATCCCCCCAATAGAATTTGACACCCCAAAAGTTTTACCATAAGGGCTATTAAATACTTTTCCACAGGATATATTCTCCCTTATATCACAAAGAGGTTTATAATCTTTAACCTTAGAAGTCTTCCACTCCACATAATAAGAATAAACAGATAATAGAAATCCCACAAAAGCAATCACTTGAATTATCATAATCCTAGAATAAAATACTTTAATATAAAAAGATTACTACGATTAGTAACCCATAAAACTTATCCTGCACTTAGACATCTTTTCATAAAATTCAAAATCATTTTTTTTACCCCCCGCTACATAAATAATATGATCCAAGCCAGTCCAACCAGTAAACCATCCGGCAGGCTCTAATAATACCTTTAAAAAATGTATAGAAATATTTTGAGACTGAAGAGAAGACAAATAAGTTGCAATAGTTATTAAAAAAGCCCCTAAAAGAGCCATAAACAAACCTTTCCTCTTAATAGAGTTTATATCCGCTCCTATCTTTTTATAATGCTTCTTAAAATGCTCGCAAAGTCTTTTTTTAATTAAATTTTCTTCACTCACTCTTCTTAATTTTTTAGGAACCAAGAGTATTAATGTAACCCCAATATACTTATCTCTACTAGCCCTTTTTGCTTCTTCTAAAAAATCATCAGAAAGTGCCTTTTCAGAATAAGGTCTAGGATCAAAATCAGAAAAAAGATCGTCATAATCATCTAAAATCAAACTAATCTCCGAATCAATTTGTTTAAACTTCCTTTTCATTCATTTTAAAATACAAGAGACGTATTTAAAGACTTTGGAGATAGAAACCCTTTTAAATTTAGTTGACTTCAAATCTACCATGGAAGAAATATATGAAAGAATAATCATAATAAAAACTAAAAAACCAGAAAGCCATGATATAAACAAAGATCTACAATGGTTCTCTAGGTCTTTAGGCTTATTTAGTGACAGAGATAAAGAAAAGTCATGTTTTAGAATATTTATAGAGCTAGTTAAAGCCTCAAAAGAAGATCAAAGACTAAAAAGTAATGATATAGCAGAAAGATCGCATTTAACAAGGGCAACAGTAATCCACCATTTAAACAACCTAATGGAAAGAGGTTTAGTTATAAGTAAAAACAATAAATATTTGTTAAGAGAAAATAATTTTGAAGAATTACTAGAAGATATAGAAAAAGATTTTACAAGAATTTTCAAAGATTTAAAGAGAAAAGCAAGAGAATTAGATAAAGAGTTAGAAACCTTTTAGCCCATATAATAAACTTCTTTTTTCTTTTTCTGCTCAGCTACTTTTTGGGTTTTTTCCATTAAACCTTTAATCTTTTCCTCAAATAGCTCAGCCTTTTTAAGCAAAGGTTCATAAGGAATTTTCAAGCCTAAATATTTATCCAAAGTTTCTATTGTTTTTGCTGCTGCCCTGGAGTCAGGAACAGACAAATGAGTCTCAGCAAAAATACAAGTTACAGGTGTAGACTTAACCCTTAATAATATAGCCGCAGAAACCCCCATTATAATCCCTTCATTTAATTTATCTATCTTAATCCTTTTATCTTTGCCGTTTGTCGAGTATACAAAAGCTGATAAATTATTTCCAGAGGCATTCATACTTTCTATCCCCTCTAAACAAACTATTTCCTTAGCACCTAATTGTTTTCCTAAATCCTCAATTGCAGAAGATATAGCCCATTCTCTTCCAGTAACCTGAGTCAAAGCATGCACAATTACAATATTATTTTTTTTATTATAGTAAAGCTCTATTGGCTGTATTACCTTACCTTGATGAATAGCAGCAATTGGTGATAAGTGCATAGAAGAAAAATAACCTATAGGTTTGGCATTTAAATAAGATATTAAAAACTCTGTAGATATTGTTCCAACAAAACCAAAACCTGGAAAACCGCAGATTATTATAGGCTTTTTAGGCTTCTCAGACAATATCAGCTTCATTAGAACATTACCTCCTTTGAATTATTAATAACATACATCTTTCTTTAAATAACTTCTCATATTACTTTTAGGTAGCAAATTTAGTCTAAAATCAAAACATAAAGTTATTAAATTAAAAAACAAATTGAATTTTAAAAAAGGAGGCGAAAATGAAATTAGGTATTCAATGTAGAGAATGTGAGTTAAGTCTAGCAAAATTTATTTGTGAAGATTGCAAAAGACATATTTGCGATCATTGCTATAGGGATGGGAAATGCGTCAGTTGTCTATAAAAATAAGGAGGAAAAGGTCCTAGACAAGATATAGTGATAGGAATGAGTTCTTATGCCAACAGAAAAATCAGCAGGTGCAGTGCTTTTTAGGATAGAAAACGGAAAGATTTTATATTTAATGCTGCATAAAAAGAAATCCTTACATTATAACGAAAGCTGGGACTTCCCAAAAGGGAATGTAGAAGAAAAAGAAACAGAAGAAAAAACTGTTAAAAGAGAAGTTCAAGAAGAAACAGGGATCATAGATCTAAGTCTTATCCCAAGCTTTAAAGAAATAATAACATTCTTTTATATAAGAGAAAAAGAAAGAGTCTTTAAAATCGTAAATTTCTTCCTCTGTAAAACAGATCAAAAAGATGTTAAAATCAGCAGAGAACATGATACTTATAAATGGTGCACTTATGAAGAAGCTTCAAATTTAATAAGCTATAAAGATTCTAAAGAAGTTTTAAGAAAAGCAAATAATTTCCTAAACAGAAGACCTAAAATAGAAACATTTACAGGCGGGAATAGGGTTTAGAAATAAATATTAACCTAAATTTCCCACTAACTTTATGCTAAACACAGAAATAGCTAAATTATTTTATGAAATAGCCGACATTCTAGACTATCTTAAAGTTCAATGGAAACCAAGAGCTTACAGAAAAGCAGCTCAAAATATAGAAAGCATAGGTGAAGATCTAAATGAAATCTACAAAAAAGAAGGCTTGAAAGGTTTAAAAAATATCCCTAGTATCGGTGAAGGCATAGCAAAAAAAATTGTAGAATATATAGAAACTAAAAAAATTAGCGAATATGAAAAATTAAAAAACAAAATACCAAAAGGTTTCGTTGAGTTAATGAATATTCCAGGGTTAGGATCAAGAAAAGCTGATATATTAAGCAAAAAATTAGGAATTAAAAGCATTGAGAATTTAAGAAAAGCAATTGAGCAGCATAAAATAAGTAAATTAACAGGCTTTGGGCCTAAATCAGAGGAAAATATTTTAAAAGGCCTGAACATTTTCAAAAGAAAAAGTGAAAGAGTTCTTTTGTCATTTGCGTTACCAATAGCAAATGAAATAGTTCAAACACTAAAAAAAATAGAAAGCGTAGAACAAGTTGATATTGCAGGTTCCACAAGAAGAATGAAAGAAACTGTTAAAGATATTGATATTCTAGCGATCAGCAAAAACATCAAAGTTATAGACACTTTTTGCAAAATGAAAAATGTAAAAGAAGTAATTGCTAAAGGAAAAACAAAAGCTACAATATTTTTAACAGAAGGTATAGAAGTTGATTTAAGAGTCATACCAAAACAAAGTTATGGTGCAGCCTTAAATTATTTCACAGGTTCAAAAGAGCATAATATAAAATTAAGGCAAATAGCAATTAAGAAAAGTTACAAATTAAGCGAGTATGGTTTATTTAACAGAAAAACTGAAAAATTTGTTGGTGGAAAAACAGAAGAAGAATTATACAAAATGTTAGGAATGAGCTATATAGAGCCGGAATTAAGAGAGGATAAAGGTGAAATAGAAGCCTCAATCAAAAATAAATTACCAAAATTAATTACTTCAAAAGATATTAAAGCAGATTTGCAAATGCATTCCACGTTCTCTGATGGTGCTAATTCAATAGAAGAAATGGCAGATGAATCTAAAAAAAATCTAAAATATATTGCAATAACGGATCATTATGGAAGTTTAAAAATTGCTCATGCTATGGACAAAAAAAGATTTCAAAAATATTCTAAAGAAATTGATAAAATAAATAAAAAATTAAAAGATTTCACAATTTTAAAAGCATTAGAAGTAGATATAGACAAAAGGGGGGGTATAGACTGCCCTGATGAAATTTTAAAAGAATTAGACTTCTGCATAGCCTCAGTTCATAGAGCATTTACCATGAACAAAAATGAAATGACAAAAAGAATCTGCAAAGCAATGGAAAATAAATATGTAAATGTTATTGCACATCCAACAGGAAGATTAATTTTCGAGAGAGATCCTTATGATTTTGATTTTAAAAAATTATGCGAAGCTGCTTTTAAAAATAATGTTGCTCTAGAAATAAATGCCTTTCCAAATAGATTAGATCTAAATGACTCATTAATAAAAGAAGCAATTGATAATAAAGTAAACCTAACAATAGGTACAGACAGCCACTCAATAGAGCATTTAAGATTTATAATGTTTGGTGTAGCAATGGCAAGAAGAGGCTGGTGCGAAAAGAAAAATGTTTTAAATACTCTAGATTTGAATAAATTCTTAAAAGCTATTAAAAGGTGAACCTATGCAACTTAAAGAAAAAGATCAATTGGAAATCTTTGGAAATCTTATTTACCTATACCATTTTAATATGTACATCCCAAGAAATAATTTATTTGGTGTTGGAAGATCAGATGGCCATATTTACAAACTAACAATTGAAGAAACACCTTCATTTCAAAATCCCTGGATAGATATTGCAGCAAATGGACTTGTAATTGGTGGGTTTTCTACAATGGACAAGGGCTATGAAATAAAATTTTTTAATATTTTCAAACCCAAAAAAGAAAACTTAAATTTAAATCAGTGTCTTAACATTCTTAAAGAGTGGTATAATCCTGGCATTATATACTTTTTTCCAAAACCAGACTTCAGAAAAATATTTTTATTAGCAGATAAAAGCTCAAATTCAAGAGTTTCAAATTATAAAATAACTAAAACGGGAAAAGAAAATCTAGACATATTGATCTATAGAGTCTTTGATTTAGAAATTAATTGCGATTTAGAAATTAATTGCGATCTAGAAGGAGATAACCTTTGTATTAAAGCAACTATTTAGTGTTTACTATTATTATCAAAGAAAACTATATAAATAAAAACAAAAATAAATCTTGATGGAAAATGAAAAATTAGTAAAAACAGAGCAAATAAAAATTTTTGCTCAGTTAACCTCATTATACCAGAATGACATAAATATAGAAGTAAAAAATCTCTTTGGTGTTGGAGAAACAGGCAGAATTTATAAAATTGAAACAAGAACCACAAAAGAAACAGATTCTTACTACTCATTAGGTAGAGATAAAACAAAAAATCTATTTTCTGGGAGTTTTGTTTCATTAAAAGAATTTAATTTTAATTTCCAAGAGTTGTATAAACCAAAAAATATAAGCCTCGCAGTATTAGTTAAAAATTTAGATGAATGGGAAGATCCACATGTAATTTATCTTTTTAACCGACCAAATATGAGAAAAGTATTCTTATCCCTAGACAAACTATGCGAGAGTATCAATAATAACATCCAACTATCAAAAGAAGAATGCATTTATTTATCAAACGCAGGAGAAGATGAAATTTCAGGATTTATAGATGAAGAAAGTGACGAAGATTCTAATGATAATGAAAAATTGTTATTATTTTATAGAATTTATCATATCGAGGTTAAAACAAATAGATTAAAAGTGTATTTCTCTAGCTAGTTTTAATCTCAATAACATCTAAATGCTTTAACTTATAATCTTTTGCTAATGGCATTTTTTTCTTTACATCAATTGCCTTAGCAAATTTATTTCCAATATCAGTATGAATCCTAAAAGCAAAATCTAAAGCTGTTGAATTAAAAGGCAACAAAAAACAATCGGGCAATGTTCTGCCTTGACTATCTTTTAAATTATTTACTCCACCTGGAAAAACTGCAATATATTTTAACAATTCAAAAACAGCAGTATCTAAAGCCTGTTGCACCCCTGTACCCCCAAATTTCTTTAAAACATTATTTCTTATACTCTCCAAGGCATTTTTCTGCGCTTCATTCAACTTCTTTTCATCAACAATCCTAAAATCATTATCACCAGGAACATAGTAAATTAAACCTAATTTAGCTGCCTCCCTCAAAGCTAATTCAGAATCTGCTGAACAAGGAATCACTTTATATTCTTTATACTTCTCAATTAATCTATGATAATTCAATTCAGCACCTTCTACATCAATCTTATTAGCAACAATCACCATAGGCTTAGATAATCTTCTTAAAACAGAACAAAATTCTTTCAATTCTTCTCTAGTCCACTTTAAAGGATCACCAGAATGAAATACCTTTATAGCTTGTTCCACCATATTTTCATTAATCTTTAAACCAGAAAATTGTGATGCAACCTCTTTTCTAATATCTTTCTTTTCATTTACAACCTTTTTAACAAACCTATCCCAAGCCTTCTCTAAAATTGAAAAAAACCATAAATCAACTTCCTTCTCAATCATTGCTACATCTTTTAATGGATCATGGCTTAAAGGCTCAACAATTTCACCCTTTTCATTTGTCATTCCAGCTATATCAATTATATGTATTAAGGCATCTCCTTGACTTAGGTCATTTAAAAACTGATTTCCTAAACCTTTTCCTTCATAAGCCCCTTCAATTAATCCAGCAACATCCAATAACTCCACAGGCATAAATCTTTTACCATTAATACAATAACCTTCTCTAGGATTACATTGAACCTTAAAAAATTTATCTATGCAGTCAATTTTAACAAAGCCCGTCTTTCTATTAGGTTTAATTGTCGTAAAGGGTCTAGGGGATATTTCAACCTCAGCTAATGTTGCTGCCTTCAAAAATGTACTTTTGCCTGTCGAGGGCTTACCAATAATTCCGATTAGCATAAAATTTTAATTAAACATAAACTTTTAAAACTATCTGCTACACCACTCACCTTTTAACTCTAGATATTCTTTAACAGTCAAAAATTTAGCTCTTCTAGCATTCTGTATCTGGCTATCTATCAAGACGTTTTGTTGTCTACTCCAATACTCGTCTGAACTAGTCCGAACAATCTCGGCCCAATAATCGATAAAATTATTTCTATCCTCTTGATTTGTCCTTCCAGGTTTAAGCTTTTTCATTTTCTATTATTTTCTTATATTCTTCTACCTTCTTATAATCAATTTGTTCTTTAAAAGCTTTTTCCAGATGTCTCGCATCTTCCATATCCTTTTCAGACCCTAAAAAGAATTTTTTAAAAGCAATCTGTTGCTCGATAGAAGATATCCAAATACTCCCTTTTTTTGTCAGCACTTCAACCATATCATCAAAAGATCTTTTATGTAAACTCTTTAAAGCAAATTTAACCTCAATATTAGGTATACTAGAACCATTTTCAGCAAACCTTATACCATTACCCTCTTTAAGAAGGTTATAGATTTCATCCAAATCATCAGCATTTAAACACCAAAGCCCATCATCCAATAAAGCCTTATAAAGTTCACTCATTTTATTTTTATTAATCTCCCTTATGAAAACATCTACATCTTCAGTAGCCCTAGACCTGCCAAATAAAATAGCGACATATCCACTTACAATAACGTAGTCTGCATACTTCTCCAGTGTTCTTATGAATCTAAAAACAAAATTATCTAGTTCACCGAACAGTCTATCCAGTTTTATCTTATTTTTCCCTATAAACTCCATCTTATAAATTAGGTTTTCCATCTTTTTAACCTTTACCCCTTATGGTAAAATGCATTGGTTCATGACATTTGGCACCATTATGGTAAAAGCAATGGTATCTAATATTATGCTATGCTAAATTTTTGTAAAATCTTCAAAAAATCCATTAAAACTTGTAATTTTATCAGAATTTATTTATAAAGTATTGTTAAAAAAATGTAAATTTCACAGAAAAACTATTAGGCATTACAACCAAATATTATCAAAATAGGCTATAAATACCAATAATTACAAAAATAAACAAATAGTATAATTAATAATATTAAAAGAAATATCCTTTAAAATCAGGTTCTTTTCCTGTAGATAATTATAATTTAAATTCTTAACATCTATCACATTTACCATCTATACAAAACACAAACACAAATATTTAATAGTTTCTCTTTCCAATAATATTTAAAAACTACAGTATACTAGTAGTTCTAATGAAAAAGGGGAAAGAGTATGAGGTAGAACATAGATTTAGTTTTATATTTGTAATAACCTTCTTAATACTTAGTTTAATCTCTTTCAGCAGTAATTTAACAGGTTTTATAGTCTCAACATGTATTGATAGCGATAAAGGAGACCAATTTATAGGGGGAATATTAAGCTTTCAGAATCTTAATATTAAAGATTCGTGTAGTGATAAAAAAAATGTAGAATACTTTTGTAATAAAGAAGGAAAACCAAGCGTTAAAATAAGCGAATGTGAATTTGGTTGTGAAATAGACCATTGCATTAAAAAAGGAACTTCCACAACATCAAAAAGTGGAGAAATATTCAAAATAAAAAGAGGATCAGACATTCTAGAGATAGGTGAACAAATTGGAGATGTGGTTGATAGCGTAACAGAAAGTGAAATGCCAAACTTATTAAAAAGTTCAGAGATATCAGCCAAAGGAAAAACAAGATACAATCAATATCTAAGATTTAAAGATTCGGATTTAACAACAGGAAAAGTTAAATTAGATGAAAATGAAGAAGGCGAAGTTGAAGATTTTTTATTTTACGATAAAGATAAACAATTATTCGAATACGAACTTGAATTTGAAAACAGTTTAAACAGCATAATCTCAAATAATAAACTTGAAGACTTACAAAATGAAAAAATTAATATCTTGGGTGGAGAATATGAAATTGTTGATACAAATTTAAACGGCAATCAAGTAGAACTAAAATTCTCAGGTGGAAAATCTAAACAAGAATTAATAGAAGGCCAGTCTAAAAAATATATTATTGGGGGAAAAGAGTATAACACAAAACTTAAAATTGTTAGCGGCACTAAAACTGTTTTTGAAATTAATGGAAAAACAACTAAAGAATTAGAAAAAGGAGAATCAGATGAAATTGATGGCTTAATGATTATTGTAACAAATATTTTTGAGAATGAAGCTAGTGAAGGAAATGATTTTGTAAATTTCTATTTAGGAGGAATGGCATTTAAATTTAAAGACGACATAAGTGATGATAGTTTTAGACAAGGCATAGAAGTTAATGGAAAATTAATTTCAGAAGGAAACGTAAAAATAAAAGGTGAAAAAACAGCAAGTGAAATTAAAATAAGCAGCATAAAATATAGGGCAAATGCAAAAGGAACAAAAGGAGGAGATGTTTTTGTTAGTGCAGGTCAAGGCTTAAAAAATAGTATTTCACAGCCATTATTATTCTTAGGCGACTGGGATATCACATATAAAGGCTTGTCACAAGGTATTGAAAAAATAAAGAGTTCAACAATATTATTTAATCCTTCAGGAAGCAGATACAAATTAACATTCACAAATTTAAAAGGAAGATTACATTCAATCCCTCTAGTCAGCAATAATGCAGGAACTTTAACAATCGGAGACAAAGATGATGCTTTATACTTTCTAGAAGCTAGTTCCACATCAAATTTCATAGTAGAAAAAGGGGATTATTTTATCTTAACAAATAAAAATGATAGAACAGGAATTACAAATGTTCTACGCTATAGATCAATAAGTGTCGATAATAATCAATTAAGTTTTGTAGACTTAGGTGAAGGTGGAAAAGAAGTAATTTACAAAGGCACCACAGGTACAGATGCAGTAGCAAATTTAGTTGTTTCAGGAAAAGCCTTTAAAGTTTACATTGGTCCTTCCCCAGACTATAAACTTGCAATAGATCTAAATGGAAACGGGAATGTAAATTCTGATGAAGTTAAAATTGTTTCAAATGGTGGGGGAATTTTAGATTTAGGTTCATCACAAACACCTGGCGGGAATTTTAATATGGTTTTAACAACAGAATCAAAACAATTTGCAAAAAGAACAACAGATGAAAATATAAATATAGAAATTGAAAAAGAGGGTAGTGAAGTAAACGCAAAATTAAGCTCGCAAACTGATTTAACATTAGAAAGTTTAGGCGGGGGAGAAAAAGAAGGTTTAAGTAATTTTGGTGTAAGATTTCTATTAACAGAAAAATCAGGTCCAGATAAATTATTAATAGAATATCCAGGCGCACAGGCAGAAGCAGATGTTAGTATAGTTTCTTATTAAAAATTCTGTCTAACACATATAAATTTTATCGTAAATACTCCAATTAAAATGTTGAAATCTACAAAAATTCTGAAAATCCTTCAAAAAAATTGAAAGATTTTGGTAGGACTGTTTAGTACAAAACAAAGTTTAAATATTCCAAAATCTTTCTTTTAAGATATGAAATGCAATATTAAAAAAATCCCAGGGTACAGTAAAACCAGTCCAGAAGATTTAGGATACGATTTCAGACTTACCATGGATAATCTTTCAGAAAATGAATCAGACGATTTCATTCGTATCTTAAGTATAAAACAAAGATCAAAAGACAAATTAAATCTAGAAGATATAATAAGAGCTACAATAGCCATAGGCAAAGGTAAAGAACTTCAAGAGTCAGTAGCTTCACAATTTAATTACGCTATTGGGATCCTAACATTCATAAGCATAGCAAGTTGCATAGCCTTTAATAATATTGACAAAGATAATCTAACCTCCCTAAAGAATTTATGTCTTATCGGAATACCCTCCTATTTACTTATTGGAGGAATTGGTCACACACTTATTTCATTTTATAAAAAAAATAAAGTAAACTCAATTATAGAAAATTACTAATAACTTTTAGCAAACCTACAAATTAATTTAGCCTCTTTTCCACAATAAGCACATTTTCCATTAATCTTGGGTTGTTCAAAAGGAATATTTAAACTTTTAACACCTAATTTATCCTTAATCAAACCCTCACATTCACCAGAATTACACCAATTAGCTTCAATTAATTTTTTATTTTTAATAGCCCTTTCAAATTCAGTTTTATCTTTAACCTTTACTGTATTCAATTTTAAAAATTCTTTAGCCTTTTCAAATAAATTTTTTTGAATTCCATCTAAAATCTCTTCCACTTCTCTTTTCAAATTTGTAAATTTAACTTCTTTCTTCTTTCCATTATCCCTCCTTACAAAAACAACCTGATTTTTATCCAGATCCTTAGGCCCTATTTCAATTCTTAACGGCACACCTTTTAACTCCCATTCATTAAATTTCCATCCAGGAGTATATTCTTTTCTATCGTCCAAAATAACACCAAAAGATTCTAAATCTTTCTTAATTTCTTTAGCCTTTTTAACAATTTTCTCCGATTTTTCAAAACCAATAGGCACAATAACAATCTTCGTAGAAGCAATTTTAGGAGGAATCACCATACCTTTATCATCTCCATGCATCATAACTAAAGCACCTATCAATCTAGTAGAAACCCCCCAAGAATTTTGCCAAGGTAAATGCTCCTTTTCATCCTTTCCCAAATATTTAATACCAAAAGCCTTAGCAAAATTTTGTCCTAAATTATGAGAAGTACCCATTTGTAACCCTCTCCCATCAGGCATAAATCCTTCAATACTAGTTGTATATAACGCCCCAGCAAATTTTTCTCTTTCACTTTTTCTTCCAATTAAAACAGGAATCGCTAAAAATTCCTCGCATAATTTTCTATACTCCTCCAAATACATTAATGTTTCTTTATCACATTCCTCTATGGTTTCATAAACACAATGTCCTTCCTGCCATAAAAATTCTCTTGTTCTCAAAAATAATCTTGTGGCTTTTGTTTCCCATCTTACCACATTGCACCACTGATTTAATTTTAAAGGTAAATCCCTATAGCTCTGTATCCATCTTGAATAAGAATCATAAATAACAGTCTCAGAAGTAGGTCTAATAGCTAATCTCTCACCTTCTTCACTATTAGAAATCCATGCCACTTCAGGCTTAAAACCTTCTGCATGCTCTGCTTCTTTTTTAAAAAATGATTCCGGAATAAATAATGGAAAATAAGCATTTTTAACATCTAATTTTTTCAATTTTTTATTCAAATATTCTTGGATATTCTCCCATATCGAGTAAGCATTTGGTTTTATAATCATACATCCCTTAACACTAGAATAATCAGCCAATTCAGCCTTTTGAACAACTTGAGTATACCATTCTGAAAAATCCTCACTCTTTTTTACAGTAATCCCAACTTCCACCTTTTTATCTTTATTCATAAATTAAACTTAACCAATTAATTTAAATATATTTCTAGAAAAGACTATAAAGCAAAAGTTTAAATAGGACTTATTCTCCTAAGTACTTATGGGATTTATAAAACTAAAACTAATCGACAAAATAGAAAATTCTTTTAGGAAAGCAGCTATGCAAAGATTTGGCTATCAAAAAGGATCTATAAGCAAAGCAGCACAAGAAGCATTAGAAAATTGGACTACCCAATACGAGAAAATAGATGATAAAATAGAAGATCCTGTAGAGGCAATTTCAGGGTTAATGAAAAATATTAAAAAAAACTCGGTAGAATTACAACACGAAGCATGGAAATCAATAGGGGAAAAACATGCTCATTGACGCCAATATATTCCTAGAAGTTTTATGTACCCAAGAAAAAGCAAACGAATGCAAAAAAATATTAAAAGAAATCCAAAAAGGGAAAAAATTAGCAATATTAACAAACTTTACAATAGACACAATCCTAATAGCAATGGAAAGATATAAAATCGAAATTGAAAAAAAACAAATTTTTTTAAAAAGTATTTTAAGGTATAAAGGTCTCACAATCTACAACATAAGCATTAAAGATAGACTTTTAGCCCTTCAATTAATAGAAAAATATAATTTAGACTATGAAGATGCTATTACCTTGCAAGCTGCGTTAACAATGAACATAAAAAAATTTCTTAGTTTTGATAAACATTTTGACAGAGTAAAAGAGATAGAGAGAATTGAACCCTAATTAAACAACTCTAAAATAAACTCTTCTGTTATCTTTACCCTTATTCTCAGCCTTTAAAAACTCCAACTTACCAATCTCTTTCAAAGAATTAACATGCGTTCCACCATCAGCTTGTATATCTATTCCTTCTACATCCGTAATTCTATATTCATCTAAATCTTTAGACAATTTATCTTTCAATTTAAATAAACTAGGATTTTTCATTGCATCCTCTTTAGAAATAAAATAATTCTTAACCATAGCATCTTTTTTTATAAGCTCATTAACCTCATCAATCCATTTAATAAAATCTTCCTTGCTAAAATTTTCTAAGTTCAAATCCAATCTTGATTTATCATCTCCAATCTGATTCCCAGTTATCAAAGCGCCAGAATGTTTATTTATAATTGAGACTAACAAATGCATTGCAGTATGGTATTTCATAAAAGTATATCTTCTCTCCCAATTTAAAAAACATTTAACCTTATCTTCTTTTTGTAATCCTTCTAAATCAACTTCATGCGAAACTTCATTATTAAAGACTCCAACGAAAACAACATTAAACTCTTTATTATCTTTTAGTCTAACAATTTTTCCAGTATCACAAGGTTGCCCGCCACCTGTAGCATAAAATATAGTATTCTCCAACACAACATATTTCCCATAAACAGATTTCACTTCAGTTTCAATTTCTCTCAAATACGCATCTTTTAAATACAATAAATTTTCTGTGTTCATGTTTATAATTCATTATATTTTTTATTTTTACCTTTAAATTTTTCGATGGGGTATCTAGCCTCATTCTTCTTGGTTTTATTTATTAATGCTTTTGAAAGATCAATATTGTATTTCTGAGAAAATCTTAACAAAAAATAAAAAACATCCGCTATTTCCTCTGATATTTCTAAAACCTTATTTTTATCATTGAATATCTCTATTATTTCCTCTTCAGATTTAAATCTAAAATGTTCTAGAAGTTCAGACGCCTCAGTTGAAACACCTATAGCCAGATCTTTAGCATTATGAAATTTATCCCAATCTCTAACCTCACAAAATTTTTTCACCATTTCCTTCAACTCTTGAACACTTTTTTCTTTATCCATTTTCTTTTCTACGGGCCTACCAGGATTCGAACCTGGGTTTCACCGTCCGAAGCGGTGCGTGCTATCCACTATACTATAGGCCCTCAAAAGTATTCAGAATTTCAATGTTTTTAAAACTATTCTTAAAACAATCTCTTAAACCACATAATCATTCTCAAATACCATGGAATATTGCTAACCTCAACATTAAATCTTTTACTAGTAGAATATCGATTACCAAATTCATCTTTAAACTTAATTTCGACATTAGCACCATCATAAACCCTTTTGCCTTTTACTAAAACATCAAAAGAACCTCTCCCATTTAATTCTTTTATAAAGCTTAATTCATAACCATTAACCATGACATCCAAATCTTTAACATTGACATTAGAAACCAAAACCAAATTAACAAACCTATCATCATAATAATCAATAAACCCAATATCAAAATCACTAATCTCAATAGAAGGAATTTTATTTATCTTTATATCTAAGAATTCCTTTTTAAAAAATAAATTATTCTCAGCAGTAACCCAAACACTGTCAAAGTTGCTAAAATTAATCTCAAATTCAACACCCTCTTTTTTACCAGCCTCTAAATCTATTAATTTACAGTAATCAAACAAACAAACATTTACATTTTTATTATCTTCTTGGCTTGAAAATTCACAATTAATTACTCCAATTTCATTAAACCAATAATTTTCCTTATCTCCTTTGCATTTTATACCTAAAGAACTAAAAAACTCCTTTTTTTCCCTGTTTAGTATATTTTTTAAAAATTTCAAAGCATTATCCAGACTATAAAATTCATAATCCTTGCCAGCTTGAATCTTTACACTGGATGAATCACCAAATTGATCATTAACTTTTATTTCACTAGAATAAACAAAATTATCCTTAAAATCTCCTTTAAACTCAACAATAAAAACCAAACTTTTCTTCTCAAAAGGCTTTAAAGCAACTACCTTTTCTCTTTCATCAAAAAAACCAGGAGCATTGCTTAAATAAACAAAAGCACTTACATAAGAGTCCCTTAAATTTTCAACCTCAACAATAACAGGCACATAACTTTCAAATTTAACATTTTGAAGATTACTCCTAACCTTTAGTTCAACAGGACTTCTAAAACCTTCAATTCCACTTAAATAATTTGTATTTAATTCTATCTTATCTAATTTAACATCCCCACCAATAGAATGCCACCTATAATTCACACTTGACTCGCCAGACCCACGACTGCTCTGTAATATAATATGACTAGGATCTATCCAACCATATTGGCCAAATGTAACATCAAAAGGCACCCATCCATAACCAGGAAAATATACCTCACTCCAGCCATGATTAAACCATTTGTAACCTAGATTACTATAAACAACCCCAGTAACAAATCTCGCAGGAATTCCCAAGCTTCTCAATAAAGAAATAAATAAATTTGTTAGTTCATCGCATACTCCTTCTCCTTGTTTTAATACATCACTGCTTTTAAAAACAGCCTCAGAATTCAAAGTGCTTAAATTATATTTTATATTCTTTCTAACCCACTCAGCAGCTTTAACACTAATCAAATAAATATCGTCAGTATCCTGGGCCAATTGTCTAGCTAAACTTTTTATATCCTCATCAATATCAACATACTTAGTTTCACCAAGATATTCTTTTAAAGCATTATTATCAAAAGGATATTTTACTTTTTTATCAATTCTAAAAATCTCATTCTTATTTAAAACCCTGGATCTCAAATGTGCATTTAGATTCTCAATATCAGGTTTTGTCCATTTGAATCTCATAAAACCAGATTTTTCCTCTTTCTTACCCTCAGGATTCATGCTTAATTCTAAACTCTCAACACTTTGCATATAATTTTCTTCAGGGATTAAAAATAAATCCGCTTCTAAATCATTAAATTTAAATTTCTCTAGATTATATAACCTAAAATTCAAATCTATCTTTAAATCCATCTCTAATTCTCTAACACCATTATAATTTTCCACTTGACTAAAAACAATTTGTGACATTAAAATAATTAAAATTAAAAAAATTACACCTCTTTGCATTTTTTAACCTCTTCTTTGATAACTTTAAAAAACTTATCCCAGTCATATTTTTTAACATTAAAACCACAGGCATTTTTATGTCCCCCACCATAACTTCCCTCACTCAAATCTTCTAAAGCCTTCTTAACTATAGGTTGTAAATTTATCTTGATACTTCTTAAACTCCCTTTAATATCATCCCCAGTATCCCTACCAACTAAAACAACCCCGCTTCCTGTAGAATACTTCAAAAATTGTGCTAATTCAGAAGTAAAACTTATAGCTTCAGTAGGATAGATAAACCATAAAAACCCATTCTCCTTCTTCATATTAATCAATGCTTTCTTTAATAAGTTTTCATACTTATCGTTTATTTTCTCAAAGATCCCTCTCAAAACTTCAAACCTCCCTTCAAAATTTAAAATCTGATAAGGGTCTTTTACTTGTTCCAATATAATTGCACAATCCATAAATTCCTTAGTTCTCAATTTCAATAAAAAACTTAAAATTCTTATTATTTTTCCAAACTTACTACTATAAATTAAATCTTCTATAGTTTTATAATCATTAAATAAATCAGGGTATTCCTTTTTAACATCCTCAATAAAATCAGGAATGAAATAATCAGCAACACACCCAATAGCAGCTAACCATTTATCACCACTAATACATTTATAACTCCAATATGTTGTTGCACTCTGTTCATTTGGATTTTTAAATTTGGGATTAAAATATTTTACATTTTCAATATCAACAATAGGATGATGATCAACCCAAACAACTTTAGATTTGCAATTATCAACAAATTCCTGCAGAACTAAGGGCTTATCCAAAACAATTACTAAATCTGGATTAAATCTATTAGCTATTGTTGCATATTTTAAACCAACCTTGGGCGAATCCTTTACAACTCTACCATTGCCTTTTTTACAGTATCTTTTAAACAATAAATAACTGCAAAATCCATCACAATCCTCATCAAATAAAAAAAATGGATTTTCACTTTTATCCAGCAATTCTTTTATATCTTTTAACTCAACAACCTTCGCCATTTAAAAATTAGCTAAAATTAGAATTTAAAATACTTTTTATTTAACATGAATAGACTTTTTGCTTAAAGCACTATAACTTGGTCTTACCTTTTCTCTTCCCTTGCCTTTATACCTTAAACCTCTTGATTTTCTTCCGGCAGAAGTTATCCCTCTAAAAGCCCTTCCTCTTCCATTCAATAACCACCCCATTCCTTTATATTTAGAAACCTTTACCCTATCAGCTAATATAACCTCAAACCAATTGTGCATTCCATCTTTTAACACAAAATAACTTCCAAGAACTTCACAATTAGGGTGCTTTTTATTTACTCTTTCCTCTGCAATCTGTTGATAATTTTTTCCTAAACTTCTATGAATATAATAATTCCTTCCTTTCCTTCCGCCTTTTAACTGTGGTCTTTTTTTACCGCCTCTTTGAATCCTTGCTCTTACAACCAAATAACCCTCTTTAGCCTTATACCCTAAAGCCCTAGCTCTATCCAATCTTGTAGGGCGCTGGACTCTCAAAAAACTAGGCTGCCTTCTCCATTTAATCAGTCTTTCCCTGTATAGTTGAACATTATTTTCCTTAAGATTTTGCCAGTTTTCCCTAATAAAAGAATAAACACTTTTCATAAATCTTTAACCAATAAAATCATTTATAAGCCTTTCTTTTAAAAAAACATAAGCATTAAACTTCCAATACCTGCAATTATAAATCCAATCTTATAACTTAAACTAAAATAAACAACGCCTAAAATTACCAACATTCCCAAAGTCAAAGAAATCTGTCTAAAAACCAGATATTCTAATTTACTCTTATGTTTTCCTAGTTTATCATAAACTAAAGCACCTATAGGGCCCTCAAATATCATAGAGGTCATACTAGAATAAAAAGAAATTACTGAAACACCAGCAACACTTTGATATAAATGCCTTATAAACCAAGAAATACTGTTTAAAAACCCTCCAACCATAATAAAGGTTCTTTTATTAAATTTATCACTTAAAATCCCCACAATATAAGAAACAAAAGCAGCTAAAATCCCGCTTAGACTAGCAAGACCGCCAATAGCAACATAACTCTTTAAAACTAAAAATAAAAATAAAGGCCATAGTATACCATCTCCAACACCTTTTGCCCCATGTCCTATAAATCCTAAAATATCTCCAAAATATTTTAAATTAAATACATTCTTAAACCTAAAACTAAATCTTTCTTTTACTTCCTTACCAAAAAATAACGGAATAATAGATAAAATCAAGAATGCACCTACAAAAACAAATAAAATTAAAAAATTAAAATAAAAAGCAACTAATCCGCCAATAACAGGAGCCAATATACTAATTAAAATCGCCATAACACTTGCCAATGAAACTTCCTCCCCTCTATGACTTATATCTGTTGATTTTGAAAAAACACTATGATAAGCAATCCAAAAAAATCCATCAGCAAACCCGCTGATTATTGCAGCATTCCAAATCAAATTAGGACTAAATTTTAAATAGTAAAGCAGGATAAAATATAAAATAAAAAATGGTTGTGTCATTAACATTAAAAATTTTGCACCTAATTTAGAACAAAATAATGCAGCCCAATAAGAACAAATCCCATAAACTAAAGTACCAACAATATTAAATAATATCACATCTTGAAAACTAAAACCTATTTCTTTAATTAAATATATAGGAGTAAAGATAGTGATCAAAGACAATGCAAAAGTTCTGATTATAATGCTCAAATAAAAGTGCCTTAATTCTTTATGTGCTTTAAAATGTACAAAATGCCAATGATGTGCTGGAAAGTGGTTGCCATGTAAATTAAATCTCATAAATTCAAGAGGATAATAGTAGTATAAAAACCTAATTAGTAAAGAACAATAAAGCTTTTAAATAAAAAACTATTCAAAAGTAGTATCAATGGAAATAAAAAATATAATCCAAATTGTATCCGGCTTAATAGTATTAGCCTTATTAGGTATTCTAGCAACATCTTATCATTATATCAGGATCGTTGCCTTAACAACTTTAGTAGGTAGTTTATTCTGGATTTTAGCCTTAGTATCTATTTTTGTAATCTTTATCGGCATAAATGAACTAAGGGAGTAAAAACAATTTTATACTTGAAAGTCTTATAATAATTAATGAAAATTTATACCTCTAAATCTGAAAAAGGATTTCTTTTAAAGCAGTCTTTGGAAAATATAAAAAATTTCCTACCAAAATTAGTTTCAAATAGCTTTGTAGGATCTTCTCCACCAGAAATTTTTGTAGGCCAATATGGTTATCCCCAAATTTTCTCAGGAATCTTAGCACCTGTTGGACATTTAGAAAATAAAAATCTAACATCTCCAGAAGAATGGTTCAAAAACAATTTATCCATAGAACAAGTTTTACAATTAAGATCTTCTTTAATATACTCAAGATTCAAAACAGAAATTAAACCCTTGTCAAATAGATTACTAGACGTCTTACAAGAGACCTCAATGGCAAAGAAACCCACAAGTATAGAATTTTTTCTTAAAAAAACTCCCAAACCAAAAATTAATTTAGATAATTTCGCAAATCCATTAGCAAATCCAGCATTATTACAAAAAGCAAAATTACAGGAGAATCCTTCAGTTGACACAGTAGTTGAAAAAGTTATTTCAGACACAGACTTAAAAGCAACAGAAGGCATATTAAAATTATATAACTCAAATAAAACTAATTCCGAGATTATTAAATTACTATCCTCTGGTTTGCTAGGAATAAAACCACAAAGAAAATTAGTCCCAAGTAAATGGTCCATTACAGCAGTAGATGACTCAATTTCTAAATTTCTAATCTCAAAAATAAAAAATTATCCTTGGCTTAGTAACTATCAGCTTTTTCATCATGAATACTTAGGCAATCATTACGAAATAATCTTACTCCCTAAAGAATGGAGCTTTGAAGTTATAGAAGCAGAATCCCAAAATCCTTATTCTCCTCAAAATGATGCTTTAATATTTTCCGATTACGAAAGCTTTTATGGAAGAAAAACATACGCAGATTCAGTCACAGGCGCTTACTATGCAAATAAGCTAGCAGTTGCAGAATATTTATCAAAAATTAAACGTCAATCTTCTGCTTTAGTCTTAAGAGAAGTTAAATCAGAATATTATGCCCCTTTAGGCGTTGGAATTTTAAGAGAGGCCACAAGATTTGCTTTTACAAAACAACCAGAAAAATTCCAAACTTTAAAAGAAGCATTAAACAAAGCACAAACAAGATTAACCATTAACATAAACAAACTAATAGAAAATTCAAAATTGTTAAAAAGTTTACAACAACAAAAACTAACAATATTTTAAAATAACAATATTTTTAAACTTCATATAACAAATAAAACTATGTTTTTAGAAGAAAATATAGAATTTGAAGAAGATTTTGAAAATGATTTAGAACCCCAAAAAACCAAATCAAAATATAAAAAACGAAAATTCCCAGCAGTAGCATCATAAAATGGCAATAATAACTATAAAAGAGATTATAGACCTGATAATTATGACTGGAGCATTAGGTTACATTTTCTCTGGTTTTATACCGCAACCAAGAACCTTGTATAAAGTTATAAGGCCAGCATTTAATCTACAAACATTCAAATATTCCTGTTTAATTGCAGCACCAGCAGTTGTATTGCATGAATTAGCACATAAATTTGTAGCTTTAGCCTTTGGAATCCCGGCAACATTCAAAATGTTTCCCTTCGGTTTAGCATTAGGAATAATCTTAAAATTAATAAATTCACCACTTTTAATCATAGCACCTGGTTATGTCCAGCTTCCAGCATTACAAACACCAATAACAAGATTAATAGCTTTAGCAGGACCATTAACAAATTTATTGATATTCTTAATTGCTTTAATAGTTCTAAAAAAAGTAAAGCTTTCAAATAAATATTTCCTTTTATGGAGTTTAACAAAACAAATTAATTTAATATTATTTATATTTAACCTTTTACCAATTCCGCCTTTAGATGGTTCAAAAGTATTTTTTGGATAATTCATCTTCTCTTACCTTTGAAAATTTTTTTAATGAACTTTCTTACATTCTTCTTAACTTTTTTAGGAGCTTTCTTACTAATCTTTTTAACTTTCCTTTCTAATTCCTTCTGAGCTTCTAATTTGCTTTGTTTTAACTCTTCTTCAATTTTTTTGATTTCTTCTTTAATTTTAATAATCCTAAGAATATTACTCTCCTGCATCATTAATTTTCCGCATTCAGGACATTTATAATCATACTCTAAAACATCCTCGCTGCTTACCCTTTCGCATTCTTCAGGACAAATAAAATAAGAAACCTTCTCTTCTAGCTTTAACTGATCCTTTAACTCTTTCAGTCTTTTAATATTCAAGGCATCTTTTAATTTATAAGCGGCATTTTCGTCAAGATTCCAAAAATAAACATACCAACCCTTTTTTTTATCTTTTCTTCTTATGCTCGTAACTAAACCTTGAGCGCTTAAGCCGTATAAAATACTTCTAACTTGATTAACAGTCAATTTTAATTTTTCAGCAATTTTAATCTCACTAACATTCGTTTTACCCCTAATTAAATTAACAAGAGGAACAGCATCTTTTCTAACAACTTGAGAAATCAACTCATTTAAAACCTCATTAGAAAGCTTATTAACCATCAAAAACAAATATCACAAAAAGTATAAAAACCTTTCCTATTAAGAACTACAAAAATAATCACTCCTAAATGCATAAAAATATTTAAATAAAGCATCAAGTTCTAATTAACCATGTTCGAATTCCTCAAAAAAAAAGAAGTAAGATCTCGATTCCCTGAATTTCCGTCTTTAGAGCAGAAAGAAGGCCCTAAATTCCCAGAATTGTCAGAAAAAGAGGCTATAGAATTCCCTAAATTCCCAGAACCTAAAGCCACATTTCTAGAAAAACATGAAGAAATCCCAACCTATAAATCTACATTTCCTACTACAGAAATACCTAAAAGAGAAGAGCCATTAAAACTGCAATTACCAGAGCAAAGGCCGCCAATTACACCAAAAGAAGAACTAGAAATCCCAATAAGAAAACCTACTTTTAGACCAACATTATCGCCTCAAGCATTAAAAATAGAGCGTTACGAAGAACCTCAAGAGCCTATAAGGGAGTATAAATTTGAACCAATTAGAAGAGAAGAAGTAAGAGAATATAGAGAACCAATAATCCATAAAGAAGAATCTATTTTTGTTAAAGTTGAAAAATATGAAGAAGCAAGGGATTTACTTTTAAAAGTAACAGAAAAGCTAAATGAAACCCAAAGATTAATCTCAGAACTAGAAAGAATAAAAGATGAAGAAGAATCGCAGTTAAAATCCTACCAAGAATCGGTTAACTCAATAAAACAAAAACTAGTAGACATAGATAAAACTTTATTTTCAGAATAAAATGACCCAGCAAACTGTTTTTAAAAAAATTAATTATCCAATTTTACTAAGGAAAAAAGTTCTATCTTTAGCTTTAGATACAGCAGAATTAAATTCTAATATAAAAACTATGATCGTAGATAGAGATTTGAAATTAGATTACCTAAATAAAATAAAATCAAATATGAAAGAAGTAAAAGATTTATTAAAAAAGGTAAAATCATCCTATTTAAGTGAAATAGAGCATCCTTCAGTAAAAGAATTAAAAGAAAGACCAAAAGAAGCGTTTAAACCATATAAAAAGGAAATTTCAGCTGAAAATTACGATTTATTAAAAGAAATAAACGAGATTAAGGAAAAACTGGCTAAAATCTAGTTCTTTACCTTGTCAAAAAGTATTTAAATAAGCGCTATATTCTTACATAGATTATGGAAATTTCAAAACCCTTCTTAATAAATCGTTTTAAGCAGCAGCCATCTAAACATTGGAAAGTTAATCTCTTTGAAGAAAAGGGTTTCTCAAGGATAGAATGTAAAAAATGCGGAAAACACTTCTGGACTTTAGATCAAAATAAGCAAATATGCTCAGATTCCTCATGTTCACAATATAGTTTCTTAAATTCCCCAATAACAAAAAGAAAATTAGATTACGTAGAAATGTGGAGAACCTTTGAAAATTTCTTTAAAAAAAACATTCATTCCTCAATTCCAAGATACCCAGTAATAGACAGGGTCAGACCAGATTTATATTTTACAATTGCTTCAATCCAGGACTTCCAAAGAATTGACAAATCAGGAAATATGTTCTTTGTCTACCCGGCAAATCCTTTAATTGTTCCACAAATGTGTTTAAGATTTGGTGATACTCAATTAGTAGGGGTTTCAGGCCGTCATTTAACCTCATTCTGTATGTCAGGACAGCATGCCTTCAATTTCAAAAATAAAGGCTATTTTAAAGACGAATGCATAAGGTTAAATTTTGAATTTTTAACAAAAGAATTAGGGATTCCAGAAGAAGAATTAATGTATATTGAAGATTTATGGCACATGCCAGATTTTTCAGCCTTTGGTCCTTCTCTAGAAACCTTCTCAAAAGGATGTGAATTAGTAAATTCAGTTTTCATGCAGTTCCAGGCAACTTACGGAACGAATTTCAAAGAGCTTCCAATTAAAGTTATAGACGTTGGTTGGGGACATGAAAGATTAACATGGTTCTCAAATGGAACCCCGACAATATATGAATCAACTTTCGGCCCAATAGTTAACGAATTAAAGAAAAAAGCAGGAATAAAAGTAAATCCAGATTTATTAGCAGAAATCTCTTCAGCAGTTTCATCCTTGGATTTTGATAAAGAAGGAAGAAACATAGAAAAAATCTACAAAAAATTAAATATTTCAGATAAAATGCTAAATACCCAGTTATATCCCTTGCAAGCAATATACGCAATTTGTGATCACTTAAGAACAATTTTATTTGCAGTAACAGATGGCGGCATTCCATCAAATATAGGTGGGGGTTATAATCTAAGAGTTTTATTAAGAAGAGTTTTTAGCTTTGAAGATAAATATAAATTTAATTTTGATTTCATGCACATAATAGAATCTCATGCAAAATATTTAAAGAGAATGTACCCTGAATTAAAAGAATCCTTAAAAACAATTCAAAAAGTTTTAGAGGTGGAAAGAGTAAAATATAATGCAACAAAAGAAGCAGCCAAAAATTTAATTGAAAGGATGATTTCAAGAAAAGAAGGCTTCTCAACAGAAAAATTAATCACCTTATACGAATCCCAGGGTATCCAACCAGAATATATCCAGCAATTTAAGGATATAAAAATTCCTGAAGATTTCTACGAAAAATTAACAGCCAAGCATGTAAAAGCAGAAAATCCAATTAAAGAACAAAAACAAGAATTTTATTTCAAACTGCAACCCACAAAAGCAGGATATTACGAAGCACCTTTAGAACTTGAATTTGACGCAAATGTTTTAAAAGTCGTAAATAAATATGTAGTTCTAGACAAAACATTATTCTATCCAGGCGGTGGGGGTCAAGAACACGATCTAGGAAAGATTAGCAATTCAAATGTCTTATCAGTAGAAAAAATGAATGGTGTAATAATGCATTTAGTAGATAGCCCAACATTCCATGAAGGTGAAAAGGTTCATTGCATTGTAGATAAGGATAGACGCCTGCAATTAATGCAGCACCATACAGCAACACACATAGTTAATGCTTCAGCCCAGCATGTTCTAGGTAGTCATGTAAATCAAGCAGGCACTCATAAATCAGTGGAAAAAGCTCATTTAGACATTACACATTTCCAAAACATTACGCTAGAAGAACTAAATGAAATAGAAGCCTATGCAAATAACATTGTAAAAAGAGGAATTAAATTAAGAGTCAATACATATCCAAGAGAACTAGCTGAAAAAAGATTTGGTTTAAAAATTTATCAGGGCGGCGCAATAGAAGGTAAAAAAATAAGGATAGTAGAGATTCCAAGAGTAGATGTAGAAGCATGTGCAGGTACTCATTTATCAACAACTAAAGACGTGAAAGCAATAAAAATATTAAAAACCTCTAAAATACAGGATGGAATAGTAAGAATAGAATTTGTTGCTGGAAATAGGGCTTTAGAGGAAACTGAAAAAGAAAAAGAATTATTAAAAAGATTATCTGAAAAATTAAAAGTCTCAGTTCAAGAACTACCAGAAAGAGCAAAAGAATTATTTGAAAAATGGAAGGAAGTAAAAAAGGGTAGACCTTTAACACCCTTTAAAATAAAAAAATCAACACAAGCTTCTAATAAAGTTCTAATAGATTTAACTGCTTCTTACCTAAAAACACAACCAGAGCATTTAGAAAAAACAATAGATAGATTCTTAAAAGATCTGGAAGTGGCATAAAATGATCACTATGTTTTAATATTCATAAATTCGACTCAGTTGTACACAAAGATTTTGGATAACTTTAAAAACAATTTTTACACCTTTCTTTACAAGGATCTGTAGCTCAGCCTGGATAGAGCACCGGCCTTCTATTTTAAGGAGAAAGTCGGGGGTCGGGGGTTCAAATCCCCTCAGATCCGCTTTAAAAATAGAAAAGAAACCCGAGGAAGTATTATTGGATTTAAATGAAAAAAATAGAAAATAATATATAGGTATAAAATATATATTAATTAATAAGAAAATGAATAAAAAAGGCGAATTACATTTAACAACAGGATTTATAGTTAGAATAGTAGCTGGTTTAATAATTTTCTTATCATTGCCTTTTTTAATATCAAATCCACAAAATCCAATAGCACAAGGAATATTTGCTTTTGGAAATTTTTTAATGGTAATAGGAGCTAATGTAAAATGAACCCAATAAGTTTTATTCCTTTGATAATTGCAACCCTTTCTTTAGTTTTTGCGAGTTTTATTAAGAATAAAAATTGGGCAATAATATCATTTATAGTTTGGTTGGTTATTTTTGTATTGACATTTTTCGCATTTAAATAATATACTCTTAGGACATTATCCATAAGCCAAAGCAAAGGTTTTCTTGCCTTAAAAATAAATAGTTAAGGTTTTTAAACTAGATTTCTACTAAATTTTTACTGCGCCGTTAGCCAAGCGGTAAGGCAATTGCCTGCAGAGCAATCATACGGGGGTTCGAATCCCTCACGGCGCTAAATCAAAATGCTAAACAAAGAAAAATTAGAAATGACGCAAAAATGTAAAAAATGTGGCAAACTTCTTCTAAATAAAACACAATTAAACTTAACCTCATTAGTTTCTTCTTTTAATCTAAAAAAAGAAAATCACGAAATAAAAGACTTAAATTATAAAGATAAATCACTAATTGAAATTTATATAGAAAAAAGTGAAATTAATATTATAATTGCTCATGAAGAATTGTGCAATGAATGCAAAAATAAAAAAGAAAATCCTTTAGAAGAAATTGTTTTAAAAGATAAAAAAGAAAATATTGTCAATCCCTATAGACCTCAAATTAGTTATCTCAAAGATCCTTATGAACAAAAACAAATTTATAGTAAACAAGGTTCAAACATAGACCCTATAAGTGGCGCAACAGTTCATTATGTTTCTCCATCTCAATTACCTTCTGGTTATGGATGGAAAGCCTTAGGAATGTACGATCCTTCAACGCATACAATTTATATTGCAGATAACTTACCATATAATATAGAAAGATTTGTCTACCATCATGAAGTCAGTCATGCATTAGGCACCAGAAATGAACAACAAGCAGACAACTATGCATCTTCTAAAGTAGGTTATAATATTAGAAATGCAGCTTAAGATATCTACTTAACACTTTCTTTCTTAACAACTTCCCTTAATAAAGCTCTAGCCTCATCAATAGTTACCCTTCCATCTCTATTGGTATCGGCATCTTGAAGAGCTTTCTTAGATGCCTCAGGACTATCAGGATTATCAATATTAAATTCTCCAATAGCTAAGTAATCTTCATCAATTTTTTTTACTCTAACATCCCCAGCGTAAATCCCAGCAACCTTTCTTAATGTATTATCAACAAGTTCTCGCATCCTAGAATCAGGATTATTAGGATCAAAAGTTGTTAGGATTTTTGTAGTTGGGATTTTTTCTTTCACTGGTTTTTTTTCAGGTAATTTTGGTCTTAAATTTTCATTATTTTTTTTAAACTTATCTAATATCTCGCTTCCCTCTTTCATCTGTTCCTCAAGATCTTTTTTATCACCCACTTCAACAGGCTCATTTTCTTTTTCTTTTTTAACAGTTCCAACCTTATCTTGCTTCATTTTTGCTCCTTCCCCAGCAATAACTTCTGATTTCTCTTCAGGCCTTTCTTCAACTACTTTTTTTGGTTTAATAACCATATTCCCCTTAGGATCTTTTTTTAGAGCATTTTCAAGTTCTTTCTCAGAAACTTTTCCAACACCCGGGATAAGAACCAAATTTGTTTGAGAACTTAAACCAGTAGTTTCAATCACCAACTTAGAGTATAGCACCCCTCCCTTAGGCAGGCTGTCCGATAATTCATAAGTTTTATAGGTAAGCAGACTACAAAATTAAAGAGGTGATATTTTATGAGTTATATACAATCATTTAAAGGACAGACTTGGTTAATGCCCCCAAACATTGAGGAGCTTATTCCTGAAGATCATATTTGTTTTTTGGTTGAGAGTTTTGTTGAATCCTTAGATTTATCTTCTTTTGATCAACAATATGCTGGTGCTGGACACCCAGCATATCATCCAAGAGTATTGCTAAAATTAATGGTTATTGGTATATTAGATAAAGTTCGTTCCTCTCGTATGCTTGCAAGAAGTGCAAGAGAGAATATTGTGTATATGTATCTTGCAGAGAAACTAACCCCTGATTTTAGGACAATTAGTGATTTTAGAAAGAATAATCCAAATTTAGTAAAGACTGCTTTTAAACACACCGTAACAATTGCCAAGAATGAAGGTTTATTGGATTTATCTATTCTGTCAACAGATGGAACAAAGATAAAAGCAAATGCAGCCAACAAACGGATAATTAGTAAAGAAGAACTTTTGTTCTTACTAAGTTTTGTTGAGAATGAACTTGAAGAATGGGCAAAACAAGATACTCTTGAAGATGACTTTTTTGGCAATCTTCGTGGAAGTGATCAGCTTCCAGAGAAGAGTAAAAAGAAGATGCAAAAAGCAGTAAGATATTACATAGATAAAACAAAAAAGAAAGGTAAGAATGTTAAAGAGCAAATAAAATATAAACTTAAACGAGCTCAAGATCAAATTGTAAAGAATCCAAAGCTCAATAAGGTAAGTATAACCGATCCTGAAAGTCGTTTTATGATGAATAAGAAAGGAAAATTAGAGTTGTCTTATAATCCCCAACTGACTGTAGATAAACATGGATTTATTTTAGCTAATGATGTATGTCAAGATACAGTTGATAACTTTCAGTTGGAACCACAAGTTATAGAAACAAAGAAAAACGTAGGAAGAATCCCTAAAGGAACCCATTGGAATTTTGATAATGGGTATTATGGTTGGAATAACATTGCATTATTAGAAAGGGAAAACATTGACGCTTATATCCCTGATCAAGAGCTAGCACAGAAAATAAATAAAAAACAAGTTTATCAAGATACCTTAAGTTATAATCCAGAAAAAGATATATTCCTTACCCCTGAAGGTAAGGAATTTACATTTCAATACAAATATTTTGATAAAACAAAAAAAGGAAGGTTAATGAAGGTATATGTAATGAGAGAGAATAATAAGATAGTCAAGACTATAAAAGTAAGTCCGTATTATCCAGAAAGAAAAAGAATGAAGATTAAAATGCGAACTGGTAAAGCAAAAGAGGTTTACAATATACGTGCACAAACTGTTGAACCAGTAATAGGCGATTTCAAAGAGAATAAAGGAATGCGAGCATTCCTTACAAGGAGTATAGAAACTGTTAGAACAGAATTTAATTTAGTATCGATAGCACATAATTTAAGGAAGATAACAATAAAAAAACAATTAAATAGAGATGGATTTTTAGAAAAAATAAAGGTTCTATGATTTTAATTAAAATAATAATACTAAAAATTTAATAGTCGGACAGCCTGTTAAGGGGTGTGGAACACGTTATGGAGAACTTTGCTGGGGGGCTGAAAGGGCGGAATGCAATAGAAGGGATTTTAGTAGAGAAGTTATTGGTGGGGTAGTTTTTGGATGGTTTGAGTATCCAGGGTATGCACGTAATTGTCTACCTGTAAGAGATGAAGGGGGGAGATTAGCCCCAGGGAGGTGCTATTGTAAACATAGAGAAATCCAAATCCCTGAGCCTTTTGAGGTAGGATAGGTTATTTCTTTTCCTGCTTTAAAACTATATTTTCTGCGTGTAAATTTTTTAAAAACATGTCGTATCTATGTAATCTTGCAATTAAATCATTTAGCAAACCATTCATACTTAAATTGTCTATTTTTAATTCAGAAGGATCCAAGATTTCTTTATAATTTTTTAAATTAAAATCTTTTTTATATTCTTTAAAACCTAAAAATGTTTCCCAATATCCTCAAGGAAGGAGCACATGATTTGTTTCTATCCTCAATAGAAAATAGTTTCTATCCTCAATAGAAATATTTATATACCCTCTATAGTTTAATAAATCCTATGTTAACAAAAGAAACCTTAATCGAAGTTATAACTACTCAAAGAAGTACATTAAGCATACTAGGACAAGGGACACCAAGAGAAAAAATAGATGAAGTTAAAATAAGAGAATCCTTCGCCTTAGTCATTACAGGCATAAGAAGATGCGGAAAAAGCACTTTTCTCAATCAGCTATTAGCAAAGCAAGGCAAAGGGTATTACCTAAATCTTGAAGATCCTCGCTTAGATAATTTTGAGCTCTCCGATTTCAATAAAGTTGAGGTTATACTGAAAGAGCTATATGGTAAAGGGGGAATCTACTTCTTTGATGAAATACAAAATATAGACAAATGGGAGAAATTTATAAGATATTTGATCGATAAGAAAGAAAGGGTTGTTATTACTGGGTCTAACGCCTCCCTCTTAAATAAGGAGCTTGGTACAAAATTAACTGGACGACATCTTCAGATAGAAATGTTCCCGTTTTCTTTTAATGAATTTCTTAATTTAAAAAAAGAAAAACCATCTATAGTTTCCTTTGAAGAGTACATGTATGAGGGCGGGTTTCCAGAATACCTAAAGGAGAATAATCCTTTAATCCTTCATGAATTGTTGGCTGATGTTATAATGAAAGATATTGTAGTAAGGTTTGGAATAAAAAATACAACTATTTTAAATAGAATTGCTATTTTTTTAATCAGTAATGTCGGAAAAGAATTTTCATATAACTCTATAAAGAAAGCTTTTAATATAAAATCAGTCCAGAGTGTAATTAACTATGTTTCTTACCTTGAGGATACCTACCTAATCTTTACTATTCCTCGTTTTAGTTACTCTTTTAAGCAACAACAAGTAAATCCAAAAAAAGTTTATTCTATAGATAATGGTCTCTCTTACAATACTTCTGTTTCATTTTCAAAAGATAAGGGGAAAGTGCTTGAAAATGTTGTTTTTTTAGGATTAAGAAGAAAATTTAAAGATATTTTTTATTTTCAAGAAAAAAATGAATGTGACTTCTTAATTAAAGAAAAAGAAAAAATTATAAAAGCAATTCAGGTTTGCTATGATCTTAATGAAATGAATAAGGATAGGGAAATAAATGGTCTTATTGTAGCCATGAACAGGTTTAAATTAAGAGAAGGGCTCATTTTGACTTACAATCAGGACGATGAATTTATTATTGATGGCAAAAAAATAACAGTTTTGTCAGTTTGGAAATGGTTTTTAGGAAAAAAATGAACTAGATACTTTATTTTTTCTCTTTTTCCTGCTTTAAAACTATATTTTCTGCGTGTAAATTTTTCAAGAACATATCATACCTATGTAATCTTGTAATTAAGTCATTTAGCAAACCATTCGTACTTAAATTGTCTATTTTCAATTCAGAAGGCCCTAAGATTTCTATTGAACTTGGCATAAAATCAAAACAAAAACCTATAAGCCATATTCACTCTTCTAAGAAAAAAAGATAGTTATCGGCGATTGTTTTCTGGGTTTAAATTGTATAAAATCCCTGTAAATGGGGGTAAGATTAAGGAGATTAAGCCTAAAGAAGAGATTAAACATATTATAGAAGAGCCTGAGATTAAACCTTTAATTAAATTTTTAACTAAAGCCTAATTTCTCTTTCTAAACCATTCAAACTTATTTTGTATTTTTCATTTACCACCCCATATCTTGGTTTTCTAGTGCCAAACTGTTTCAAAAGAACTTTGGCCTTTGACCTAATTTTATCAGTGATATCTTTTTCTCTTAAAATTTTTTTTAAGCCTTTTTTTCTTACTTTACGGCTTGAAACCCTCAATACCCTTAATGCTAATTCTTCACATTCCTGGTTTTTAAGAAGATCTTCTAAAAATAAACTTTTTACATGAGGGGGTAATCGACTATAAATTGAAGCAAGAGCATACACCTTATTCCACTTGGTATAATTTAAATGAAACCTTCCAAAATAAACATTTCCTTCAGTAGCTAAAAAAGAAGAGTTAGTATCTTTTTCCCATAAAATAATCCCCGGTAAAGAATATTTTTTCATTTATTAACCATAAACTTTAATATTTTTTCTTTCATTTTTAACAAGCTTAAAATATTTCATATTCCAATAATCTAAACATCTTTCAACTTTAATAGCATGTAATTCATTTTCAGGTTGGCATTTTGATTTATAGTCTCCTTTTAGACAAATCTTAGCCTCAACCTTATACTTTTTTCCAGGTTCTAAATCACAAATCCCCTTTAGACCTTTAGTATCATTAACACCTAAAAATTCTACAAGATCTCCTTTCTTTATAGTCTCTTTTGGAAGTGTGAATATTTCTAAACTAACCTCTTCTGAAGGTGCTGCAGTATTCTTTGGTGTTCTCATTTTAAAGTGAAAGTACAAAATAACATCTTAAAAACCTTTTTATCCTACAAAAACAATCGAAATTAAGAAAAAGTGGTTAAAATGATAGGTATAGACATAGTTCACATCCCAAATATTAAAAAACTAATGCAAAATGAAGCCTTAATTAAAAAAACCTTTCATAACTCAGAAATTAAAAACTTTACTCCAGAGCATTTAGCAGGTATTTTTGCAGCAAAAGAATCATTTTTTAAAGCAATTAATAAAAAAATCAACTGGTTAGAAATAGAAATTAAAAAGGAAAAAAATGGTTCTCCTTCTTTACATATCTCAAAATTATTAAAGAATAAACTAAAAATAGATCAAATACAACTCTCAATTTCACATGACAAGGATTATGCGATAGCTCAAGTTATCCTAATAACAAAATGAAAACCTTAAAAGATTTAATTGAAAGATTTAAAAAAATAAACAAAATTGCAGTTATAGATAAAAAAGAATATAGAGGATTCAATTATACTTACAAAGAATTGTATTTACTTTCCAAAAAGTTTTCTTTATTATTAAATCAAAATAGAATAAAAAAAGGAGATAAAATAATTATATGGTCTCAAAATGGAATTGAATACCCCTCTATATTGTTTGGTTCTATTTTACAAGGAGTTATAGTTGTCCCGATAGACTTAAAGTCAAATCCAGATTTTGTTAAAAAAATACAAAAACAAGTAAATGCAAAATTAATATTGCAAACAAAATACAAACCAAAATTAAATCTTAAAACAATTTTTATCGAGGACCTTTTAAGTCTTTTAGAAAATATTCCTAGTAAAAATAATTTACCAAAAATAAATCCAAATGATGTTTTTGAAATTTTATACACATCAGGAACAACAGGAGAACCAAAAGGCGTTATTTTAACACATAAAAATTTTATCTCCAATATCAGTTCAATAATAAAAATAGAAAAATTAAATCAAAAATCAAAATTCTTATCATTAATACCTTTAAGCCACATCTTTGAGCAGACAGTTGGTTTATTTATTCCTTTATACTTTAAAACAACAATAGTCTATCTAAAAACACTTAAAACATCAACTTTATTCGAAACATTTAAAGAAGAATCTATAACAAATGCAATTATAGTCCCAAGAATCCTGGAATTGGTAAGGTCAGGTATTCTACAAAAAATAAAGGTCTTAAATCAACATTTTCAATTCCATACATTGCTTAAAATTGCAAAATTATTTCATTTAAAATTAAGAAAATTATTATTTAAAGAAGTCCATGAAATTTTAGGTAGTAATTTAAAATATTTTATTTGTGGGGGTGCACCTTTAGATATTGAATTAGAAAGGTTTTATGAAGCTTTAGGCATTCCAATAATACAAGGTTATGGTCTAACAGAAACTTCCCCTACCTTAACTACTAATTTAATCAATGATAGAAAAATAGGTTCTGTAGGTAAAACAATTCCAGATGTTAAAATCAAAATAAAAGAAGATGAAATTTTAGCAAAAGGGGAGAATATAACAAAAGGTTATTATAAAAATCCTAGAAAAACAAGAGGATCATTTGAAGATAGTTGGTTCAAAACAGGCGATTTAGGGTATTTTATTGATAAAGTTTTATACTTAAAAGGAAGGAAGAAAGATGTTATTGTTACACCAGCAGGGATTAAAGTTTATCCAGAGGATATAGAAAAAATTCTCAATAAAATTAAAGGTGTAAAAGATAGTTGTGTCTTAGGTATAAAAGGAAAGAAGGGAGAAGAGACATATGCAGCTTTACTATTAAAAGAAAAATCGAATGCAAAAAAAATAATTGAAGAAGCAAATAAAAATTTAGATGTTTCTCAAAAAATTAAAGACTATTCTATTTGGTCATATGAAGATTTTCCAAGAACAACAACATTAAAAATTAAAAAATTTGAAGTTAAAGAATTTATAGAAAAGAAAACCAAACCAATAATAATTCAAAAGAAAAATAAAATATACAATATAATTTCAAAATTAACACATAAAAAAATAACACAAAAATCTAAACTCCAGGATTTAGGCCTATCTTCCATTGATATTATAGAATTGATCTCTTTATTAGAACAGGAGTTTAATATCGAGCTTGAAGAAGAAAAAATTAATCCTTATACCAAAGTTAAAGACCTAGAAAAGATTGTAAAGTTTCAAAGATTTGTTGAAGCAATATCTTTATTCAAAGAGTGGGCTTTAAATCCCTTTATTAATATTTTTAGATTCTTATCCCAGCAATTTATAATATTTCCAATTTTAAACCTAATCTTTCATCCAAGAATAGAAGGACAAGAAAATTTAAAAGAATTAAAAGGACCGCTTATATTTGCCCCTAATCACACCACTCATCTAGACGCCCCTCTAATATTAATGAGCTTACCTTCAAATTTCTCCAAAAAGATTGCGATAGCCGCTTGGCAGGAATTTTTCTTCAATGAAAAAGCAGAATTCAAAAATTTATCTAAAAAGATTTTATTTTACCTTGCTACTTTATTTTTTAATATTTATCCACTTCCACAACAAAAAGGTTTTAGAAAAACCATAAAATATACTGGAAAATTAATAAATCACAATTGGAACATTTTAATATATCCGGAAGGTCGGCGAACAAGAACTGGTAAGATTGAAAGCTTTAAGCCAGGTATAGGTGTTTTAGCTGTTGAAATGAAAATTCCTATAATACCAATAAAGTTTGAAAATTCTATAAAACTATTTAGCAAATTCAAACCTAAATTTAAAATAACAAAAATAAAAATAGGAAAGCCATTATTAATTAAAGAAGAATCATACCTCAAAGCAACAGAATTAATAGAAAACAAGGTGAAAAAACTATGATTGATTATAAATTTATATTCAAAATAATTTTAATAATAATTGCATTTGTAATTTTATTCCCAATATCGCATTTCTTTCTTAGCATCCGCCCAATAAAATTTTATACGCCTACAACACCAAAAGACTATAATTTAGAATACGAAAATGTATCTTTTGTTACATCTGATAAAATAAAGATTAGTGCTTGGTTAATTACATCAAAAACTGCAAATACAACTGTTATTGCAGGTCATGGTTACCCCTTTAACAAAGGAAATATCTTACCAGTTATAAAATTCCTACATCCTAATTATAATCTACTTTTATACGATCATAGGTACTTCGGTGAGAGTAAAGGATTTATAACAACTGTCGGTTTAAAAGAGATAAAAGATGTAGAAGCTGCAATAAAATTTATACAAGATAAATTTCCAAAAAAACAGATTGCATTATTTGGATTTTCTTTAAGCGCTTCAGCAATGTTAATGTCAAAAGCAAATGTAAGTGCAATTATTGTTGATTCCCCTTATGCAAACCTAGAAAACATAATTAAAAATATTTATTCAATATTTGGGCCTTTAAAATATCCAATGACTTTTGTAACAAATACCTTATCTTTAATATTCTTTAAGACACATCCTAAAAAGGTGGCTCCAGAATTATCTGTTAGAGATTTAAATATTCCAATTTTTCTTATTCATGGCGAGAAAGACATTCAATTTCCTGTAGAAAATGCTTATGCTATTAAAAAGAATAATCCAAAACATATTGAACTATGGATCGTTCCAAATGCAAATCATGGGGAATCCTATTTCCTCGCTAAAAATGAATATGAAAAATTAGTAAAAACCTTTTTAAATAAACATGTAAAATAATTTAAAATGGAAAAAGATTGGAGAAAGGAAATTGCAAGGGATCTTTTGGCTTTAGGGGGGGTTGCCTTTTTATTTCATTGCTTTCATTAGAATGGTTATTGGTAACTTTACTATTTTTATTTTATATCTTCTAATATCATTTATAATTTTATTTATTGGTTCTAAGATATTAAAAAACTCAGATCAGTATATTGCAAAGGCCTTTATTTTATTTGCGTTCACTACTCTTTACTACAAGTCTTTTTTATTCTTTTTATTCTCTGGTTTGCTATGGATTTCGATTATATTTGCAGCTAATTATCTGGAGAATAACCCTAAGAAAATAATCCAAGGTATTTTACTTGGACTTCTTAGTGTTTTATTAAGTTTTTACATTTCAAATCTATTATAACAAAATCTATTTCAAAATTTCTAGAATATTTTCAAAAGAAGATTAAAATTCCTTCCTTTTTCCAAAAAATCCATTTATCTTTACAATTTTTTTAGAAGATTTTCAATTTTCTCTCAGTCGATTATATTAAATACCCTAACTTATAAATATCTAGAGTAAAGCTTAAATATATACATTTATTACATGTAAAGCATGACGGAAACAACAATATCTGTAAGAATAGACAAAAAGGTGCACAATCAAATGAGACTACATGACGAAATTAATTGGAGCGCAGTTATACGCAAATCTATTACAAAAGCATTGGAAGAATTTAATAAAATGGACTTATTACGGGCCAAAGCAGCCAGTAAATCGATAGACAAAATGCGTAAGTTAAATGCTTTTTCAGCAGGTAAGTCAAGCGTAGAGGTAATACGAGAATGGCGCAAAAAACGAAGGTAATAGATGCTTCAATAATTGTAAAATGGTTTTCAGAAGAAATAGGTAGCAAAGAAGCACTAAATCTTAAAGACGATCACATTAATAGAAAAACTCTACTTATTGTTCCAGAACTTGCATTCTTTGAAGTGATAAACGCCCCTCGTTATAAAAAACAAATAGAGGATAAATTATCAAAAGTAAATAAGGATTTATGGGGTTTACAATTATACATTGAAAAAATAAACCCATTTTTATTAGAAAAATCAATAGAATTAGCTTTAAAATATAATTTATCAATCTATGATGCTATTTATTTAGCTCTTAGCAATCTCTATAATAGTCCACTTATAACTGCTGATAAAGCCCTAGGTAAATTACCAAATACGGTTTTACTCTAGTTTTTTTGTAATATTTTCAATAATTTATTAAAAATAATTTTAAATTTCTAATAAAACTATATAATACTACAAAAATTTAAGAAGATTTTCAATTTTCTCTCAGTCAATTATATTAAACACCTTCCCTAAATCAGTCTAATGAAAAAATTAATCTTGATATTTTTACTTATTCCAGAAGTTTCAGCTTTAATAGTTACAGAATTCATGCCGAACCCAGAAGGCCCAGATGAAGATTTAGAATGGATAGAACTTTACAATTCTTTTAACTACTCAATAAACCTAGATAATTTTTTCTTAAATGGAAAAAAACTTCAATCTATTAATCTAAACCCTAAAGAAACTTTAATAATTGCAAGACAGCTTTTAGACAAGGACAATAATAATTTTAGTCTTGAAAAACAGTATGGAAATAAAAACAATATTTTAGATGAAGAAGATAATTTTAAAGCAATTGAGTCTTCTTTTACCCTAAAAAATGAAGATGGCACTTTAAATCTAACAAACTTATCTTATACAATATTCATTTCTTATGGAAAATCTCAGGAAGGCTTTAGCTTTGTTAAAAAAGATCTTAATTCAGAATTTATAATTTCAAATATTAAGAATGGGGAGCCAGGAAAGTTTAATACCCTAGAAATAAAAGAAAATCCATTGCCAAATAATACAAAATCACAGCCAACTAATCTTGAGATTATAGAGTTTTTACCTAATCCAGAAGGCCCTGATGATGATAAACCTCCAAATGGCGAATGGATTATAATAAAAAATAATGGTGAATTAATGGAAACAGAAGGCTTTTATTTTGAAGATAGTGCAAATGGTAGATTATTAATATCCAGCACTAATGTAGATGGAAATATTATATTACAGCCTGGAGCAATTTTAAAGATTTATAGAAATGGCCAGGATTTCTCCTTAAATAATAATGGTGATGTCTTAAAATTAAAATCAAAAGATAATCAGCTAATAGATTTAGTTTCCTACACTTATTCAACAGAAGGTATTTCTTGGATTAAATTGAATAGTTCTTGGGTATTAAATGAAAATTTTGAAGCAGAAGAAAAAGAAACTGAAAATTATATTAAAATAGAGAAAATTTATGGAAAAACATATTTTAATAGTTTAGTATACATAAAATTAAATATTTACTATAAAAATTCAATAAATGGCGAAAATGATATAGTCTTGCATATTGAAAATCTAACAGAAAAAATCAAATTACAGTTATATTCAAAAAATATCAATTATTCAATGCTTTTACCTATTAAAATCCCTTCTAACTGCAATAATGATTTCAATGAAGGTAATTATTTTATTACTGCTTCAGGAATTTCCACTTTTGATAAAAAAAGAATATTTGTTGAAAGCGATGAAAAATGTAACCAAGATATTATTAAGACTGCTTTAAAAGAAAAAAAAGAAGAAGCTGCAATTAAAACCACAACAAATACCATTTCTCTACCAGAAAAACCTGAATTAAATGAAGAAAAGGAAAATATTATAAATGAAAAAAAGCCAGTTTATACAGCTAAAGAGACGCAAATTAGATCTTATGCAGTGGTTTTATTTGTTGCTCTTTTGATATTAATAGCAGGTGCAGTAATATATGGAAAATGGGAAAATACACACAAGGATAATCTTGGAAGTAGTTGGAGCCCCAAAAGACCACGTAGAAAAGACTATAGGTATGATTTTGGAGAATATAGAGAAGACTAAAGGTTGGGAGATTGTTGATAAAACAGTTGCTCCTGCAGAACAAATAGAAAAATTATTTAGTTCCTTTGCAGAAGTAGAGATTAAATTCCAGTCTTTAGCTCAAATTATAGGTTTTTGTTTTGATTTTATGCCAAGTTCAATAGAAATCTTGGATCCTTCTGAATTAAAAATAGACAATTTAAGTATGAATGGTTTGCTAAATGACTTAATTGCAAGATTACATAGATATGATATGTTCTTGAAAAATTTACACGCAGAAAATATAGTTTTAAAGCAGGAAAAAGAGAAAAAAATAGTTTAATTCTTAAAGTCCTTCAAACAGTATACTATGAGGTAGTAAAGAAAACTAAAGAACTATACGATGCTACCGTATAGTTTATAAACTAAAACCAAAATCTTCATATAGTTCAAGTTAATTATAATTAACATAAAATAGAAAATAGGTTAATTAAAAATGACACAAATTAAAGAAATCTTATTGGACTTAAATCCCTAGTGGAAAATGTCTAGAAGGAGGGCATAATGTGTCGTCAATAAATTTGTAGTCTTCATAATCTTTATTCCTCATTGAGGTCATTCCTTTTTGATATATAATATAAAGGGGGCTTATGCCACTATACCATTTAAAATTTAGGGCAACAGAGCTACAAGATAAAAAATTTAAAAACAAGACCCCTCACTTATTATATTATCAGGGTCACAGTTACATAATTGTTGCTGAAACATCGCACATTTACTTACTAATTTAGTACATGTTTGACCACTCCAAACAGTAAAAGTGCACTTCCCGTTACAAAATATTCCACATTCCTTTTCCAGCGTAGTTGTGACAGGGATTGGGCGGCAATATGTATCAATTAAATCCTGATCGCATTTCTCTTTAAAAGCTATAATCCCTCGTGCAGTTTGACAAGCCATTATAGCACTCACACTATTGCACTCAAAGTCCTCAGGCAGGGGTATTAGTTCCGGAGCCGGTTGAGCAGGAGCAGCTTGTGCAGTTGATGGAGCTTGTATACCTGATGGTTGAGTAGGGGTTGGCCCTGAAACATCTGAAATCCCACAAAGAGATATTGGATTATTATTAACAACTATAGGGTTCCCAGTATAACTTTTTAAATTAATTAAAGTAAAAACTAAAATAATAACAATAATGCCTAAAAAAA
>Ga0209541_10001103_pt1 | contig 53970 bp, 54 predicted proteins | sample RifCSPlowO2_01_FD_184027 | JGI IMG/M metagenome (GOLD analysis project Ga0209541, IMG submission 184027) | Groundwater microbial communities from Rifle, Colorado - Rifle CSP2_plank lowO2_0.1 (SPAdes) (version 2) | ecosystem: Environmental > Aquatic > Deep subsurface > Groundwater | place... | reverse complement strand
GAGGAGGACTTCAATCTTATTAGAGTCTGCCGGTGAATCGCCAATCACCAAAAAATCCATCTTGGACTGGGCTATCGGCGTCGGTATTATTGAATCGGCCTGGTAACGAATAGTCTTGCCCAAGTCAGCTTGTAATGTTTTGTCTAAGTCTACTGTGGTAGTGAAGACTTTTTGCGAAGGCAGGTTAACAGCCACATTTTTTGTATCTATGCCGGACTGTTTAATCAACTCTTTGATTGCCTGGGACACTCTTTGGCGATCAATTGCCGAATCGCTCAGAGCGGCTGTGCCTTCTATTGGCACGTAGCCATAATAAGCCAGAGCTTTTACTTGCCCTCCACCTTTTAGTTCTACGGCCCTTAGGGCGCTGGTTCCGATATCAAGACCAAAAAAATCTGATTGCCCACTCAATATGCCCATACTTGGTTCCAAGTATACATTAGCACTATGGTGTTGGGAATACTCTAAAAAATAGTCAAACGAACGGCTAAAAAACGGGGGGTAAATTAACTAAGCTGTCAATATGAGGTTCGCTGCTGTCGGTACCAAAGAAATTTGTACCGCCGATTAACATTTCTGGCGTATAGCTAAGGCTTTCGGCTACCGTGCTATTACCTACGTCACCGCTAAGGCGTAACAAATTTATCTGTTTAGTAATCATTGCCCCATTGACTGTTAAACTATCGGCGCGACAGTTATTGTAGACATAACTAGCACTTGCTTTAGAGGTCGTGGTTGAGCAAGTCCAAATTACCCCGGTATCGTCGCTGACAGGGTTTGATTTGCTCATATCTGGCTCAGCAATGTAAAGACCGTCCAGGCGTTTAACTGCCGGGTCTATGTACAAGCTGCCGCGTACCACTAGAGTAAATTTAGTGACGGTGTCGGCATTGTAACCACCCTCAAAAGTTACGTCACCTTTAATATAGGCATCACCGTCAACAAACAAAGTGATTGTTTTACCAATTGGCCCGCCGCTTTTTGAAATCGTAGCACCATTAAGTGTAAAGGGATTGCCGCTAGTTTTGTATTTACCAGCACTGGCTGTGGCCAAGTTATTACCGCCCCAATCTGTTGCGCCGTCGCCCTTTAAAGTGTAGTAATCTGGTATGCAATGTCCAAGCTGCCTGGCGCCGGCGTCAAAGAAGCCGCCCCAATAAGCAGCGCCTTGGCCGTTAGCATTCGCGGAATCATTGGCAAAACTCAAGGTACTTTTGCCGTTACCTTTATTGCTGGCAAAACCGTAGCCGCCCTCGCCTTGTATCTGGCCCAGTGCAAAAGCCCCAAAATCACTTAGCGCGCCCTGTGTGCCGCCATTATTAAAAGCCAAGATTCCGCCATTGTATTGCTTATCAAGCGGACTAAAGCTGGGAGCCTGGTAATTGGTCGTTAGATCACAGTTGTACCCGCCGCTTGTATTCTTAATAAACCACCAGCCGCCGGCAAACGCGTCCGCACCGTGTGTCTGGAAATACGGCTTGTCGGCGTACACTAAGCCCGTATTTAAAAGACCTAAGCTAAAGATATAACTAATACCAAGAATTAGAGCCTGAAGTTTTTGGGCTCGTCTCATACCCGGTAGTAGACTTTCGAGTCAGCTCGTTGCAAGACGAGCGTTTTATCATTCAACATTTGCACATTCTTTTTCATATGACCTTGCCCCGTATTAATAGTTTAGATTAACGAGCTGAAGCTTACGGGATAAAGTTGGATAATCTCGAAAGCTCACTACCGGGCATACATAAGCATTATATTGCTCTGCCACTTTACGCGCAAGCCCAGTAGTGATCCGCTTATTCAAACTTGCCCAGTACCGGGCCGATTTTAAAGACCGGCTTCGACCGTTTAATAACAATAAATGTCTTGCCACGCGCAATTTCGTTTATATAGCGCGGCATTTCTAGCCGCAGTTCCCGCACACTTATTAAATTTGTCTTGTTCGCTTCCCATTTTTGCAATTTCCTAACCATACTTTTTTCTCCCCAGTCCTTCTCTACTTATTATTTTATTACTTAATATCTTATTGCTTATATTACTTCAACTTTCTCCTACCTATTCCTTATTCTACGCCACATGTTTACTTTTACGTTACGTAAAAGTAAACATTATGGGAGAGAAAGAGAGAGAAACATAAACATGGGCTGGAGATATCATAAATGTATTACAATAAGCGCTATGGTTCGGTTGCAAACAAAAAGTCGCAATTTTCTGCCCTGGATCCGCCGCCACAAATTTTTATCTTTGTTTTGCGTAATTGTTTTGCTCGTTATTGGAGTTTTTGTTTACGAAAAAGTTGCTCTTGAACTAAACCGACTTGCATTTAAAAGCGCGCAACATGCGATCGATACAGTTTATGCCGACATTGCCGCCAAAGTCGGGCAACCAGATGACTATAAAGTTAGCAACGACTGCTCTCGTTCGAATGTAGAGTTTGGTCAAGGACCTTTATCTTGCTATGTTGGCACAAGCTTCATTTATGGAGTAGTTGACCAGTCCGAAGCTACTTCTCAATTTAAAACAATTCAAGTTTTAGTGGGTCTACATAAAGATTTGTTTAAACCAACAAAGAATCTTTCGTCAGCCATAACTTCAACGCTAGTCGTAGATTCTTATTACTACTCTGCGCAAGATTTTTACAGTGTAAAGAATTTAGACTGCACAATAAAATACATATACGATACTCCTCGTGAGATAGACTTAGCGATAAAAGACACAAGCAAAAAACCCTTTCAGGTTAACGTCGATTGTTACGGTCCAGCCCGGGATGGGTTTTACCCGTTGGCATATTAAGGATTCTGTTTATTTATTAAGGCCCTTGGTATAATTTGACTTATTGTCAATTTATATGTTTAAGCATAAGCTTTTAGCTTTTTGGGGTGGAGTTTTAGGCTCCGTCGTGGTGTTATTCTTAGTCGTTGGCGTTGTCGCAAACGCCGATTCGGCAAATTCAGCCTGGTTGACACCTGCTCCGTTAACTCTGCAAAAACAAGCTGAATTATCCTCTGTTCCGTCATCATTAAACGGCAACGTTGACTGTTTTCAGGACGGACCCTTCAACTGCGTGGTCAGTACGCTTTACGGCGCCGTCAATCAAAATAACCAAGTACGGCTTAATGGCACGTCTGCTTATCGCGATATTTTAAACTACGTAGAAAATCGTCCGCGTATCATCGCCATACCTAACTCCAGTACCATTATTAGCTATACGACTGAGCCGCCGTATGGTTTCTACCTGTACTTTAACTACAGTTTTGCTAGTTCCATAACTTCAGTTATTCCTTATGGCGGCACTGTGTCACAGTATAAAATCAACCGTCCGCCCGACGGCAAGCTGGCCGATAAGACTAATCACCGCTTAGCGGCGGATTATGAGTCTATTAGTTTCTCGCCCAACGGACAGTGGATGGCGGTGTCCGTGCCGAATGTTGCTGTAGTAAGAGTCAACCTGCAGACATTTGATGTTGTGCCGTTCGCGCCTAGCTTCAACTACACTATTGGCTTAAGTCCGGCGCCAAAAACGGCCATCACCAATGATGGCCGTTATGCGGTTGTAGCCTCCAAAGACTTTAGCCGTTTTGCAATCTATGATTTAGATACCTGCGGCGCTGTGCCCAGCACCATAAATGGTCCGGCAGCTTGTCAATCGCGCAACTTGCAGAGCTTTATAGCCCAGCAAGTCCCGGGCTACACTGGCGCTGGCACCATCAGGTTTTTGAGCAATGACACCCTGAGTTTTTACGCTGGCTACACCGACAACTCGATACGTAAAACCGCTAAGTTTATACTCAGTACGGCCGGCGGTGTTATCCATCAGCTGGATTATTTGGCCGTCGGCGAATCTTACATTTCTGGCGAGGGCGCTTTCAGTTACCAGCCCGGCACCGATACGACAGATAATCACTGCCACCTGTCGCTGGTTTCTTATCCGTATCTTATAGGCCAAGACTTAAGCTACAATACTTATCATTCGGTGGCCTGTTCTGGTGCGCATGTCGAAGATGTGATTGATACAAGCTTGACTTACGATGGCCAAGCTACACCGAAAGTAAAAAGAGGCGACAGAACAAACCAGCAGATTGCAACAATCTTGACTGCCTTCCAGCCGGGCTACATAGACCAACTAGACTTCGTCACCACTTATCAACCTAAAACCATCACTATTTCCATCGGCGGTAATGACATTGGTTTTTCGGATATTATCACCAGCTGCGCGGGTTTTTGGAACTTAGACAACTGCTTTGAGAGCTACGAAGACCGCCTGGAGCTGGTGCGCCAAATCAACTCTAAATTCCCCGAGCTTGTGAATACTTACACCAAACTCAAAAATCAGAGCGCGCCGGACACTAAAATTTACGTCATCGGTTATCCGCAAATTGTCAAAACCGGCGGTGATTGCGCCGTCAACGTGCATCTGAGCGATAACGAGTCCGAGTTCGCCCGGTTGCTAATTGATTACTTGGATACGGTAATTAAAGCCGCCGCCGACAAAGTAGGTGTCCGCTACGTAGATACCCAAGATGCCTTCTATGGCCACCGTCTTTGCGAAGCCAGTCCTGGCTCCGTAGCTATGAACGGTCTGACGATGGGCACGGATTTCCCCAATTTGCTAAATCTTCTACAGGGACCGTTTGGCAATGAGAGCTACCATCCCAACGACTTTGGCCAGCAGTTGTTGGAAAATAAAATCTTGGACGCAACTAACAACCTGACTGACCCGATGCCCATAGCTAACTCGTCGGCCGCGCCGCCCCCAGAAAGCGAGCTGGAAATTTTAAACGCGCCCCACGAAGGTAGAGCCATCAACAAAACTTTTTACGACGACGAGCTTGCCAACGATGTGATCGTTAAAAACGCTCCTGCTGAGGTGTCCGTCAGCGGCCTTAAATATTCCCTGAAACCGGGCGCCAGCTACCGTGTTGAGCTGCATTCTGACCCCCTGATACTTGGCAATTACTTAACGGCCGGCAACGGCAGCCTATCGGCCCAAATCCAAATTCCGACTAGTGTACCCGCCGGTTTTCATGTTCTGCATATTTACGGTACAAACCTGACTGGCGAGGCGATTGACATCTACAAAACCGTTTATGTGGCGGCTACTCTTGACGATCTCAACGGCAATGGTATTACTAACGATAGTGATCCGTGCGTTTTTATTGATGTTTCCGAGCAAGATTTTGACCAGGACAGGATTGATGATGCCTGCGATGGCAATATCACCGAAGCGTCAGCTTTACCAACGACGCCGGAAGCAAATTCTTCTTCGCAAAATGACCCGATAGTACAGCCGCCCACAATATTAAATAGTACGAACCAAGACCTGCAGCCATCTGTTGGTATGCCAAGCCCGACTCAAACTAATCCTGTTTTAGCCATAGATATCTCTGGACCAACCGAAGCCCAAATAACGACAACTCAGCTGCCAAGCACTGCCAGCAGTCAGCCCCAGATTTTGTTGGCGAATAATAATCCTTATCAGTTGGTGGAAGAAAAAATATCCATTGAAACAGTTTCGGCAACACCAGCGAAACAACCAGCTAAAAAGCCCTCGGTTTTAGCTGCGACAACTTTCAAAATACCGGATAGATCAAACAAAAAACCGTTTATTTTAGCAAGCTCTGTATTTGGACTACTAATAGCTATAAGTTTTCGCAAAAAGTATTTTAAGCTGCATAAACATTAACCAGCTCCTCGTTTACTTATAGTCCGGTGGAAATGACTGGTCCAGCAAGATATTGGAGATGGTTGCATCTATCGTTCTAAGTTCCTCACCGGTGAAGCCAGCGCTTGAGCGCATTTTTTCTACCCAAGCATAACGTTCTAGATGGTTAATCACTTCGGCCGCACCAGAAAAATAATTAGCAAGATAGAATGATTTTCTAGATATGCCGGTTGATATGCCTGAACTATAGAGCATTCTTCTGACCTCCTGTGGGTCTTCTTGCGTAATATTACCAGCCATGACTAGGCAGGCTTCAAAATAATTGGGGAATTGTTTCGGCAAAAATTCTTCCCTGTCAGATAAATCAATTACCCAAATATCGTCGTGCGTCTGTGCTTGCGGATCGCTATCGATTGGCAATTCAGTGTAATATGGCGGGTCTGGTATGGTCAGCTTGGCTTGTATTGTAGCCCGCCGGATTAATTCAAAAGTCATTAGCGTACCGGAAATAAAAGCCGCCTCTGCCGCTTCGGCTTCTTTACCGTAACCTTTGTATTTGTCTTTTATATTTTGAATATTAAAAGCAACCTGTTCCTGTAGGCCATTAAAATGCTTAAAGTACTCTATGTGACTTTGTAGTTCCTGCTGTGAATAACCGACACCGGGTGCTATCTGAACAAGCAGTTCTTGCGGTAGATTAAGCAATTCACAGTCGTGTGTTTGAACTGTATGCTCAACTGATTCAGACATACAATAATTATATTCTTATCTGTTAAAATACCAAGTATGGCTTTGCTTGCCCCGTACCGAAACCTGAGCGGAGTAGTCGGTAATCGGATTACGGAGCATCAAGTTTTGGTGTCGGGGTGGCTAGGAATAGAATTAAAGTTATGAGCCTTTCCATTGGAATTGTTGGTCTCCCAAACGTCGGTAAGTCCACACTTTTTAACGCGCTGACCGACGCTAATGCGTTGATTGCCAATTACCCTTTCGCGACCATCGAACCAAATACCGGGATTGTGCCCATACCAGATGCCCGTCTTGAGAAGCTGGCCGAGATTTATAAAACCCAAAAAATTATTCCTGCGACTGTCACTTTTGTGGACATTGCCGGCTTAGTGGCCGGCGCCAGCCAGGGTGAAGGCTTGGGCAACCAATTTCTAGCGCATATTCGTAGCACCAACGCCATCTGCCATGTCGTACGGGCCTTTGACGATCCCAATGTCCAACATATAGACAGCCAGCCTAATCCAAAAAGGGATATAGAAATTGTTAACACGGAACTAGTCTTAGCCGATCTGCAAACGGTCGAAAAACGCCTGCCGCGACTGGAAAAAGAAGTCAAAGCCGACCCCAAACTCAAGCCCCTGCTCGACGCCCTAAACGCCATCAACTCCCATCTTCAAACCAACTCACCCCTGCATCATTCCAATATTCTGCAGAATATTGGAATGGATAAAACATTGTCTCCCCTGCTTACTGAACTACAACTGCTCACCGCCAAGCCGGTAATTTATGTTTTTAATGTCGACGAAACCGCTTTGCAGGGTCGTACCCTTAGACCTAAGGGTACGACCCTTAAGGAGTTAACGGATATGGTTGCTCCATCTAGAGCCGTATATATTTGCGCGAAGCTAGAAAACGAACTGCGCGGACTAGATGAAGCCGACCGCCAGGAATTACTAGAAAGCTACGGCCAGAAAGAAAGCGGATTGATACAACTAATTCATGCGGCCTATGACACGCTGGACTTGCAGAGTTTCTTGACGGCCGGTGAAAAATCCTCCTTCGCCAAGGCTTCGGAAGGACAAGGGGAAGTGCGGGCCTGGACTATACCCAAAGGCACCGCTGCGCCGCAAGCCGCTGGGGTAGTGCACAGCGATTTTGAACGCGGCTTTATTGCCGCCCAAGTAGTAAGTTATAAAGACTTAATAAATGCTGGTTCGTTAGCTAGCGCGCGGGCCGCCGGCAAAGTACGCACCGAAGGCAAGACATATGTCATGCAACCCGATGATATAGTTGAATTCCGCTTCAACATCTAACCATTGCCTGCTGTTTTCTGTTTTTTGTTTTCTGTTTTCTGAATTATGACGGTCGTCAGAATTGGCGGTGCGAAGGGGGCCGGCAAGCCGGCCCCCTCATCATCGAAAGCTTAGATCAGACCGCAATACCTGGCCGTGTTCGGCCAAGGCCAGAAGCCCCGTGTCCGATAAGCACGTTCCGCAACCCACATCTGTTCTAAAGGTGTCCAGTTATTCGCCGTTCCCTTTCTGCGCAAAAGCTCTGGCCCATACGTACTCTGGAACTCCAAATCCATCTGGAGTCCTCCATAGTATGGAGAGTTGGGATCGTTCCAAGCGCCCTCGTAGCCGTGGATGCATAGCCACTGCCGCTTGTGGGGCGGATTCTGGGCAAGCCGTTTAACCTTGGCGCTGCGCTGCTTCCACAACTTTGCCAGCCACTGCAGGTAACCGGAGCCTTTGGCCCACTCTTCGTGATAGCGCGTTGAGGTTCGCCGCTCTTCCATCAGCAGTTGCCAGCGCCAGGTAGCTTGGCGGTAGAACTTGATCCCTTCTTTCAGGGCGATAATTCTCTCGCTCTTGGATTCTCCGGCTTGCGCCGGTGCGGCAACACTAGCCAATAGAGCCACGGCTAGTAGTACGATGTGCGTTCGACGGTGGGGCATCTTCGGCTGCCCTCCTTTTCGATGTACGACAAGCCCACTTTAGACTCGTCTATTAAAGCCACCAGTTTGTAAGCCATCCTCGCCGCAATAGTTTTCCATCGCTGACTAGGCTTAAAGTCTGAGCCTCTCAGGTTGGCGTGCACCCCGCCAAAGGCGGGACGCAACTCCCTGCGAGACATAAGTTCAGACTGGTCTGGCGACCGTCTCTTACATTATACCACAAGTGTTTTACAGGAGTTTAAGCAAATAAAACCGTTCTTGGTTACCCTTACCGCCGGTTATGTCGCTATCAGCCTTTGCTTTGATAACGAACAATTTTTTTACCCAATTTTCAAAGTCTTTTAAAATCTGCCGGCGGATCCGATCATTTTTGATTACGCCTCTGTTAATTTGACCTTTCCCAGCCTCGAATTGAGGTTTTAAAAGAACCAAAAACTCAGTTTTTGAGCCACTAATTTGCTTTAAGTAAGGCAGTATTTCTCGCAACGAAATAAAGGAAACGTCGACTAAAATAACACCCGGCTCAATTTTCGGTTTAAAGTTACGAATATCGGTCTTTTCGTGTAGCTCTACCCTTGGATCCTCGACTAGTTTCGGGTGCATTTGATTGGTACCGACTTCAACCGCAATTACCTTTTTGGCGCCATTTTGCAGAACATAATCTGTGAATCCCCCTGTGCTGCTGCCCGTGTCCAGCACAATCTTATTTTTAAAATTAACTTTGAATATTTTATTGGCGCCGGCCAATTTTAACCCGGCCCGGCTGACATAATTTTCGGATTTAGTTAAAGTAATTTTATTTTTTCCAGAAATAAAAAATCCGGGCTTTAAAACAATCTTTTCATCAACCATAACAAACCCCAGTTTGATCAAATTTTCTGCTTGACTGCGTGTTTGAGCTAATCCGCGCCCAACAAGTGCTCGGTCCAGTCTTATTTTATTCATCAAATTTGGACTTAGCGGCAACCTGGCGCACATGGTCTTCACGGCGGGCGGCTTTAAATAAAGTTAAAGAAGTGATAGGCAAGGTTTGCCCTTCTTTTAAGACAAAGCCGCGGCGCTGGGCAATATGCGGCACATAATCATTACCGACGTAAGGATCTATTTCGGCCCAGCGGGCGCCGACCTTGCCAAACCAGCTTAGCGCCAAGTTGTGCAGCTGCATAAACTTACGCGTTGGCTTCACTAAATTTACGGGTACGTCTTTTTTGGTGCCAAACAACTTTTTTTCGCTAACTACGCTGTTAAAGGCTTTAACCCTGTCGAAATGGTTATAAAACCAGGTTAAAAATGGCCTTTCGTCTGCTTCCAAAGCAAACCACGGCAGAATAGTTATATGCAGCGCCGACGGTTTAAACTTAGCGCCGATTGGTAAATCATCCAGCAAGTAAGCGATAAGGTACCGGTGTTTGTTAGTCTTTGACTCTTTCTCTATAGATGCCATTGGTTGTGTCCACTGAAATTATATCGCCCTTCTTGATAAACGCCGGTACTTTAACCGTGATACCCGTTTCTAGCGTAGCGTTTTTGGTGATAGCTGTCGACGTATCGCCCCTGATGGCAGACTCGGTGTAGGTCACTTTTAAGTGGACGTTTTTGGGCAGTTCAATATTAATAATCCGGCCGCTAAAAAACTGGGCATTTACTCTGTCACCTTCTTTAATATAATTTGCCCCATCCTCCATTACGACAGTGGCTACTGCAAACTGCTCATAGTTTTCAGTGTCCATAAAATGGTAGCCGGTGGCGTCTTTATATAAATATTGTACGGGCCGGTTGGAAATATCGGCGCTTTCCAGTTGTTCCCCGCCCTTGAACGTCTTATCTAGGACTTTGCCGTCAGATAAACTTTTAATTTTAACGTTGACAATCGAGCCGCCGCGGCCCATGACTTTTTGAGCGTATTCAACAACCCTGTACGGCACACCGTTCATCTGGAAAATCGTGCCTTTTTTTAAATCAGTGATACTAAGCGCCATGGTAGGTCCTAGATCTATGATCTTTAATCATTAATTTATCCTTGACCATTGATCAATGTTCTTTGTTCAATGTTCTATGGCTTTATCCATTTGAAACGAATGGAAGCAAAGCCAGGTGGCGGGCACGTTTGATAGCCCGGGCCAGTTGGCGCTGCTTGGATTCAGTCAAGCCGGTTTTTTTGCGCGGTTCAATCTGCCCGTATTGATTAATATAGCGCTGCAGCGTTTTAAAATCCTTGTAGTCAAAGTAGGCTACGTCGGTCCGGTGTTTAAAAATCTTAGCCATAAAAATCCTTTCTATTAATGTTGGATGGTTGGTCTAAATGCGCACTTGCCTAGTTGCCGTCGGCGATCGCAGGCATAATTTGCTACAACAATTTCGGGTACTTCTTCAAGGAAAACAGCAACTTCTTCACCATCTTCAACTTCGCGCCATTCTGTAATTTCAGTCTGCCTAATAGTTTCAAGTTGGTCGTCATTGAGAACTTCCAGATTACCGTTAGCGTCTACAGGGTAAACACTCGACAAGCTTTCAACGGCTTGGTGCGCCACAACCCAATTACTAATTTCTAGATTCCCCAACCTGCAAACTTCGTCACAAACTGCAAATTTAACTGTTAGCGGTCGATTTGCCATGGCTGACTAAAAAGGGATGTCGTCGAGGTTAATTGGTTCGTCACCAATATCTTCGATGACAACATCTTCATCCTTGTCTTTCTTGCCCTCCGCAGCTTTAGCGGAGGAAGGTTTCTTAGTACCCTTTTTGTCTGCCGCTTCGTCAGATGGTTCAGCTACGGTGGTTTGTGCTGGTGCGCCGCCCGGGGCGCCCAGGAATGTTACATCGTTAGCCACAACCTCGACCTTGCTGCGTTTTTGGCCATCCTGTTCCCAGCTACGGCTTTGCAAACGGCCGCTGACCAGCGCCGGGCGGCCTTTGGTTAAGTATTGCGCCACCCGTTCGCCCAGTGGGCCCCAGGCCACAATATCAATAAAGTCGGTCATTTCTTTCCACTCGCCATCACCACCTTTGTAGCTGCGATTCAGCGCCAGACTAAAACCGCAGACGCTTTGGCCGTTTGGCGTAGTGCGTAGTTCCGGATCGCGCGTTAAATTGCCCATCAGAACTACTTGGTTAAAACTTCGTGCCATAATATGCTCCTTTCAGTCGCTCTAGCTGTGAGCTGAGAGTCCTTAGCTTTCAGCTCTAAGCTTTTAGCTCTTAGCTATTTATTATTCTACTACGGCGCGGTCTTCGTTCTTCGCGCTCGCTATCTTCGTCGTCTTCGTCATCATCCTTATCACCGCGTTCAGCTGCTTTCTTAGCTTTTTCAGCGGCCAGGGCTTCGGCTTTAGATTTAGCTTTCAGGTCCGGCTTGGTGATAAGAAAACGAATAATTTCATCGGTGATGTTAAAGGTCTGTTCGACCTTTTGTACGCCCTCCGCCGGCATCTCTACCGCATAAAATACGTAGACGGCGAAGTCGTTTTTGGCGATTGGATAAGCTAGTTTACGCTTGCCCCAATTGTCAGTATTGGTAATCTTGCCACCGTTATCGGTGATGATTTTTTCGACCTTGCTGGTGGCTTTTTCCAGATCGATTTCCAGATCCGGATGGTATAGCACCGCAATTTCGTACATTTGATTCAAGAGAACCTCCTTTGGAATTAAATCCGCGCGCCTAAAGCCACGAATTGAGTTAATGCTCCATATAAAATACACTAAAACTTAACAGAGGTCAACCTAGTAGTAGACTTTCGCGTGGCTTCGCCAGTATCCCGACAAAGTCGGGATAGTCGCGAAAGCTCACTACTGGGTCAACAGATTGCAGCATTAGTACTTTTGTTGTATTATTAACTTAGTCCTTGGGCCGAGTTCGGAAATGTCTGCAAAGACTATCCTTGAGCCAAGCGCTCGGACTCGGTCTTCAAAATCAAAACCGCGCCAGAGGGGTGATCCCTTTGCTGAAGAAAGTCGTAATCAAGCTTTGGGGTCGCTGTCTTAGTAACCCCTGGTTCGTCATCAGGTTTGCCATAGTCACTGCTTTGGCGAGCCTGATCGGCAAAGCAATACTGATTGGAACAGTCGAAGCCGGTGAGGCTCCGGAGTGGGCCGCCCAGTTCGCACCGACAATCCCGATGATGCTGGTAACATTTTGTGTCCACCGTTTCCTGTGGGATCACAAAAGAACCAGCCTCTTGTCGCATGTCGGCGGCCATTGGTCTTTGTCGTATTGGGGCCAATTCATCGCCGGGCACGGGCTGTTCACCCTTTTCGCCGTTCATCTCGGCTTGAAGTACTGGGCTGTGAGCATGGCGATCGGGGTGTTCTCCGCCGGTGTAACCTTTGCTCTCAACGAGCTGAAGATCTTCGTGCGGCGGAGTGAGATGGAGACTGTAAGGGCGTGAGTTTCGGTCGAGCGCAAGCTCCCGGACTCACGCCTCGCGCAAATTTATCAAATTACTTAACAAATCGAGTATTCGACTCTTAAGCGAGCGCTGTTTAGCAAAAGTGGGTTTCTGCTTAGTGCAACCAGAGCGGCGGATGGCGAAGCAGAGCCGCCCTGCGTGAAACGCCCACTTTTTTGAATAGTGCGAGCGTTATTTGTCGGGAAAGTTTTCGTCGTAGACATCATCGCTAGTATCATTTGCAGTTTCACTACTAGCGCCAAAGACTTGGTCTACGCTGCTCACCAGCACCTGCCGCGGGCGTGAGCCTTCGGCCGGGCCGACTATGCCTTGTTCTTCCATCATATCGATTAGACGTGAAGCCCGGCCGTAGCCAAGTCTGAGTTTACGCTGCAGCAGGCTGGTGCTGGCTTTGCCGCTGTTGATAACCACCTCCACCGCTTCTTTCCAGGCTGCGTCGCTATCGCCGCTCTCGGCCGCTGATATCACCGCGCCTTTACCGGTCAACTGGACCGGCTGGCTGACAACTTCGTCGTCATAAGTCGGCGGCCGCTGAGCCCGCAGAAAGTCACAAATTTTATTGGTTTCGGCATCGGTTATCAGGGCCCCTTGCATGCGCTTGGGCTTGGGATATTCCGGAATACTATAAAGCATATCACCCCGCCCCAGCAGTTTTTCGGCGCCGGCTTGATCAATAATCGTGCGCGAATCTATTTGGCTGATGGTCGTAAAGGCTATGCGACCAGGCACATTGGCTTTAATCAGACCGGTTATAACATCTACGCTAGGCCGCTGGGTGGCAATTACCAAATGGATGCCAGCGGCGCGGGCCTTTTGGGCGATACGCACCACCAATGCTTCAACGTCACGGGCGGCCATCATCATCAGATCTGCCAGCTCATCAATAACAATCACAACATAGGGCATACCCTCTTCTTTTTTGACCTGGTTATATTCGGCTATATTGCGCCGGCCAATTTCGGCGAAGGCTTTAAGCCGGCGTTCCATTTCGGCGACTGCCCACTTAAGGGCACTAATGCATTTTTCCGGCTCGTGGATAACCGGCGCCAGTAAGTGCGGAATATCTTTATAAAGGTTCATTTCCACCTGCTTGGGATCAACCAGGATTAACTTAAGATCCGACGGGCTGTTTCTATAAAGCAAGCTGGTTAGCAAAGTGTTGATCATCACGCTTTTACCCGAGCCGGTCTGGCCGGCAATAAGTAAGTGCGGCAGGCGTTCCAGATCGCCGACAATCGGCGTGCCGGAAATATCCTTACCAATGGCAATGCCCAGCGGACTCTTTACAGCCTGCCATTCGCCGCTGCTTAAAATCCCATAAGCCGAAACGGTGGCCGCTTTGACATTTGGCACTTCTATACCGACGGCCCGTTTACCGGGAATAGGCGCTTCCATGCGGATGGTGTCGGCCGCCAGATCCAGCGCCAAGTTATTCTCTAGCGTTGTCAGGCGCGACAGCTTTACGCCGTTAGGCGGCTTCAGTGTATATTGCGTTACGCGCGGGCCAACGTTGGCGCCTTCGACCGAAACATCAATGTTAAAATTGGCAAAAGTTTCTTTAATAACTTCGGCATTGCCCTGCACGTCACCGGCGTCGGCCTTGTCTTGCTTGTCATCCAGCAGGCTAAGCGGCGGGAACTGCCAATCGGGATCGCTGGCGGTGGTCAGGGCGGCGTGGTCTTGCTCCGGCGCCAGCTTTTGGGCGGTATTACGCCAAGACGCCATGCGGGCTGAGGAATGATGCTCCACAGGTACGCCTTCGTGCAATTGGAAGGTAGGGTTCATTTTGCCCTTAAGAGCCGCCAGATCTTCTACGCCTTTGCCCTCGCCTTCTGGTTTTTCGCGCTTAAATAGTTCCAGCAACTTAAGCAGTGAGCGCGGATCAATGGCAAAGGTAAATAGTAGCGCAAAAAGCGTTAGTACGAAAAAGACCAAGGATGACAAAAAATCGCCCATGGCGCCGCTAAGCGCGTCGCCAACAGTCTGTCCCACATGGCCGCCGTGAGTAAAAGCCGTGTGCATCCAGCCGGCAAAAAAGGTCAAAAGCCCCGCTACGCCAAGCATTTTGGGCAACGGGATTTGCTGATCTTCGGTCAAAAACTTTAGTGAACCAAGATAAATCAAGGCAAAGGGTGCTACGGTAGCGGCTATCCCAAAGGCCCACCAGCCACCATCCCACATATCGCGCGGAATGGGGGCATTTATAAAAGCGCCAAAACCAAGTATGATACCGCCAACGATTAAAAGAACCGCGCCAACACCGCGCCAAAAGTTAGACGAAGATTCAGACTTTTTGGAGTTTTTGGCCGGACGCCCCGGTTTTCTGCGTTTAGCGCTCATTTTGTATCCTAAGTTTGTTAAGAGAGTTACATTGCTGCGAGGCCGAGCGGAGCATCAGGCAAGGAAACATATCTAAATGATATGTTGACGAGCGGTATGCTTCGCGCAGGCCACAGCGATGCAACGAAGCTGAACGGAGGATGCAAATTGAGCGCTCAGCCATATCAAAATAAGTATAACCCGTTTAAGCCTACACGCACAGATTGGTGTAGTGTTGTAATTATAACACTCCGAGCCGTTACTGTCAAGTGCGGTGCGGGAGGTCTACCTTTCGAAAAAAGCGATAATTGATAACCAAAACCACAAGGTTTTACTTAATTTTTTCCAAGAATGGACTTTTAAACAAAGCTGGCTGGCTCACTTTATAGCCTAGCTTGAAGTTACACGAAAGCCTATAAATACGGTCGAACTTTTTCAAATACTAAGTTGCTTTAGAATGGTTGTTTTTTTGCTAAGGTTTCTTCCAATAGAATTTTTCCTGTTGCGGGAGCATATGGCCAAGGTTCTTCAAAAGCGTCATTTGCTTCTACGGGATCGACATCAAAAACAAAGGGGGAACCAGTCTCGCGCGGAGAAATAGTTACAACGGTTCCACCATTTTCTTCCCTTATAAAAAGACCGATGGCGAGTCTTCCGTCCTTACGGAAACGAATTTCTTTTAACCCATCATAAGCCGTTAGGTCTTCGGGCAGCGGCACTACTTCTGTATGTAATGCATGCATTTTGTGTTCCCCTTTATTTCAGTCTTTATTTTAATAACTGAATGTTTTTATTATACTCTCTTTATCCCCAATGTCAAGCCCAAAGCAGTCGGCAAAACCTCTTCGAAAATTAATTGAGGCGAGCTTTCAGATTAACGGGGTTATTCGGGCAAGTGGCACAACGAGCGGCGATCAATTTGCCAAGACCTTCTCTGGCCTTACTTATGGTTAGCGAGGGGTCTATGTAGTCACCATGGTAAGTAGCATGTTCTACGTACGGACCAATTCTTTTGGTGCAAACTGCATTGTAAATTACGCTCAGCCTTCTTTTATCGCCACCAATACTTTTATCGGTAGTTTCGAAGGACTCTCGGGCAACGCAGCCTTCTGGTTTAGGAACCTCCGTCAATTAATACTCCTTTTGCAAGAATTATAGATTGGGAGATGACTTTTGCAAGCACAACCAAAACAATAAAATCGGCAAAACCTTCTTCGAAAACTAACTAGCGGATATTAATGGAGCTACCAGGCAGCACTAAATTATCAAGCGGTTCAATAACCACTTGTTTTGGTCCTTCTTCTACGACACCGGCATCCCAAGCCTTACGTCCTCGATCCTCAGCAATGTTGATCGCTGCTGGTGCTTCAGCTGGTGGCAGATAAATAGCAAGACCTGCCCCCATGTTGTAGGTGTCGAACATATCATAATTACTAAGTCCAAGGTGACGCTGAATAAATTCATAGATAGCCATGGCGTCAGGTATTTGGTGCATCCTGTACGTAAATTGCCGTTCTGAGCGCATAAGTTTACGCCAGCCATGACCCGTTATGTGTTCCATGCGATGCACCTCTAACCCTTCATCAAGTAAGGACTGAACAAGATCAGAATATATAATGGTCGGCTTAAGCAGCGCCTCACCAAACGGAGTGCCGTCTTCGAGCAGAGTGGCGTATTCGTCTGGCAACTTTTTGGCTAGGTCGCGTGCTGAACTATAGCCGTTGGCGTGCATACCGCTACTTTCTACTAAAACAATGGCATCGCCAGCCTGCAATACATCACCACGAACATAGCGCTCTTTAGGTTTAATCTCGCCGAGTAAGAAACCGGATAGTTCTGCTGCGTCAGGTACGATTATGTCGGGTAGGGTTGGGGACTCACCGCCCGCCCATACTATTCCAATCTCATTACAAACAGCTGCCGTGCCAAGATTTAAATCAGTTCCCCGCTCTACGTCTGCGAACCAGGCTGTTTCACCAGCGGCCACGTGCTCCCACATAACCATCGGCCTAGCTCCAGAGACTACAAGATCGTTGACCCTCGTGGCAACATTACATTGAGCAATCGGCCAATAGTTAGACTGGCTATTTATGCCTCGGTAAGCATCTGCCACTAGATTTTTCGTACCAAGACCTTCTAATACTCCTGCTAAATAAAATTCTCCCATGTCTATGACAAAAACTGATTCACCCCGGCTGCCAGGCACTTCCTCATAATTAAAGTGGCGCCAATTATGTGCCGTTGAAGCAGCGGCATTTTGAGCTGTAACCTTGTAAGCATCTGTCCCTTTATAAATACGTTCGTCATACGATTGAGGTTTTTGCTCTGCCATCACATCTTCTTTAAATATTGAGTTATGTTTTTAAAAATGATAGCGCCAAACGGGCGGCTTCCCTCTCCGCGGCGCCAGTTTGGGTGTTGCATTGTGTCAATAAACCGCTCAGGATGAGGCATCATACCCAAAATTATGCCGCTAGGATCAGTCACCCCAGTAATCCCGCCTGGTGAGCCATTTGGATTATCAGGATATTCTTCGGTTGGCCGGCCATTCCCATCAGCATATTGAAAAACTACCTGGCCATGCGTAAAGAGCTGACCGTAGGCTACGCGGTGTTTTCGGACAAAACGCCCTTCACCATGGGCATTTGGCAATTCTATAACCGGACCCAAAGATTCCTGGCCGGCAAACTTGCAGACAGACCTGCCAACAGCCAAATTCGTCCATCGGCATTCAAACTGGCCGCTATGATTATGAGCCAAGGCGGCCGATTTCGGCCGGTCACTAATATGGCCGTCAGGTAAAAGCCCAGTTTCCACCAAAACCTGGAAACCGTTACATATACCTATTACAGCCTTTCCTGCTGCCACGAATCGGTTTAATTCATCGCCTTGCTTTGCCCTGAGTTCAAGGCCCAATACTTTGCCGGCACGGATGTCATCGCCATAAGAAAACCCGCCAGAAAGTGCCAAGGCTTGGTAATCCTCTAAGGAACGCTCGCCAGCTAGAATTTGGCTAATGTGAACTCTCTCTGTTTGGGCACCTGCCGATTCAAAGGCAAAGGCTGTTTCTTCGTCACAATTAATACCCGGTGCTTGGAGCACGCAAATATTAGGTTTTAGGCTCATACGGCCTCCTGTCCTGGCTTCCAAGCTGCTTTTAGCTCATATAGCTCTTCGTGGAATAACTCCTGGCCATCGCGATTAGCTTTTATAGTTTTTTGCGGCACGCTTTGGCCGATAATTTGATAAGGTGTTCCGGCAAATAATTTATCTGCCTCTGCCGAATGGACCACTTCAACAACAAAGCAGCCAGCGGTCTCGTTCAATAGCTGGCGATCGGCATCGGCATTGGTATCAAACGACAGCTGGGCGCCGCAGTCACCGCCAAAAGCCATTTCTGACACCGCTGTGAATAAGCCTCCTCGGCCAAGTGCCCGGCAAGCCAAAACCTCGCCAGACTGGATGGCTTTATGCATACTGCGCAAAGTTCGTGGCAATTGCTCTATATCTACTTTTGGAACTCTTGTGCTGGTAGCGCCAGCAATATCATAAAACACCGACCCGCCCATGCCTGTATAATCCGGCTTGCCGACCAAGACTAAAGTTGAACCCAGCTTTTTAAGGTCAGCTGTGACAGTTTTAGCGACATCCGGAATTTTGCCGATAGCCGTAATAGTTAATACTGGAGGTACATCAATTACATCAGTAACGTTCCCATTTTCGTCTTTTTCTATATAACGGGCCGACAGGCTGTCCTTCCCGGTGAAGACTGGCCTCTTCAGGGCGTGCATACCGTCCTCTATGGCATCGACCATTTTGTCCAGCGCTCCCATAACTTGTTCGTCAGGTGTAGCAGTTACAAAATTGTTTGAAAGATAGGCTTTATCGGGGTCGCCACCAACGGCTACGTATTTACTCATGGCTTCGGCAATGGCCCATAAACTACCTTTGTACGGATCGATATTATTTAGCACCGGGTTTAAGCCGTGAGCTTCTACCACTCCATACGGCTTATCCATAAGAGGCCTTATCACAACTGCGCGATTGGGCATATCTTGGTGCACGCCCGTGAAAGGCTTAACCACCATTTTGGCCTGGACTTCGTGGTCGTACTGCCGGACAGTCGATTCGATCGAGCGAATATTGCTATGTGCCAGCACATTTTTTAATAGGCTACTCCAATCGTTGATTGCTACTAGAGATTCACTGATAGCTGGCGCCTGCCAATTAGCTGCCATTTCGCGTTGCGCCAGACCGTTTTCCAGAAAATCGTAATCCAAGTCGATTAATTGTTGGCTATCATAAGTTACATTCAAAGTTGGCTTGGCCTCGGGCGTGCCAAATGTTCCCAGCGCGGCGATTTCTACACCGTGTTTGCGGCAAATCGCCGCAAATTCTTCATATTTTTCGGGGATGATCGCCGCGACCATACGCTCTTGAGATTCACTCAGCCAAATTTCCCAGGGAGCCAAGCCCTGATATTTTAAGGGTGCGCGGTTTATATCAACCCGCACGCCAATTCCCTCGCCCATTTCGCCGATGGCTGAGCTAAAGCCTGCGGCACCACAATCTGTCAGTGCTCTAATGCAATCGGCATCACGGGCTTCCAAAATAGCGTCACTCATACGTTTTTCTTCAATAGCATTGCCTATTTGAACAGCCCCAGAATGAAGCGTTGCTGTTTCGGCTGTCATACTACCGGAAGAAAAAGTAGCGCCGTGTATGCCGTCACGGCCGGTACGGCCGCCTATAGCGACCACTAAGTCACCATACTCTGGATGGCCTTTTTGGGAATATTTCTCGGGCAATATACCCGCTGCACCAACCATGATTACAGGTTTGCCTCTAAAATCCGGGTGGTAATAAAGCTCAACATCAGCAGTCGGTATGCCCATGCGATTACCATAATCACGGATACCATCAGTTGTCCGCCTTTGCATATAGATTGGGTGGAAACAATTTGGCGGAATTTGGTCTTGCGGCAAATTAAGCGGCCCTAGACAACGGATATCAACTGAGAGTATGTTCCGGGCTCCCTTTCCGGTGCCTAAGATGTCGCGAAAGACACCGCCGCTGCCCGTCATAGCTCCACCATACGGTTCTATTGCTGATGGGCTATTATGAGTCTCCAATTTCAGGTTTATGGCTTGGCCGTCATAAAACCTAAAAACGCCGGCATTATCTTCAAAAGCTGACAGTAAATCTTCGTCAAAATATTGGTGGGCTGTTTCCTTGATTCTTGTAAACAAAGGCGCTTTCTCTTGGCCGTTTACAAAAAGCTTGGCATTAAAAGTCTTATGGCCGCAGTGTTCGCTCCAGCGGGCCGCAATTGCATGAAGCTCGGCATCGGTTGGATCACGACCGATCAGCCGGAAGTATTCCTGCATAATCTTTTGTTCTGCCGCATCTAAAAAAGTATTGTTTTTTTCAGCAACTGATTGCAATCCTTTTTCACCCAAATCGCGAATAGGAATTGTTTCGACAGGTCCTTCCTTACCAGTTATAGCCAATGTTTCAGGGCGATGACGGCGAACATGTTGTACGGTTTCATTAATAAGCAAGCCTTTAACTACCTTGCTGACAATTTCCGGCGGGATCGACTTGGCGAAATGATATTCAATGGCAGAATCAACAGCTTTAGGCTTTATTCCCAAAAAGCCAGCAGCAGCTTCTAAAGATTCTCTTTCAGGATTCATCACACCAGGCTTGTAGGCAGCCTCTACTGTGTGAGAATCTTGCCAGTGTTGTCTTGTGGCCAGCCTTACTGACTGTGTTAGAGGGTCAGTAAATAATTCGGTGGCTAAACGCTCTGCTTCTGGATCAGTTACATCCTCTACATAAAATACTCGGGCAGTACTTACATCCAGATCATAGCCAAACGTTGACCGCGTCTGCTGGCGGAGAGCTTCAGCCTCGGAATCTTCATCTTTCGGAAAGACCCTTATTTCATGAATTGCCACGGTATGCTGCCTGCTCCTTTAAAATCGAGCTCATTAATGACTTATTGTGTTAGCCGCGAAATTATTTTGCAAGCACAAGGATTTTAAGGCGAGTCCTAAAGACAAACAAACCCCGAGTAAACTGATTGAAGCTGTAAGATTTTATGAAGGTGGATTAGTAATCGAGGACATCTGCCGAGTCCTGATTAAAGCCACGGCTACACACTTGGATGCAGTGCAAGGAAGCAAGGAGGAGCGAGCGAGCCGTATGGAAGAATACGGTGAGCGAACGACAGACGCAGGTGACACCGCAATGCGCCAAGAGTCCGCCGGCATGCCTGGCTACGCCAGGCAACAGGGCGGACGGTGTGTAGGCATGGTTAGTCGACGCGGGCGTCTTGGTTAAGGAGACGTTGGCGCATTTGGGCAAAGCGGCGCTGTTGTTCAAGGGCTATTTCTTCCGGTGTTTTTGGCCGCTCGCCATTGAGTCCCGGTTTGTGGAGGTCGTTATTTACCTTTTCCGTACGGCCGCCTATAACATTCACCACTGGAATAACAATCGGGCTGCGCTGGGTTTGTTCGTACAAAAAGTGCGTAACATAGTCTTTCAGTTCGGCCTTGAAGCGATCTAAATCGACTCGCTTGAAGCGCTGGGCAACGGCCCGGCGCAGTTCGGAACGGAAGGCATTCATCAATTCCTCGTTTTCTTTCATGTAAATAAAGCCGCGACTGATGATGTCCGGACTGGTTAGCAGCGCACCGGTCTTTTTATCAATGGTCAGTACAACTGCTACCACACCCTCTTCGGCCAGCAGAACCCGGTCTTTAACGACTACTGTGCTAACTACCGCGCCGGTTTGGTCAACTAAAATCGTTCCGTGCGGCACTTCGCCAGATAGTTCCATCTTGTCACGAGTGAAGGCTATGACTTGACCGTTTTCAACGTTAGCCGTGTTGGCACGTGGTATTCCCTCTCCCAGTGCGATATCAATATGGTATTTTTTGGCCGTGTAGTCCCCGTAAATAGGTATAAAGAACTTGGGCTTTATCAGCTTGATGATATCCCTGTATTCTTCAATGCCGCCATGGCCCGATACGTGCAGCGGCCCGCCGCCGTCCAGTTCATATGTCTCGTGGCGGTGGACGTGAACACCCTTTTTTAACAACTCGTCGACCATCGTACGGATAAGGGCGTCATTGCCGGTATACGGAATAGCTCGGCTGGACAATATTACGGTGTCTTGTTCTTTTAGTGATACGTGCTTATGATCGCCCATGCTCATACGCACTAGCGCTGAGTTTGGCTCACCCTGGCCGCCGGTACAAACTATGACTACCTGCTCATCCTTCATATTAGGAACGCTGGCGATCGGCACAAAAGTGCCCTTAGGGATCTTCATGAAACCATTTCTAACCGCCATTTCCATGGTGCTGATCATGCTACGGCCATCCAGAGCGATTTTTTTGCCATGATGAACTGCGGCATTGACGATCATTTGCACGCGGTTAACATTGGTGGAAAATATGGCCACAAAGATACGGCCAGGCGCGTGATCCATAATGTCGACGAAGCTTTTTTCGATCTGGCTTTCAGATAATGTCCGGCCGATAGTTTCGGTCGTAGTTGACTCGCTCAAAAGAACATGCACGCCTTCTTTGGCCAGCTCTTCCAACCGCGCCAGGTCTGTGCGTTCATGATCCAGCGGGTTTGGGTCAAGACGGAAATCACCAGTATTGATCAGCCGGCCGACGGGTGTATCAACTACAACCATGGTGCTGCCGGGGATAGAGTGCGTGACTCGCACCAGTTCTATATAAAATTCACCCAGCTTCAGCCGTTCGTGCGTGGTTTCATTCATGATCACAGTCTGCAAGTGGAAACCATCGGGCATCGGCAAACCAAAGTTTTCGAAGATTTCTTCTACCCGGCCGATGGTAAAACGGCCGCCGTAAACCGGTACATTGTATTTAGGCAATATGTGCGGCAGGCCGCCCATGTGGTCTAAATGCCCGTGAGTTATGACAAACCCCCGCAGTTTATTTTTAATCTGATCAAGATATGAGGTGTCGGCGATACCGTAGTTGATGCCCGGTAGGTCGACTCCTAAATCATTGCCGCAGTCGATAACGATTGCATCATTTTGGTACTCAACAACTATCATGTTTTTAGAACCGCCGCCGTCCATGCCGCCCAGGCCGATAATCTTCAGACGCGGACTATCATCAATTAAGTTGGCACGGCGTCGCGTACCAGCCCCGACGCCCTGGCCGGGGCTCTGGCTATCCGTCGGGGACAGCACGGGGCGAGGCGGCCGATCTCCAGCAGCCGCCGGATGTTTAGCAGCAGCGTCTAAATACTGGTTAGCGACGCGGTTAGCGTCGCTAACCGCCTGCCTTTGGGCCCGCATTGCCGCGCCCCGGCTAACGCTGCGACCAGTCGAAGTTGTCATTACTCTACCTAGAGATTTTCGCGCCGGATCTGTCTGTCTACCGCTTTGCGTTGAATCTAGACGCGCAGGTTTCCGTTTATTCATATTATTTGGTTGTTTGTCCATAAGGTCTCCTTTGTTGGGGTCTGACATTGCAAAAAGCAAAGAGTTTTTTGATAAAAACTACTAAGTTTTCCCTATCTTTTTGCAATGTCAGACCCCTGTAATGTTTTAATAATTTTGGCTTCTTGGTTAAGTTTACGCAGAATTGCCGGAATGCGCATGAAGTCATCAATTAATGTCTGGCGCATTCCGCCGTTATATAACGCCGCCGCCGGATGAAACAGCGGTAGGATGACCAAGGACGTGACAGTTGGTTTTTTCTGTAACCTGTTACCTGTAACCTGTAACCTGATTCGCTTGGGCTGACCGTGGCATTTACTTATTTGCAGGCCCGGCAAGAAGCATTCCATACTATGGCGGCCAAGGGTCACCACGATTTTTGGCTTAATAGCTTCCAGCTGGGCGCGCAAAAATGGTAAAAAGGCGGCTTTCTCATCTGGGTATGGGTCGCGGTTAGCCGGCGGGCGGTATTTAACAATGTTGGTGATATAAACATCCCCTCTTTTCAACCCAATCATGGCTAACATTTCGTTCAAAAACCGGCCAGCGGTGCCAACAAACGGCAGCCCCTGCTCGTCTTCACTCTTACCCGGCGCCTCGCCGATAAAAACCAGCTCGGCTTCGGCGCTGCCATCGCCAAAAACAAGCTGCGTGCAGCCATCGGCCAGCTCTTTGCAAACCTTGCTATTGATAATCTCAGCTTTAATTTTTTCTAACTGTGCTTTTTTACTCATTTACTTAATTTAGTTGCTGCGAATAGCGCGAATGGCACATTTGATTGCCCAAATGAAGAAAAATATTGCCAGAGCGTATTCCAGCAGACTGCCCGAGTCTATGGCTAAGCTGGCAAAACCGTAAGCAATACCGAGAAAGATTAAGGCCATAATGGCCCTCATCCACCGCTTGTTAAGCAGTCTTTGCTCGTCTTTTTTAGCCATTTTTACCCTTCTCTCTTACCACCGCTCGCATGGATAGTTGCAAACGGCCGCGGTCATCAATAGCCACCAATTTTACCGTCACCCGATCGCCTTCCTTTACAACATCACTTGGTTTTTCTACCCTTTCCTCTTTCATCTCGGAAACGTGTACCAAGCCCTCTTTACCCGGCAAGATTTCCACAAAGGCGCCAAAGTCTAAAACGCTTACAACCCGGCAATCTTCGTAAATTTTGCCAACTTCCGGCTCCTGGGTCAGGGTACGGATAAATTGAATAGCCGCGTCAATACTCTTTTTATCCGGGCTGGCAACCATTACCAGACCATCGTCTTTAATATCAATTTCGGCGCCGGTTTCGGCAATGATTTTATTGATTGTCTCGCCGCCTTTACCAATGACTTCACGAATTTTTTCGGGGTTTATCATGATGGTTTCAACACGCGGCGCGTACGGACTCATCTCGGCTCTAGGTTCTGGTAAGGTGGCGAGCATGTGCTGTAATATTTCAGCCCGCCCGGCTTTACTTTGCTCTAAAGCTTTTTGCAATGTTTCCACCGGCAGACCGTGGACTTTCATATCCATTTGCAGTGCTGTAATTCCTTTGGTCGTCCCTGCGACTTTAAAATCCATGTCACCGGCAAAATCTTCAGCGTCGGCAATGTCAGTTAAAATTACTGATTTTTTACCGTCAGTCATCAGCCCCATGGCAATACCGCTGACTGGCGCGGCCAGCGGCACCCCGGCGTCCATTAATGCCAGACAACTGGCGCAAGTCGCCGCCATAGACGTCGAACCATTTTGGCTCATAATTTCGGTTACGGCGCGGATGGTGTAAGGAAAATCCGCTTCGAGAGGAATTACCGGCTCCAGCGCCCGTTCAGCCAAATGGCTATGGCCGATTTCGCGCCGGCCGGGAGCCCCTAAACGGCGCACTTCTCCAACGGTATAGCCCGGCGCATTGTAGTGGTGCAAATAACGTTTTTCGGTATTTTCTTCCATAGTATCAATCATCTGGGCATAGGAAAGTGGCGCTAAAGTGACAACATTCATGGCTTGGGTTACGCCACGGGTGAACAAGCTGGAGCCATGGGCGCGCGGCAAAAAGCCAACTTCACTGGACAGCGGCCGGATTTTGGTGATGCTGCGACCATCGGGACGAATATTTTCGACCAAAATCGACTGGCGTAAATCTTCATGTAAGGCCGTCACGAAAGCTTCGTCGTAATCCGGTTTGGCTTTAATAAATTCTTCGCCTTCTTGGGCCTCAAAATGCTCATACATTGACTCGCGCAACTTGTTTACCAAATCGCCGCGTTCGGGATGTGGTGCGCGCAAGTTGGCGCCCAGCTTGCCAGACAGCCATTCATCCACTCGTTTTTGGACAGCTTCATCTGGTTTTAGCAGTTTATATTGCTGTGACGTAACGCCAACCTTTTCAATAAGTTCGTTCTGCAGCAAAATAGCCGGCTGGATCTGTTTATGGGTAAATTCCAGCGCTTCGACTACTTGGGCTTCTGACATTTCACGTGCGCCGGCTTCGGCCATCATGATGCCGTCTTTAGTACCGGCGACAACTAGGTCCAGCGGGCCTTGATCCAGTTCTTCCGGACTGGCAAAAGCTTTGAGCTTACCCTCGACCAGTCCTACGCGCAGACCGGCAATTGGTCCTTCAAACGGCGCGCCGCTTAGCATGAAAGCGGCGCTCATAGCAATCATTGCCACCATATCAGGGCGGAAGTTCGGGTCCATGCTTAGAACTGTAACAACGCCCTGCACTTCATTCCTATAACCTTTTGGCCACAGTGGACGGATAGGTCGGTCAATCAACCGTCCGATTAATACGGCTTCGTCGCTGGGGCGGCCTTCGCGCTTAATAAATCGGCTGCCGCTGATTTTGCCAGCGGCATAAAATTTTTCTTCATAATCAATGGACAGCGGAAAGTAGTCCAGCCCTTCTACCTTGCTATCGCTGACCATAGCTGTACCGAGTACGACGGTATCGCCGTAGCGCGCCAAAACGGACGCGGAGGTCCTAAAACCAACGCGGTTAATCTCTAAAGAAAGCTCGCGGCCGCAAAAATCTGCACTGACTTTAATTACTTTTTTACCGAACGGATTAATGGTTTGTCCCATTGTTCCCTTTCTTAGGAAGTCCGTAGCACAGTGCAAATATACCCGGACCCTTGTGCCTTATGGCGGTATATCTGGTCTTTGCCACGAACTATAAAGTTCCTTTTATTTAATGTGCACAAGCTTTTATCCGCCGCGGGCGGGCACTATAGTCTGGGCACTTTAGCGTCTGATACCGAGCTTTTTAATCAGTTCTAAGTAAGCGTCGCTGTTTTCATTGGCAATGTATTTAAGCAGCCGCTTGCGCTTGCCGACCAGTTGCAGCAGCGCGCGGCGAGCGGCAAAATCGTGTTTATTTTTCTTCAAATGATCTGTAAGCTCAGCAATCCGGGCTGTCATAATACCTACCTGCACTGCAGGCGAACCGCTATCCGTCTTGTGCGAGGCTAAATCTGAAGTGATCTTAGCCTTCTTCTCACTAGATATCATTCTTGAGCTCAATGCTAGCAGATTTAAGGAGTTTTGGCAACTGATTTATGCAGATTGAGCTTCTTTAGTGGCTATTGAGCCTGCGGTTGCAGCCATCCGGGAATATATCTCTGCTCTTTTTTGCTCAACTTGCTGAGCAAGACCTTCGGGTGCTGTACACCTTTTTGCTGCTCTAGCCATTCTCACTATTTCGACTAGCTCCCGACCAAAAATGGGAGGAGCATGACCAGTTTCTTCGCCGATTCTATGGGCTTCATCACGTGCTCTTTCAATTTCTGCCAAACCGAGTTTTGAAGCAAGCCTATTAACAGAGCCGAAATTTAGAGCTTGAGCATCAATAACTCCTTGCTCAAGCAATAAATCTACTTTTTCCTTTGATCCATAAATAAGAAGTTTTCTTGAAAAAATCCGGGGGTTCGTTTATGCGGCATAACGTATGTTATGTTACCACACTTTGACTATTTTTGCAAGTTTTTTTCTGTGCCGGCAAGGTTTAGATTCTCAAGCTTGATAGCATCTTTGATGTCAAAACCGTTGACTTTTGTTCGGCGCAAAGCCGAAACGTAGGCACCAGTACTCAATTTTTCGCCAATATCCACCGCTAGCGAGCGAATGTACGTACCGCTACTAACCTCTGTTACAAATCTCAACTTCGGATATTTATAGTCTGTAACCTGTAACCTGTGCACTATAACCTGCCTGGGCTTCAGCTCAGGCTTTTTGCCCGCCCTGGCCAGCTTATACGCCCGCTGGCCGCTAACTTTAACCGCGCTATGCGCATGTGGTGTTTGTAAAATTTCGCCTACAAAACTCTCCAGTACTTTTTCGACTTTGTTTTTTGCTATTTGCTTATTGCTTTTTGCTGTTATCGGTCCCTCACTATCGCCTGTTTTGCTGGTAAAGCCAAGTGTCAATTCGACTTCGTATGTTTTGTCGAGTTTACTGAACTCGCCTGCCCGCTTGGTATAGCTGCCCAAAACCAGGATTAAAAGACCACTAGCCAGCGGATCAAGCGTCCCCGTGTGCCCAACGCGCACCTTTGGTGCGCGAGTTGTTAGTTGTGAGTTGTTAGTGGATAGTTTTTTACTATCAACTAGGAACTGTCGACTACCGGATTGACGTAAAATTCGGCGAACTTTCGCCACTACATCGTGGGACGTCAAGCCGGTCGGCTTGTCGATTAGTAAAAATCCATCCATCTAGATAATTATCAATGAACAATGAGCAAAAAACAAAAGGGCTGACTGTTCTTTGTTCACTGTTTACTGTTTACAATTCACTGTTCACTGTTCACTGTTCACTGTTTCGGTGTTGGCATTAACGGTGGTGGTACTGGTGGTGGTCCTTGATGCAGTGGCTGGCTTAAAGACTGGGCGTTCAAGCCGATAACGGGCTGAGCGGCGGGGTCAAACGGCGCGTTGGAATAAGCACTGTCCACGGCGCTGCGAGCGCTATTTAGTGGTTCTATTTCTTTTTCCCTGCCCACCAATACATCATCAGGTCTTGGTTCGGCACTCAGTGGATCAGCCGGAGCAGAAGCTGTTGGATCATACCAGGGTGGTTGTGTGTCGGCTGTAAAAGGAGGGCTGATAGCCGGCCGGTGGTTGGTAGGGTCCAGCAGCGTATGCGATCCCGGAATTAGTACTTTGTCCTCGTCATTTGTCTTGACAGACTGAGCCGGGGTAACAATTTGTGGCTCGTGTAAAGGATCACTGGCGGATTTAATAATTTTAGGCAGCTCTACTGCTAATGGTTGTGGTGGTTCTGGCTGCGGCAGAGGAGGCAGTGGTGGGGGTAGTGGGGGTGGTGGGATTGAGTCTGACGAGACAATATTCCCCTGTTCGTCGATATGAATTTCGCCAGCTTTTATTTCAACTTCCGGGCTGTCTTTTTCTTTTGCTTCATGGGCAACGTTCAACACCCCAGTCGGAGGTGGAGGGGGTGGGGATTTTTTAGCGACCGGCCTATCGGCTTCCGGTGGTTTTGGGGTTGGGGGTGGTGGCGGTGGAGGTTCCAGCTTACTGACAATCAGTTGTTGGTTGGCGCCGGCGGCCATTAGTTGGGCGCTCATGGTCATCACTTTTGGTGAGGTCTTGTCATTGCTAAAACGCTTGGTCTCGGCCACTATACCTGTTAAAAAGGCGGTGGCTATTTGATTATCAATCAAGCCGGCGCCAAAAGCTTCGGAAATGCTAACCAGCATCTCTGACAAACTACTGGCGGTCGGTTCTTGCCAGTTTATCTGACCGAGTTCCGCAGCCTTATCATTGCCGGCATTTAGAGAAATAACGGTCGCGTCGTGCAAAATACGTCCGTGGGCAGTGATAGCCTTATCTAGTTGAGCACGATCTTTTACCCCAAGCGCCATGACGACTTCGACATTAAAATCACCTTGGCTAAACACCAGATCTTTTTCGCTCAAACTAGTTTTGTAAGGTGTTATAAAAATCCGTACGACGTCGTCCTCAACTTTGTAGCGTAATTTGTCCGCTTTATTCTTGTCGAGTGAGATTATAAAGTCCTGCAGGCTGTTGGTGTTGGTTTCTATAGTTTTCTGCGGCTGCAAAAATTCGATTGTCGACGGTACCTGGCCGGAAAAAACAGCTGTGGCGTGTTTGTCCATCTTATTTAAAAGAAGCGTCAGGCCAATACAGGCTGCCAACTGGTCCACCGACGGGTCATTACTGACTGTCACTAAAATATTAGACGCTTGCTTAATGCGCTCGACTATTTGCTGTTTAGCTGCCGCTTGGTCCATTTTTATTTTTAGTTTTAGATTTCTGATGCAACAGTAGCACAACTGATATGGCTAAGCAATAGCTTTATAAGATGGTAGGTGTCTTTACAAACCGAGGGCTCCTCTGTTATAGTTTCCCCTTGTTCGATAACTGTAACCTGTAACCTACAACCTGTATCCTATATTTATGCCAATAATTAAATCTGCTAAAAAGCGTGTCAAACTAGCCGCCAAGGCTAATGCCCGCAATACCCGTACCCGAAGAGATATGCGCGAAGCCATCAAAGCTTTTAACAAAGCGCTGGAAAGCGGCAAATCCGCGGATATTTTCAAACTTCAGACTAAAGCTACTAGCGCTATTGATACCGCCGCTAAAAAGAACGTCATCCATAAAAATAAGGCCGCCCGTTTTAAGTCCAAATTGGCCTCCCAAGCCAAGTCCAAAGGCATAAAACCTAGTCAAAAGTTGAAAGTCACAAGCCCAAAGTCTAAGCCGGCTACCAAAAAGGCTCCCGCCATAAAACCAAACAAAAAAAGCTAACAACTAACTACTGTCGACTAACTACTAAAGACTTACTATGTAAGTCTTTAGGGTTTCGTCCAGATCGAGGCTGGTAGTTTTGCTCCGCCAATCGATATTAAGCGCTTCCGAAACCAGATTTTTTAACTTCTCTTCATCCAATTTATCGGCCAATCTCCCTGCCTTTCGCAGAGGATAATCTTTTACACCGCTTTCGCGACTGACCTCTGATATATCACGCTCTTTTGAATATTTTGCTATGGCAATTATGTTGAGCTGCCAGGCAATCATTGCCAAAATGGCCTGCGGTTCGACTTTTTGGGCCCGCTGATCGTCATAAAGTTTTAAGGCCCTGCCTTTTTGGCCGGCAAAAGCCACGTCCAGCAAATCAAAAACCTTACTTTGGGGGTTTGGTTCGGTTAAAAGGTCGATATTTTCTCTGGTGATTCGCGAATGATAAATAAGCAGCTTATCTAATTCATTAGCCAGCAAGGCTTGGTTTGTACCAACTCGTTCCACAAGATAATTCGCATCAGCAAACGACAGCGCCCCGGCACTTTTTTTAGCCTCACCAACCAGCCATTGAGCCAGGCTTCGGATATCCATCTCATTAAATTCCTCCAGTTGGGTTTTGTCTTTTAACACCTTAAAATAGGCTGTCCGCCTGTCTATTTGCGGTTCATAAAAAATTACGTCCGTAGCGTCACCAATTGAGCTAATTATTTGTTCAGCAGCTTCCGCAAATTCATTGTTTAGACTGCCGTTTCTAATAACCACCATTTTCCTTTTTGCTAGAAACGGCAGGCTTTGCAAGCTCTCAATAATTACTTTTGCTTCATCTTCCTCGCCATCTAACTTTTCCAACGCCAAATCGCCATACTCTTTTACGAATTTGGAAGTTAGCTCATCCAGCCTGCGCCTTAGAGCGAAACTATTATTGCCTGCAATAGAAACAGTCATTCCGAAGAATTTTCTCGACCGACTTCTGGCAGACCTTGGATCTCTAGTAAAGTTTCATACATCGCCTTCGATCTTAGAGATTCTTCTCCGAGACCATCTTCATATCTAAACTTTAAGTATCTTGAGTAATCTTGAATGAACTTCAGGTCTCTTTGATCTAGGCCAGTAGGTACAGTAGGTTCATCATCAATCATACCAATTAGGTATTGTTCGTATCGATCTAAATATTCTTCAGCTTGACCCCACGGCCAGAGTATATCTGCATCCTTAGGCGAAAATTCGGGGTCAATCATCCATCAACTCCTTATATCTCTAGTATAGATCATTTTCTGACATTTGGGGCAGATGTGCGTGCCGCGGCCGGCGACGCGGATTTTTTCGATTATGACTCCGCAGCGCGGGCAGGGTTGGTTTTCTTTTCTAAAAACTTGGGCAAATGCCAGGTAACTGCCCTTTTTACCTTCGGCGCTGACATAATTTTTATCCGTACTGCCGCCTTTTTCAATACTTAACTTCAGAATATCCCGCAGCGTATTATATAAAGTAACGAGTTTAGCTTTGGGAACTCTAGCAACAATAGTAGATGGATGGATTTTAGCCGCCCAAAGCGATTCATCGGCATAAATGTTACCGACGCCGGCCAGCACGGTCTGGTCCAAAAGTACCACCTTAATGGCACTTTGCCTACGTCGCAAAATGTTGTTTATGAATTTATCGACTGTAAAATCGTCTTCCAGGGGTTCGGGGCCGACCTTTTGCATAAAATCTATCTGCGGTACTTCAATAGTTGGTAATAACCTCATCCAGCCAAACTTACGTTGATCGTTAAAGAATAGCTTGGAACCATCCGTAAAATCCAAAATTACTCTTGTGGATTTATCCGGCAAGTTTCCAATAAGCGACTCTGTAGGATGCCCGCCCCCAAAGCGTCTAGACGCTTTGGGGGAGTTGCTAGTTATTAGTTGATAGTCTGTAGTCTTGCTGACTGTTGACTGGCGACTGTTGACTGGCGACTGCAGCTGGTTTTTGCCAACAAAAATGAGCTGGCCGGTCATTTTTAAGTGAGTAACGAGTGAATACTCGCTGGAAAGCTCAATGATTAGAACTTTGGCGCGCCGGCGGACCGACTCAATTTTGGCATTTACCATAAACCGTGCCACATCCGCCGGCGCGTTAGGAAAAGATTTTTGCCAATCATGCCAAACGTCCGATATTGTGCGACCCGGCAATAATTTCGCCAGGCCAATCCTAATAGTTTCCACCTCCGGCAGTTCAGGCATTACTTAATTATACGTGAGGGTATAATAGTTGCTGATGGATCCCGTTAAGAAAAAGTTCACCTTTTACCGTTTACGGTTCACCATGCGTTATCCGTTAACCATTAACAAATGGCTAATAGTTAATGGTAAATGTACGGTAAATAGTAAATGGCTAATGGTTAATGGCGCTTCCGAAGGAGGCGCATGATGGATAGCCTACGAAAAATCTTAGGGTCACGCGAAATTGCCCAAGCCCCGGACGAGATAGGAACGATAAAAGATTATGTTTCGCGACGTTATAAAAGTAAGTGTCGTGTAAAGCTGCAGCGCGGGGCGTGGATCGTCAGTGTGCCCAACTCTGCCCTGGCGGCTACTTTACAAATGGAGCGCCTGGCATTTATCAAGGCCTGCAACATCAAGGCTAAATTGGTTATACGCACCGGCAGATAAAACAGGTTACGGGTTGTAGGTTACAGGTTACAGCAACGCTTGGAGGTCGGTTTTCATTTGCTCGAAGTCCTCATACAAAATGGCCTGCATCCCGACTGCCCGCGCTCCATCGCAATAACGTTCAATGTCATCTATAAAAACACAATCTATTGGCTTAACTTCTAAACGTTGAGCGGCCAGTTCATAAATTACTGGATTCGGTTTAGTGATTCCGAATTTAAATGACAATACTACATCATCCAGCAAAGCTAAATCTTGAGACGAGAATAATTCGCTGAGCCAATCATCCCCGGCATTAGATAGCATTCCAATCTTATACTTCGGCTTAAGATTTTCTCTAATGTAGTCAAATAAAAGTTCGTTTGGTCTATTGCTATGTAAATAGTCCTTAACAGTTTCAGATTTTTGCCCTGCTAATTTAGCCAGACTATCAATAAACTCCTCATAAGCCAGACTTCCCAGAGTATGAAGATCCATTAAGCTTTGGGCTTGGGCTCGCTTTTTTGGCTGGTCTTTAAAATACTTGCCACAAAATACCCTAAAGCCTTCCGTACTCAAAACACCAAAACAATCAAAGATTATCGCCTTAATCATCAAATACCCCTAAAAACAGCTTGCCCCGCACTAAATCCTGAATGAAGAAGAGGGAGAATATCCCTATTTCGCAATTTCAAGATTTTAGTGCTGGGGTCAAAAATAATCGCTTTTATCATATTTCCTTACTATTATGAACGTATGTCAGTGGATTTGGTACTACCTCTGGAAAAAGCTATTGATGTTAGTCTGTGCGGCGGTAAAGCGGCGGCAATTGGCGAACTAATCAGAACTGGATTTGAGACAGTTGGTGGTTTTGTGGTGACCACCACGGTATTTGGGAAGATGGATAATGATCTTGAGGCTGAAATTTTAAGAAACTATGACAATCTAGGGTCTAAATATGTTGCCGTACGCTCTAGCGCCACATCTGAAGATAGTAAAGAAGCTGCTTGGGCGGGACAGCTTGATACTTTTTTAAATGTCAGTCGAAACGAGCTAATAAGCTCCGTCGAAAAATGCTGGGTCTCTATAGAATCAGGCCGGGCTAGTTCTTACGCTAGGCAGCACAATATAAAAGCTGGAAAAGTCGCCGTGATTGTCCAGCCAATGATTCAGTTTTACGGAGGCGGAGTGGCGTTTTCTGTCCACCCAGTTACCCAAGAAGCTGACAAAATCGTTATAGAAATGGCTCTAGGGCTTGAGGCCGTCGTTTCAGGGGAAACAACCCCAGACACTTATATTGTTCGTAAAAAATCAGGGGATATACTAGAAAAACACATTGCAAACCAGAACCGGAAAATGGTTCAAGGAAAAGATGGCAAAACAAAGTGGCAGCAAATAGGCACCAAGGGCTCCTCGCAGAAATTATCGGATGAAAAAATTAAAGAACTGGCCAAAGAAATCGCCAGATTAGAAAAACACTTTGGTTATCCGGTCGATGTTGAGTGGGGACTTGTTGACGATAAAATCTTGATTATGCAGTGTCGGCCGATAACAACGCTACAGTCTAGTTCCTATAAAAAGACTGCTGGGACAAGCGACAATTGGCGACACTATCTAACACGGTCATATACATTGTTCGGTGCATCCCTTTGGCAACACTCGTACGAATCAGATGATGCCGAAAAAGTATTCGGCATGAGACTATACGATGGCCTGTTTATTGAAGACCGCCCCCGAGTTGTTCGCCAATACCGCATAGAATCTCAACTCGCTGAATTTAAGACCCACTTCGAGAGCCTGCTTAAGGAGAGATATGATGAATTCAGGGACTTTCTTAATGAGGCCGGGAGCTTAAACGAGTTTACAAAAAAGCATGTTCTCTCTGCCCAAGAACCATTCTCGGAAGTTGAAGAAGCTGTAGCATTTTTGGATAAGTTATTCATCCGGGCAACTGTTCTGCCCTATTGGTCACTTGACGCCATGGAACGCCTTAAAGTTAAAGACGAAGCAGTAGAAAAACAAACGAAAGAACTGCGTGCCGTATCGTACTACCCGACATTAATAGAAAAAGTTATCATTCCGCTGGCAATAAAAAAGTTGAAACGATTAGGAATTAAGAATCCCGAAAAAGTTATTAATCTCTTAACTTATAAAGAACTTCCCGCAGTGAATCAGATGCTTGTTGACAAACGACTATTGTCTTCTGCCAAGGGTTATCGTTTTAGATACGAAGTTCATAAAGGTTCTAAGACGATCAGTTGGTCAAAAAGTCTCAATGAAGAAGTTGCAAAAATTGAAGAGTTACCCAAACTAGGCAAGGATCTGAAGCTCGATGGCCAAACGGCCTACCCTGGAGTAGTGAAAGGTAACGTGCGTTTGGTGCTTACTCAGGATGACTTAAGAAAAAAGGTTACAGCTAAAGATATAATCGTGACTATAAACGCTAACCCTCAGTTCTTGCCGCTTATACAACAATGTAGCGGTATCATTGCTGACGAAGGGGGAATTATGAGCCATGCCTCAATCCTTGCTCGCGAGTTTAAAAAACCTTGTATTGTGGGTTCTAGATTTGGAACTGTGGTACTAAACGAGGGCGATGAAGTTATATTGAATGCAACTGATCAAATGGTGATAAGAACTAGTAGCTAAGCAATGGCTGACGAGAGACAAGCCAAGTTATATGAAACTCAGAAGTCACTGACCGAGTGGTTGGAAGACATAAAACATAAAGATACCGAAGCCATTCGACGTGAAGATAATTACAAGCGAGAGCGACTAAAAATACTGAAGGATATAATTGGCCTTCCCTTTGATGAGCCGGTTAAATTTGAGGCGACCGATCTGCGCGACAAAACACCGCGATTAGTGAAGTATACGCGTAAACACGGCGAGGAGCTATGCGCCTTACGCCTAATTCCTAAAGAAGATTCACTCCCAAAGCTAAGGATGCGTGGCAAGTCAGTCACAGAAGTTTACGATTGGTTCATAAAGCAAAAGGTAGACGTATCAAAGTACCGCGCCGAATATATCCCTCATGCCGAAATTTCCGATTGGTCAACCATTTTTATTGTCAACAAATACGGTGTTCAGGGTGAAATTATATGGGGCGGTCATCACCAGCTGACCCAAGGCTTTCATGAGGGCAATACGCCAATGGTCTTTCGTTATGATTTTAAAGACTGGATGGTCCACCCAAAAAACGACGCAGCACTAGCCCATCTTAAAGAACTAGCCTCTTGCCTACATGTTGAAGATAAATTGAAGCGAAGTGAGCTCAAGAAAAAACTGCAGGCGACATTTGCCAAAAATTATTTGGAGGGTTATTTTGAAACTTCTGATTCCGACGAATTTGGCACGTGGTTTATAGATTACAGTCCGACTCTTGGCAAAATGTATGCCGATACAATTGTTAAAGCGCCTTCAACCAGCAAAAAGGCACTTGTTTCCGGCCTTGTAGGTAGCCCCGGAAAAGCCGCGGGTTCAGTGCAAATTGTTCATCCAGACAAACTAGATGTGGATTTTCCCGAAGGTGCAGTACTAGTTTGCGAAGTTACAACGCCCGACTATGTGCCGCTGATGCAAAAAGCCGCGGCTATCATTACTGACCAAGGCGGCATATTATCTCACGCTGCTATCGTGGCCCGAGAACTCAAAAAACCCTGTATCGTGGGCACCGGAAATGCCACGAAAAAACTCAAAAACGGCCAGAAAGTATTAGTCAACGCCGACAAAGGAGTAGTTTTAGCAAAATAACTTATTCTACATTCTCTAGAAATATTTTCTTTTTGAAACAGCCTATAATCCTATCCCTCACCAACTTGTTATAAACTTTTTTCATTCTTTAACACTATCTGGATGCCAGAAAATGTCAGAATCTTTCATTAATCCAAGTAATTTCTGGTGGTAGTTATTAATTGTGGCGTCGACTTCTATTTTGCCCTTTTTAATCTCTTTCACTTTTTCCAATGTAACTTTTTGAGCTTTCCAAGCCCTCCCCTCATATAAATAATTGTTAATTTCGGGCATAAGTTTATCCAAAGCATAAACAAATTTTCCTTCAGGAGTTTCATGTTTGACATATTCATCAATCAGCTCATGCAGCGAAGTAAACGTGGACCAATCCTTCATGAATTGTTTAGCTGCTTCTCTTTCTTTTGCTATTTGTATTTTTCGCTCCTTTTTTGAAGCAAAAATACTAACATCGCCTGCATAAACTTCGGTAATATCGTGAACCATCGCCATTCCAACGCAGCGTAATACATCGAGCTTAAGGTTGTGAATTTCTATCAAAAACCATGCAACCAGAGCCATTTGATACCCATGTTCTGCGTCGTTTTCGTGGCGATCTTCAGACTCGAACAAAACAGCTCTTTGTACATTTCTTATTTCGTGCGTGAACTTCACAAAATCCAGCAGCTTCTCTAGATCCATTTTCATAGTTCGCCCCAGTTTTTGCTCTTCGACAAGCTCAGAGTCACAATTGTCCCCAGTTTTGGCCGGTGGAGATATCGACTTTAAGCTTAACTGGTAACTTGTAGATGTTTTCCATCGTGGATTTGAGGATTTCGCCGACTTTTTTGGCGTTTTCAGCTTTGCACTCAACAAGCAGCGAGTCGTGGATTTGCAACAACATAGCCGGCTTCGCCGGAGAAATTGGCAATTGGGAATTAGAAATTAGGCTAGTTGCTAGTTTCTGTTTCCTAGTTTCTCCAAAATGAGCTTCAAGCTCTTTTTGGATTTTGACCATGGCTAGTTTCATCAGGTCCGCCGCCGTGCCTTGCAACGGGTGGTTGATGGCGGCGCGGTAGGCCGCTTCGCGCACCGCGAAGTTGGAAGACTTTACATCTGGTGTCGGCCGGTGGCGGCCCAGCAATGTTTCCACGTAGCCTTGCTCTTCGGCCTGTTTGCGCAGTGAATCAATGTATTTTTTAAGGGCCGGCCTAAGCTGGAAGTATTTTTCAATAAATTCTTTGCTAGCGGCAAAATCCATACCCGAACTAACACTTAAACCATGCGGCCCCAAGCCGTACATGATGCCAAAGTTTACGGCTTTGGCGCTGTAACGCTGATCTTTAGTAACCTTATCCGCCGCAATGCCATAAATCGCGGCGGCGGTTTCTACATGAATATCGGCGTCGCGGTTAAAAGCATCTATCATCCCCTTGTCTCCAGACAGCGCCGCCGCCAAGCGGATTTCGAACTGGCTGTAGTCGGCGCTAACCAGCACGTTGCCCTTTTCGGCCACAAAAGCAGTACGGATATTTTTACCAAGTTCAGTCCGTATCGGTATGTTTTGCAAATTCGGGTCGCTGCTGGATAACCGGCCGGTTTGGGCAATGGTTAGGTTAAAAGTGGTGTGCAGGCGGTTGTTTTCATCGACCATATCCGGCAGAGGATCGACATAAGTGTTTTTAAGTTTGATTGCTTCACGGTATTGGCTAATCAATTCGATAATTGGGTGTAAACCGCGCAGTTTTTCTAGCTCGCTGGCGGCTGTAGAGAGGCCGGTTTTACCTTTTTTAATCCCTTCGCGCGGTAAGTTGAGTTTGGTAAACAGTACATCGGCTAGCTGTGAAGGTGAGCTGATATTAAATTCGTGGTCGGCGTGGCCATAAATGTTTTGTTCGAGATCGCTGATAGAATCTTCCAGTAAAGTAGCAAACTTTTGCAGATATTTAACATCCAGCTTAATACCGCGGGTTTCCATATCGGCCAGCACTGGAATTAAAGGCCATTCAATATCAGAGCTAAGAGCTAAGAGCTTAGGGCTAAGAGTTAATTCTTTATGTTGGCCTTCGTAGAGTTGACGGATAACGGCTATGAACTGGGCGCCGCGGTCCAAAAAATCCTCCGTTGGTAAATCTTCAAACGGCAAGCCGTTGTAACCCAAGTTCATTTCAGCCAAGTCAGTCAGCGATTGGGCGCGTAGCAGCGGATCGATCAAGAACGCGCCGACTAAAACGTCGTGGCCCACAGGCGGTGGTTGGATGCCAAGGATTTTTAAAACTTTAATGTCAGATTTCAAGTCATACCCAACCAGTTGCGCCGGCCTGAGAGCTGAGAACTGAGAGCTGAGAGCTTGCTGGACTTTCTTGAAATCCAGTTTTGATAAATCAAGAGTGAAAGAAAGTTCAGCTGTGCCAATGTGCAAGACTTGCGGGTCGGCTCCTTGTTTTCCGGCCGCCCGCGAATAAATAAAGATCGGTTGCTCCCCCATGTGAAAGGTCCGTCCTTTCACACTAAAGCTTATTTTGTTTAGTTTTTCGTCCGAATCAATTAATATATGCTTTTGTAATTTTAATGCCCTGCCCGTACCTACAGCTGGTGTGCTTACCTTCATGTTTTCAGGTAAATTGTTTAATAGACTCCGGAATTCTAGATCCTGCAGTAAATTGCGGAGGTGTGAGGTGTCTAATTTAGAGCTGTCCATAGCTGGCAGGTCCAATTTAACTGGTGCGTCCGTCCACAGTTGGGCAATTTCTTTACTCAAATAGGCCGACTTTTTACCGGCTTCCAATTTTTTGCGTAAAGTTTCTTTTATCACCGGCAAATGTTTATAAACTCCGTCCAGAGTATTGTATTGCTGCAGTAGCTGGGTGGCAGTCTTTTCACCGACGCCGGGCACGCCTGGAATATTGTCCGAACTATCGCCTTTTAGGGCCTTAAGGTCCAAAAATTGTTCTGGCTTCAGCCCATATTTGGCGGTAAAACTTTCTGGATGGAACTCTTCAATATTAGAAAAGCCGCGTTTTAGGGCGTAAACTTTGACGTGACCGTTTATTAGCTGTAGGACGTCTAAATCAGAAGTAATTAGCAAAGTTTCGATATTTTTTTTACGGGCCTGAACGGCTAGGGCGCCCATAATGTCGTCGGCCTCGTAATCGTCCAGTTCATAAAGCGGCCAATGAAAAGCTTCCAAAAGCTCGTGCAAAATTGGAATTTGGGTATAAAAATCCGGCGGCGCCGGTTTGCGGCCGGCTTTATATTGCGGATACATAGCCACACGCTTTCGGATGTTGGTTTTGGGCTTGTCCCATGCTACGGCTACGTAATCAGGCTGGAGCTTTTTGATGAGTTCCAAGGCCATGGCCGCGAAGCCATAAACCCCGCCCGTCGGCACCCCTTCTTTGGTCGATAAATTCGGCATGGCGTAATAGCCACGGTAAAACACGGACTTACCGTCTATTATCGCGAGTTTTTTACGTTCCTTGGGCATTAATAAAATTATACGCCAAAGAGACTTACAAATTATTGCCTATGCTTACTGACCGTTTTCCTAAGAGATGAGCTTACGTAAAATTTCAAGTTGTTTAGTGGCCTTATGAGCTTCGCCCGCTAGCTGTCCTAACGCTGGCGGCATAGGATAGTTTTCTTTCTTCACCTCGGCCAGTTGATGCGTGCCATAAGTTATAACGCCAATATTTCTTACACCGCCTTCACGTTCAATTTCTATCATCGCAGAGGCAGCATCAATTTCTCTTGAGGGCTGGTAAGTTGCACTCGTAACGAAACCGATATCACTATTCTCACCCACATCGCGACGAGCGAATCCGTCTACAGCCCTTAGGATTCCTTTGGTACCTAAAGTTTTATATTTGCCGTCACCAGAGTACTTTCTGTCTACCCGTAGCATAACTATCGGAAACATGCCTGAATAACCTATTAGCGTAAATTGACCCGAGGTCCCTTGAGTAGTGTTGCCTTCCATATCATATGAAACATTGTATACATCAGGATCCGCTATTGGGCGATAATAAGAAACGCTTTCTACAACCTGTTTAGCTACATCATACTCAGTATCTCCAACTTCGTTGATGTCAATGCCTAGAACTTTGGCAGTCGTTTCTCTTTCTTTAGCTTTGTCTGACTCGGGTACGGGTATTTTACGCTCAGGTGTGGCAGCTACGATTATAGTGCCTGGTACAACAATTGAATCTAATAAAATTGATTGTAATTCAGCAGCCATTTTATGGGCTTGTCCGCCTTCAATAACAGCTATATAGCCATCTGTCAGGCCGACCTCTGCTGCAGTCTGGTTTGTTTCGCGGCCGATACCTAATTTAGCCATAGCTTCACGAAAAGCCTTTTCTTGCTCTGGCAGCAAACTGAATTCGGTATCCGCCCGGCGCTCCCCAGGTTCAGGAAAGATTTCCAGCGCGCTTTTAGCGCTGTTTTCGGGATCTACTGCTGCTACTGCCTCGGCTAGAGCATGGGCTTGCTTTTCTAATATTTCGGCAGCTTTTTGTTCGGCAAAAGATTGTTTACCAGAATATTCACTCATGTTGGACATTGTACCCTAAAATGGTGCGTTTGTCAAATTCAGAACAGAAATTTTTCGATTGCAGATTGAAACTCTTCTAGAATGCTACTGTTTTCCAAATGTGTAAAGTCAGAACTTCTCGTTTTTGGGGAGGATGATAATTATTAACAAAAAAGCCAGCACGAAAAATATAGCCGAATATAGGCCAATTGTTCCCCATAATTCTACCCTGTAAGATTCGCCGTAGTTCTTAAAGAAATAACGTACAGATACAGTTGAATAAGCGGCGGCGCTCACGGTCGTAGCAACCAATAATATGCTGCGGCTGCGGAGTGTAGCGGCTGCTACTATTGGTACAGTAAACAACATTACCGATTTGCTGGCTAAACCCTTTTGCCAATAAACGTTATAGGCTGCAAAGATAATGTCGGCCAAGATTAGCGCCAGGATAAGAAAAGTATATATATTAGCATTTAGGTACTTAAGTCGCGACAGATACCATATAACCGTGTTAATCACTAAAAGAATTCCAGCAGCCGTCCATAACTGGCGGACTGCCTCATGGGTATACAAGTTCCATGAATCAAAAATAATTGTCGCCAGGATATAAAAAGCAATGAGTACAAAATGTACGCGGGTAACCCTTACAGCGTTAGATTGCAGCCAATTTGAGGCGTTGGTGGACTTTTTAGGCATATTTTATGCCCATTCAACCACACCACTTAGGCATAAGCAAGAAGCAAGCCGCCTGCCGGCCTAGAGCATGTTAGTCTTTTTGAGGGCTGTCTCGGTAGCAATCCTGAATTCCTCTAAGGTACCGTTGTTTTCTAGGAAAATGTCGGCTTTGAGCTTAACGCCACTCAAGCTAAGAGTTGTTTCATCACCGGAGTGTTCCATTTCAGCTTGCTCCTCTGCCAGAAACTGTTCAAAAGTTTTTTGGTCTTCTGTACTTCGCTGACGTTTGGTAATACGTCCATAACGAACTTTAAGATCGGCATCAACCCAAATAAGTACCCCGCCAAGTTCTTTTAGATGTTGTGCTTCTCCAGGATTACGCATTGGGCTAATGACTAAACCTTTATATTTTTTAGCTGATTGTTTATATATCTCAAAGGCCTTATCGACCAAAACTCCTAGTCCATATTTACGCCGCCATTCGGCACTGATAGTTCGCAGTACTTCTCTCTCTATCGACAGGCCGCGTTTCTTAGCTTCATCTCTTAGAAAATCTGCTCCTGATACAAACATATAGCCGTAATTTTTGGCTAAAATCTCGCCCAGACTGTCCTTCCCCGACCCATTCGTCCCCGCAATCCCAATAATTTTCATAGCCTAACTCCCCTTCAATTTTTGGACCTCTGGCAAAATAGATAATCTTTTAAGAACACCACTTTCTATCTGGCGGATTCTTTCTCTAGTTACTCCCATTGCTTTGCCTATTTGCTCTAAAGTTTGTTGATCATAGCCGTTTAGGCCAAACCGTCTTTCTATTACCGCTTTCTCCTTCTCTGGCAAATTGTCCAATAAGCTTCTTACGTCTTCAACTCTTAGGGTATGGCTGACCAAGTCTGTTACTTCGGCATTCGGATCCATAACAAAATCACCCAGCTCAACTTCCCCGTCTTCGTCAATGGGTTTCTGGAGCGATACAGTATGTTGAGCCATCCAAAGAAGCTTACGTACTTCCTCGGGTTTCATGTCAACCTCAGCTGCTATCTCATCAGGTCGCGGATTGCGTCCTAACTGCTGGACAAGTCGTCGCTCGGCGTTGAATATTTTGCTTAATTTTTCAACTATATGTACGGGCAACCTGATAGTGTGCGCTTTGTCGGCTATCGAACGATGGACGGCCTGGCGGATCCACCACGTGGCATAAGTGCTGAATTTAAAGCCTCTTCGGTAATCAAACTTCTCTACTGCCCGGATTAAACCCAAAACACCTTCCTCGATTAAATCAATGAGTTCCAAGCCATGCTCGCCACGGTAGTTTTTGGCAACAGAAATTACCAAACGTAAATTAGCCTCTATCATTTGGCCCTTGGCGGATTTGTCTCCCCTTTCAACTTGTTTAGCCAATTCGACTTCTTCGGCTTGAGTTAAAAGGGTTCTACTTCCGGCAACAACGTCGATAAAATACCGCAACGCATCCTTAGTCGCATTTACTGCCGCTCTTTCCGCCGCCATTAATTCGGCTTGTGAAAGAGATGCATCGGTTTTGCTAAGAACTTCGGCTGATTCTCTTTCAATTTCTTCAAGCTCTTCCTCGGAAGGCTCTTCATTATAGTCAAGCTCAGACAGAATGTTAGGAGCTGTTTCGCCCTCTTGTCTATCTAACGGTGTAGTCTCATCTTTCGCCCCTAATTCTTCTTCAGGTAAAATATTATCGTCACCTACTTCCTCCTCTTGGACCAAGTGCAGTTTGGGAGTTTGGGTAAATCTTTCAGCTCCTGGCAATTCAGGTTGTTTTACCAAATCATCTACGTTAATAACAGCGCTTATATCAGCCAGCATAGTCTTATACCAGCGCATATAATCCTCATGGCCCATGTTAAGGCTGGCAGTTTCCGAAGAAAATTGACCGCCATTAAGTAATCTGTAAGTACTGATTAAAAATATTTCCAGATCGGCAATCTCCACTCCGCGTTGCCAAGCTACGCTCGGCAGAGTTTCCAGCATAGACCTGAGGTCTTGGTCATCAATAATCGCAATGTCTATCGAGGGTAAGAGATTGGCAATAAGTATTCGTCCGTATTCGTTAGAAAAATCGTCGCCAGTTAGTTTGGTAGCTTCGACTAGTTCCGGAGGCAAAGAATCGTCGCCAAGCTCCGGAGACGCTGCCAACTGGTTCATCGCATTCATATCTTGATTTTACTGCAAATATTCGTGGAGTTTGCGGGTATCTTTATTCTTGCGCAATTTAGCCAACGCCTTGGCTTCGATCTGGCGGATACGCTCACGGGTTACTGAAAATTCCTGGCCAACTTCCTCCAGCGTATGGCTTTTTCCATCATCTAGGCCAAAACGCAGTCTAAGGATTTTTTGCTCACGCTCAGTTAGCGTGCTCAGAATTTGCTTCACCTGCTCTTTCAATAATTGCTCGGAGGCTGATTCAGTCGGTGTCTTAGTATCTTCGTCTTCGATAAAATCCCCCAGGACCGAATCTTCTTCGTCATCCCGTACGGAAGCGTCCAGGCTGGAAATATCCTGCTTGATTTTCATGATGTGTTCGACTTTATCAACGTCCATTTCCATAGCCGCGGCGATTTCTTCGTTGGTCGGTTCGCGGTTGAGTTCTTGGGTTAAGCGGCGTTGGGTGCGCAGCAGTTTGTTAATAGTTTCCACCATATGCACTGGGATACGGATGGTCCGGGCCTGATCAGCAATGGCCCGGGTAATAGCCTGGCGGATCCACCATGTGGCATAGGTGCTGAATTTAAAGCCTCTTTCTGGATCAAACTTTTCAACTGCCCGCAGCAGACCGGTATTACCTTCCTGGATTAAATCAAGCAGGTCTAAACCGCGGCCAACGTAGCGTTTGGCAATTGAAACAACCAGGCGCATATTGGCTTCGGCCATGGCGTCTTTGGCCCGCTTGTCGCCGGACACTACTTTTTTAGCCAGCGCCAACTCTTCCTCGGCAGTCAGCAGCGGGATTTTGCCGATTTCGCGTAGATAAAGCCGGACCGAGTCATCAGAGATATCGTCTAAATAAGAAGTATCTGGCACGACTTCAGCCTCTTCTTCCTCGACCGCCCAGGCATCATTGATATCTTTGGTGTCGGGTTCACTAACAGGAATCAGTTCAATGTCATTTTCGGCCAGTTCGGCATAAAGGTGGTCAAGCGTGTCGATATTGGCCGGTGTGTCGGGAATTAGAGCAAAAACCTCACGGACATCGAGCTTGCCGGTTTTTTTGCCGCGCGTGACTAGCTCTTCTATTTCTCTTTCAAAGGACTTGGTACGCGGCGCGCGCTTTTTCCTGGGCTCCGGGGCTTGTTTTCTAGCCATCAATCCTCCTTTCAGATGTAAACTTCCAATTTACAATTTTGCAATTTACAATCAAGCTCCAAATCTCAATGATTCAAACGTTTGGTACTTGTTGTCTTGAAAACTGAATGAAAATTGAAAATTAAACATTGAAAATTACTTAACTAGTTTATTTAGTTTATCAACTCTTTGTATTAACTTCTGCAGTTCTTTTTCATTGGCAGCCGGCATCTGCTCGGCTAGTTTAGCATTTTCAGCTTTGACATACCGTTCAATAAGACGGTGTTTAAGATTAACTGCCTGCTCGGTTAAGTCTTGGGTCAAGAGGTCTTGATAAAGTTCCTCAAACTGTAACGCTATAATTTTAACATAATTGGTGATGTCTAGCAATTGCTCGCCCGCCTGATCCGCCTCAGGCGGATTGGTGGGCGAGGCAGACTGCGGTTTAGCAGCTAAAAGTTCGATAAAATCCTTGGAACGTTTGCCTTTAAAATCAGGATTTTTTTGTAAAAATTCAAGCAAAATCCTTGGCGGTCCGGCGCTAAATAGCTCTGGCCTTATATCTTTAAGCAGCGTGCGAACTTTTGGCTGCATCAGCATCATCGCCAGGAAGTGGTCCTGCAATTTTTGAAAGTCAAGCTGGTTTTTATCCAGCTTCTGCGATTCAATTGCTGGTTTCTTACGCGGCGTGGCTGCGGCAAGATCGCCCCCAGTTCTAAATTTTGCCTTTACCGCTTCCAAGCTAGTGTCTACAGCCTTTGCTACTGCCTGCAAGTAATGTTCCTGTTCGACGGAATCAGTCAAGCGCCGGATTGTGACCAGCAAAGCGTCCGTGAAGATACGCTTGCCCTGCGCCGTGCTTAGATCCAGGGCTTTTTCATAAAGTTTCATCAGCCAATCCGGTGCGTATTTGGCTGTTTCTACTGATTTTTGCCAGGCTTTGGGGTCTTTTTGGATAAGCTCGTCAGGATCTTTAGCGTCAATTGTGATAATGCTAAGGTTTACACCCACTTTTTGGGCCAGTGGAATGGCCCGTTCGGTGGCAGTAATACCAGCCTGGTCGGCGTCAAAACAGAGGCGTACATCGCCGGTAAATCTTTTAAGCTCGCGCAAATGCCGGTCGGTTATAGCCGTACCGGCAGTGGCAACTACGTTGATAATACCGGCTTGGTGGCTGGAAATCACGTCCATATTTCCTTCTACCACCACGACGTAGCCTTTTTTGCGGATGGACTCTTTGGCCAAGTGCAAGCCAAACACATGCCGGCTTTTGTCATAAGCCACAGTCTGAGGAGTATTTATATATTTTGGTGCGTCTTTGTCGTCGACTAACAGCCGCGCCGTAAAGCCAATAACCGACCCGCGGCTGTCATGCAGCGGGATCATTACTCGGCCGCGGAACATATCACTTGGCCGTCGGTTGCGTTCCGTACTTAAGCCAGCCAGTCTGGTTTCGTCAGTCGTAAAGCCATGTTTAGACAAAAAATCGGTGCAAGCAAAACTGGTATTTGGCGCGTAACCCAGCTGCCAGCTAAGTAATGTTTGCTTAGTAAATTTGCGGTCTTTTATAAGATAGCTAAGCGCCGCTTTATTGACTGTTAGCTGTTTTTGGTAAAACTTGGCAGCCAGTTCTGACGCCTCGATAACCCGGTTTTTTTGCCGGCTTACGGCGCGGCTTCGTTCTGGACGGAACTGCTCCAAATCTACACCAGCCTTGCGCGCTAAATGTTCAAGCGTGGCCCTGAAATCAAGCCCTTCCATCTCCATCACAAAACTAAACATATCGCCTCCCTTGCCGCTGGAAAAATCATGCCAGATCTGTTTTTCCGGGCTGACCATAAAGCTGGGCGTACGTTCGTTGGTCCACGGGCTTAAACCCTTAAAGTTACGACCCGAACGCTTCAGCTGGACGTACTCAGAGATTATGTCTTCGATATTTAACCGGCTCTTTACCTCAGCAACCGCATCCATACTTTAAGTTTAAAGCCGAAAGCCAAAAGCTGAAAGCTAAAGCATTATGACTTAAACTGTTAGAATAATATTTATGCAGCCTCAAGTTACGACTCCGCAGCCTGACACTGCGTCTGCCCCAGAAAATTTCGATTTTATGATGAAGGAGCCGCCGAAACCCCCCGGCCGCTTCAGCAGCTTATTTTCCTGGATGCCAAAACCGGCAAAGATAGTCTTAGCAGCGGTTAGCATATTATTTGTTTTGGTCATTTTCTACGCAATATTTCTTGGCGGCAATGCTACTAATACCGACCAACTTACTTCTGTTATGGCCCGCGCCCGGGAAATCGGCCGCGTCAGTGTTCTTGTCCAGCAACAGGCCAAAGATGTAAGCACTAAAGACCTGGCAACCACGGCCGAAGCTGTTTTGAGCAGCCAGGAGCAGGAACTAAAGAGTTATCTCAGCGACAGAAAAGTAAAAGTTAGCTCCAAAAAACTAGCTGCCCGCTTAGATAAAACTACGGACAGCAGTTTTGAAAAAGCCCTGCAAAATAATAATTACGACCAAACGTATTTTTCCTATCTAAAAACCAACCTAGTTACTTATCAGGGTGAATTAGATACTACCCTCAAAGGCTCTTCTGAAAGTCTGCAGTCAATTTTGAGCGGGCAATATCAAAGTATTAAAACTCTCCTCACTGCCCCCCAACTGAAATAGGCACGAGTCACAGATGGTTTTACCACATTTTTGGTCCGAGCCTACTTCGCCGAAGTTGTCTTGGCTACGAAGGCTGAATCGGACAATTTTCGTGGTATTTATCGTCTTAAATCTCGCTACGATTTTGTGACTAGGTCATAACTGTGCAAAATAAGATCTTGGACCTCTTCCCAGCTCAGCTGGCCGGTGAGTAAAATGGTGTTCCAATGCTTCTTATTCAGATGATAACCGGGCAGAACTGATTCGTATTGTTGGCGCAAAGTTTCGGCTAGTGCTGGGTCACATTTTAGGCTCAGCTGCACCGGCTCTTTCTTTTCCCGAATTAGCGCAAACATCTTGCCCCGACTTCCGACGCTAGCGGTCGGAACGTCGGGGTTTACCCCTTTAGCTTCAGCATCGGAGTTTGCCGCGATCTTATAAACAGCCACATCCGCGCCAAAAGGATAATCCAACTTGGTCCCTGGCAGACTTAAGATGTATTTTTCAACTTCATTGTGCGTTATCACTGAACATATTGTAATAGCTTCGGCTTCCAGATGGTTATAAAATTTTTGCCTGGACAGGTTATGTCAGAGCGAGCTTCACGGTGACCGATGATATTCTGCAACTCTACTTTCGGGTAATATCTTTTAATGTGGGCGGCCAATTTTTGCAAAATATCATCGGTTGGGTCTTGTTTTTCATAATCATTATCCAAACAAATCCCCACGCTGCGACGGTTAATCTCCCAATTGCCGGCGTGCCAGCCAATCTGGCTATCCTCAAGCAGTTTTTCAAACGTGCCATCCATGCGCATCAGCCAGTGGTAACCCCAAAAAACTTGCTTCCCATCCTTAAAATGCCCCGACCAGAGAGGCTTGCCTTCCAAGTCTTTTTCCCACTTATCTGGGTGCGCGAAATTTGGCGCATAAATATTGAGCAAGTGCACTGAGTTTAAATAATCCAGCGTATAGGCAAGCGGCGAACTAGTATGATGAATCACAATAGTATCAATTGGCAGGCGCTGGGTGTCAAAATTGGGCCCGCTATCACCCAACGCAACATCGCCCTTACGTAATCGCTTGGCAAAAAACTGTCTGACATGCCGGCGCAGTTTAATAAATTCTTCTGATTCGCTGCCTAGCGCCTGCTCGGCGCTTTTGAGATAGTCAAGTAGTTCTATATACCAATCCGACTGCTGAATCCGACTAAGCCAATAGGTCTCATCGAACGGTTTCATTTCTTATTTTTGGGTTCAAAGCCCAGGCTGGCGGAGTTGATACAGAAGCGCATGCCGGTTGGCTGGTTTGGCGCGTCATTAAAAACATGGCCTAAATGGCTACCGCAATTGGCACAGGAAACTTCAACACGCCGCATGCCTCCACTGCGGTCTTCGGTCAATTTTACTGCTTTGGTGTTAGCCGGATTATTGAAACTCGGCCAGCCGCTGCCACTGTTAAATTTAGTGTCGCTGCTAAAGATTTCAACGCCGCAAACGGCGCAGGTGTACATGCCATTTTCTTTGTGGTTCAAATATTTGCCCGTAAACGGCGCTTCAGTGCCCTTTTTAAATAAAATCTCTTTTTGCTCGTCGGTTAAGTTAGGATTTATTTTTTTAACTTTATCTGCCATTTTACCCGCCTAAACTTTTATTAATATTATCGGTGGACTTTCTCAGGAATCTACAACTTTTATTAGAGATGGCAGTCATTGTTTTTGTGCAGAGCATAGCATTATTGTAATGAAAACTTCGGCGGGTGCTACATTTTTTCTGGTGCTGGGATGTTTAAAAGTTCTAGGCCATTTTTTAATACGTCAACATACGATTTTACAAGTTTTAGCCGTAAAACTTGGCGCGGATCACCAACCACGCGGTTACTTTCATAAAAGCGGTTAAAAGTTTGGGCCAGCTCGTATAAATAAGTACAAATATGATGCGGCATCAGTTCATCAACCGCTTTTTCAACGATTTCAGAATATTCACCTATTTTGCGCGCCAAACTTCTCTCCTCCGCCTCAAATTCTGTAACCTGCCCGTCCTCCGCAGTGGCGGTGCCACCGCTACGGAGGATGGATAACCTGTCACCTGTCACCCTATTCTGGGCTTTGCTCAAAATGCTTTTAGCTCTAACCAAAGCATATTGCAGATATGGGCCGCTATTGCCCAGTAAGCTGACGGATTCCGCCGGGTCGAAAATAATATCGGCGCCGATGCGCTGTTTCAAAAAGGCATATTTAACTGCGCCTAGCGCCACATCAAAGTTTTCTTGCTGATTAACTTTTATGTTGGCCTCGTTCGCGGCCATCAGTACATTCTCGGCTTGAATAACATTACCCTTGCGGCTGCTCATCTTAACCCCGCCGGCCAGTTTTACCAAACCATGAGTAATATGGGTGGTTTTTTGGACTAGCTCTGGAGCGAATTGTTCAACCGCTTTTAAGACCACCTGCATATATTCGTAAATTTCGTTGCCGGTAATTACAATTGACTTATCAAAATGGTAGTCTTCCCATTTTTTCAATAGCAAACCTACATCTTTAGTTTCGTAAGTCGGCAGCCCCTGTTTATTAATAAAAACCCGGGTATGCATATTGTGGACTTCACCCTTAAAGACAATCGCACCAGCCGACTGCTCAAAAACTTTGCTAATGTTTTCCTTCACAGCCTTTAGGCCCGGCTCGACTGTTTCACTTTCCGAATAATATTTATCAAAATGGCTGCCAATTTTTGCATAAAAATCGTCAAAGTACTCATAGCTCCACTGACGAGTAGTCCAATAGATTTGGGCTAGCGGCGAAGTTTTATCTTGGCGGTCATGAATTTGATAAATCCACTGGTTTAGCTTCTCAATTTCTGTTTTTGCGACTGCATTATCATCATAAGCCTGATTACCCTCCACATAGCGCTCGGCCAGCCACTGCGGCCGCCGGGTTTTTTCAATCTGAGATAGCTTTTCGGGCAGCTCTCCACCAATATTTTGCAAAATGGCCCACATAGTTTTAGCCACATGCAGTCCCACGTCACCGCCAAAATTAACGCGATGGACATTTGCTCCCGCCGCCTCGAATAAGTTGGCAATTGCATCGCCCACCACGCTGGTATAAAGATGCCCGACATGCAAAATCTTAAATGGATTAGGGTCAGAATATTCAACAACCACTTCTTGTCCAACTAGCTGGTTGGTTAGTTTAATATCCAAAAGTTTTGTCAAAGCTTGGTCGCTCAGCCAAAAATTAATGAAGCCCGGGCCGGCAACCTCCACTTTGTGAAAGGACGGACCTTTCACATGTTGAGCTAGTTTTTCAGCAATTTCTCGAGGTTTTTTATCTAGTTGACCGGCCTGCCCCGATCGCAGCATCGGGGCTAGCTGCATAGCGACATTGGTGCTGTAGTCGCCAAACTGTTCCTCCGACCGGGTTAGCTCTGGTTCAACATCAACACCAAATAAGTTTTTCGAGGCGTTTTTGATTGCCTCCTTTAACTCCTGCATACCAATATCATATCAGCTACCTGAGCTTAACACTCGGGTAGAGCGCAAGGCGCCAGCGAAGCACGGAACGAGGCGTATATGATAATACGTTGAGTGAGTACTGAAGCTGGCAACGCCGCGATTTGCCGAGAGCGCTTGTCGGTGCAGCTAGCTGCACTGGCGGCAGGACGAGTGCGATGTTAAGTTCAGGTTTGGCGGGTAGCTACAGACTTAAGAAAGAGCCAAACAGCGAGATACATAACGCCAATTACCACGAAGAAAATGGCCGTTACATTAAAGGCCCGTGGGAAGCCGAATGGGTTTATCAGTCGGTCGGTGATGTTTAAAATCAAGCCGCTAGGGTTAGTAAAATATCCCAGGCATTCCAGCGCAAGTCGCGGCCTAGATATATTGCGAAGCTGGACAGCAAAATCACGATACCGATAACAGCTCCACTGCCGCCTGCTCCCAATCGTTTATAAATTTGACGATGGACCATAAACAAGCTGGTAAAACCCAGCAAGAAACCAGTTAAAGTCAAGGTGCTAACCATAGCGATGTCGTAAATATAGCTAATTTCGCCAGTGTCAAAGACATGTATAAAATCGGTCATAACGTACCAGGCGTTAGGTATAAACACCAGCCACAAAATACTCAGTGACAGCGCCCGCCAATTCAGCCAGCTACGGCGCTGCAGTTGCCGCACTAATATCCAGCTAATGCTCAGGGCCAGCCAAGCCAGCAGTAAGTTTTCCGGAACAAACCAGTAACGAGATACACCTGTGGCAAGCAACCTGATACCAAAAAAGCCCAAACAAAGGGCGCTCAAGGTACTCAGCATTTGTAAATATCTTTTTTCAATGCCGCTCAGACGCATACTCGGATTATAATAGTGGCGTGAAGTTAATGATAATCTGGGGCAGTTCAAGAACCGGGCGCAAAGGCGGTATAGTGGCTGACTGGGTCAAACAACAAGCTGGCGGCGATGGTCGGTTTGAAGTTGATTTTGTTGATCTGCGCGAGCTTAACCTGCCGTTTTTTGATGAACCAATCAGCCCATTTAATATGCAAGGCTTGGACGATTATACCCATCCGGAAGGGCGGGCCTGGGCCGAGCGTGTGCAGGCTGCCGATGCCGTCATTATTATTACGCCAGAATACAATCATGCGCCGCCCGGCGTACTCAAAAATGCTCTGGATTGGGCCGGACCGCCATGGGTGGATAAACCAGTGGGATTGATAAGCTACGGCGGTGCTGCCGGTGGCGCCAGAGCAGTTGAACAATTACGTTCAATAACGATAGAACTTGGTCTCATAAATGTTGCTAGCGCAATTCACTTTGTTGGATTTAGGCAAACATTTGAATCGGGTGAACAGCCGAATGAGCAATCAAACGAAAAGCTCAAAAAAATGCTCGACGAAATCCTCCGCCTCAGAACAGCAATGAGCAAAGAGCAATGAGCAAAGAGCATACTGTTTTCTGTTCTTTGTTCTCTGTTCTTTGGCTTAGCCGTATTTCAATAGCCATTGGGGGCTTTGAATAAGATTTTCAAGCCGGTACTGAAGATCGGCCAGCATCTTTGCCCGGCCTTCGTTGCCGGCGCCAAGGACATCAAGCGCCACATATGGCTCATGCACGTCAAAGCCGCAAAAGGCCAGCGTGCCATGGTTGATCGGATGTAAAATTTGTGTCGGCGTGGCTTTATGTCGACCATTTTCCTGGTAATACTCAACTGGCCCACCGGCCGCCATGATTAACATGGCCTGTTTGCCGCGCAGCAGGCCATTTTCATAAATTTTGCCGCTATCCCAAGCCACACCCATGGCCAGTACCCGGTCGAACCAGCCTTTTAAGATGGCCGGCGCGCTAAACCACCACATAGGCGCCACGACCAGCACAATTTCGGCATCTTTTATTTTTCCAATTTCGGCAAGTATATCGGGCGAGAAAGCCAAGTCAAGCTTAGCGGCGTGCTTTTGTTCCAATATGTAGTTAAAGTGTCCGCCGCTAGTAGTTACAAAGTCCCATTTTTGGGCGACGGCATTAAATCCCTGCCCCCATAAATCACTAACGGCGACATTGTGTCCCTGGCTACTCAAAACCTGCAGGGCCAAATTCTTCATGGCCGCCGTAAAACTCGTCGGCTCATGATGCGCATAGACAATCAGTATGTTCAAATCGTACCCACCTTTATTGTTTTATTGTAACGCAGGACTTGCTAAGGTGCTTATCTTTGACAGAAGCCAATTTCTAATGTATAGTCTGCAAACTATGCAATTTAACTTAGCCGAAGGGGGCTACTACTATACTGATGAGCAGGGTAGACAATTTGATTTAGGCCAAGATGGATACGTTAGTATCGACGGAATTGCTAGGATCTTGATGGGTAAGCAAACACAATACGCCGTCAGGTATCTAAATGAGGCAGTAGATGGCTACCCGAACCTCGGCAAAAATATACGTTTTATTGGCGATTTTAGAAACGAACATAGTATTGGAATCCATCCTAAGGACGTACCCACATTCGTCCGTAGATACTGGGCGTATCATGCTCTGTGCACGCGGGAGGTAACAGATAATAAGGACCAAAGATATTACTTAAATGAAGGCGACAGAGAAGTCCTTTATAACTATCTAGTCGCTG
>Ga0209541_10001100_pt1 | contig 54035 bp, 66 predicted proteins | sample RifCSPlowO2_01_FD_184027 | JGI IMG/M metagenome (GOLD analysis project Ga0209541, IMG submission 184027) | Groundwater microbial communities from Rifle, Colorado - Rifle CSP2_plank lowO2_0.1 (SPAdes) (version 2) | ecosystem: Environmental > Aquatic > Deep subsurface > Groundwater | place... | reverse complement strand
TCAAGTTTGCTCATTTATCGTTTTCGGACAGAGCCTAAGTATGCGCAAACCAGAACTCAGGAATTTTATTATGCACACCATCATACCGCACAAATCCAAACCTCTCAAACTGCACAACAGCATCTTTCTTGAGTTTCTTCGCTCCAGGCTCGACAAGACCCTCAGCCCATTTTCCGTCCGGCATAAGCACGCGCGCCTTGATGCCATCAGAAACCCAGTTTATTTTAGGAATATCTTTAACGTCGATAGAACTAACTGACGCTTTCTTATCCGCCAGATTAATATTGTACAGATGCAGCAATCGCACCTCTTTTCCCTTGAATTTCTTATAATCCTCCCCTGAAATATAAATGTCCTTAACTGAGATTTTCTTTTTTTCCTTCTTGTTAGGATGTATCGGAATTTCAATTTCTTTAATCATCGGAGCGTTAGCCACATCAATCTTGACTGAATCCCGCACGAACGAATATCTATCTGCAATCGGGTCAACAATTTTTCGGTTAATCGCAGCCAGCATATCAAACTGCAGATTCACCTGATGCTGTGATAATCCGATTTGCTTTGTCAGCTCATACAGCGCCTCGCGCTGGATGCCGCGCCTGCGCAGCGCACGAAGCGTAATAAGCCTAGGGTCGTCCCATCCCCTTAACTCGCCAGATTCAAACATCTCGCGAATTTCTCGCCCCTTGGTCGTAAAATCTTCAACATTGAATCTCCCATACTGCACAATTTTCTGTTTCTTTAAGCCAAGCAGCTCTTTGAGCTTATCCTGCAGTTCAACACGCATGTCAAATTCATTGCTTCTCAATATAAGTGTCACACCCATCAGGCTATCTCCTATCGGATTGTAAAAGTCATACATTGGCCAGACCTTGTACTTTGTTCCATGACGATAGTGCTTGACATCTAAACGCCTGAAAAGCACAGAATCGCGCATCACATGGTTGGAACTCTGCATATCTCCCTTAAATCGCATCACTGCCCCGCCAACCTTATATTTTCCCTTGACAAACATTTTCCATCGCTCAATCTGAATTTTTTCCGGGAAATGCCGGCATTCGCACTCAACACCCTCATGTCTGAGCTTCTGCATATTATCCCGCTCACAGAAACAAATATACGCATGACCCTTCTTTATCAATTGTTCAGCATAAGTATAAAGAACAGGCATATCGTCAGATGCATAACGAACCTTCTTAATTTTAATGCCCAAGAAATCCCTTATATCTTCAATAATAGAATCCGCATATTCTTTCGACGCCTTCTCTGGATTGGTGTCTTCCATTCTGAGTAAGCAGGTTCCTTTGTATTTTTCCGCATACATATAATTTATGAGAAATGTCATAGCATGTCCAAGATGCAGATATTTGGAAGGCTCAGGCGCCATGCGCGTCACAACTTTTTTTAGACCAGCAATATCAATGTCAGGCAAATCCTTCTCTTTTTCTACATGTTTCTTGACAACATCTTCAAGCTTAGCAAATGCATCCGCGCGTTCGTGCTCTTTCATTGAATTAACTTTCTTCACTGCTTCCTGAATCGCAGGCATAATTCTTGCAATATCGCTTCGTTCAAGTCCGTGCTGAAATAGTTTGGGTAGCACGTGAGAAGCTTCTGCCTTGCCATGTTCAAGCGCATTTTGCAGTGCATACGCCAGAATCTCTTTTGAAAAGTCCTTCATATTTTTAAGAAGCAAGGGTGTTATTTAAAGCGTTCGATTATCACTAATTATTTAATCGTGCTTCAAGCTGCGCCAGTCGGCTGCTGAGCAGTTCAATCTTGAACATCGTGTCCTCGAGTTTGGCAAGAATCGTATCCAACTTAGGCTCGAGAGTCGATGCATGCATTGCGGGCAGAGTTGTATTGGTGGAATTTTCAGAACTTGTATTTTGTGCGCCAATCTGCGCAAAATCAGAAAGAAAATCAAGCGGAGAGTCTGCGGCAGGAGTTTGCATCCCCAAAATTTTAGGAGTGCTGGTGTTGTTAAGCGCCTGCACCGTGCGCGCATCAGTAAGGTCAAGCACCTCAGGTCCATCACGCGAGATGCGCGCCAGTTCCTCAGCCTTGCGAAGCAACCCGCGTCTCTGCAAGTCTGTCAAATCCAGAAACTCAATGCTCATATTATTCAAGAGTGTTTCTTCTATATAAATTCCTCTATCCATATACGAACGTTTAAATAAATCCCTATCGTTATCGGAAAGAAAAGATGGTGGACATTGAAAAACTCATTGCAGCAATCAGCCCGGGCGTATATTGCAAGGCAAGGGATAAGAATGGCGGCGACTTGCGCAAGAAAGTAAAAGCAATAACTAAAGAAGAAGGGTACATCGCAGCAGCGAAAGAGGCGCAGATAATTGCCTCTGACGAGATATTCGATCCAGATAATGCCAAGGGCGACCCATTCAGGCTGCATGGATTGAAGGCAGCATTAGAGCAGCACAAGATTATCTATGACTCTCCTGCAGAAAGCCTCGAACCGATTTACTTCTGGATTCTTGACTTTCTTCCACGCATAGGATACAAAGATATAAACAAGCTCGTAGACAATTTCGTTTCAGCACCAGGCTCAGCGCACTTCTCTGAACTCGGAATGAAAGCCACAAAGATGCAGGAAGAAGCCATGAAAACACTCGGAGCGGTCAATCAGGTGCTCAAATCCATCCTTAATATTCTTTATGACTTAAAGCAATTCAAGATTCGCCTCGCAACATACGAAAAATATAGCCACAAAGAAAGCTCGCCTGAAGAAAGGCAGGGTGCTCTCCTTTCACTCAAGCAAATCTGGTTAGATAGTGTAGATATCCAGCGCGGCAACACCGCTATCAAGGCAATGGCACAGCAGTTCGATTACGTCACTCTTATAGACGCTTTCATGGCTGCGCGCGACACTGAACACGCGGCTAAACCTGCTGAAAAGGGGGGTCTCGACCTCAATGACCGCGTAAAGCGCATCGTCACGCAGCGCCTGCAGGAATTTTTCATATGGCTGGAGCACTCGGAGCACGAACTTAAGAAACGATTTGAAATAGAAAAAAATTATCTGCGCAGCCAGTACAACACAATAAAGCTGTACGCGCGCTGGGTAAAGCCCTATCTCGAGGCAGCGCGTAAATTGGAGCAGAACGCAACACAAACCCCTGGACTTGTTACAGCATTCAACACCATCCTCCTTGAACTTTCGATACTCGCAGAATGTCTTTACGACCCAATAGACGATATAAAGGCAGGTTTTCTTCCCGAGATGTTCAAGCACGCATCAAAAAGAACATATACTGGCTTGGTCTGGGTTGATTTCAAGTTCAGGGGCATTCCTCAGCGTGCAGGACAGGGTTATTCCTACGGCGGGCGCACCGAGGTTACCTTCCGCGCACTAGCCCTCAACAATGAAGAACTCAAGGTGTTAAAAGCCGAAATAGAAAAAGACGACTTTAAGGGCATGCTCTCCTGGATTGAAGGCGCAGCCGACAGCAGTCTCAAGCAGATTGAGAAAGACATAGAAGAATTCTTGGGAGATAAAAAAGAAGACCAGAAAAAGGCAGAGGATAAGAAGAAAAAAGAACAAGACGATAATCCATTCACGGCATTGTTCTCGTTCTTCAAGCCGGATGAAAAAAAGAAAGGACCGGCGCCTGATTTGTCAAAAGGCATTGCCCCAGACACAAACTATGAAAAAGTTCTCCGCTCACAAGCTATCTTTGACGCGCGTGAGAAGTGCCTGCTTGTGTTTGAGACCTACAAGAAAGCCCATGAGATGGTCGCATGGTAAAAATGAGGAAATAAGCCATAAAATCAATCTCCGTCATTATGCCTTCAGCGTCAAAAAGTCAGCCCTATAGACAATTAGGTTGATTCAGTTACGTAGTTTTCCTAATTGTCTATTAGAGATTTAGGAACAAAAAGTAACTCAATTATCCTAAATCTCTATAATCTAACATTCGACATTAAAAGGAAAATCCTTGCAGGATTTTACCCAAATTTCTTGCTTATCTTATAAGTTTAGTTAACAAAACAGGAAATAAAGAATTTTTATAACCTAACAAATTTTAGAGAGTTTGTGGCTATATCTTTAAATAAAGCCCCTTCTTCGCGAATAAAATGGGCGAGATTAAACACGCAGGTCTTGGGTTTGTGCAGGTCTTCTGGGGAAATGGCAAAGGCAAAACAACTGCGGCGTTGGGAACAGTGTTGCGGGCGTGCGGCAACGGCTATAAGACGCATTTGGTGCAATTCATGAAAAACGGCGCTGATTCTTTAGAAGAGCAAATTCCCGGTGAGATAAAAGCTCTTGAAAAGTTCCCCACGTTTACATACAAGCGTTTTGGAACAGGCGGGTGGGTAATAAAAAAGCCAACAGAAATCCAGATTGAAGCGTGCAAGGAAGCGCTTGATTATGTAAAATCCTGTTTTGCCCAAGAATACGATATAATCATAGCAGATGAAATATTATATGCAGTTCAACTTAACTTGTTAGCCGAAGAAGATATATTAGAACTAATCGATAAAAAGCCAGAAAACATCGAGTTAATCTTAACCGGCTCGCATATTGCATATCCCCGAATCTTCGAGAAAGCTCGCCTTGTCACAGAAATTCGCAAGCTCAAGCACCCTTATGATGATGGCTTTCTTGCGAGGAAGGGCTTGGATTATTGACCGGCTCTGTCCGAAGTTCTAAAGTAAAACCGAAAAATAATTAATCTCAAGCATCTAGGCAGGATAGAATGCTTCAACAAATTATCCTGCCTAAATACAACTCAAGATTAGAAGAACAATTAATTAAACTTTTCCATAAAGCAGATTTGCCTTTGCATTTTAACAAGACGGGAAATAAAGAGTTTACAAATTATCAAAGAGTTTCGTTGATAATTCTGTTTTATAAAAGCGGAAAGTCATTAAGAGATTTTATCGTCGATATCGCGGAAACAAGATGGACATCTTGGCTTGGCTTGAAGAAGCCAATTAGAAAAAGCACCTTGCACGATTGGCTAAAATTGTTCGATATGAAAATGGTCAGAAGAATCTGCAAAGTGCTTTTGCCAAAAAAGATAAATTTGACTGCGATTGATGGAACTGGCTTTGATGCTTGGCAAAGGTCAAGGCATTATGAAAAAAGAGCTGAAGAAATTGAACCTCTGCCGTATATGCCTTATGCAAAGGCAGGCATATTTATCGACGTGAAAACGCAGATAATTCTTGATTGGGATTTTGTTATGAGTCACAAGCACGATGTGAAAATTGCCGAAAAGATATTCAAGAGAAATAAAATAAGAGATATTATTGGACTTGGAGATAAGGGTTATGATTCAGAACCCCTGCACAAGATTGCTCGTGCAAATGGAATAGAATTTTATGCTCCTGTCAGAGAAATGGATAAAAGAAGTTTGAAAAAACGCCCAAGTGGTTTTTATCGACGGAAATGCATAGAATTACCTCAATTTAAAGGCATGCGGAGCATAGTAGAAACAGTTAATTCTGTTTTGAAAAGAACGCAGATTCATTATTTGAGGAGCAAAAAACATTTTATGAGGGAGAGAGAATTCGCTTGGAATATTGTTTTGTATAATGTGAAGAGAAGAATCAAGATTTCTCATGGAAAATTAAGTCAAACTTTTTTTGTTCAAGTTTGCTCATTTATCGTTTTCGGACAGAGCCGTCAATACAATTCCTCTCTGCAATCGGCGCAAAGTGAACGGCCGTCGACTGCAAGAAGGTCGGCGAATGCGCCGCAGTTGTCGCAGAAACCCTCTGACTCTATCGTGTCTGCGAGGCGCTGGCGCTTCTCTGCTTCTTCACGGATTTCCATTAAGCCTGCTGTTTTGGTGTAAAACTCTGGCTCGATTCGGAGGATGTCTTTGATTGTTAAAAGACCTACAACTTCTCCCTTAGAAAGCACGGGCAGGCGTCTAAAACCGAGGCGCTTCATTTTTTGGAAGGCCTGAGCGAGGTCTGCAGATGGCTTGATTACAGCGACCTTGCGCACTGCGATATCTATTGCTTTGATTGTTGTGAGGTCTAGTCCTGGTTTCTTGGTAATTGCCCAGAGAATATCTGTTTGGGTTATCAGACCGAACAACTTTTTATTTTGCACAATGAGCAAGGAGGTTATATCGTCTTTTACCATGCGCCGTGCGCAGGCGAGCAGGTGAGTTTCAGGAGAAACGTAAGAGAATTGGCGCGTCATCACGTCTCCTACCGCGACCTTGCGAATCATGCTTTCACGTGTGTCTGGGAGTATTTTAAGATTATTACAGTGGAATGAGAGAGTGCTACGTTGAAGAAGACGATATAGTGAAGGCGCTAAGGAGATTATGCTCTCGGCTTTTGTTCTTCTTTTTCCAAATCCTTTAACTCTCTTCTACGTCTTGAAAAATTTAATATCTGGCTTAAAGGGAGGAAGGCGGCAGAGCCAAGAGCAACAACTGCTCCGCCACAAACCCCATAGCTAAAATATCTTCTTACCATGTTCCGAAATTGTTCTATAGATTGTCCTTCAGGCGTATCTAAAATTGCTTTAATTTGGGAATCTAAATTCGATATTCGAGTTTCAATGGAAGAAGGGTAATTTTTTAGTTCATCAAGCACTTTAATTCCTTCTTCTGGCTTTGATACATAAATATCAATCGATTTTTGCTTTTTTAACTTAGAATCTAAATCGCGTCTTTCTCCTTCGAGTTGTCTCAATCCTTGATATGCCTCAGAAAATGGGGCTCTTGTTGATTGATAAAATTCGCCAAAACCAACGCTTCCAACAGCAATCGCTAATCCTAAAATCACGCCATAAAGACTTCTACCAATTACTAAAGCATCAGCTAATTCCCTTGACCTATTGATTTGATGCCTTCTTCCTTCAAAAAATACTTCTCTATCATCCATAAAAACTCCACCTTACTGTGCTTTTTAAACTCTTCTAAAGCATCTTGCTATTGAACAGTGCATAAGGTGAAATAGAGTGCGTTACTGAAGGAGATAATATGACTCTGTTAGATTGTGCTACCCTTATCTCAAATTCTTCATAACTGCCTTATCCCTCTGACTTCTTGACTGCGTGAGCCGATGCAGGAACTGATTAAAAATCTTCGTCTTCAAATTCGTCTTCAGTCTCGCCTGCAAGTTCGGCAAGCAGGTCGTCAATCAATTCGTGTACGTCTTCAAATTCGTCGTTTGAGAGGTCGTCGTAATTCCAGATCTGGATACGCGCGATAAAATCGCGTATGTCCTGCTGTATTTTATCAAATTCAGATGCCATGCCGAAATTATCTCAACATGGTTTTTATATGTTTGCTCATCACAACTGTGTTGCTTTTAAAGAATCGTGCAACACAGTTAGAGTGCACAAATGCTTAAAAAGTGAGAGCTATGGGGAGTTGCATGAACGAAAAAACCTCTGGCGTGCCTGAACACATAACGCGGACGCTTGGGCGCGAGGCGCAGCGCAACAATATTCTTGCTGCGCGCGTGATTGCAGACATTGTTAAAACGACTTTGGGGCCAAAGGGAATGGACAAGATGCTCGTTGACTCTGTGGGCAACGTGACGATTACAAACGATGGCGTGACGATTCTGGAAGAAATGGAACTTGACCATCCTGCGGCAAAGCTTATTGTGGATATTGCCAAGACGCAGGAACATGAAGTTGGCGATGGGACGACTACTGTGGCTATGCTTGCAGGTTCGCTTCTTGGAGAGGCAGAGAAACTTCTTGACAGACGGATTCATCCGACAGTTATAATAAAGGGTTACGAGCGTTCCGCAGCCATGGCTTTATTGCTTGCCAAAGAAATATCTAAGGAGGCAGACAGCAAGGAAGCGCTGAAGAAAATTGCTATTACTGCTATGACTGGCAAGGGCGCAGAGGGGCATAAAGACAAGTTTGCTGAAATCATTGTTGAAGCCGTAGACAAAGTTGCTAACAGGCGGGAAATTGACTTGGACGACATAAATATTGTCAAAGTTATTGGCGAAGGCGCAGAAAAAGGCGAGCTTGTTGAAGGAATTGTAGTTGATAAAGAGATAACTCATGCAGACATGCCTAAAAATATTGAAGAAGCAAGAATTGCCCTTGTTGATATTCCCTTGGAAATAAGGAGCCCTGAGAGGGAAACCAGAATATCTATATCGAGTCCTGAGCAACTCCAGAGTTTTTTGGATGCAGAAGAACAGTTTTTGCGCGAGATAACTAATAGAATCCTGCAGACTGGCGCCAATGTTGTGTTCTGCCAAAAGGGAATTGATGACACTGCACAATATTACCTTGCTAAAGCAGGGATAATGGCTTTCCGCCGTATGTCGAAGTCTGACATGAAAAAAATATCCAAAGCTACTTCTGCCAAGATAATTTCTGCTCTGCAGGAACTCACTCAAGATAGCTTGGGATATGCTAAATTTGTTGAAGAAATTAAGCGAGGAGAGGGCGGTTTGGTGTATGTTCGGGGCTGCAAGAATCCTAAGGCAGTCAGCATAATTTTACATGGCAGCACTAATCACATGCTTGATGAGGTTGAGCGCGCCATGAAAGACGGGCTGGGCGTTGTTGCTTCAGTTGTTAGAGATGGAAGGATTGTGGCAGGAGGAGGCGCTATTGAAATTGAGCTGGCGCGAAGATTGCGCGAGTTTGCAAGCACATTGTCTGGCAGGGAGCAGCTTGCTGCTGAGGCATTTGCAAACGCGCTTGAAACAATTCCTGAAACGCTGGCGGAAAATGCTGGTTTAGACCCTATTGAAATCGTGACTGAATTGCGGAGAAGGCACGGCACTGGACTTGTGCACGACGGGCTGAATTTGCTGAATGATAAAATTGAAGACTGCTTCAGCGCAGGAATAATTGAGCCCTTGAAAGTTAAAACGCAGGCAATAAGCGCTGCAACAGAAGTGGCTACAATGCTTCTTAGGATTGATGATGTTCTTGTTTCATCTGATAAAACTCAAAACGCGTTGAAAACGCCGATTGTTGATGACGATTAGTCACGAACCTCGCTTCTTGCCGCCCGCGTACCTAAGGTAATGTTCGCAATCTCTACGTCCGCCTTCATTAAGCTCTTCTATTACCATGTCACGCATCCATGAAATAGAAGGAATGCCGTTGATTTGCTCAAGAAAATGATAAAATCTGGCCTTAATATAATTAAGAGTATCTTGAGAAGGAACGTCAAGTCGCCTCGCGTAGTAATTATCAAATATTCCAAGCACCTCGATTGTACTCCGATTATATTTAGATGAAATGCGCGCGAGGTCCTCAAGGTGCGGGCTTATCGTTTTAATTGTGGAGCGTGCGGAGACATCGAGAATGTCGAGATCGGGGCTGTCTTTTAAGGCAGGATGAATGCGCATGGCGATGGTGTATGCAATACTTCCTAAAAAAGATGACACGAGCTTACGATTGGCAAAGGAAATTGAGCGTCAGTGGCAATATGATTTGCAATCTCATCAAGTTGTTGAAGGAGGTTTTTCATGAAATGAAAGAAGGAGAACGGTTTAAGAATGTTTTTGTTGCGCTCTTGACGGGTGTTATGCGGCCATCGGGAATCGAACCCGACCCCCCTCGTTGGCAACGAGATGTACTAACCGATATACTATGGCCGCTTCCAAGTAGCTCTTTCTTGATATTTATAAATCTATTCAGAGAAGATAGCGTCAGTATCCTCGTAGGAAGAAGCTCCGAGCAAGTTTCGTTTCTTAAGTTCAAGCTCTAGATTGAGCATCCAACTTTGATCCCCTGGTTTTTTCAGAACTTCAAGATTCTGCATTTTGTTCATGCTATCTAGTTCAGGGTGTTCTTTATAAATTGCCTAGATAAAAATTTCCTGAAAAAACCCTAAATCTTCCTTAAGTTTAGCCTGTTGTTCGCTACTCCCAATAGAACTTATAGAATTGCTTACATAATTTTCTCAGTCTTAATAGAAATGGCCGAGCCAGTATCTGTGCTGGTTAATTGCTTTGGAACAAATAAAATACCTGAAGAGCAAATTGAGGTGCTTGTAAAGAAACATTTTCCGCTGAAACCTGCGGATATTATTCGCGAACTTGATTTGAAGAAGCCGATTTATAAAAACACTGCTGTGTTCTGGCATTTCGGGCGCGACGAACCTGAATTTAGCTGGGAAAAACTTGACAAGGTTGCGCTTCTCAAGCAGGATTTAGCGCAAGAGCTGTAATAGATTAAAACTAATTTGAAGCAGCAAAACATTTATATATGAAGTAAGGCATGTCTTACTATGGTAGAAATAGATACTGCAACTATAAGCTCAAAGGGGCAAATTGTAATTCCTGCGAATATGAGGAAAGATATAAAGGAAGGTGACAGATTTTTGATTATAAAAGATAAGTCTAGCTTTTTGCTTAAGAAGTCTGATGATTTGGATGAGAAATTCAGGGAAGATTTGGAATTTGCGCGAAGGACCGAAGAAGCTTGGCAGAGACATGACAAAGGCGAGTTCAAAAGAATGGATTTTGAAGATTTCATAAAAGAAATGAAAAGATGGTAAAAGTTGACTTCGATGAGTCCTTTAGAAGAACTGTTTCTAAGATTAAAGATGCGTCAATCAAAGGCAGAATCGAAAAGTTAATCCGTAAAATAATCGATAATCCTGAAATTGGGAAGCCAATGAGGCATAATAGAAAAGGCACACGAGAAATTTACTTGCTGCCCTTCAGGTTGTCTTATTCCTACAACAAGGCTAACGACGTTATAGTCATCCTCGATTTTTACCACAAAGATGAACAATAATTCGCCTCTTTAAAGCGCTCCGCCGTGGTAATGCAGTCTGTAAACTTCCCGGCCTCGGAAAAATATTCTTTCTGTTCCTTTAAAGCGGGCAACATTGCCTTCGCTTTCATCAGTATATCTGAAATCCTGTTCTATGAACTCGGAAGGTCCTCTAAACGGTCTTTCTTCACTAACAAGAAGCATAGCTTTTCTTAGAAATTCATACGCAGTTTCACTATCTGTCTCTTTGTCGAGCATGAATCCATAAAAATTCATCATCCAAACCGCTTCTCCCTTGTGCCAGACAACTTCTTGCCCTCCAAAGGGTTTTGGATCTCGAGCGCGGTATCTATCTCTATATTTATAATCTCCTTCTTCAAAAACAAACTCCCGAAAGCCATCATCGAGCTTGGCAGCCTTGTTCCCGCTTGCGTAGCTATGTCTTTTTGCTTTTACTAAAAAGGCTGCTAGTTCTTGCATGAAAAGTGAATAAATTCAGTGTATTTATAATTTCTTCTTTATTTAATTTAACGCGCGGGTTAATTCAGTCCATGCTTTTTTTACATTTTTCGCGTTCTGCAGGAACGAACCTGCTACAAATTGATTTGCTCCTGCGCACCTGCATAAACGCAGAGTTTCAGGAGTAATTCCGCCGTCAACTTCAATGTCAATCTTTTTATTAAGCTCCCTTATACGCTTTATTTTATTCAATACTGACGGAAGAAAGGGCGAGCCGTATTTGCCCGGATGAACTGTCATTACTAGAATATTGTCTATAAGACCGAGGTATTGCGCAATATCTTCGCTCGGAGTTTCAGGATTGAGCGCGATGCCGAATGATTTTTTATATTTTTTAGCGAGCTTGATAAAATCGTGTATGTGTGCTTTTGATTCGTAATGAATTATGGCTGAACTTATGGAGACCCGGTTTTTTACGAACCATCCGTGAGGGTCGCGCATCATTAAGTGGGCTTCATAAGCGGTGCTCTTTGGCAGGGAAATATCAAATTCCAGAGAGGTACGCTTTACAAATAAGCCGTCCATAATGTCCAAATGAACCTGTTTTGGCTTAAGTGCAAGTATTTTTTTCAGCCTTGTTTCCAACTCTGCCTGCGAGCGTGCGATGATTGAGGGGATAATATGATAATTCATGTTATACTAAGAGCTTTTGGATATTTATAGTTTTTTAGCAAGCTCATAAACGGGCGAGCCTCGGATATAACCTTTTTTGTGAAAGAAATTAAGGGTTTTCTTATTTTTTGAATAGGCATTCAATAAAATCAAGCGAATCCCTCGCTTTTTGCACTCTGACTCAAATTCTTCTGAAAGCATTGACCCCGCGCCATTGTTTCTATACTCTTTTTTTACAACCAAAAGATGAGCGAAAGCGATATTTCCTGCTATGCGCTCCCCCATCCCAAAACCTATAATTTTTCCATTTTCCTCTGCGACTAAAACAATTTGCTTCTCATTGATTAATGATTCTATCCACCAGCGCTCTGGCGGTCCTCCGCCCTGAATTTCCAGCTCTGGAATTTTGCATAGTTCATAGCAGCTGTCTAAATCATTCAGGGATGCTTTTCTTATCTCAATCATAATTATTTTCTTCTGTGTGCTTCAATGTCTGCGATTTTCTTGAGCCTGCGGACATGCCGGGGTTCATTGCTGAATTCTGCTTCGAGCCATGTGTTTACTATTCTGCGCGCTTTTAACCTTGAGAGCGACCAGCCTGCAAGGCAGAGAATGTTTGCATTGTTATGCGTTCGCGTCAGCAGAGCTTCTTTTTTATTCGCGGGCGCTACTGCGCGTATTCCTGAAAACTTATTTGCGGCAATACACATGCCTTGCGCTGAACCGCAGAATAAAATGCCCTTCGCGTCAAGATTTTCAGCCACTTCATTCGCGACTTTCATGGCATAATCAGGATAATCATCTAATTTGTCTATTTTGTGCGCGCCTTCGTCATAGACTTCATAGCCTTTCTTGGTCAAATAACGTTTAAGATGCTCTTTAAGCTCAAAGCCTGCGTGGTCTGCGCCAAGATAAATCACCTGTTTTTGCATGTGCTTATAAATAAATGTTAAGTTATTAAACATTTCCTTAGAGGAACGCAGAATACAAAAGACTTGATTTTCTTCACAGTATTTTTCTTGCGTTGTATTATATACTATACACTTAGGGATAGTAAAGTGTATAGCGTATTATACACTTTGAAGGTCCCGCATATAAATTCGCCTGTTGCTTCTAACGAGCAAAGAAATAGGTTGGGAGTAAACGGGTAGAAAAGTTGGGAGAAAAAATAAAACTCCTGCTCAAAATTAGTCACTGCAAGAAATACCAGATTATTTCATTTGAGGAATAATTACGCCCTCTTCGGAGGGCTTTTTTATTTTTTTCTTTAAATTCAGACTGAGAAAATTGTGCTAACGTACCCTCCCTGTTTTAACTCGTGAGAAAGGCAGCACAATTTTCGAGGTGCTCAAGAACCACAACACGCCACCTACTTTAGTAGGTGGTTCTTGACATGCTCGCTTGTAAAAGAGTTATAAATTGAGATTTAATATCTCTTGCTCAACTAGCTTTTCAGCCTCTTTAATAGAGAATATTACATCAGGATACTTCTTATCCTTTTTTTGCTTGATAAAATCAAGAGCCGTATCCTTTAGCTTTCCTTTATCTCTTTCGTTCCAATTATATTCCTTAGCGTCTTTTACTGCGGCATTCCTGTATTCAAGTTCTTCATTGCGCAGATGTCCTTCCGACTCGGGTCTATTAGTGTGCTTACCAAGCAAAACATGCAGAACAATATTGCCTATTCTCTTGCCCAAGGTTTTTATAGCACTATTTTTTCCCATTTAGACTCTCGTATTTCCTTATCTGTTTCTTCCGATAGCTTCCTTATGTAATGCAATGCTAGTTTTCTTTCCAACTTAGTCGCGGCGTTATTTTTTAGTTTGGCAACAAGCTTCTCGCCTAATTCTTTAATAACTTCTTCTCTCAAAAGTTCATTATTAATTATTCTATGCAATAACAACCTAACCAAAACAATATTTCTAAAAGATTGATAGAGCTCACTACTTGAAGATTCTTCGTCATCAATATCGCTCCAATCAAGTTTCATCCTTAAATCTAATTTAGAAAGTTCTCTTTTAGAAGGTATTTTTATGGCTCCGTGGATAATTTTAGAGTCCTTGAGTTGATAAATCAACGAAGGATTGTGCGGATACTGAATCTCAAATGACTTTTTATCAACTAATTGAATATCTGCGTTCAAACCGGCATCTTTGGCAATTTTCGTAAGTTTCGATATCGAATCGTATTTATCTCCAATCGTATTCCAATCCTTATCTTTTGTTACAATCAGCACATCTATATCATTATACTCTTTATAATTGGTCTGAATTGCAGAACCATAGAGAATTATTGCTTTTACATTCTTTATATTTCTTAAAACAAGCTCTCTTAATTTATTCTCAATAGATTTTGCTTTTTGATTATACTCTAATTTATTTAATAGTGTACTTGCACTTATTTTACTTATTTCTCTTAATTTTGGTCTAACAACCTTGCTTAGAATATTTGATTCATTCTGAGTCAAACTAATCCCCTCAATTTTCTTGTCTATTATTTGTCTTTCCCTTTGAGTCAATATGCTATGCTTAACCATATAATACTTTGCTATATTATGTGGTATTTAAACTTTATGGGCGATAAGTATTGAGTTTAGACTGAGAAAATTATCTGTGCATACCCTACTTACTTCAGTTCGTTAGAAAGCACACATAATTTTCGAGGTGCTCAAGAACCACAACACGCCACCTACTTTAGTAGGTGGTTCTTGACAGAATGGGCTGTCTTTTTCGGAGGGCTTTTCTTTATTTTTTCTTACCTTTCACGAAATCGATATCCTTTCCAACAATGAGCGCATTTATTGAAGCCCTTATCGCACGCGTCACATTTGTCTCCTACATCTAAGACCTTATACGAAACCTCAACTTCAAAATCTGATCTTGAAGGTTCTCTTTCAAGCATCTCGTTCCTTAGCCATAAAAACTTAGGTAACTGAATCTTAATATCTTTAATCTCTTCCTTCTCGGTTGGCTTCAATTCGACTTTGCCATCATATCTTCCAATTTCTTCCCCGAGAGATTTCACGATAATATTCTGGGCGTATGTTCCTTTTCGTTTACCAGAATTATGAATAATGGAACGTTTTATTGTCACAAAAACGTTATTTTTATCGCTATCGTTTATTTCAAAATCATCTATGGGTACGATGGAAGTGTGTTCTCCCACCGCAGCACGTAAATAACCTTCGTCGCAATATTTGGGGCAGCGAGTTTTGCCAGCAAATATGCTGAAGTCGCAATAGGGACATCTAAAAAAAGACATAAAATCCGCCATCCAAGCTAATAAGTCTCTTACTTCATTGACAATTGTCATCTTATCACCTTGATATGGGGATTCATATATATTACTGAAGTCTTAAACTAATTTATCCAATTCCTCAAACCCTTCTAACAATTCTTTTATTTCTTTTTTAGCTTCTTTTATTATTTCTTTGCTCGGTCGGTACACTGCTTCCTCGTGTACTTCTTTTCTATACTTATTAATCGATAAGTCCCAATCGTTAGCCCTTATTTCTTCGATAGGCACAAAGAAGTGCTTTTTAGCCCTGTCTTCATTAGATTTCTTATGCCTCTGAGCAAATTGTTCTAATATCTCTGGAATATCATTCTCTTTCACTTCATTTCGTTTATCGTCTAAGCTATACCCGTCCGCTTCCATGTCATAGAACCATACTTTTTCAGTTGGTTCACCCTTCGTAAAGAATAAAACCGCCGTAGAAACGCCAGCGTACGGTTTGAAAATTCCAGAAGGCATAGAAATTATCGCATCGAGCCTACATTTCTCTAATAAAAGCTTGCGTATTGATTTATGGGCATTTGAGTTGCCAAATAGTACGCCGTCAGGAACAATGACGGCGCATTTTCCTCCAATAGAGAGACAATTATACATTAATTCCAAGAAGAGCAATTCTGTCTTACTCGTACTTATTGTAAGTTCATCCGACTTTTCACTTTCATTAATCGAACCTTTAAAGGGCGGATTGGCAAGTACGAGATCATACGTTCCTTTTTCATTATATCGCTTTGATAGCGTATCTTCGCCGATTATGTTCGGACTCGTTATGCCATGCATCATAAGATTCATAACGGCAATGCGCACCATCGTTCTATCAATATCGTAGCCATACAAAGATTCTTCATCCAATATCTTTTTTTGCTGAGGCGTTAAGGTGCTCATGCCTGTTTTCTGATGTTTTTTAAGAATATGTTCGTAAACGTTTACCAGAAAACCAGCCGTGCCACAGGCAGGGTCTAATATTCTATCCCCTAATTCAGGCTGTGCAAGCTCAACCATCATAGCAATAATATGTCGTGGCGTTCTGAATTGCCCATTCTTTCCTGCAGTTGTAAGTTCGCTTAAAAGATATTCGTAAATATCCCCTTGGGTATCTTGATTTTGTTCTTTAATATGCAAATCATTGATGATATTAACTGCCTCAGTTAAGAGAGACGCTGTAGGCAATGAAAAGGTTGCATCTTTCATATAATCGTTATAATGAGAGTTATTTCCGCCTAAGTTTCTCATAAACGGAAAGACGAAGTCACGAACATGAGCTAGTATCTTATCCGAAGGGTATTCGCTCCATATAGACCATCTGCACTCTTTATGTCCTTCAAACATAGATTTGAAGGTAATTCCCTTAAGCGTGGCGTTTTGCTCATCTAACACGTCTTTATCTTCTAATTTCTTCATGAAAATCAAATAGGATATCTGCTCTATAGCTTGCAAAGGATTGCTAATGCCTCCGCTCCAGAATTTGTCCCATGGCTTTCTTATTTTTGATTTTAGTTCGCTGTGTAACATTAAATATTAACCTCCAATAATTTCTTTTTTCTTTTTTGTCTTAAGACTTTTTCTTTTTCAGTCAGATAATCTTCATCAGTTACAACTTCTTTTCCAGTAATAGATTCTATTTCTTTTCGGGCATTTCCTGCAATAGAACCGCCCTTTCTTGCTATTTCAACACTTTCAGAAAAACCTTCGGGATTCTCCCTTTTAGAAATTTCATTAGTTGTAACTTCTGCAAGCATATTAAGAATAAGTTCAAGATTAGTCATATTATCTCTTAAATTCTCTTTCTTTAAATTCTTTAGTTTTTTATAATCTTTTATTGATAAATTCGACCACGCTTTAGTTATTTCATCGGTTAAAATTGCGAATTCATGCTCTTCTTCAATTCCTGCCCTCTCCCACTCGTCTGTTAATTCTTTTCTTACTTCTATTGTCTTAAGCCTTTGATTTATCCATTCTTTAGAATAGCCCTTCTTAAGATAGGTTTTCATAGCTCTATCAAATGCTAATTCAGGGTTATGGGTTTCATCTATTCGCTCATTTCCTACTTTTGCCAGCCATAACTTAAAGGGTTCTGCTTTTTTGGAAGGAATTGATTGGATTAGTCTAAGAATTTGTTCTGTATCTCCTACATCAGTCTCTCTTAACTTGCCATCTTCTGCTAACATTTTCAACTGGTTACAATTTGTAACCGTTTGATTTCCTTCCTCTGCCAATCTATGTTTCAGCACTTTCCAATAATTTCTTGCAGTTTGAAAATCGCTGTCAGTTAAAACCGCTACAACATCCACTATAGAAAAGAACCATTTCTCCTTTTCTTCATCCCAGTGAGTTCTTACTCTTTTTCCTTCAAAGATTTTCGTCTTTTTCTCTTCTTCAACCATGTTTATTATTGTGATGTCTCCTTTTTAGAAGTTTGTTTGTTATGGAAAAAGAAGCCAAAAATTTTAAGTAAGTCGATGATAAAAAATATAATTATTATTAAAGTCAGAAGATTTGAGAGTAGATCAATATTTCTTAGGATAATTTCCCCATAACTTGTATTAAATAAGCACTCTCCAATTTTGAAGAGATCAAAAACTGCAGACTTTACTGCCATAACAAATATAAATATTATCATAATTGCAAGGAAATGTCCTGATAAATGACCTTTCTTGAATTTTCTTTTTATAATCGCATTAATAATTAGGAAGAATGGAATAAAAATTAAAAGGGAAAAAACTAATCCTGCAAAGCTAATTACATTAGTCCTAAAATGGCAGATTCTTGAACCATTTTCAGCCATTACAAGGGGCGTTTTACAATATTCCCAACCCGAAACATTACTAATAGAGTCTTTAATCGAGATCTTTGCAATTGATATTGTTAGATTGTTGCATCCGTAAAGATTACCTGTAGTATAATGTCCAAATTCATGGACAACTATTCCCGCTGTCTGCATAATTGCCAGAAATATTAAAGCCCAGATAAAAAGAACAAACCATTTCTTCCCAAGATTTACAATTTCATTAAAATAGACTGCATTTACTTTGCTCATTTTATAGTTCTCCTCTAAACGCCTTACTCATTAAAGAGTTAAATAACTCTTCAAGTTTCTCTATTGTTGGTTTTTCTAACTCTTTCATTTTAAAATACCTCTGGCTCTGGATCAATTTCATCGAATTCCCAAACAATATAGTCAACTTCTTTATCAGGCACTACTCCTCGAAGCCTTTCACATAACTGAAGGTATTTTTTCTTATCATTTTGTTCTTGTGCAATCTCCATAAGAAAATGAACTATATCAATTTTATCTTCATCGTTCTTTGTCATTCCTTCTGTTTTTATTAACATTCTTTGTTCAAGATTTTTTAATGTTTGTTCGTCAAACTCTTCGATTAAAGTTTTTATGTCTGAGTCAAATCCATATCCAGCCCTTTCTAATTTTACAGCATACTCTGCAACTCTTTCTGTTAATTCCTCAATATCACAGGTTTTTACCAAACAAATAAAGTAATTCTTAATAAATCCATCAAAATCCTTGTCAATTCTTGAAAGAAGGTCTTCATAACCAAAATTAGCTTCATCTTCACCAACAGAGGAATCAATTAAGAATAAAATTAGGTTTCCATAGCAAATCTTACATTCTTGGTATTCCTTCTTATCGAATTTTTCCTGCAACCATCTAAAATATTGTTTTATTATTTTAAGCCCCTCGCTATTATACTTATAGTCCCATGAAAATGTTCCTCTTCTTGCTTCTTTAATAAAACTTTCAATATCTTTCTCTAAAGTTTTTTCTGTTAGCTTATAATGATATTTTACATTTTTTGTTAGTTTCATCTCACAATTCTCCTCTAAACGCCTTACTCATTAAAGAGTTAAACAGCTCTTCAGAATTACCTTTACTTTTCTTAACATTTTCCTTCATTTTTTCAACGTGTTCGACAATGGAGGCGAAGGTTTGTTGCAAAGCAATTGGGGGGAGGGGCCAGAAGGTCTTTTCCAAGTCTTGTGTTGTGTTAGCCAGAAGCAACGCGGGCATTCCTCGAGAAGATTGAGGGTTGAGGGGGAGAGTTTGAAGGGCATAGTCTTATAGAGAAAGCCTTTATAAAAAGGTTATTAAGTCAGAAGTTACTGCTTCCTCTATGGCTCATTTAGGTAATATCGTCAAATCAGTAAGAGACATTATGCGTAAAGATGCGGGAGTAGATGGAGACGCACAGCGTATTTCTCAAATGGTCTGGATGATTTTTTTGAAAGTGTTTGATTCTATGGAGAAAGAGAGGGAAGTCGAAGATGAAATATACAAAAGCCCCTTACCTGAAAGGATTAGGTGGAGAAAATGGGCAGAGAACCCTGAGGGGATAACTGGTGATGACTTGCTCGATTTTATCAACAACGACTTATTCAAAACCTTAAAGAATCTAAAAATTGATGAAAAAACAGACCAAAGAGGATATGTTGTAAAACAAGTCTTTGAAGATGCCTACAACTATATGAAAAATGGAATTCTCATACGGCAAGTCATTAACAAAATAAACGAAATTGATTTTACCCGCGCAGAAGACAGACATTTGTTTAATGATATTTATGAAACAATCTTAAAAGAGTTACAAAGTGCAGGAAGTGCTGGAGAATTCTACACGCCTCGCCCCGTTACCCAATTTATTGTGGACATGGTTAATCCCAAGCTAGGGGATATTGTATTAGACCCTGCATGCGGTACAGGCGGTTTTCTCATATCTGTACTCAACCATCTAAAAAAAGATGTGAAAACCATACACGACCAAAAAGTTCTTGAGAAAACCTTGAGGGGCATAGAAAAGAAACCTCTCCCTCATCTGTTGGGCATGACGAACATGATTTTGCATGACATTGAAGTACCCAATATTCGCCACGATAACTCATTGTCAAGACCTATAATAGATTACACATCTAAAGATATGGTAGATATTGTCGTAACTAATCCCCCTTTCGGTGGAGCCGAGGAAACAGGCATAGAAAATAACTTTCCTGCTGAGTTTAAAACACGAGAAACTGCTGATTTGTTTCTAGTTCTTATTATGAAACTTCTACGAGATGGGGGGAAGTGCGGGTTAGTCTTGCCCGATGGATTTTTGTTTGGTGAAGGCGTTAAAACAAGGATAAAAGAAAAACTATTAAACGAATTTAATCTTCATACTATTGTAAGACTTCCTAATGGCGTATTCAGCCCCTATACGGGCATAAGAACGAACCTTCTTTTCTTTGAGAAAGGGAAACCTACCAGAGATATTTGGTACTTCGAACACCCATTGCCTCAAGATGCGGTAACGTATAATAAAACAAAGCCCATTCGCCATGAAGAATTTCAGTTAGAGAAAGAATGGTGGAATAATAGACAAGATGAAAAGTTCAAGCATTTGTGCTGGAAGGTTTCTAGAGCAGATATAGAAAAAAGAAATTATAATCTTGATATTAATAATCCTACGAAGCCTGAAGCTGAAAAGGAACTGAGTAAAGAAGAGATTATTGAAAAAATAGAAGCCAACATTAAACTAACGCATGAAATCCTCAAACAAATAAAAGAGGTTTGGTAATAATGACTGTATTTATAAAAAAGATTTCTATAAAGAATTTTAAGTCTTTTAAGGATGAAGAAATTGAATTTAAAACACCTTCTACCGATAGCCTCGGTCTTAATATCTTTGTTGGAGAGAATAATTCTGGGAAGTCCTCTTTGATTGAAGCAATTAATTTTCTTTTCGAGGGCACGAAGAAAGACATAACTAAAATAAAAAATAAAGACGCAGAACTTGGGAAAAAGTTATCTGTAGAAGTTACATTTTGCGGAAAGCTAAGTAATCTAATTGATAATTTCTGTCAAGACAACAAAAAGGAAGCATTTAAAAAGTATATTTTTAGCGATGGCACAACTGAATTTTTGACTATAAAAAGGGATGAAGACGATCCAAAAAGCTTATTTTTGTATAATAAATCTAACAACGATTATAAGAATGAATCAGGTATAGACGCGCCATTTAAAAAACTATTTTCGTTAGAGACTATAAGCTCTGATAATAATCCTGATGATGAGATAACTTATTCATCCGCTTCATCGATTATAAAGAGACTGCTTAGTTTAATAACTGAAGATTTTGAAGAAAAGAAGGAATATAAGATATATAAAGAGATTCATGAAAAAACATTTAATAGTGAGGAGTCTTCTTTAAGAAAAGAAATTATTCAATTAGAGAGAAGTGCAGATGATATTTTGAAAAAGCAGTTTGGTGAGTTAAAGATTAAATTTAATTTTGATGCTTTTAATAAAGATGAACTTTTAAAGAATTCTTCTATGAGAGTAAGGGATTGCTTTTTAGATAAAGAAGTTGATTTTGAAGAAAAGGGGGAAGGCACACAAAGAGCAATTTCATTATGTTTGATTCAAATTTATTCAGAAAAGCTTAAAAAACACCCCAAATATCTAAATAGACCTAAGCCTTTTTTTCTATTTGTAGACGAGCCAGAATTAAGTCTCCACCCAGAAGCACAAAAGAAACTTTTGGAGTCTTTCAAGGAAATTTGCAAAACCGAACAAATTTTTATTTCTACTCATTCACCTTACTTTTTAACCCCGAGATTATTCAAACAAGTTTATAGATTCCAGAATTCTAAAGAAATAGGAACTAGAGTATTTTATGACAAAGAGAACAAATTAAAAAGTCTACAAGAAAATAGAAAGTTCTTTTTCCATCATCGGGACATATTATTTAAAAATAAAGTTTTATTTGTAGAAGGAGTTGATGATTTAGAAAGATATTCAAAATATCTTGAAAAGCTTGGAAAAGAAGAACTCATAACTTACGTCTACATGCTAAATGGGAAAGATGGCTTTGGCACGGAACTTAAAACATTCTGCGAGGTATTTAATGTTAAAGCATTATGTATAAAAGACTTAGATCAATTAGTTACAGTAATAACAAATCAAGAAGGTTTACCACGAAGGAGAAATATACTTGTTAAAAATCAAGAGCTGAAACAAGAAAGTCAGAAAGAATGGTTTAAGAGGATACATGGCCAGATAAATTTTGAAGATCCTTCTCTAATACAAGCGATAAATAACGAATTAGAGAACAATTTAGTCTTGATTAATCCATATGAGGATGTAAAATCTTACATTAATGAGGATGGTTCAATTAATGCTGAGAAATTTGAATTTTCAAAAAAACTAATTATATTTTTAGAAGGGGGTAATTAAAAATGTCTGAATGGAAAACTGTTAAAATAAGCTCTTTTCTCAAAGAACGAGAAAGTAGAATTAAACCAGCAGAATCTAATAAAATGGGTTTAAAGAGATTAAATAAAATAGATTTCTCTGGAAAAATACACCTTGTTGATAAACCGACAAATACAGACATGATTTTGATAAAGAAAGGTGATCTGGTAATTTCGGGTATTAACGTTGAGAAGGGGGCTGTTTCCGTATACCAAGAAAATGAAGATATTTTAGCAACGATACATTACTCAGCATATATGTTTGATGAAACTAAGATAGATATCGAATATTTTAAGACTTTTTTAAAAAGTAGAAATTTTAAAGAGGCGATAAATAGCCAAATTAAAGGTGGAATTAAAACGGAGCTAAAACCCAGTAAATTTCTTCCGTTAGAGATAGAATTGCCTGATTTAGAAATGCAAATAAAAATTAGAAATAAATTGAATTTTGTTTCTGAAAAAATAACTCAATTAGATAACATTGATAATCTAAACGCGTCCCTTATTTCATCACTCCGCCAGCGCATCCTCCAAGACGCCGTGCAAGGTAAAATCGTGTCTCAAAACTCGAAAGACGAGCCCGCAAGCGAACTACTGAAGAAGATTAAGACTGAAAAGGAAAAGCTTGTCAGAGAAGGCAAAATCAGAAAAGACAAACCTCTTGCGCTTATTTCAGATGAAGAAAAGCCGTATGAGTTGCCGAAGGGTTGGGAATGGGTAAGATTAGGAGAAATACGATATGATTGGGGTCAAAAAATACCTGATAAAGAATTTACTTATATTGATGTTTCTTCAATCAATAAAGAAAGGGGGTTTATTGAAAACCGGTCACAACAAATCTTGCCACAAGATGCACCATCTAGAGCAAGAAAAATTGTTAAGAAAGGCACCGTTATTTATTCTTGTGTTAGACCATACCTTTTGAATACATCTATTATTACAAACGATATTCAACCTGAACCTATAGTCAGTACTGCTTTTGCAATATTACACCCTTTCCAAAGTATTGACGCAAAATATTTACATTATTTCTTAAGAAGTCAAGTTATGATTGACTTTGTTAATTCAAAAATGGTTGGAATGGCATATCCAGCAATAAGCGATTCTGATTTTTACAATGGTTTATTCCCAATTCCTCCTCTTGCCGAGCAAAAACGCATTGTTGCAAAGGTCAACGCGTTAATAGCGCTGTGCGATGAGCTTGAAAAGCAGGTTGAAAAGAGCCAGGAGAATTCTGGAAAGCTGATGGAAGCGGTTTTGAAGGAGAGCTTTGCACAATGAAATCTGAAACCCTAACTTATGGTATTGAATTGTTGACTGTGCTTGATAAAATTGGGGAGGAAATCTTTTTTCCAGAATTTGAAGCAAAAAGCAATATTAAGGGTGAAGAGTTGAAGGAACTATTAAGGTATCTTCAAAAGAAGGAATACTTGCGGTATACCTTGGGGTTGTTTGTTAATGAGACGAAACTGGGTGAATCTACTGTCAAGTTATTGCCTAAGGGCATGGAGGTCATTTTGGGAAAAAGAGATTACTTTAGTGACTCAGATAACCCTCTCCAAAAAATTCAAAATCAATCAGTTATCCATGGGAGTCAAAACCAAATTGCACAATCAATAGGGTCCAACTCTTCTATAAATCAAAGCCAAGGCAATTCTAAAATTGCAGTTTTAAAAGAATTAATAGAAAATGACGAAGAATTAGATGAGCCTAAGAAAAAAGGATTGCTAGGCATTTTAGAAAAATTCAATACTCTAAATGAAAGTGGAGAACATGCCAATAGTTTGATAAGAAAAGTTGGGGGGATTGCTACAAAATATGTCTCTCTATTTTTTGGTTTACTACAGTGAAACTCCCAATCGCAGCAAGCTGCGGGGCTTCACGACGTTAGAAATCGCTTAGTTTTAATTGCTCGGTTTGTCTTCCTTGCTTTCGAATATAATTTCTGATTATATCGGCGTTCACTCCTTCACCTACCGTGCCGATATATCCTGCGTCGTTCCAAAACTCCCCACCCCATAAATCTTTTTCAATTTCAGGGAACTGCGTGAACAGTTCCCGAGCCGTGATGCTCTTGATAATTTGCACCACGCGAGACGGAGCATACCGAGGAGCAGCCTGCACAAGCAAGTGCACATGATTCACGTCAAGACCAATTGTCTCGAACGTGAAATAATATCTTTCTCCGATTTTCTTCAGCACATCCTTGAAGAAAATCACAATTTTATCGTCGAGAAAGATGTCTTTTCTATATTTTACACAAAACATCATATGATATTTTATCGAGTAGACTTTGTGACATGCGTGCTGCAAATGTTCGTACATGCGAGCGCGAGCATCACGTGCTATATAGTTTTTACCCAACCACAGCAAGCTGTGGGGATTTCTTTTCGATTAAATGAAAGAAAAAGATATAAATTTGAGAGATGAAGCCATTACCGCTTCAAATTGGAAGAAAGTCAAGGTAATTCTAAGAAATTGATGGGAGCAGTTTTGAAGGAGAGTTTTCAAAGTTGAAATCTAAAACTTCCAACCCTCTTCCCGAAACATTTCTACACGATTAATACAGGTAATTCCAAATTCCTGGCAAACAAAAGGAATTTTTATTTTATTTCCCCGTAGGGACTCTTCTGTGACTATTAATCTTTTTATAGAAAGCAACGTTTTTTGTGGTTGGTCTTGAATTTCTTTAGCCAAAGCAATTAACCAGGGGTCTGCATCAAAGAGACTATCTTTTTTAATAAATGAAGGGTACTTCTTTAAAATATCATTAACAATTTCAGCTTGTCTCTGAGATATATTCCTAAACATATTCTTATGTCTCCTTAACCAATTTGCTAAAGTATCGTCTTGTTGATTAATTTCATTAAAAACTTCTATGTGTGAAATCATTGCTTCAGAATAAATTAAAGTTTCAATCTTTTCCCAAAGACTTGGAAATATATCTAAAGGATTGTGTTTGTTTAAATCTATTAGTGAGCAACTATCGATTATATAAAAATTCTTTTTGTCCATTACATCCTTTTAATCAATTTTTCAAAACTCCTTGATTTTATTGAAAGATAGTCTAAAGCGTCACTATAAGTGATTGTTTTTTTATCTAAGTTATCTGCTACTATTGAAATAAAATTGCTTCCGAGCTCATTTAAACATCTCTTATCAGCAGAAACTCCCGCCCTGGAGATTTTTCTAACTGCAACTTGCTCTTTTTTGTTATATTTCTTTACTATCTCTTCATAATCTAAAGAAGTAATAAACTTCAGTTTAACCATATTGTAGAGTAGCATCAATTTACTTACCTTATACTTTTTAGATAATTTGTTTAAAGTTTCATAATCTGTTAATTTTCCTCGGTTTTCCTCAAAAATCAGATTAGCAATTTCAGGCGGAAGCAATAAAGAAGAAGCAAATCCATTACACCACTTCTCATTTTTATTTGTGTCTCCTAAGTCAGGAGTGCCTATTTCAGTATCTCCGAGGAGAACATGCCCTAGTTCATGAGCAAGGGTAAATATTCTTGCCTCAATAGAGTCTTTAGAATTGATGACAATTATTTTTGGAAAATTATCTGAGAGTGCAAACCCTCTCGCATCTCCCAACGGCATGGACATCTGAAAATTAAATAATTTTTCCTTTTCAAGTTTTTCTCTAATAAGTCTGATAAATGCGTAAGCTGTTTTTGATTTTCTTTGAACTATCTCATCTATCCCCAATTTCTGCCTCACCATTAAAGCAACATCGTGTGGCGAATCTTCGATACTAATCCCTAAATCTTTAAAGCTATTTCCTAAATAATTTTCACCGAGTTCGTTTAAAATAGACTGAAGTTTTCTTGCTTTCCTTATCGCCATAATTGTCTTTTTTTCAAATTTTCCCTTCTTTTGAGGATTTAATCTAAAATCTTTGGGCAGTGGCTTTTCTTCTGGTATTTCTAATGAAAAAAATAATGCAATAGGTCTTTTGGTTTTTTCAGAAATTATTCTAAGCTGATTAATTGTAGGATTATCTTTTTTATTCATCCATTTAGTATAAACATCTTCATTAACATCTATTTTGATTAAAAAATCTTTTATTTCCCAACCAGAAGTCTTAATCGCCCAGTCTATGATTTCTGGGTTTACCTTTAACTTTAAAACTTCTTTTTTCATCTCCTCTCCTTTTTTGTGTAGTAAATCAAATTATTTAAACATATCATAAATTAATCTGAGTTCTGATATATCAATAAGCATTTCTTTCCTATAAGCCAATCCCATTCTTTAGCCATAAAGTCTGTTTTATCTTTCCAACCTAAGAAGATTATCCATTCCCAAGCCTCCTGAAAGGTCATTTCCCACAACTTTCTCCTAATTTCCTTTTTACTTAACTTGCTAAAATCACCCCCAATTAATTTAAATTTGAAAGGAAGTTTCTCTTCACTATAAAAATATTCTTTGTCATTCAAATTATTTATATAAGAATCAAAGTACCTTTCTTTTAAAGGAATAAAAATACCTTCTTCTTGAATCTGGTTGCAGGCATAACCATCACATTGATGTTCAAAGATTATTCCTGTTTTCGCAGGAACTATTAAACCAAACCCATAAGGGTCTGTCCTTACAACCATCTTTTTCACCATTATATCTAAAATCTGAAGGTTTTATATTTTGTTTTTAATTTTATAGTCGTTACTTATACAACCTGCTCTCAATTTCCTTAATCATCTTCTTATAGCCGTCCTTGCCACCAAAGAGCTTCATAATTTCCAAGGGTCTGCCAAGCTTGTTCAAGGGACTAACTTTAAGGACTTCAGGGTTTTCGAGGTTTTCTATACCTTCATCGGAGTATTTATTGAGTAAAGTGTCAATGACCTTTCGTGCTTTGTCTCCGTATTTACTGAAATACGCGTCTTTTTGGACTTTCGCGGCACGCTCTTTTCGAGTGAGGGGTTTTTGGCCATACGCAATAAAAGTAATGAGATCGAAAGGATCAAGGTCTTTGCCGTCAGGTATTTCTTCCCGCAACGCATCAATTAAAATTCCTTGATGTTCTAGTTCGCCTATGAGAACTCGCTTTTGGTCAACAATGTTCCAATTTTGAATAAAGTCGTTCAAACTTCTATATTTGCTTTTTATGTTCTTTTTAGTAAAATCAGTGAGCGATTCAGTAATGAGTTTGCCATCGAGGCCGTTATATTGAACGAGCTCGTTTATGACTCTGACTACTGTTTCCTTGACATAATACTTTCTTATATGCTCTGGTTCTTCAGAGTAAGCTATACTAGGACTAACTAGAATTCTTTCCCCCTCTGCCAAGATTTGTTCTCTTGTAGGTTGCTCGTGTATAGGTTCATCCTTTCTTAATGTGTAAATCTGAATAGGCTCGCCATCGAAATCTTTATCGGCAAACAGATTAGTAACGTTTCTAAAATCCATAATTGTAAAATAATGTTTGCCGTAATCCTCTCGGATTCTCGTACCTCTGCCTATAATTTGCTTAAATTCGGTCATTGATTGAATGGCACTATCAAGAACGATAAGTTTGCACGTTTGAGCATCAACACCAGTGTTCATAAGTTTAGAAGTTGTAACGATAACAGGATATTTTGAAGCGGGATCGATGAAACTATCGAGTTGTTTCTTACCAATATGATTATCCCCCGTAATTCTCATAACGTATTTTCCGTTTTGTTTGACTAAGTCAGAGTTCTCATTAACTAACGCTCGTCTCATTCGTTCAGCATGTTCAATATCAACACAAAAAACAATAGTTTTGGCAAATCTATCTGTGCTTTTGAGAAATTCGGTGATTTTCTTTGCTACAACCTGCGTTCTTTCATCTATTACAAGAGTCCTGTCAAATTCTCTATTAGTATAAACAAAGTCCGGAATTTCGTGCCCATATTTATCAATTTCTCCTTTTTGCGGTCTATATCCATGCACATCCTTGTCTAGCGCTACTTTGACAACCTTATAGGGTGCTAGAAAACCATCTTCAATTCCTTGTCTTAATGTGTATGTATAAAGAGGTTTACCAAAATAATCAATATTTGAAGTTTCTTTAGTTTCCTTAGGGGTTGCCGTCATGCCTACTTGAACCGCTGGTTTGAAGTATTCTAAAATCTCTCTCCATTGAGAATCTGCCTTTGCACTTCCCCTGTGACACTCATCAACTATTATTAAATCAAAAAATTCAGAAGAGAATTGTTTGTAGATATTTTTCAAATCGTCTTCTCCAGATACTGCTTGATACAAAGCAAGATATACCTCATAAGAGGGGTCTGCTTTTCTATGGGATATTTTAGTGATAACCTTTGATAAGGGCTTTAAGTCGTTATTCTTGGGTTGATCAATAAGGATATTCCTATCAGCCAAATATAAGACACGTTTTGCAAGACCCGCTTCTCTTAATCTCCAAATAGTCTGAAAAGCAACATAGGTCTTACCCGTTCCAGTTGCCATAACAAGAAGAGCTCTCTTTTGTCCTTTGGCTATGGACTCTACAGTTCGATTTATGGCTATTCTTTGATAATACCTTGGTTGCTTAAATCCCGGTTCATAAAAATAATCGGAAGTTACTGTATCTTCAATTTTTTCAGTAATTCCATTGTATTTCTTGTACTTTTCCCATAACTCCTTTGGTGTTGGGAACTGGTTTAAAGCAAGCTCGGTCTCTTTGCCCGTTTCTCTATCATGAAAAATAAAACCATCTCCATTTGAGCTAAAAACAAACGGCAAATCCAATTTTTCAGCATACCCAATTCCCTGTTGCATACCCTCGCCAATCGAGTGATTATTGTCCTTTGCTTCTATAACTGCCAAAGGAATATTTGGCTTGTGTTCTAGGATGTAATCTGCAAAGTTTCTTTGTCCTCTTTTAACGGTTTTCCCCGCGACAATAATTTTACCATCTGTGAAGTAAACATTCATTCTAATCTGCTTTTTATCCCATTTTTTATTATCAATTAAAGCGGGAGTAATAAAATTCAACTTTATATCTTCTTCGGACATTTGCTTTTTGTTCATAACAAACGTATATCGTCAAACGTTAAAAACCTATCCAGGACTACAAGTAACTCTTATCCTTATCCAAATAGCCTTTATCCTTAAAATGCTTGACTAATGCCTTCCGCATAACCTCTGCGTCTGAATAACGAGGGTATTTGAGCTGTTTCTTTTCGACACGCTTCTTAACCCGTCATACACCTTATCGGGAACGCGGACGGTGAGCGCGTGCTTATACAGTCTCTCTTGATCCTTATACGGTTTCTTTGCCATGGGTCGGGATGTGATGAGTGAGGGGTTTTAAACTGTTTTTTGGTATCTGTAAGAGACAACCCTAATCTACCCACTACAATAGAAAATATAAATGTAGAGGGTAAATTAAATTGCCTTCCCTGCAGATTGCTGTGGTTTGGAGGTTCACTTTTCTGAAAATTATAATGCTAAAGGATAGCAAGGCACTATTTCTTTATACGACTCTTCTGACGAGCCAGCAACTTCTACCTTTATCGAACGAGTATATGCTCCAGAAAGCTCAAGGACACAGAAATCATCACTAACATAAAGTTTTTTATAGCCATTTCAAAGGAGATTATAATGGTATCTGAAATATTACTCGGGCGGGCACAAGAAGAAACTTTATTAAAGCGCCCTGATTATCTAATGTTTATGAAGGTTGAAACAATCAAAAAAATCATCAATTATGGTGATAGATATATTGAAAAACACTTGACAGGAGTTTTTGATATAGATTTAATGCTTAAAAATTGGTGGAAAGGATTACAATTTTTTCTCAGTCGATCCTTTTATCAAGGTCGAAGAGATACTATTTCGATGCGTGTTGAAGAAAAGGCAATGAATGTTTTGAAGAAATACATTGAAGATAATGGAAACGATGCAACGGTTCTTTTGAATGAAAATAATTTTCCAGATATAAAAAATGCTCTTAGGGAAGTTATTGGAAAAGGCAAAATTGGGCGAGGCAGAGATATTGAGATGGTTATTTCTATTTTAGATTTTGTTTCAAAATTAGAAGAAAAAAACATTGTAAATTATTCAATCTCAAAAATTAAAAGTGGAACAGTAAAAGAACATTTTTATGAATTACAGAAAATTATTTCAATAGGTCCAAAAATAACTTCCTTTTACTTGCGAGATTTAATCTGTATGTATTCATTAGATAAGCATATGTCAAATGAAGATTTGATATTTTTGCAACCCATTGACACGTGGGTAAGAAAAGTAGCCCTTAAAGTTAGGATAATTGATGATATTGACGAACAAGATTCATCGGTAAGAGAAAAAATTATTAAAGCTTGTTTAGATTTGAATATTTCAACTATAAAATTTAATCAGGGTGCTTGGTTTTTGGGATATAATTCTTTTGATATTGTTATTGAAAATCTTGATAAAATATAGTGCCCGCCCTGCGTCATACTGTCGCCTGCGGCGAACTTCTATTAATCGCGATGTTGTCTGAACGGGGACGAGAAATCACTCTGAATGATTTGAGAAGGTATGCTGGAAATTTCCTTGAAGTTCTTGCACAAGAGCGTATTGCGACTGTTGATGATTTAAAAGCAAAAATTCATTCCAGTGTGCGAGCATCGTCTTTGGCAGAAGAATATGTTGTTTTTGAAATAGGCTCTTCAGTTAGAGGAACTAAAGCATATGTTCTGGATTATGCTATTCTGGGCGTGGGCGTTCCTATTGAAGGGAGGATTAACACTAACTTAGATTATGCAGAGATGATTGTAAAAGTTCAGGCTTCTCTTGTTGGTTATGAGCCAATAACACCCTTAACAGTCGGAACTGATCCTGCAGGCAACATTCGCCAGTGGAAATTTCTTCAAAGCGCGTCTGTCGAAGAAGTAAAGAACGAGCTTGAGAGGATTAGAACGCAGTATTAAATAATTATAGTATCAGACTTTGCATCTTTTTCGTCGTCGAAATCTGCGACAAGGCCTTCTGTCGTGATAATCATGGCTGCAATGCTTGCTGCGTTTTGCAATGCTGTGCGCACGACTTTGGTCGGGTCAATGACGCCCGACATCGCGAGGTCTTCATATGCGTTTGTTTTTGCGTTGTATCCTATTTTTGGGTCGTTGCGCGTCTTGATAGTTGCTATAACTTCAGAGCCGTCCTTGCCAGCATTAAATGCAATCATCCTTAATGGTTCTTCAAGAGACTTTCGCACAATCATTGCGCCGACTTTCTGCTGTTCTGGAAGCGAAAGGGCATCAATTAGTTTTGTTGCGTGAAATAGAGTCATGCCTCCACCGATTACCACGCCTTCTTCAACAGCCGCTTTTGTTGCGTGCAAGGCATCATCAATTCGCAGTTTCTTCTCTTTTAGTTCGGTTTCAGTTGCTGCTCCGACATTAACAACTGCCACTCCTCCACTTAGCTTTGCAAGGCGTTTTTGCAGCTCTTCGCGTTTGTATTCGCTGTCTGCCTGCTTTATTTGGTTTTCAATAGCGCTTATGCGCTTATCAATTGCCTGCTTGCTGCCCTGACCTTCAATAATAGTAGTTGTTTCCTTATCAATTTTTATCTTCTTCGCACGCCCGAGCATGCTGATATCCACATCTTCAAGCTTCTCGCCTCGGTCTTCAGCGATTACTTTGCCTCCTGTGAGAATTGCCATGTCTTCGAGCAAGTCTTTTCTTTCATCGCCGAATCCAGGAGTTTTGACAGCGCATACTTTCAGCGCCCCACGAATTGAGTTAATGACAAGAGCTGTTAGCGCCTCGCCTTCAACATCATCTGCAATAATAACAAGAGGCTTGCCTTCCTGGGCGCACGACTCAAGCACAGGCAGCAGGTCTTTCATTTTTGATATTTTTTGGTCTGTCAGAAGAATATACGGAGATTCATACGCACCCTCCATTTTTTCATGGTCAGTTACCATGTAGGGAGATAAATAGCCTCTGTCAAACTGCATGCCTTCTACTAAATCAAGAGTTGTTTCAATGCTTTGCGCTTCTTCAACCGTTATAACTCCTCTTGGACCGACTTTTTCCATGGCTTCTGCGATTAATGAGCCGATATGCTCATCGTTGTTTGCTGAAATTGTGGCTACTTGGGCAATGCGCTGCTTGTCTTTGACTTCGGATGACTGCGATTTGACGTAATTGACTATGTGTTCTGTCGCAATTTCAATGCCTCGCTTTAGCTCGACAGGATTAGCACCTGCGGCAATGTTTTTCATGCCTTCTGCAATCATTGACTGGGCGAGCACGACTGCAGTTGTTGTGCCGTCGCCTGCTTTGTCCTGCGTCTGCGATGCGACTTCCTTCATGAGCTTTGCGCCCATGTTCTCAAACTTATCTTTTAGCTCAATTTCTTTTGCTATGGTCACGCCGTCGTTGCTTACAAGAGGATTTGAGGATTTGTCTAAAATAACCGTTCTGCCTCGCGGTCCGAGCGTAACTTTCACAATATTGCAGACTTTGTCAATGCCTCTTTGGAGTGCTCGTCTGGCTTCTTCGCTGAAGATGATTTGTTTTGTGGTCATCTCAACTCAGCCCCTGCTTGTCGCAGTTTGTCTGATAGTAAATCATGCATATGTCTGTTTGTTGGATTGGTACTCATTTTACAATAGCCTGTTTTAAATGGACGAGAATCTCCTTGGTAAAAAACAGAAACGCAAGAATCGGATACTCTTACCTCGTCTCCATAATTTACTTTTATTTCCTCCGATTTAAAATGAGGAACGAAAGTTAAGCGATGGGTTGTTGCACCATCTTGGTGTTCTCTTTCGTATAGAGCATTTCCGCTCTCGGCACGAACTATTTTTCCAACGCAATATTCTAAATCTTCAACTCCGTTAACTACTTGTACGTTTGGACAAGTATAGTGTTCTGAGGGCTTTCTTGTTGTAGTCGTCATGTTCATTCAATCCTCGCCAAAATGTCCTTAAAATCAACGAATATAAAGGTTTCGTTATTGATTTCAAACTCCTCGTTGGAGTATCCGCCGTAGAGCACTTTATCTCCCTTTTTTAGGGGCAGGGGATGATTGTCCTTGTCAGTTCCTACGTCCTCAACTATGCCTTCTTTCTTGTCCTTATCCGCGCCTTTAGGCAGGTAAATTCCCGCAAGGGTTTTTTCTTCGTTTTTTATGGGCTTGAGCAGAACGCGCTCGCCTATTGGTTTGATTGCCATAGTTTTCTACAAAAAGAGTACCTTTTAAAGATTTCGGTGTTTTTTTCAACTGTTTTTGAAGATGCGAATAGGGTAAATCATCGCTCTCTGTTGCAATAACAGGTGATAATTGTCAAGAACAACCTACTAAAGTAAGTGGCGTGTTGTGGCCGTCAAGAACTAAGGTTTTTGATGAAGCAAACATAATTTTCTCAGCCTCGAGTCGAATGCGGGTGATAAGTAAACCTTACTATTCTCTTGCTTGCTCGTTTGTTATCATTTCTTAACTTCAGTTATTTTCTTTTTGTTTCTATTTTTTTCTAATGCGGGCAAAGTAAATTTAACATAATTATATTCATCAATACACTTGGCAAGAGTTCTTCCACTTCTTTTTTGAATATCTCTAAACTCTTGTTGCATCTTTTTTAAGAAATTAAAGTAATCTTCTGAATTTCCTTTTTTAAATCCCCCTGCTGTTCTAATATATCCATCCCACATTACAAAAACATCGGGAATAGTGAGATGCATTAATTTAGAACTTCCAGTAAATTGCACTCCTTTGATTTCCGATAAAATATCAAATAAATAGGTTATGTCTTTTTTGTAATCGTCTAAATTTATTGTTTCTATTGATTTATCCTTGAATTTGTTAAAATAAGGTTTAAGCCCATTGACTATTTTCTGAAAATTTTTAAGATCAAAATCTTTCATAGCATATCTAAAAGCAGCAAAATTCCATGTAGAAAGTATAAATAAAAAAGCTTCAGTTTCAAATCCCTTCTCAATCATATTGAGAAACATGGGATAAAATGTGCCTCTTTTTTCTAATTTATCAAATTCCATTAAATACTGATCAAATTCTTCTTGAGTTATCATCGGATTTCATCACTTTTTCTCGGCGTATTCCAACAAGAGCTTTTGCATTTGGGGCAGACTTTCGACTCTTCAGTTATGAGTTTTTTCATTGTTGTATTAATTCCTCTGTTTTGTTGATGAAGTCTAAGACTTTATTTTCATAGTCTTCTATTGTTTTCTGACTGAACCTGCTATTTGTTGCATAACTTGCATCATGCCTGTCTTCTTTAAGGTTTGTGTAGAGTTCTGCATCTTCTTTGTTTATAGAAAGCTCATTTAATAATTTTACTTCGTCCTTTGTTATTGAGTATTCTTTAATTAGGATGAGAATGGTTGCATAGTGGTTTTTTGATGAATAGTTCCTGTTCGTGATTAATGCTAAAGCAGAGTGATATAAGGAATAGTATAACATTACTATAAGCCAATCATTGAATTTGTGATGTTCCTTGTTTAATTTGTAAAATTCTGTATTATGCCTTGCTTTTTTTAGATGTGATTTTACTAATTCGGGGTTATTGTTAATCTTTTTTATTTGTCTTTTAGTTATAAAGAAATTTATCTCTTTTTCTAAATATTCTTTGTCTGAAAACAGTTTATCAATATTCATCTAAAATTACCTCGTAAAAGTTTTGTTCTTTGCAGATGGGGAAGCCAATTTTTCTTGCTTGTATGATTACATCATCTTTATTTTGTATAAATTGTTTTATTGTTGCTTGGAATATAGAGATTGAGTGTTTTGAAGTTATCTCTGCTTCTTTTTTGTTATTTGTTAAGTCTGCTTTTTTATTTGCTATGATTAATAAGTCTATATCACTTCCTTTTTGCTCTTCTTTTCTTGATGCCGAACCGAATAAAATTATGGTATAAATTTCTTTAGGGATGTTTTTTAAGAAATTTCTTAATGGGTTTTTTACTCCAATATTTAGCTTATTGAATTCTTGTATTGCTATTTCTGAGAACTTTAGAGTGAATAGCTTTTTATCTTTTATTTTGTAGAATGTGTTTGATTTAGTCTTTTCTTGAGTCAAAATATTGTTATGTACGAGTTTGTTTAGAGTGTTTGTTAAGGAGCTGTCGGATAGTTTTGATAATTCCTTTATCTCATTGAAGTAAAGAGTGTTTTTTTTACTTTCAAAATATGCCTTGTAAATCTTTTCTTCTGGCTTCATTTCAAGTATTGTAAATGCTCAATATTTATAAATGCTTCTGTTTTTGGAGTGGTTGCTTCTGTTTTTGGAGTGGTTGTATTTATCATCTTTTACCCATGACCTTATCTTGAATATGCCTTTTTTGTATATGGCAAGTAAAAAGAAAGCTCCAATTATTATGTATGTGTAAATTTTGATGCCTTCAGATTATGTCATAATTTCATTAAGAAACACATGGCTCTGAATGCCGCTTTGGTTTGACCAACCTTTACGTTGATGCTTGGGGATATGGTCATGCAAGCTGTAGAGGGTGTTCGGATGATTGGTCTTTTTGTAACGCGTTACAACCCTGAGTAATTAAGCATACGAATATTTTATAAGGGAGATATTTGTCGCTGTATTGCGGGCCCATAGTACAGTGGTAATATACACCGTTCGCGTCGGTGGGACTCGGGTTCGATTCCCGATGGGTCCATATGATGAAAGCTGTTAGAGTCTATTCAGCAAGTGACATGACACGCCTCGTGCCGCGTGCTTCCATTGTTGAGACAGTGCGCGGGCGAAGATTGCTTTTTATGAGCGATCATGCTTGCCTTCTTGGTGATGTGGCGTACGAATTCATTGGGAGAGAGCCTGACGGCTCTTTTACGCGTTATATTTTCTTAGAACCCAGTCTTGGATATGTCAAAGGGCGCCTCTATGTGCGTTCTATCCTGAAGTCTGCTCCTCTACTTGGTCTTAGTGACTCGTACTCTGACAACGAGCGCTACAATCTTTGCGTGCGAGCAGAGCTGTGACTTTTTTGTGGAAGATTTTATAAACTTAAACTTGAGCCTACTTATGAGGGCCTATGGTTTAATGGCAGAATACATGGCTGGCAGTCATGGGGTCGGAGTTCGATTCTCCGTGGGTCCATAATTGTTTCGAGAAGGTTTAAATAGGAAAAATGATGTACGAAGGCATGAAAAACGCGACATGGTTTATTGTTATCGTGGTCTTTATAGCCTTGGCTGGAGCTATTGTCTTTATCAATTCTGGCACTGGCACGGCTAACGGAAATGTTATTAATGTAGGTTCGGGCGAAGTGCAGAAAGTCACGTTAGGCATGAAGAACGGCAATTACTATCCTAACACTCTTACAGTAAACGCTGGTCAGCCTGTTGAACTTGCCTTGGATTCAAGTGTTGCAGGATGCTTTCGGTCATTCACGATACGAGAATTAGGTATAAGCAAGTATGTAAAAACTCCCGCAGATACAATTACATTTACTCTGCCCCGCGCCGGCACGTACGCCTTTGCCTGCTCAATGGGCATGGGCTCTGGACTGCTTAAGGCGATTTGATGATGTCACGAACGTTAAAACCTCTCTCTTTAGAGCGTGACGTTCGTGAGCATCCAAAAGTCCCACATGCACCCAGGGACTTTTTGATAGTTTTCAAAAGTTTTTTTCGCAAACCTTATGTATTCTGGCTTATTGGCATTTTTTTCATTTATTTGGCGCTGGCGATTGCCATAAGCGGATTTTATAATACAATTCCGCTTATTCTCCGCTATGCGCAGACTGTTAATTGGCTTGAACTGGGTCTTTCAATTGTTTTCTCTTTAATAATTGGTGCGCTGGTGGCGTTCAATCTTGTTGCAGTGCATTTGGCATACAAAGAACGACAGGCATGCCGAGAAGCAGGCGCCTTGACAACCATTGGAACAATAGGCGGACTGGCAGCAGGCATCTGCCCGCTGTGCGTGACCGGACTTTTTCCGCTCGTCCTTGGTTTACTTGGGATTACTTTCTCCTTTGCGACGCTGCCGTTCAAAGGAATAGAAGTGCAGGCGCTATCTATCGTCGTGCTGTGGTTCAGCTTATGGATGGTCACGCGGCGCGCCCGCACAATGTTTAAATAAAAGAAAATCAACGCTTTTTTATGGAAAATAAGAATGTCGGTTGGTTGTTGCTTGGAGTTTCGGTTTTAATTGTACTCTTAGTGTTTTTATTCAATAACACTCTGATGGAATCCGTAAGAAACAGCTGTTTTATACAGCACGGCGATGTACAGTCCTGCGAAATGTATGATTCTGTTAATTACCAAACCTACCTTGCCTTGGTTATTGTCGGGGTGCTGATAATAACCAGCTTATTTTTGATATTTTCAAAGCCAAATGAGAAAATAATAATAAGGAAGGTAAAAGAAAAGAAAATTCAGAGGGAAGTTGATCTTTCATCTTTCAGACCAGAAGAAAAAAAGATTTATAATCTTGTTAAAGGAAACGGCGCTATTTTTCAAGCAGACCTAATTGAAAAGACAGGGTTTAGTAAAGCGCGCATGACCAGAATTATTGACAAACTTGAAGGTAGCGGTCTTGTAGAAAGAAAAAGAAGAGGCATGACTAACGTCGTAGTGCTAAGGGAAGATTGAAATGAATATTGAAGATTTCGCATACATTGTTGAAACTGATAAAAGCTTTGATGAAGCGGTTGTTTCTGTTTTGAAATCTGTTGAGCAAAGGGGATGGGCATTATTTCAGGTTTACGATGTAAAAGAGAGGCTGGCTGCAAAGGGGTTTGAGCAGAAACCGTTAAAGATTATTGAAATCTGTTCAGCGAAATATGCAAACCAGTTCCTAAACAAAAATAGATTAATTTCTCTCTGCATGCCTTGCAAAATCAATGTTCTTGAGGAATATGAAAAAGTAAAAATTGTTGGAATGAAACCGACTATGATTTCTCAATTCTTTTCAGAAGTAGACAGGAAGGAAGCCGAAGAAGCTGAAAAAGAGGTAATTGAAATTATTGATAATTCAAAATGAAGGGAGGTGAAAATCAGAAAAATGAAAAATGAATTGAAACCCGCGAAAGTAGGAATCGCGCTTGGTATCGTCTTCGCAATAGTATCTTTAATATGTGCTATTTTGTTTTCTATTATTCCAGAATTTATATTGGGTCTGGGAAACAACCTATTCCATGGCTTGGATTTAACTCAGATGACTAAAAGTTCCATATCATGGGGCGGAGTTATCATCGGAGTTATAGAAGTCTTTATCATTGGCTTCGTAGGCGGATGGCTTTTTGGAGTTATCTATAATGCGATGAATAAAGCGTAACTGGATGGTTTTAATTGCATTGAAGATATATGCGATTATTAAAACAAATCGCAGCAAACTGCGGCAGTATTACGAAGAATAAAGTGAACCTTATTCAAATAATAATTTAGAGTGTTCTATTAAATCGGAATTTATTTTTTGCAGTTTCATTGATAATTTTTCTTTTCTTTTTATTCCGTTTTTCGTCTCATTCTCCAAGCTCAGTATGTGCAAGATTTCCTCTTCTATCTTTTCTTCAAGAAAAGTTATTTCTTTATCGGTTTTAGTAGCAGAAGGAGGACGCGTAATACTAATTGCTGTTTGGATTTCTTTTAGTCGGGAAAAATCTTTTTTGTCATTGTTTGCGATTACACCGATAATTCTCAAATCTTTATCTTCCATAAGCGCCCCCTTAAAATCAGCCATATAATCGCGCACTAATTGATCTATTTTCTTGTCATAGTGAAATTTTTTTAATAGATATTTTAAATCTAATTTTATCTTGATAGCTTGGATTTCCCTTTCCAGGAAATCTAATTTGTTTCTGTAATCTATTTTCTCCTGGTTATCTTCTTTAAAATCATTTCCTTCTTTTATTTCCAGTAATTTGTTTTTTAATAAACTATTTTCCCCCTTAGCCTTTTCTAGTGCCGCATTCATTCCTGCCAGTTCCCTTTCGAAGTCAGCATTCAATAAATTTAGCTGTTTTGATTCGGACAGTAGATTAGTAAGAACGAGGCACAACCTGCCCTTCTCAAGGAGGAAATTATTATTTTCCATTATTTTATTAACGTCCTTAATAAGGGAGATTATTATCATTCTTGTGTCGCTTAATTCATCCCCGATTAAAATTGTTGCTTTCTCAAATGGCTTTGAGGAGACTCTACCGAATTCATTTAATGTACTGGATAATCTATTTATGTACTCTTCTATCTCTTCTTTCTCTGCCTCTTTTATATTATCAATTGTTCTTTTTAGGTGTAAAATATAAAGATGAAGATTCTCTTTAACAATAGTCTTTATTCTGTCATGCTCTTTTCTTTGAGAGATATCGATACTCTCCAAGACTATTATTTTTTTATTGGCTTCGGCTTCAAAGTTGGAAATTCTTCCGAGGAGGTCATCTTTAAACTGCCTCTTTAATCTGGCAAGTTCATTAATCTTGCTTTCCAATTTAGATGGCAGTTCTTCTATTTGAATAATTCCTTTGATTGTCTCGCCTTTCTTTTCTTGCTTGTTAGTAAAAATTAGCTTAATTTTATTTAACAAATCCATGCTGTGAATCGGCAACCTCATTATATAAATCCATAGCTGGAACTAGTTCCGCAAAAGCGCTTAAATAAAAAGTATTTCTTAAATCTGCATGGAAAAAAATAAACAAACACAAGTGAAAGGAGGATATGCACAATGGAACGAAGAACTTTTTTATGGATAGCAATTGCTATTCTATTCCTTGCTGTTCTCTTTATGAGTTTTAAGGCCGGAACTGGAGGAAGCTCGGTTAGCGCTGTTAGTGCGGCTGCTCAAAGCACATCTTCTTCGGCAATGGTCGGAGGCTGCTAACATGGACTGCTGCAAAACATCTAAAATGGAGAACAAAAAAGAATCTGACCGCGATAGTAAGCCAAATTATGAATTCATGCTGCAAATAGCAATTATAGGCCTCTTAGCCGTTCTGCTTGTATATAACGTTGGAAAGCTATATGGCGACTCTAACATTACGGGAAATGCAGTTGCTACAGGTATTGGCACGGTTTCTGCTCTTGGAGTTTCCCCATTAGGAATTCCTGAAGTATACGGAAGCGAGCTTAAGGTAAAATATGACGATGTCTCTACGAAAAACCCTGCACTTGCTGATGCGACTATTCAGAAACTATCTGCCTACGAGGACAAAACCCTGAATACAGAGCAGATGGAGCGCTATATTAGGATAGGAAGCTCAATCTCATGCGAATACTGCTGTGGCGCTGAGGCGATAGTCTTCAGCAACGGTGAGCGGGCGTGCGGCTGCGCTCATAGTTATGCAATGCGCGGATTGGCAAAATATTTGCTTATTAAGCATCCAGACATGACTGATGAACAGATACTTAACGAACTCGGAAAATGGAAGGTATTATTTTTCCCGGGCGTTCATGAGCAAAAAGCACAGGTATTGAATGCGGATGGCATTGATTACACAAATTATGTGAATCTTGCTTCAAACCTTTACAGAGGCGCGGAGAATCAGGCATCTACTAGTTCAAGCGGAGGCAGTCAGATGGTTGGCGGGTGCTAATAAAATAATATGGAAATAAAGAAAAATACGCTGATGTGGATTGTCATAGGGGTATTGTTTTTAACGATGCTCTTCCTGACATATAAGACATCAAGTCTGACAGGAAATGCAGTTGCTGGGAGCTCTGAAAAGTTAGATACAACTGGCTGGACAGATAATGAAAAGATGAATTATGAAATGCACGGAACAATTCCCGCAAGACTTCCAGGAAAAGTAAGCGCGTCAAGCGGAACAGAAATGGTCGGAGGTTGCTAAATCAATTTTTTATTTTTTTATTTTTTTTAATTTCACACTCACAAAATGGAAAGAAAAATCACAAGGACAAGCCGGGCGAAAAGACCGTTAGCTTTCATAACTGTGCTGCTCTTATCAATTATAAGCCTTGTGCCTCTGGTTATGGCACACTGTCCTTTGTGCACTGGCGCAACTATTATCGGTGTGAGCGTTACGCGCTCCCTTGGTTTTGATGATAGCATTGTCGGAGTGTTTGTCGGGGGAATGATAATATCCACAGCATTATGGGCAGACAAACTATTGAAAAAACGAGGAGCAAAGGGCGATAACGCCTTAAGACTCGCGAGTTTAATTGCTTTAACAACTGTTTTAACACTCGTTACCTTCTACTATGCAGGATTATTTGGCAGAGGCAATTCATTTAGGATATTAGGCGTTGAAAGCATACTAGTAGGAAGCCTTTCAGGAGGCATCCTGAGCTTGGGGGCTTTTTATTACAGTAATTATCTAAAAAACAAAAATGGAGGACGTACGTTGTTTAGCTATCAGACAATGGCTATCAGTCTGACCGCGCTTATCGCTAACGCGACGCTATTTGCATTTATATTTTAACATGAAAGTAAAAAATTTTATACAAGCAATCCAAAGGGTAAAGGAAAAGAAATCTCTGGATTTAGATGCGTGGGAGGACCTGAGTATAGGTCTGATGAATTTAGTAAGTCTTGAGGAGCACGCTTATTTTAGCTATATAAAAACGCACCAAGAGCATTTTCTCACGCTCTTAGAGACTGTACGAGAAATGAGAAAGAAACTATTGAGGCTCATTGTGAAAGATGATGACGGAAGCGAAAAATGGTGCATGAGCAAGCATTTCCTTGCGTCTTCCATGCGCTTATTTGAAGTAGGGAACAGAATGCTGCACGAGGGAAAAAGAAATGAAGCAGATGCATTTTACAAAGATTCGGCTGAGTTGTACGCAATGTTCTGGAAACTTAATGCGCGTAAAATTACTCCTGAAAAAAAGATGACTATTGACCTTAAAAGTGGGGAAAAGAAAAGCATTTTCAGCTCAATAAAAAAACTTCTGGAGTGTTGTAAAGAATGACTCACAAACAGAACATAGTTTGGATTGCAGTTATTTTGTCTTCACTAATCGGAGTTTTCTATCTGTTTAATACTGCATACGCTAATCCCTTAAGTTTGCCTGATTACGCCTTCACAAAGCCGGATATACGGGAGGCTTATGAATTTGCCAAGACGGATTATCAAGACTTGGTCGGGCTGCCGTGCAGTTGCGGATGCGGCACTCCAGAAGGTGCAACAGCGCACGGAAGCAGAGTGCACGAGCGAGGACTCGCTGATTGTTTTATGAACGGAAACATCAATGAGGGCGGAATCTGGGACAGCCACGCTTCTGAATGCGGCTTATGCTATCAAGATGCACTTTATGCAAAAAGTCTCTACACTGAAGGAAACTCAAAGCAGGAAGTAAAAGAAAAATTAGAAGAAATGCAGGCCAAACGAACATTCAGCAATAAGGCAGTTTACAAAAATGACGAATAAACATGTTTTCTATGGAATAAGTGCAGGATTAGGGATACTCGCGTTCTATCTGGTAGTGCTCACGGTGTTTCAAGGGTTTTCTTTCGCGATGAGTGAATTCAGGAGTTTGTGGTACTGGATAGTTCCTCTTGCGGCAGGATTTGGCATTCAAATCGGGCTCTATACATTTATCCTTCACACAGCCACACTCAATGCTGAAATTGCGGCATCTGGAGGCGTATCCGGAGGGTCAATGATTGCGTGTTGCAGTCATTTTGCGCTTAATATGATTCCATTGCTCGGATTTGCAGGGCTTGCAACCTTTCTTATGACATATCAAAAATGGTTTTTCAGCATAGGAATTTTATCCAACGTCATTGGCATTGCGCTTCTTATACGTCACAAGAAAAAAATGAAAGGGGGGAATTACTAATGGATTGGATATCCTTCGTATATGGTCTTTTAACAGCTGGCGTGATTGCTTTGATTTTCACTGCCACCGGCATAGCTCACGTCGGAACTATAAACGGGGCGGTGACTGGAGACGATTCTGGAACCATCCCGGAAAAATGCAAAACTCCGGCAGGACAGGACGTAAATTCTTGGAAAGAACACCTTGGCCACCACGCTGAAACGAAAGAATGCCTGAAGTATTATGGGTAAAATAGGGCTCTCAAAGCATCGCGTCACAATTGTGATACCCACCATGTATTGTGCTTCATGCAGAAAACATATTGTGCAACAACTTTTAAGAATAGTTTCACTGAGAAGAATACATACCGATATGGCGCATTGCACGCTGCGATTTACTATGGGTAAAAGAATATCAAAACAGGCGTTGCACTCGCTGTTAAAACGTGACGGTCAGTGCGTAGAGTCTATCTGCATACGCACTTACAAGGGGAAAGCCCTATGACTTTTCTCGTCACAAAGAATTGAAACGTTTAATCAATTCACTTGCTTCCGGAATTATAGCAAAGGACGCTCATATTTCCCCACTCCGTGCGTCTTTGCCATAGAATTTTTACGACACAGCAAGCTGTTAGGTATTTGACCCAAAAATTCTAATAACCCAAATGTCTATCAGTCCTGTCTCTTCAGGAACCCTGCAATAAATGAATCATTCGAGCTTCTGTCCCTTAATGCGAGAACACGCCATGCATCCGCGCTGCGCGATTTTTCTGCCTTGACTAAGTTCATTACTGTAGTGTATAATTCGTGTGAAATGAGCGTCTGCTGCTCAGAAGCACTAGCAAGGCGCTTGGCTGCAGGAATAAAAGAAGTCGTAGCCGTAAATGAAAACTCTCCATTTTTCATCTCGCTAATCATTTCCCCGCGCGCTGCTCCGATGCCAAATGAGACCTTCGGCTTCATCTTTTGGTTGTGTTCTGTAAGCACTTTCTCCACATCCTTGGCTAACTTCACAGCAAGCATTTCAGGATTCACACTCCGTGTAAGTCGCGGGCTAAACAAAACAACGCGATGATCCCCATGCACGTACATACGAACTCCGCGCTTCTGCGCGTCCGCAAGAAGCGGCATAATAACGTCTTCGCCCTTTGTCCCTTCAAGCTTTATCGCAAGCCCAACCGCCTGCTCTTTCACTCCCCCCATAGCCGACCCAGAACTTAAAGCACGCAAATGTGTCGCGCTGATAGGCAGTTGCTCCACAACATGTTGTGCAGGTGTGCGATAGCGCAGGTAGACATTAGTCGCAACAGCAAGACCAGCAATCACCAGAAGGGCAATCCACCACACGCTTTTGAGCGTGCCAGTCATAAATCGCACTTCTCCAATATCAACAGTTCTCCCGGTAAGAGGCACATTCTCGGCGAAAAAATCTTCTACCCCGTCATATACTTTAATTGAATATGTGCTATCTGGCGCGCGCAACGTATATTTCTTCAACCCATTAACAGCTAATTCAACATCGCGCAATTCGCGATGTTCTCCAATGACAATTTCAATCGTCTTTTTGTAAGGAACGTTTCCGATATTAGTTATAGCAAGAGTTGCATTGACCAAATCAAACGAAGCACGTTCATATTCATCTACATAAAACAGGCGTCGGTTGCTGATTCCGTCAATCACTGCTTCAATCTTCCAGTATCCTGGCTGCGCGTGCTGCGGAAGAACAAACGAAATGCTCTCCCCAGTATGAACGAGTTGCTGGGCAAAAATGTCTCCGTCAGGCTGTGAAATGCTTATCCGCGCATCATCAGTCATAGCTTGCCCTGTCTGGTCATACGCGTAGACGCGGTAGACAATAGTTCCATTTGGCATAGCACTCTCTGTCTGATTAAGAGAAACATCAACAGAACGCAAAACACTCTTTATTATCAGCGTCGTTTCAATCGTGCCTTCATTCGTCCTCTCTCCACGGTTGTCTGTCTCATAAACATTAAGTGCTATTACATGACGGCCCACAGGCATTGATTCAGGGATTGTAAAATTCAAAGCAAAACTGCCATTAGTTACAAGCCCATCAAATCTAAGATTAAGTGCGGAATTGATGGCGTTTACATGACCGCGCACCGCATCGCCGTTTGCCTTATGTGCATTTCCACGAACAACCACATTTTGACCAGGCTCAAGAGGCGAATCCGCGGCAGTCAGACTAATATCGATATTTTTGCTGAGTTCAAATCTGCTTGTTTCAGTATGCTCTGCACCATAATTGCCGCGCACAGTGCAGATTCCATAAAGCGAGCCCAAAATAGCTTTAGTCAGCACAACCTCTAAAGACATCTCGCGTGAAGCGCCCGCACCCAAACTCAGAGGCGCGCGATACAACTCAACATCTTGTTCTCCGCAATGCAGAGAAATACGAAGAAAATCGTTGGCATTCTGCGTCGCCCTCACTATAGCAGTCAGGGAAAGAGTATCTTCTAAATTGTAAACTGTCTCGGTGTGCGTGATTGTCATCTCCGCAGATACAAGCGCACTCAAAACAATCAGGCTAAAAATGGAAATCACCGCATATTTCATATTCTAGAAAAGAGTAATTTCTATATAAACATGTCGTCACCAATTTTATAAAGCTCTTCTCCTTAGTTAAAGCATGAAAAAAGAGTTTTCAGTCACGCCCTGGGAAGTTTCAGGTAAAGTTAGCTACGAAAAGCTGATTAAGGAGTTCGGTACATCCCCTATAACGCAAAATACAATCTTAAATATAAAAAGCCCTCATGCTTTGCTTAAAAGAGGGCTGTATTTTTCTCACAGAGATTTTGACAGCTGGCTCAAAGATGCTGAAGCAGGCAAAAAAGTCTCAATCCTGACAGGCAGAGGCCCATCAGAAAAAATGCACCTAGGTCATTTGATTCCTTTCTTGCTTGCAAAATCTCTTCAGGAAGCTTATAACTGCAATGTTTACATTCCAATTTCAGAAGATGAGAAGTTCTTTGTGAAAAAGGGCTTATCTTTCAAAGATGCAAAGTCCTTTGCAGAAGACAACTTGCTCGATATTCTCGCTTTAGGCTTTAAGCAAGGTCGCACGTTTGTAATAAAAGACTTTTCTTATCCGCCCTTATACGCCCAAGCAGCTCAGGTTGCAAAACTTCTGACTTATTCTGAAGCAAAAGCTGTTTTTGGGCTTAAGCCTGAAACTAATTTGGGCTGGACATTCTATCCAGCAGTACAGGCCGCTCATATTCTGCTTCCGCAATTCCAAGAAGGCGCTCATCGCACACTTGTTCCTGTTGGAATCGACCAAGACCCGTTTATCAGGCTTACAAGAGATATTGCTACTCATTCATCGCTAAATTTTATTAAGCCTGTGGCAATTCACTCAAGGTTCCTCCCAAGCCTAAAAGGCGGGGCAAAAATGTCTTCTTCAGATGAAGAAAACTCTTTGATTTACTTGTCAGACTCATCAGAAGAAATAAAAAAGAAAATAAACAAATACGCATTCAGCGGCGGCAAGGACACGATAGAAGAGCACAGAAAGCACGGCGGCAATCCCGACATTGACATTTCATTCCAATATCTAAAATATTTATTTGAAGAAAATGATAAGAAATTAGCTAAAATAGAGGACGATTACAGAAAAGGCAGGTTATTGTCTGGAGAGCTGAAAGCGCTAGTTATAGAAAAGATAAACACTTTCCTAAAAGAGCATCGCAAAAAGCGTGAAGAAGCCAAGAAGCATGTAGACAGTTTTATGCTGAAAAATTAGTTTTCGCCTTTAAAATAGCTATCAATTCCATCAGCAATTCCCCGAGCGATAGTTCTCGGGTTATTAAGAAGATAATTCCTATCTGTCTCGTTAGTCAAAAAGCCAGTTTCTACCAAAATTGCAGGCATTTTTGTATGCTTCAAAACATAAAATGCCTCTTCCATGATACTGCCTAAAGAAGAATCGAAATCTTCAACTTCTTCATCAAGAATTTTTACAAGATTTTTGCGAACCGATTTAGCCGCACTTTCTCCTCTCTCGCTTCCAGGATAATGATAAACAATAACCCCCCGCGAGTTTTTTGAGGTCGAGGCATTACAATGAACGCTTACGAACAAATCTGCCCCAGCATCATTGGCAATTGAAGCTCTTTTACCAAGTGGAACTTCAGTCTGGTTATCTGTTCTTGTTTGTATAACATCATATCCTTTTTCTTTAAGTAATTCTTCAACCTCTCGCGCATACTTTAAATTTAAGACTGCTTCCTGAATATCCCCCATAATTGCCCCAGGGTCATAAACTTTGCTGGTTCTGTTGCCCATTCCGTGCCCAGCATCCAAAACAATCTTTTTCTTCATCTCTTGAGCCAGCACAGGCGATTTTTCAGATTCAACAATGCCCGAAGCAGCATACGGCGGTTCGTTAAGAGGGTCATTGATAACCAAATCTTCTGTGCGTGCTTCAAGTGAATCAGTAGGCGCTGGTGAAGACAGAGGCATACGCGAATCAGGAGGGGTTGTTAATGCCTTGTGTATTTCATTTATAAGATGCGGGCCAGCAACAACCAATCCAGTTCCTAAGACTATGGCATTTCTTAATTGCCTAAAGTCTCTTGAAGTCATCACGCCGCTTTCCTCCGCTCAATAAATTCAGCATCTCCAACACGCAATTCCAAATCCCAGGCAATTATATCCAATCCAGAATCGTAACGAATTAGTACAGGATGTTTTTCAGGAGAATCGTGCAATGTGCGAAGCGCTTCAACAAGATGAGTATACACTTCTGAAGGAATTGTGCCATTATCATTCACATCTCGCACAGCTAAGCGCACAGGTCGCGCATGCTGGTTGGAAACTGCCTGATTGATAGAATATCCATTTCTTCCCACAACACCATCAAACGAGTACTGACGGGGTTTTCCCGCCATTCTATTTTGAAAAGCATCAAGGGCACACGCTGCTCTACCCGGGTGGCGTTTCAACTCAATCTGCGTTCTTTTATATTCCATTAGCGATTATCTCCGTCGTCAAATACCATTCCAATCAATCGGTTTTTCGTTTCTTGCCTCATAGTTCTCACAATTGCAACAAGGGCGCGTTTCATATCAGCGAGTTCTCTTTCATCTGGGTTTATAATTCCTTGTTCGACAGTCTTATTAAGAATTTTAACTGGCTCAAGCAAGTTTGTTCCAAGACGAACAGGCATGTCTATCACAGGCACTCCGTTATAATCCATCATTACATGTCCTTTTTGACCGTATGCTTTATATGTCATATTCTTCTCTCCAGAATGGCGTATTTAAACCTTTCTATAATGTGATGCCTAAATAGGAGTGACAGAATAAAAAGGTTTAAATACCTGTGTTTTATTGAATTTTCATGAAAAACACAAACGTGAAAGGAGGAAACACAAGAATGAATTTGAAAAATTTAGCTGGCGCTTTAGGACTTGCCGGAGTAGTTGCTCTTGGTGGATGCAACGACAAAGATAATTTTGTAAAAAGGGCTTCTTATACTGTAAATGATCGTATCTACCAGGTAGACATTGAACAAATTGGTCAGGAAGAGCGAAGAATTTACATTACGGACGGTGCTCAGATAGTTAAAGCCAAAGACTACAATCCAAGCACCAATTACGCCTTTGACGAAGTTAATATCTTTGCCCCTGATAAAAGTGCCATACGTTCAATTACCTCTTCAGAAGAGCTTGAAAAGGCATGGGACTTTACAACTCTTAACGGCAAGGACCCGTACAAGAGATAATTTTATTTTTTATTTTCCCTTTTTCTTATTTTCTAATTTGGACAGTTAGAACTTGATTCTAACACCCGTTAACGCAACAATACAAGCCCACGCGAGAATTTAAATAATCAGCAATATACGGCTTAATATGCCAACATTTAATATACTTATAGAGAAGGATGAAGATGGATGCCTAATATCAGAAGTAGTTGAGCTCCCAGGGTGCCATACCCAGGCAAGAAGCATGGATGAGCTTATTAAACGGACAAGGGAAGCCATTGCTTTATATCTTAAATGCCTGCCAAGAAAGACATTTAATATCAGGCAAAAGTTTATAGGATTGCAAAAACTTGAAGTATAAACTTGGCAAAATTGCCTCAACTAAGTGCAGCAGAACTGGCTAAGATATTGAAAAAACTGGGATTTGAGATTATTAGGCAGGAAGGAAGCCATATGTTTTTTCGCCATTCAGATGGGAGAACCACCGTAGTCCCAAACCATCCAGGGGAAAAGATAGGGCGTGGTTTGTTGGTAAAAATTATCAAAAAAGACGTTAAAATCTCAAGAGGCGAATTTGAGAGATGCTTCTAACAACATTTTTATACAGGATTTTCATATATGAATCATGAAAATCCTCACACTGCACTGCGATTACATCAATTTTAAGGCGCTCAAGAAAGCGCTCAAAGATGCGCTCGAGCTTTCGGCTTCTGAAAAAAAAGCCTACACAATAAAAGAATGCCTCGTTGTCCTTACGGCTGTTGAAAAAGGCGATTCTGAAAAAGAATTAAACGAAATGCTTGAGGCAGTTAAAAAAACCGCGAGCGAAGTAAAAACAAATTCTATTGTGCTATATCCTTACGCGCACTTATCGTCCAATTTATCTGCGCCCCAGCTCGCTTTGGAAATGCTTCAAAAAGCAGAATCCAGTTTGAGCAAAGACTTCAGCGTCACGCGGGCACCATTTGGCTATTACAAATCATTTGAGTTAAAATGCAAAGGCCATCCACTCTCTGAATTATCAAAAGAATTCAAGTCAGGCATTATTAGCGGCAGCGAAGAAAAATACGACCCGCAAAAACTGCTTCGTGAGTTATCGCAGGCTAAGCTCGACACTTCAAAACTAAAAGAAAACGACCATCGTATTTTAGGACAGCGTCTTGACTTGTTCAGCTTCAACGAAGCAGCCCCAGGACAGCCGTTCTGGCACCATCACGGTCTGATTATAGTCAATGAGCTGATAAAATTCCTGAGAAAATTATTGCACAAATTCAATTATCAAGAAATATCCACGCCAAAATTGCTTGATAGTAGGTTGTGGAAAGTTTCAGGTCATTGGGCGCATTACAAAGACAATATGTTTGTGACAGAGTATGAAAAAAGAGATTTTGCCATAAAACCGATGAACTGCCCTGGTGCCATGTTAGTCTATAAATCTAAAACAAGAAGCTACAAAGACCTTCCTTTGAGGCTGGGAGAGTTCGGAGAAGTTCACAGAAGAGAATTATCCGGCGTTTTAGCTGGCTTGTTCAGGGTAGTAAGATTCACTCAGGATGATGCGCATATTTTTTGCACAAGAGAGCAAATAGGGCAGGAAATATCAAACTTGCTGGAGCTTGTGAAAATAATTTATAAAGATACTTTCGGCTTTTCTTATAGCTTTGAAGTATCAACAAGACCAGAAAAATTTATGGGGGAAAAGAAAGACTGGGATTACGCAGAATCAGCTTTAGAAAGCGAGTTAAAGAAAGCCAAGGTTAAGTATGAAATAAAGAAAGGCGAGGGCGCTTTCTATGGCCCAAAAATAGATATCCATATTAAGGATTCTCTTAATCGCTCATGGCAGTGCGCAACAATCCAATTAGACATGCAAATACCGCAAAGATTTCAGTTAAGTTATACTGGCGAAGACAACAAAGAATATCAGCCAATTGTTATCCATCGCGCAATTCTCGGTTCAGTAGAGCGCTTTATCGGAGTTCTGCTGGAGCATCTCAACGGCGCGCTTCCGCTCTGGATTTCCCCAAGGCAGGTCCGTGTTATAAATTTCACAGACAGAAACATAAAAGCTTGCGAGAAATTAACTAAAGAATTAAAAGAAGCCATGCCAGAACTTAGAATAGATTCTGATTTAAGAAGCGATACTGTCCAATCAAAAGTCCGCGACGCCGAGCTGTTAAAAATAAATTACATTATAGTTATTGGCGACAAAGAAGAAGCAAGCAAAACGCTTGCAGTCCGCCCGAGAGGTGGAAAGCCAAAGTTCGGAATCAAACTCAATTCATTTATAGAAGACCTGCGCAAGGAGCTTGCCCAGAAAACATAAATCTTTATAAACTTCCTATTCATTTTTTTAGCATGGGAACAAAATTGAATTATTTTTTGCCTAAGGGCGCAAGATGGACAGATGAGGAAAGCGGAAAAGGCTATGGTGGCGAGTATCTTCATCTATAGTGAAAGACACATATAATTCCTCAAATTGTATGTCTTTCCCTAATAAGCAAAGGCGCACAGAGTGAGGAAATATTAGCGTCCTTTGCTATATATCGATTAGAGTTGTCGCACCGAACAGATAGAGATGAAACTGCAGGGCTTATGCTTTGGATAGTTACTTATGCACGCCCCAGAAATGTCATAAAAGAATACAATATTGATTTACAATTACCCCACAATCCACAATCACCAGACGACGCAGATATAGAACCCAGAATTATATATAATCCCCACACTTCAGAAATAACCCTTGACGAAGATGGACATGGCATAATGCTATTAGATTTACGCAGAGCATTTGAGAAAAAAGGTCTTCCATCACTAAGAAAGTTTGACCGCGATGTTCGAGCAGATTTAAGGGAAGCCATGACGTTATTAGACAAATTAAGCCATGATAGAACTCGGCTTGCAGCCGCCCAATTTTCGGAAGACCCTCCAGAACCCACACTCAAAGAATTAAGAAGGGGTAGAAAAATAGCCTAAATCTTTATAAAACCCCTTTGCATAATTACCAAGTAAAAAAGCATGAAAATTCAGCCATACGTTCAAAAACTTCAATCATCTCCTGTCTATCGCGACTTTCAAGGCAAGTTCAAAGACGCGTTCTTGGTGGCGGGTTTTTTTGTGATTGATTTTGAGACAGGCAGCAATGTCCACCAGATTGATTATTACGTCCCATCGAAAAAGAAATTTGCGGCATTCACGCTCGATAAAGCCGTTCAGATGCAGCTCATGACAGCGATGGACAAGCGCACACCAGAACAACTAGACATTAAGACCAATATCGACCTCGACGCCCTTCAGGGCATTATTCAGGACGAGATGAAGAACCGCAGCATAACGCAGTCTATCAAAAAGATGATTGCAGTCATTCAAAATCAAAAAGGCCAGAAGGTCTGGAACATTAACTGCATCCTCTCTGGCATGGACATCCTGCGAGTGCACATCGACGACAACTCCCGCACTGTCCTCAAAATGGATAGGGCCTCGCTCATGGAATACATGAAGCGCATCCCAGGCTTGAAAGGCGTCTCTCCAGAAGAAGCAGCCAAGCAGTCAGAACCCTCCAAGGAAGATATAGCTAAGAAAATTGAGCAATTAGACAAGCTCAAGCAAGCGCTTCAGAAGGAAGAAGTTGAACTAGAAAAGCAAACTCCACAAAAAGATAAAGCACCCTCTGTGGCAAAAGCATCTTCAAAGTCTGTTTCTAAGAAATCTGAACGCTGAATCTATAGCAAAAGCCGTTAATGTACTAATCGCCTAAAGAATTGAAAAAAGAAAGAAAAAAGAAAGAATCTGCGATTAGGCGCAAACAACCTTTACAGGATTAGGATTGCAACTCTTAGCCGCACTATCTGCTCCTGCAACTAACGCAGCCACTTGGACTTTGTCTGGTGTTGTTCCTGCGACCAAATCTATTGGAGTCGCGCAGCTGTCCAAGTCAGACGTCAAACCAGACAACTCGGTTGGTTTACCTGTGGTTGTAGTATCATCACACGTAACTGTTCCTGCTGCTCTTTCAACAATGAACTTAACACCCACAAGCGCTCCCGCGCCTGTATTTCGTTTGAAGGTAACTGTATTGGCTGTCGCATCACACGACACAGCTTCAACATCAATAGTAAGGCAATCGCCTGCCCCTTGCAGTTGACCAGCGCCTTGCGTTATTGCAGGTCGTATAAATGCCCAAATAATGCCAATAGCAACTAATACTAACAGGATAATAAGCACATTGGTAACAATATCACTTAATCCCCTTCGTGAAAATTTCATAATGTCACCTCCTTTTACTCTTTATACTCTTTGTGTTCTGGGAAGTCGAAGGTGCTATTTAAACATTTCGTAAGTTGTCGACGGTTCTCAAACTGGAATGAAAGTACACGTGTGAATTGCGATTATACTGGTGGAGGTCCTGTGCAAGCCGTAGTATCAAATCGGCACTGTTTCGCATTTCCTGCAGCATAACATCTAAGTATGCCTCCGCTAAAGCCCTGTGAGATACAAGTGACACTATTAGATACAATACCATCACATTGCTCATTGCCGTCGATTCTATTGTCTCCGCAATAAAGCATTGTTATACAGCTTCCCCAAGCAGTTCCCGCAGAATTGCACGTTTCAGTTCCAGCATAGCTGTTTATGGTGCATACCCGCGTTGCGCTTGGTTGGCAAATGCCGCCACCCGAAGGCACCCCAGAAGGAATAGGTCGCGTATCAGTCACAGGTCCGACGCGAACTTGCCCGTTTCCTCCGTCAATAACAGCAGCCACTGAGACTTGGACAGGCGTTCCAATGCCTGAACCTGTATAATTTACACTAATCGTGCGCGACTCTAAAGGTCCAAACGCGGTTTCATTCCTGAACGCGCGCCGTCCTCCGTTAACATCAGTCAAAATAACTTCAACACCGATAAAAGGAGCATCTCGTTCGTTGCGCGACACGCGCAGCGTAATAATTGAGGTCGCTCTATTAAGCACAATAGACTGCGGGTCAATAGAAAGCACCACGCTATAGAGGTCAGCCGCATTCTGCACGCCAGAGACCTTATCCAGGGAAGGTCTCACAAACGCCCAGATAATGCCAATAGCAACAAGCACTATCAGAATAATGAGCACATTCGTGATAATATCACTCAACCCCTTTCGAGAACGCATGCTCTCAAAAAGCAGAACATCTATTTAAATCTGACTAAGTATGCAGTATCTCCGCTTAGGCAAGCCAGTTTTGATGGCTCTGCCTAATTCCAAGCATCAAATAGAGAAGCGTCGCTTCCCCCTAAAGACCACAATTTCTTTA